>JAABUR0100000343.1_pt1 | contig 104170 bp, 93 predicted proteins | sample 5560091 | NCBI WGS metagenome assembly JAABUR01 (sample SAMN10711879, study PRJNA513375) | rock metagenome | isolation source: Antarctica rocks | place: Antarctica: Victoria Land, University Valley sud | reverse complement strand
ACCGAGTCGCTCCAGCACCCCGCTCAAGGGCGCGGTGACCTCTGGTCGACCCTCACCGGTCAGACCATCGCAGCTCGACTGGCACGAGGCACCCCGCCCCACAAGCCGTAGTTCAGCAGGCTCCTAGGGACCCGCGCTGCTGGCGCCCAGCGGGTAGCCGTAGCGCTGGAGCGGCGGCGCGAGTACGGTCTCGAGCCGCTCGAGGTTGGCGGGATCGAGATCTCGACGGAACGCCTCGCTGCGGGACGGGTCGAAGGCATACCGGCCAAAGCCGGCCTCGAACGCCGGCGACCACCGCAGGTCGGCGAAGTCGAGCATGGCGCCGAGCTGCTTGCGAGGGTCGGCCAACACGTCTTCGTAGCGCACCTCGAGCCAGGCGTCGTCGGGCAGCTGCGTCCGGGCTGCCTCGAACGAGTCCAGCAGCAGTCGCCAGTTCAACCCGGCCAGGGTGACGAAGGACCGGCCGGAGTCTTCCCAGGCCTGCCGGTACGCCGGTGCGAGCGGTCCCCAGCTCCACCCATCCGGACCCTGCCAACCAGTCCACCATGACATCTGCAGCCACGAGTTGGCCACCGCCCGGCCGTCCCGGACGACATGGATGAAACGGGCCGAGGGGAACACCGCCCGCAAGTAACCGGCCCGGGGCCAGCCGGTGAACTTGTGCAGGAAGACCGGCTTTTGTTGAGCGTCGGCCCGTCGGTCGAAGAAGTCACGGGTCCGGCTGGCCAGCCAGGGCGTCACGTCGCCGGCCACCAAGTCTCGGCAGGGTGCGGACAGGATGGGGGCGACCCGGCGATCGAGGACCCGGTAACCCTCCGACGGCGCGTACCGCAGCCGGCCCTTCCGGGTGAAGCTGGGCGGCAGTCGGCGAAACATCGCGCTGTTCCATCTGCCTCGAAGGTCCAGCGCACCCAGGTTGTCCTCGAGGTTGGACAGGAAGCCGATGTCGGGATGCCGGGCCAGCACCTCGTGAACCAGGCTGGAGCCGCATCGACCGGTGCCGAGCACGAATACGTACATCAGCCGCCGCCTTCTGGCCTCGGCCCGCCCCAGTCGCCGGTCACAGTGAGTAGCCCTGGCCGGCGAGGGCATCGCGTTGGACGTCCTCGATGGTGGTGACTGCGGCCGGATCGAGCTGACGGCGCCAGGCGTCGTTCTTGTCCGGGAAGCGCAGCCGCGATAGCTCCGCGACCCAGCCGTCGTCGATCGCCAGGCCGGCGAAGCCCGCGATCAAGCGGAGAGTGTCCAACGGGGCGGCGACGAAGCCCTCGTAGCTCGTCCGCAACACCTGCTCCGGTGGTACACCGGCGAGGCCCTCGTCGATGGCGCGGACCTCCTCGACCCAGTTGCGTGCGCACATCTCCCAGGGATCGCGCCCCTCCGCCTCCCAGTCCCGCGGCGTGCCGCCGTACCAGAAGGCAACACTGTTCTCCCACCAGTCCACCCTGGACAGGGAGTTGGCCACCGCGCGCCCGTCGCGTGCCGTGGCGACGAACCTGGCGTCCGGCAGGGTGTCCGCCAGCAGTGGGATCCGCCAGTTGTGGGCGATCCGCTTGTTCACCAGCGTGCTCGCGCCACTGGCCCGGCGCACGGTGTCGAACGCCCGCCGGAGTCGGGCCCGCCGCACGGGCAGCGGGGCGGGGGCCTCCCAGGGGTACTCGGGGAAGCCGCACGCGTGGAACACGGGCTCGCCCTCCATGGGCATCGGAAACGCCCGACGCAGCGGTGACCGCCTGGAGCCGAAGACATAGGCGTTGGAGTCGGCGCCGAACCAGACGGTCCGGCGGGCCTCCGGCAGCGCCCTGGGAAGCCGGTCGAGCACCGCGAGCTGCGGGGCGCGCGGCAGCCGCCGCAGGTAGTTGGACAGGTAGGCCACGTCCGGGTGCAAGCACAGGGCCTTGTAGAGCAGGCTGGTCCCCGATCGGGCCGGGCCGACCAGGAACACGGTGGCCCCTTGACGACGACGGCTCACTTGTCCCGGCCCCGGCCCGGTCGGCGCAGCGGGTAGCCGTAGCGGAGCAGCAGCGGCCAGGTGACGGCGGTCACCAGCGTCCGGTCCTTGGGCGCCATCTCCCGCACCCACTCGGCGTCCACCCGCAGCTGCACCTCCCCGTTCGCGAGCCGGCTGGGGTTGCCGGCCACCGAGTGGGTCGGCCCCAGCCGGACCGTGGTGGGCCCGGTGAACGGCAGCTCGGCCGGCTCCTCGCCCACCAGGGCCAGCACCCGCCGGACCGTTCCCTGCGGGTCGGCGACGAAGTCCTCGTAGCGCAGCCAGAGATAGTGGCCCTTCAATGGCCGCCAGAACATCTCGGCCACGGCGTTCCACATACCCCAGAGACCCGAGCTCTTCAGCGGTGGCTGTCGCTGCATGAAGCGCAGGTCGCCGTAGTCACGCAGCTCACGCTTGCGCATCCAGGAGTACGCAGTGGCGCGAGGGTCACGCACCAGCTGCACGAAGTAGAGCTCGAGACTGGGGATGTCCTGTAGGACCCGGCCGTACGACGGCAACTTCGAGGAGTCGACAATCACATGGGCGCCGGTCTCCCGCTGCACCGCGTGGTACAGCCGCTCGAGCTGCGCCTCATAGCCCTCCGGTGGCAGCGGCCCGGACTGCCCGCGGGTCGCGAGCAGCCGGGGAACGTGCCGGCTGCGCACCCGCGACTGCTGTAGACGGATCATGTCTTGGGGATCGATCCGGTCGGCCCCGCCGAAGGCCTCCTGCAGGACCGCGCTCCAGAGGGGGCACTCCCGGAACGGTCTCCCGCACCCGCAGAGTCGGTTGTCCACCATGCCGCGTTCCCAGAGGTAGCGCAGCTCGCCCACCGAGAAGAAGTCGGGGACCTGCCCCAAGATGTTGTCCAGGATGGTGCTGCCGCTGCGACCGGTGCCGCCGATGTAGAGCACCTTGACCGTGCCGCGTTGGACCGGCCCGGGCGCTGCTGCGTCGCGCGCCATCTCTTCAGCTGACACGCCAGCACCCGTCGTCGCCGCTTCTTCGCGTCGTCATCGTGCCAACCGCCGCCCTAAGCCAGCCGGTTCCCGGATCGGCAACCTGGCCCGATCGTAGAGATCCGTCAGGGTCGCCAGGTGCTCGGCCGGCGCGAATCGGGTTGCCGCCTTGTGCCGGGCTGCCTGTCCCATCGCGAAGGCTCGCCCGGGGTCGGCCAGCAACGCCGCAATGGCATTGGCGAGCGCCGCCGGATCGTTGGCCGGCACGACATCGCCGTCCCGGCCTGGAGAGACCAGCTCGGGGAGGCCGCCAAGGTCCGTCGTGACGACCGGTACGCCGCACGCGAATGCTTCGAGTACCGCCATCGGCTGGTTCTCGTGCCAGCGGGACGGAACCACGGCCACCGCCGCCGATCGTATGACGTCGAGCAGGGCGTCCTTGGGCAACCGGCCGTGGAAGGTCACCCGGCCGGGCGCGTGTCGCGCGGCCAGCGCCTCCAGCGCTGGTCGGTCCGGTCCCTCCCCGGCGATCTCCAGGGAAGCGGGAGGCAGGAGCAGCGCCATCGCCTGAATCAGGGTATCGACGCCCTTCTCGGCGGCGAGCCGGCCGGCAAAGACGACCCCGCCGCCTGGCAGTGACTTCGCCGGGAACGCCGCCGCGTCCACGAAGTTGTTGAGCACGTGCATGCGGTCGGGGAAGACACCGGCCTGGGTCATCTTCCCGGCAAGGAACCTGCTCGGGCTGATGAATAGCCGGACCGGCTCGTATGCCCTCACGCTGCGGTGTACCCGTGTTTCCAGCGCGAGCAGAGCACTGGCCCCTAGTGAGCCGCCCTTGCAGCGGCGCTCGACCGCGTGCCGGAACCGCCCGTCCAGGCAGGCCTCGCACAGCTGACCGTTGGCCAGGAACTGGTACGTCGGACAGGCGAGCTTGTAATCGTGCAGCGTCATCACGGTTGTCACATCGTGGGCGTGCATCGGGCCCAAGATCGATGGTGAGAGCTGGTGGTAGATGTTGTGCATGTGCACGACGTCCGGGGCGAAGTCGGCCAGGACCGCGGCCACACCTCGACGGCTAGCCGGGGAGTAGAGCATCCTGGCGGCCGCGCGCGCCTTGGCGGCGGCCCCCTCGGGAGCCGGCTCCAGCTCCACCAGCGGCGGGAAGTGCTCGGCGTAGCGCAGCGGCGGATTCTCCGGATGCGTCATGCCGAAGAACTCGACCTCGTGACCGGCGGCCTGCTGGAGCGCAGCGACGTCTTCCATGTACCCCTCGGCGCCGCCCCGGCGGTAGAGGTACTTGTTGACGTGCAAGATCCGCATCTCGCCTCCCTCCTCCTTCGTCCAGCGGCGCGGCGCACCTTGCCACCTTGCGCCCGCGTTCTCAACGACACCTGCTGGCCGGGGATGCGGCTGAGCCTGGGCCATGCTCGCCCGAGTATCGGCAGGAACCCCAACATCCCTTACGCCTTCGGGGCGGCGGGTCACAGTTCGACGCGACCTGTGTAAGTACGGTGCAAACGCGGGCTGGTCCGCGCCCGCGCCGGTATGCTGGTCCCTCTTGGATGGTGCGCGGCCGGATCGGTCGCGGAAGGATCTCGGTGAATCGATCTAGGTTGTCTCGGGCCCGCCGACGGGTGCTACACGCGGTCGAGCGGCGTACATTCCGGCCCGCCACCGAATCGCTGGACCTCGACGAACTCGTCAGCCCCTTGCGTTACGACATCATTGTGCGGGCGGAGTACTTCGACTACCTGTCCGAGCGCCTTGACCTCTACGACGCCGACTTCGACCGCTACGTGACCGCGGCCACCGACACGCGCTATTTCACCTGGTTCGCCACGGTCGCCCTCACCCGCTACCGGCCACGACGGGCGAGCGACCCCAGCCACGTGATGGCGGAGTTCCGCGACCGGCTGCGCCGCTCGACGTCCTTACTCCGCAGCTTCGAGAACGAAGGATTCGACACCCGCTACCCGGTTTCGGTGCGCACCGCCGTCCGCGGTGCCACCACCGGCACCGGCAAGCTGGTCCCACGCGGCTACTACCCCGGCGACGGCTGTCACCGCCTGGCGTTGTTGGTACGCGCCGGGCAGCACACGCTGCCCCCGTCGTACTACCAGGTACGCCGCGACCCGCAGCGCACCGTGATCGACAACACCCATAGTCTGGTCCGGGACCTACGGCTCTCGCCCGAGGAGTACTACCGGTTCCTGTCCAAGGGCTACGCCGACTCCACCTTCGCCGACGCACCTGCGCTACTCGCGTGCGTCGCCGAGCGCGCGCCGCACCGCTTGAGCGAGCTGCACGGTGTCATCGCTGTCGACGAGCGGGCGTTCGTCCGCCCGCCTGAGGGGAGTACGGCGAGCCGGGTCGACTGACCTGCCGCCGAAGACAAGATGCGTCGACCGTCTGCAGGAAGGCCGGGTTACCGGCTGCTCGCGGCCGCTCTGGCGGCAGTGGCGCTGGCCGGCTGCACGTCCGGAGGCGGGACGACGGGCAACCCGCGGCGTGGCTCGGTGCCGACGTCGACCTTGGGTGGGAATCTCTATTCGGGACCAGTGGCGCACGGTTCTCCCACGCCGCTGGGGATGAAGTGGGACTGGCCCCGGGCCAACGCCTACGGGCCTTATCTGCGCCAGCTGTCCGGCAGCGCGACGTTCTACCAGTTCAGCTGGTGTGAGATCGAGCCCCGGCCGGGCCAGCGGGACTGGAGCTCGGTAGACGCAGTGGTGCGGGCCAGCGGCCGGCTCGGCTACCCGATGTTTCTCAAGATTCGGGTCGGCTCGTGCTGGGCCACCGGAGGGGAGGTGGCGCCAGCCCGCGGCAGCCGGCAGAAGACTGCCTCGGCAAAGCCCAAGTCCCTCGACTCCTACGGCCAGTTCGTGCGCGCGACCGCCGAGCGCTACGCCCCCATGGGTGTGCACGAGTGGGCGATCGAGAACGAGGTGAACGCCAAGAACTTCTGGACAGGTACGCCGAGTCAGTACGAGGAGCTGGTACGCCGTGGATCCGCTGCCCTTCGCGCCGCGGATCCCGAGGCGCGGGTGCTCGACGGCGGCATCAGCAGCACCGCGTACGGCGTCGGAATCGCGCAGCGGCTGCTGGCCCGCGGCGCGGCAGGAGCCGCCGTCTCGGCGTACTCACGCTACTACGCCCGGCGCTTCGAGACGCGGGCGGCCGACTTCCCCCAGGTGCGCACCGGTGCGGAGCTGGAGTCGGCACTGCGCGGCGAGCAGCCGCGCCGCAACCTCGACTACCTCGAGGCGACCTTCCGCCTGATCCGCGACCGGGTGGTCGACGCCGACCAACTGCACTTCTACGAGAGCTGGGACAACGTCCCCGCGCTGCTGGACTACCTGCGGTCAGCGTTGCCGCCCGGCGTCCCGGTCGAGGCGTGGGAGGTGGGTCAGTTCTGGCCGAACGGTCCGCCGGACGAGAGTGTTCGGAGCGCCGAGATGGTGAAGTCGGTGACGCTGCTGCTCGGCGGCGGGATCCGCCGGGTGATCTGGTTGCCATTGGCTTTCAACGCCGGTGGGCGGCAGCCGGCCGAGCTGCGCTTCGGGCTGCTCGACCCCAAGGGCGGCATCCGGCCGGCCGGTCGCGCCTTCGCAACCCTGGCAGCAGCCGCCCGGGGCGCTAGCTGGCAGCCGGTGCGGGTGGCTGGCGGCGGGTCCGGCCTGGCCTTCTCTCGGGGCGGGTCGACGGTGCTTGTCGTGTGGGGGGCGCCGGGCGGCAGGCTGCACTCCGTGCCGGGAGCGGCCGTCTCGGTGCGCACGGTCACCGGAGATTCCGTTCCCTTGCCTCCCGCCGGCCTGTCGTTAGGTACGCTGCCTCTTGTTGTTAACGTGACCGGCGATGTCTCCGTAGCGACCAGAATGGTGAACTAGTCCAGGTGACGGTGGACTCCGATTCGAAGGCGGGAGCGGGAGCGCAATGACTTCGACCTCCCCCGGGCGCCGGCCACCTGAGGACGAACCCGCCGGGCGCTACCTGCGTCGACGGCTGTTGCGACATTGGCAATGGGGCCGTACCCAAGGATTCTCACGGCTCATCGAGGAAGACGAGCTGAACCCGTTCACCCGGATTCCTACCGCGGTGTCGAAGTGGCGGTGGCGACGATCCAACGGCGTCCCGCGGGGGAGCGCCGTACCGGTGTTCCTGGTCGGCCTGCAGAGGTCCGGGACCAACATGCTGGTGCGCGGGCTGGAGGCGTCTCCCGAGTTCGAGGTCCACAACGAGAACGACAGCCGTGCGTTTCACCGGTTCCGGCTGCGTTCCGACGACGAGGTGGCCGCCATCGTGAGCGCGAGCCGGCACCGGTACGTGCTCTTCAAGCCCCTGTGCGACTCCCACCAGATCGATCGGCTGCTCGACGAGCTGCCGGTTGCCGCCCCGGGAAGGGCGGTCTGGGCCTTCCGGGACGTCGACGGGCGGGCGCGGTCGGCACTGGCCAAGTTCGGAGACTCCAACCTCCAGGTGTTGCGCCAGGTCGCAGCCGGCACAGCCGGGGAACGCTGGCAGGCCCAGCGGCTGTCGGAGTCCAATCTGGCATTGATCCGCGAGTTCGACTACGACGCGATATCCCCGGCATCGGCCGCCGCCCTGTTCTGGTACGTCCGCAACTCGTTGTTCTTCGAGATGCGCCTCGACGAACGGGACGACGTGATCCTGTCGTCGTACGACGCCATGGTCATCGACCCCGGGGGCAACATGCGGGCGCTGTGCCGCTTCCTCGGCTTCCCCTGGCGGCCGCAGCTGACCGCACACATGGCGCCGCGAGGCGGCGGTGGCCGCAGCGCTCTGGATGTCGACGCTCGGATCCGGGAGCGCTGTGACGGACTGCGGGCCCGCCTCGAGGCCACCGCGGCCGAGCAGAAGCGCCGGCTCCTCGACCCCCGCGAGGCCGAGGAGCGCACGGTCGGCTGACGGCCAACGCTGCGCCGTCCGGGTGGCGGTCGCTCCGAGTGCGGGTGGTGCTCACGCGGGTTCCTGTTCGTCGGGTCGCCGTGCCAGATCAGCGTGGCGTGCCGCCGTCCGCGCCGGCCGTGGAACCGGCGCCGCGCACGACGATCCGGCGCACCGTCGAATCTCCGGCGCCTCCGAACACCGACACACTGTCGCCGACGTGAAGGGCGGCCACCGAGGAGTCGGAGCCGTGCCGGCGCACCCTGGTGGCCAGTCCGAACCGGTAGTTGTGGACGGCGCCGTCTTCCGCGAGCACGGTGAGGGAGGCGGCGGTGACCGAGGTGACCGTCCCCCGGACCGGCGCCTCCCGGTCGGACCCGCCCGAGGAGGCCTGCTGCGTGCCGCCGGCTCCGGCCCCATTGGCGCAAGCGGTCGCGCTGGAAAGGAGCAGGGCCGCGGCCAGTACGACGCCAAGCCGGCGCCGGCCGCTCACCCGGCCGTCCGGCTCAGCCGGGCGCCCGCGGCGCCAAGCTTCTCCGGAGTCATCTGCCGGTACGACCCGGGGAGCTCGATGGAGCCGGCACCCTGCGCGATGCCGTAGTCCAAGGCCTGAAGCAGGTCGCCGACGCGGCTCGCCGTGGCGGTCTGGTAGGAGAGGGGTGGGCCGAGCTCCTTGAACTTGGCGTTCAGCTCCGGATAGTTCGGGGGGAACCGCAGCGAGTTGTTCTCCAGCACGCACCGAGGCCCCAGCGTGTCGCGGCAGTAGCTCATCAGTTCATCGGAGAAGGCCTCATCGGACGCCTTCGGGCCGCGTTGCTCGATGTCCTGGTACGGCGTGAACTGCAGGTCCGAGCGGGTGTGGGTCCAGACCGAGTGCGCCTGGACCGACTCCTGCAGACAGATGCGATCGGCGTCCTTCGTGAATCCGGCCGCGAGCAGATTGTCGATCGAGGGCCGGTCGCCCCGCAGTCGGACGAAGCTCTCGGCGTAGACCAGGGCGCAGCGAGAGATGACGTTCTCCCGGAGCTCCGGCACCGAGTCGTACTTCGCTGCCAGCTTCGACTGAAGGTCGGCGTAGGCGCGACCGTACTCCGGCGTCCAGAATCGCCCGACCAGCGCGCCTTGGGCCGCCTGGTTGCCCTGCGGGTTGGTGATCGTCACTGGCCCCCCCCCGAGCTCCTTCGCCCACTGCGGTGCCTCTGGTCCGGCGTAGACCCGCAGCTTGAGGGCCAAGGGGGCCGTCGGCGTGGCGGCGTTGAGCCGGCGCACCTCGGCGATGGCCCGGTCAATCGAGTTGTCGGGGGCAATCGGTCCGCCGGCCGTCGGTTGCAGGTCCGACCACAGCGCCTGGACTACCCACCCGCGGATCACGCCCTGGAAGGCGGGCGGGGGAGCGCCCTCCCGGTCCAGCAGGCCCTGCAGGGGTGCCTTGAGTGCGCCCGGCGGCGGTGTCGATCCCGTCGAGGCGTCGGAGCTGGGCGCCGGGGGCCGGGTCGTCGGCCGGCAGTCGGCTGTTCGGCAGCCGGAGGGCCGCAGCAGCACCACCGCGAGGATGCCGGCGCCGAGCAGGCCGAGGATGATCGCCGCCGCAAGTAAGCGCCGGTCCGGCCGACGCCGTGGTGAGGGGTTCGTTACCTGGACGCTCATCAGTCTGCTGCCTCGCTCTTCGCCCGCGGGAGGGCCTCGTCCGTGGGCGCCGTCGCGGGCACCTCTGTTGTCCGTACTAACGTTCTGGTCGGCTCCCGTAGTTTCCGTCCACGGTGACCCCCGGCTGTCTCGGCGCATTTCCCGGCATGCTTTACCGGTCGCGAACATGCCGAAGCGCCGGACCGAACGGTCCGGCGCTTCGGGCCGCTCGGGTCAGCCGGTCAGCGGTAGTCGCGCACGAAGATGTCGTCGAGCGACGTGTTGAAATTGCTGTCGTTAGGCACCAGGTTGCAGAAGCCGGCCAGGAAGGCGATGACCCGGCCGTCGGCACTTAGGAACGGCCGGCTACCGAGGTCCTCACCACCGGGCCTCGCCATCGGCTCGACAGTCGTCGGGCTGGTTGCACCGGTGCCGCTGGGGCAGCCACCGCCATCGCCGTTCTCGGTGCCGTAGGCCACGCTGACCCGCTTGTTGAACGCCGCGCTCGGCGTCTCCCAGTATTCCCGCACAAAGACGTCGCGCTGAGCGTTGCCGTCGCCGGCCACGACATTGCGGGCGTTCGCGGCGAAGACCACCGTGTCACCGACGTAGTCCAGGTCGGGCCGCTGGCTGGCGGCCGTGAGCTGGTTGCCGTTCTGGTCGACGCTCACCCGGGTCGTCCTGCTGGTCGCCAGGTTGCGGACGAAGACGTCGAGGACTCCGTTGGTGTCCCCACTCACCTGGTTGTTCGCAGTGGACTCCCACCCGACGTACTTGCCGTTCCCGTTGATGGTCGGGCGGGTGCTGTTCTGATTGGCGTTCCCGCCGGTCGTGCTGACGCTGGCGCGGATAATGTTGGTGGAGATGCCCAGGAAGGGGTTGCCGACACGGAACACGTCGGTCTTGCCGTTGGTGTCGCCCGCCACTAGGTTGGTGGCCTGCGATTGAAAAGCGATGTAGGTGCCGTCGTAGCCGATCTCGGCGTGCAGGCTCTCCCCATTCGCGTTGCCGCCGTTATCGGCCACGCTGAGTCGCCGGTTGGTGTCGCTGACTCGGTCCCAGACGTAGACGTCGCCGCGATGAGTGACGCCGGGGGAGAGGTTCGCGGCCTTGGAGTTGTAGGTGATGAAGCGGCCGTCCTGGCTGATGGTCGGCCGGGTGCTGTAGCCGTCCGCCCTGCCGCCGCCCGCCGCGTGGCTCACTAGTCGGGTGACTCCGGTGGACATGTCGCGGACGAAGACATTGCCGCTGCCGGTCGTGGTGCCGACCACCAGGTCGGTCGCCAGCGACTGGAAGGTGACGTAGCGGCCGTCGCCGCTGACATCGGTGAAGGTGCTCTCGCCGTTGGGGTCGCTGCCCACGTCGCCGCTGGACTTGCCCGCCTTGACGCTGACCCGCTTGACCAGCCAGCGGCTGGTGGGGTCGGCGCAGTTCGCCCGGCTGGACAGGAAGACGTCGATGCCCTTGAAGTTGTTGTCGTTGGGCACGAGGTTGTTCGCGGCCGACTGGTAGGTGACGTGACATCCGTTGGCGCTGATCCGCGGTCGCTGGCTGGTGCCGTTCGGGTCGCCGTTGCCGGGCGTCACCGATGCGCGGGTGTTGACTCCGCCGGTGTAGCTGAAGGCGTACGCCGCCGGGGCCGCCAGTCCGATCGTCGCAATCGCGACGACACCGACGGTGCGCAGTCTCTTGGTCACGGGGGCTCCCAAACCAGCAAGTCCTGACAGGGGTCGCCCCAGAACGTTCCGGGATTTCCGGCGTGACGTCCATAGCCCGATCGGGTGCTCGCCGGCGCTGCGCCCGGAACCGCTGGGGAGCACTGCAACCAGTGGATCGCGCGTCGGGTCAGATCAGCCGTTGCCGACCAGCCCGCTCGCGTAGCTAGACAGTGTGCTCGCCGACCAGTGCGTGTAGCCGCTCGGCAGCTCCACCGAAGCGGCCCCGATGGATTGCGACCAGGCCAGTGCCACCCGGTAGTCGCCGATCCTGCTGTACGTCGCGGTCTGGAGGCTGATCGCGCCCCCCATCTGCTGCATCTTGCGGAACATGTCGCCGGCGGCTGCGGTCCGTGGCCCGGAGGACCGAATCGAGTTGTTCTCGAGCGAGCAACGCTCGCCCAGGACCTCCCGGCACCGCTCCATCTGCGCCTCGGTGTAGTCCTCGTCGATCTTCGAGCGACCGTCGGACTGCATGGCCTGGTACGGGCTGAAGGCGATGCCGGACCGGGTGTGCGCCCATACCATGTGCGCGTCCATCTGCTCGTCGTGGCAGCGCTTGTCGGCCTCGAGCGTCAGCCCGGCGCGAATCAGGTTCGGCATGCTCTTGGCGTCGGAGCCTTGGCGCAGGTAGGTCTCGGAGTACACCGTCTGGCATCGACTGACTATGGTCTCGCTGACCTCCGGCACGTCGTCGTACAGGGCGGCCAGTTTCACCTGTAGCTGGGCGTAGGCCGCGCCGTAGTTCCCGGTCCAGAACCTGCCGATCGTCATCGCGCGGTGGCTGTCGGGGTTGTAGACGGTGACGGCCGGACCGTCGAGTGACTTGGCCCAGGAGGGCGAGTCAACGCCGGCCCGCACCCGCAGCTTGAGGTGCATGCCCGCCGCTCGAGCCTGGCCAATTGCCCGGTCGATCTCGTTAGGGTGCACGACCGGCCCGTCCTGTGTCGGCTGCAGCTGGGCCCACGTTGTGCTCACCACGAAGTTGCGAATCGCGCTGGTGTAGCCCGAGGCCGGGAAGTGGTGCCGGTCCATGAGCCCCTTAAGCGGTGGCTTGACCGACGGCGCCGACGTCGAACCGGCCCGCGCGCCCAATGAGACGGCCACCAGAACCACCTGCAGTGCGGCGAGGCTGCCGAGGCCGACCTTTCTGATCGGCAGCCTGAGCGGCCGGCGGCGCGGTGCAGAGTGCTTGGCGGACATGGCAGGTTCTCCTTCACGCGTGGCGAGAGCGTTGGTGACCAGTTCTGGAATCGGCGGCTGGAAGACCGGCCGACTACGACGGGATATGCGGCTCCTGGTGCTTCGGGGCCAGCCGGACACCCTTGAGTGCAACCGAGCTGCGGTCGCGCGGTTTCACCCGTTAGGACCAATCCGGACAGCCGTCCCTTCACCCGTGTGGCGGCAGCCCGGCACGCCGATCAGCCGCATTTTGGGCAAGTCGAAGCGGTACGCCGCCGCGTCGTGGCGATACTCGGAATATGAACGCGTGCTCACCCAAGGGAGCAACAGATGCAGGTGGCCAGGATCAAGAGACCCGCGGCCGCGCTCGCGGTGTGCCTCGTCGGAGCCTGCACGAACAGCGACGGCTCCGTAGCGGGGCCGACTGACACGCCCTATACGAGAGCCAGCCTCTCTGCCGGTGCTTCCCCGTCCACCGGGTCCCAGGTGGTCAGTCCGGTCGTCACTGCGGCGTACGCGGCTCTGTCCGCCAGCTTGGCCGGCCTGGCAAAGGACCTGCCGGCGATGTCCAACACGGCTGACTTCCGCCCAGACCTGGCCGCCACGAACGCGGCCCTGGCCCGGGCCCGAGACGCACTCGCGGCCGAGCGAGCCGCCCGTTACCCTCGCCCGGACTGCTCCCGGGTGCGCGCGGACGCTGCCGCGGTCCGAGTGGCCTCTGCCGAGGCGCTCACCGCCCGGGGCCGCCTCGTGTCGCGGGCGACTGCTGTAGCTGCCGCGTCAGCGCGGGTGGAGGCCGACCGAGCGCTGGTGTCGGCAAAGGCTGCGGCGCTGGCAGCGACGCTCAAGGCCAGCGGCTCCGTGCTGCCCCTGTCGCTGAATGTGCCCGATGTGTCGGGAACCCTGGCCAACGCCAAGAGCGCGCAGGTGCAGGTTGCATCCACGATGGCCGCCGCGCAGTCAGCTGGGGTGGCCGCCGCGGCGGATGCCGCTTCGCTGAACTCCAAGGCCAGCCAGATCGCCAGCGTCTGCTGATCCCCGGCACTGCGTCCGGTGCCCTGTCAGGCTCGGCGCGGCACCCTTGCGAGTCCGGCCCGGCCCGCCAGCATCCTGAAAACCAGCCGGTCCTCCGAGCTGAGGCCGAAGGCACCCACAAGCACGAGGTAACTGCCGGACAGCGCCAGCACGCCGGTCAGCAGCTCCCAAGGGGGGGCGGTGAAATTGCGCGCCAAGAGGCCGGCGCCCAGGGCCCCAGCCCCCGCGGCCATTCCCTTCAGTACACCGGTGTCGAACGGCAGCATCCCCATGATGACCCACACTTGGAAGACCCGGAGCACGTTGACCATCGTGAGCGAGATGGCCCACGCGACTGCGGATCCGAAGATGCCGTGGGTGGGGATGAGCCAGAGATTGAGGCCGATGTTAAGGGCCAGCGCACCCACGTTGTCGATTGCGGAAAGCCCGGGCCGGCCGGACTGGTTGAGCATGACCCCGCAGGGTCCGGTGGCGGAGTCGACCAGCTTCCCGATGGCCAGCACCATCGTCACCGAGGCACCGACGACGTAACCGGGACCGAACAGCCGTAACAGGTCGTGCGGAAAGGCGAGCAGGGCCACGAACGCCGGCAGCGCCAGTCGCACGATCCAGCTCGTCGCGACGCCGTAGGTGCGCCCCAGGCTCTTCGTCCGGCCGCGGTGATAGAGGTTGGCGATCCGCGGCGCGAACGAGGCGCTGATCGGCGCCGCCACGAAGGTAGCCAGCATGACCAGCCGAGTCGAGACGTTGTAGATCCCGACCTCTCCACTGGGTAGATAGATGCCAAGCAAGATGGTGTCGGCCCACACCAGGCCGGACGACGCCAGCGAGGCGAGCCAGCTCACCATCGAGAAGCCGAGCAGCTCGCGCATCAGATACCGGGGACGACCTGCGGTTGGTCCCAGGAGTCGACGCAGCGCGACCCCCGCCGCCGCCGCGCCTGCCAGGTTGCTCAGGACCACTGCGGTCATTGCGCCTTCGAGCCCGAACCCGCCCGAAACCAGCGCAACCGTCAGCCCGAGTCTGATGAGAGGCTCGAAGATCAGACCGACGAACGCGAAGGGCCGCATGGTGCGAAAGCCCTGGGTGGCCGACAACGCCGCGTCGGTGAAGGTGGCCATGGGCAGCGCGAATGCCACATAGCGCAGCGGCATCACCAGCCGGTCGTCGTGGAATGCCGTGTCGACCAGCCAGGGTGCGATCGCATACAGGGTGACGCCCAGCGCCAGTGCGCCCAGTGTGCTGACCGTCACCCCGATCCGGACCGTGCCGTGCACCGCCCCCCGGTCGTCGTCGGCTAGGTGCACGGCAACGAACCGCGTCAGCCCGGCGCGAAAACCGCTCAACGACAGCAGGCCCAGCAGAACCAGGAAGGCAAAGGCCTCGGCATAGAGCCCAACGTCTGCGCGGCCCAGCTGCCGGACCAGGACCACAGTGATACCGAGCAGGGAGACCTGGCTGATCACGGCTCCAACGAGGTTCAGCCCGCCGCCGCGGGCCATGCCGAGCACCTCCCGATCATTCTCCGCGGCGTCGGCGTCGGCGTCGGCGTCGGCCTCCGTCTTCGGGCCACGCAATATGGCGGCGTGCGGATCCGTCGGCGAGCCGCGGCGACCACGGGTCCTGAGCTGTGCCCCGGGTGCCGGCGGTGTGGACAGCGGGGGCCGGTCAGGCACTCCAGGCCATCTCTCTACCCAGCAGCTGTTCCAGCCGCCGGTTGGCCGGAGCGAAGCGCTCGTCGAGCATCCTCCGACTCTGCGCCGGCATGCCTGCTGCCGGCCGGGGAGACCGCTTCGTGTGGACGCCGAACTCGGCCGGCTCCCAATCCGGCAGCCCGAGGAAACCGAGCACCCTCTGGAACTGGCGGGCCGGGTCGGTGAAGAGGTCCTCACTGCGCAGCACCAGCATCGACTGCTGAGGAAAGCGGCTCATCCAGCGCTCGAGCTGTTCGGCGTAGAGCCCCCGGCTGGCATAGGAGAACAGTCGGTGGTTCGTCCCCGGGTAGCGGCTGTCTGAGCGCAGCCGCTCCTCCTCACCGGCCAGCCGTTGCGACTCCAGCTCCAGCGCCCGCTGGAAGGACATCGGCTCCAGGCCCTGGCGAACCGAGTGTTGGTAGTGCGAGTAGGCCCGCTCCACCGGGTCTCGCAGCAACGCGATGATCCGAGCTTGCGGCACCACGCTCGCGGCCCGTTCGGCGGCGCACGGGTGGAACAGGTAGTACGGCGTCGCATCGAAGGTGAGCGCGGGACCGGCAGCCGAACCAGCGGATCTCCTGCGGAGGTTCATCGGGAACTGGGCGCGATACCAGCGGCTGCCGCGCGGCCAGCGGTAGGTGAAGAACTGCGGCTCCTTGACGAGCGGCGCAAGCACCTGCGGGTGGCCGAGTAGGTAATTGAAGAGAGACGTGGTGCCGCAGCGCTGGCCGCCGATGATCAGGAAGTCAGGCATCCCACGGAGCCCGCAAATGGAGCGGCGCAGCCCGGTGCGCACCTCGATCAGTGACCGGCGTACCGCCGGCGGCTGGCGACGGCGCAGCTGGTCGGCCAGGCCGCCCATGAATCCTCCTCGGTTCGTCCCGAAAGCCGGTGCCGCCTCCGCGCGAGGGACAGATGGACCCGAATCCGCGTGTACGCCGGCCTCACCGGCCGGTGGAGACGCTCTCCTTGGCCGACGGCGTACGCACGCTGGTGGCCGGCCGCGGACGGCGGCGCAGAATCTCGAGCAGGAACACGATGCCGACGGCGAGGAAGAGTCCCGCGCCGACCGCTGGGAGCACCGCCTTCAGGAACGCCGCCGAGCGGGAGACCGGCTTCGCCTTGTTCACCGAGACCACATCGGACGGGTTGGCCGCAGCCGCCTGCGCCCGCGCCGACTCGACCACCTGCTGCACGTTGTTGAGCTGGGTTAGCGCCGTGGTCTTGCGGTCGGTGAGGTTCTGGAACTCCGTCACCCTGGGTGAGAGCTGTGCCAGCTTCGTCTGCAAGGTCGCGATCTGGGCTCCGAGAGAGGCCGCAGCGGTGAAGTTACCGGCCGCCCTCTGGGTGGCCTGCGAGTTCTGCAGGGAGGCGATCTGGCCCAGAGTCGTCCTGAACTGCTCGTCCGGCAGCACACCACCGCCGCTCCTGTAGAAGGTCTGCAGGGCGGCGTCGGCCTTGGTCACGCTGGCCTGCGCCTCGGTCAAGGTGCGCTGGGCCAGCGTCACCTGGGTCTGGAACAGAAACTCGATCGTGTCGCTGGCGGCAGCCCGGGCCACCGGCTCGGCTTTGCCCTTGGTGTGGGTCTGGTAGGTCACGCGCAGCAGGCTGCTCTCACCGATCGGCGCGACCGACAGTCCATCGGTCACCTTGCCCGGTAGCACTCCGGTCTCGGTGGCGACCCGGTTGACGATCACGGGCGCCGTGACTGCGGCGCTGAAGTTGGCAACGTAGGCCTTTGTGCCGTTGGCCCCGCTGTACTGGTTGGTCTGTGAGCCGCCGACGAGTGCCGGGGCGGCCACGGTGGCGATGGCGGCATAGGTCGTCGGCTGGCGTAGTAGCAGCGCCGCGACGATGCCGCCGGCCAGCAGCGGAATCAGGATCAGGATCCAGAGCCGCCGCCAGATGATCCTGAGGTAGTCGCTGATCTCCAAGGCCGTAGTCCCTTCGGACTCGCTGTAGGGGTGGCGTCCGGTTGTGCCGACCCTTAGTATCCCGGGCGCCGGCGGTGCCAGGGGGTTCTCCGTACTTATTCGGCCGGAACAGGGGCCGGCATGAGCGCTCGTTCCTGTTCTCGCTGTCGGCGTACCACGGCCGAGGCAGCCGCGGCGAACGCGAACACGTACCACAGGACCGCGACGTTGGAGATGACGTTGGTGGCCATGCTGACGAGCACGAACGCCACGCCGACTCCCCAGAAGCCGACCGCCACACCACGGTCGAGCGTTCCCGCATACGAGGTACGCACGGCTCGCCGCCCCAGGCCGAGCATGGAGATCAGCAGGGCGAGATAGGCGCCGAAGCCCAGGATCCCCGTCTCGACGTAGGCTCGCAGGAAGTCGTTGTGCGGCTGCTTGGCAGCGTCCGTCTGGTATTGGGTCATGTTCAGGCCGATGCCGGTGACCGGGTTGGCATTGGCCAGCGGCAGGACGTCGCTCCAGTAACTGAAGCGCCAGCCCAGAGAGCTGTTGTCGCTGCCGCCCACGGACTGGACGGTGGAGACGTTGGTGGCTGTTGTCACCCGACCGAGAACCTGTGGCATGAACAGCAGCGCGGCCAGGCAGGTCAGCACAAGGCCGCCCAGTAACCGCTTGCTCTGGACCAGGCCGACAACGACCAGGCCGACGACTGTGCCAATCATGGCGGTGATGGTGAGGGTTAGCAGCATGCACACCGCACACCCAGCCAGTAGTACGGCCAGCCAACGGCGCAGCCGGGGGGCGACGTACGGGTAGATCGCAACGCCGACGATGATGATGACCATCAGGTACTTGGCGAAGTCGTTCGACTGGGTGAAGGTGCCAGACAGACGTGTGAAGCCGCCCTTGGACTCTGACCGAGCAGTGCCGGTCAGCAGGCCGATCAAGGTGACCGCGACCGGTAACACGGCAGACGCAAAGATCGCTCCGAGCAGCCGGTTCATCATCTTGCGGTCGACCATCATCTGCTCGAGAACCACGAACATCACGACGACGGCCAGGATGCGGAGCGCTTCCACCGCGCTGGCCTGGTGGTTGCTGGCGCCCAGCGTGCTGACCAGCCCGGTGAGAAAGAACACGACCAGCGCGAGCCGCATCCGGGACCCCGGGAGGCCGCGCTGCTTGCGGTACTGCGCCGCCAGCCACAACACCGCGGCAAGGAGGAAAAGCACCGCGAACAGGCTGGTCGGGTCGAGGCCCTTCGCCGTTGCGGTGTTGGTACCTACATTTCCCGCCGCTTTGCCGCTGAGCTTAGCGATGTCCAGGCTGGCACGAATTGTGAGCATGACCATGACGAAGACATTGAAGCGGGTGAGGGCCAGGACGCCGAGCGCCACCGCGACGGCCGCGATCAGAGGCAGCGCTATGAGCAGCCGCGACCCGATGGCGAAACCCTGACCGGAGACGGCCGCGAAGGCCACTGCGGCAACCACTGCGAGGAAGGTGCCAGCGCGCGCCAGCATTGTGGCCGGCGGCGACCCCGCCGCATACTCGGCCACGGCGCTACCCCCGGGGAGATTCGTGCTCAAAGCTTGGCTCCTCGAGTGGGCCGGGCATCCGCCGCGGTCTGGGCGGACGTGCTGGCAACGTGCGGCCAGCGGAACGAGATCCCCGCCTGGGCGTACAGGCGCGAGTTGTGCTCGGCGTAGTAGGCCGTCAGCCGGTCGCGGGCGCTCTCCGGGATAGCGTCGTAGCTGCCGGCCTTGAAGGCCGACACGGCGCCCAGCCTGTAGGGCGGCAGGCTGAGGTGCCGCCACACCCCGTCCAGCGCGGCGTCCGCGTTCTCGAACAGCTCCTCGCTCTGCAGCACAAGCAGTTGTTCGGCCGGGAAGTGTTCGCGGATCTCATCGAGCTGCTCGGCATAGCGCCCTCGGGCCAAGTAGCCGTGGTGACGGTGCTCGAAGCTCTGATAGGTCGGGTCGGCAACCATTCGCTCGACTTCACCGGCCAGCCGGGAGTCCTCCTGATCTAGCGCATCGTCAAGGGACAGGTCCTCGAACCCGCGCCGCCGCTCGTACTGGTAGTGCGAGTAAGCGCGAGTGACCGGGTCACGCAGCACCGCGACCAGCCGGGCCTCTGGCAGTGCCGCCGCCATCCGGGCGGGGGCCAAGGGATGGAACATGTAGTACGGGCTCGCCTCACCGGTGATCTTCCCAGGGAATGCAAGCGGGAAGCTCGAGCGGAACCAGCGCCAGCCCCTGCCGAAGTTCACGTCGAAGTAGTGTGTCCCCTTCTTGACGTGACAGGGCGCCACCCGGGGGTGGCTGCTGGTGTACTCGAAGAGCGAGGTGGAGCCGGACCGCTTGGCGCCGATGACGAGAAAGCTCGGCAACATCCGCGCGCCGCTCGTCGCCCCCGCCGCCACTCGCGCGACCGACCGGGTTGTTGCCGCCATGGATCTCACCGAAGTGCTCCTCGTCGTACCGGTGCCGGGATTTTCGGTGGTCGCCTGCAGTCTCAACGAGCCAACGTCCGTACCGACGTGCCGCTGGCCACGCGGATGCACGCCCTCTGACCTCGTCGCTCAGAGTAGCCGAACCGGCCCCGGCTTCTCGAGACCGCCTGTCACCATCGTTCACTGTGAGTTATCGTCGGTCGGGTGAGCACCTTGCTGGAGCGTCCGTTACGGATCGCCATGGTGGGCCAGCGTGGCGTGCCCGCCACGTTCGGCGGCATCGAGCATCACGTCGAGAACCTCGGCGCCCGGCTGGCCGCCCGCGGCCACCTGGTGACGGTCTACTGCCGGACGAACTACGGCACGGAGCGACCGGCGAGCTACCGCGGCATGACGCTGCGGCATCTTCCGACGGCGGGGACCAAGCACCTGGACGCGATAACGCACAGTGCGGTTTCCACGGCCGTGGCCATGACGGCGCGCCACGACATCGTGCACTACCACGCATTGGGCCCCGGCCTCTTCTCTCCGCTGCCCCGGTACCTGTCGGGGGCCCGGGTGGTGCAGACGATCCACGGCCTGGACGACGAGCGGGCCAAATGGGGTCCGGCCGCCCAGGCGGTCCTGTCCACTGCGGGGTGGCTGAGTGCGCGGGTTCCGGACGCCACCATTGCGGTGTCCCGCGCACTGGCCGACCATTACGCCGGCCGCGGCCGGGCGGCGGTCTACATCCCGAACGGGGTCGATCGTCCCAACCGGCGGGCGGCGGACGAGATCTCCCGCAGGTTCGGGTTGACGGCGCGGTCATATGTGCTGTTCCTCGGGCGGCTGGTGCCGGAGAAGGCACCGGATCTGCTGATCCGGGCCTTCCGGGCAATTCCCGGCGAGCGCCGGCTCGTGATCGCCGGCGGGTCCTCGTTCACCGACGACTACGTCCGTTCACTGCACGATCTGGCCGCTGCGGACCCACGGGTGGTACTGCCCGGCTACGTCTACGGGCACGTCCTCGACGAGCTGTACAGCAATGCCGCCGCCTTCGTGCTCCCGTCGGCGCTCGAAGGGCTGCCGCTGACCCTGCTGGAGGCGGCGTCGTACGCCGCTCCGATCGTGGTGAGTGACATCCCGCCGCATCTGGAGGTGGTCGGCGCGGAGGGTCCCGGCCACCGCGTCTTCTCCTCCGGCTCGGCCGAGGGACTCACGGCCGCTCTGTGCCGGTCACTCGCCGGGGGAGAACTCGAGCGGGAGGGCGCCGAGCGGCAAGCGGTCCAGGTGCTGGCGAACTACCGCTGGGACGCCGTCACCGAGGCGACAGAGGCCTTGTACCGTCGGCTGGTCCGCGGCCGGTCGGCGACAGCCGCCTGACCCGGCGTATCAGGTCAGTACGCCCCGCGGCCGCGGACAACCGCGAAGACCGTCTTCCACAAGATCATAAAGTCCAGCGACAGGGCCCAGTTCTCGACGTAGAGCAGGTCCAGGCGGACGGACTCCTCCCAGGTGAGGTCGGAGCGCCCGCTGACCTGCCAGAGCCCGGTCAGCCCCGGCTTGACCAGCAGCCGGCGCCGGACGTCACTCCCGTACTGCGCGACCTCGCTCGGCAGCGGCGGCCGGGGGCCGACCAGGGACATGTCGCCCTTGACCACGTTGAGCAGCTGCGGCAGCTCGTCGAGCGAGTACCGGCGGAGGAACTTGCCGACCGCCGTCACCCGCGGATCCCTGCGGATCTTGAATAACAGACCCTCACTGCGTTCGTTGTGGGCGACGAGCACTTCCAGATCCGACTCGGCATCGGCCCGCATCGAGCGGAACTTGTAGATGGTGAACGGCCGGCCGGCCCGCCCGCAGCGGGTTTGCCGGAAGAACGCCGGTCCCGAGCTGGTCAGCCGGACGGCGAGACCGATCGCCAGGATGACGGGAAGCGTGACCACGAGCGCCGCCAGCGCCACCGTGCGGTCGAAGACCGTCTTGAGCAACCGGCGGCCGCCGCTGAGCTCGGGCTCCTCGACATGCAGCAGCGGCAGCCCCGCCATCGGGCGGATGTGGATGCGCGGGCCGGCGATGTCGGTCAGCGCGGGGGCCAGCAGGACGTCCACGCCCGTACCCTCGAGCTCCCAGGACATCCGGCGCAGGGCCGGGCCGCTCATCTCGTCACAGCTGGTCACCGCGACGGCGGTCGCGTCGTGCTCGGCGATGACGCTCACCACCGAGTCCAGGCCGCCGAGCACCGGGACCGACTCGCGCTGCAGCAGTGCCCCGTCGCTCGGTCGGTCGAGGCAGGCACCGATCACCTCGATGCCGGCGTACTTCTCCCGCCGTACCGTGCGGACCAGGTCGATCACGGCTTGCTGATGGCCGACAACAACCAGGCGGTGCAGGCAATGGCCGTTGCGCCGGAGTCGGCTGAGCCCCTTCCGGGCGCCGTACCGCCCCAGCATGGTCAGCACGGTGGCCACCGGCAGCGCCACCAGCACATAGCCGCGGGCGATGCTGGCGTGGGCGGCGTAGGAGGCGGTGGCCACCAGGGCGGTCAGTCGGATGGCGGCGTTGGAGACCCGCTTGAACTCCTCCGAACCGAGCCCCAGAAAGCGCATCTCGTAGGCCCGGCTGAGACCCAGCGAGGCGATCCAAGCCAATGGCAGCAGCGCCGTGAGGATGACGTAGTCACGCTGACGAAGGTGGACGCCCGCGTCGGCGAACCGGAGGAACAAGGCGGTCAGAGCGGCGATTCCGACGGCCACGGCGTCGAGGGAGATGACCGTGCGGACGTACGTGCGCTCCCACGGCAGGCTGACGCGGTACCGGCTGGGGCGAGGAACCCAACCAGCGGTTCTGGCCCGGCCGGTCCGGTCGGGGAGGCCGATCAGACCCGTGACTCGCCGACCGTCCAGGTCCACCACCCCGTCGGACCCGCCCGGTCGGTCGGCCACCTTGGTGCCGCCGGCCAGCGTCGCTCGGTCCTGCGCCTCCGGCCTCCCCCCGTCGACGGGCGGTGTCACCGACAAGGTGGGCTCAGGCTGGCGCTCCGAGGTCAGCGTTCGAAGGGGTGCGGGTCTTCTCACTGGTGATGCAATCCCTCATGAGATGCGTGGTTGGCCACTATGGCGCGCGGGCGTCGGGCTGTCAGGCGGTCCGGGAAGTCCGGCTGTCGGCCGCCTCGTGAACTCGTAGGTAACCGATGGCGGGCACAACGAGCCATCATCCGATCGGTTGCTACCTGGGCCGCGTTCGTTCTCCCAGCACCGGGCTGGCAGCCTCGCCCGCAGCAGCCGGTACGATGCCTGACGAGCGATGCCCCACGGCGTTAAGGGCGACGCCGGTCCTGCCGACATGGGTCACGAAAGCTGCAGCCCTCGACCCGTTTCCGCGGCGGGCCCCGGTTCCCTCGGGGCGCACCCGCGTACCCGGTGGCCGTCCCGTCCGTCCCCGTTCCCCATCCGAGGAGATCCCGGTGGTAGACCACCTCATCGAGCCGCACGGCGGCGAACTCATCTCGTTACTCGCCGACCACGAGCGGACCCAGGAGTTGACCAAGCAGTCCACCGACTGGCCTTCCTGGGATCTGACGGCTCGCCAGGTCTGCGACCTGGAGTTGCTGATGTCGGGCGGCTTCTCGCCGCTGCGCGGTTTCCTCGGGTCCGCCGAGCACGCCTCGGTCTGCGAGTCGATGCGGCTCTCGGACGGAACCCTGTGGCCGGTCCCGGTCACGCTGGATGTGACAGCGGACTTCGCCGCTCGGCTGGAGCCTGGTATGAGCGTGGCCCTGCGCGACGCCGAAGGCGTCATGCTCGCTGTGCTGCACGTCGAGGAGACCTACCGGCCCGACCTGGAGGCCGAGGCGCGGTCCGTCTTCGGCAGTACCGACCAGTCTCATCCCGGCGTGGCGCACCTGCTCCAGCGAACGAACCCGGTGTACGTCGGCGGCCGCGTCGAGGGGCTGCAGTTGCCCCTGCACTACGACTACCGCGACCTCCGGCACACGCCGGCGGAGCTGCGAGCCGACTTCGCCGACAAGGGCTGGCGCAAGGTCGTCGCGTTCCAGACCCGCAACCCCCTGCACCGGGCCCACCAGGAGCTCACCCTGCGTGCAGCCAAGGAGGTGGAGGCGAACCTGCTCATCCATCCGGTGGTGGGGATGACCAAGCCTGGCGACGTCGACCACTACACCCGGGTGCGCTGCTACCAGGCGATCATGCCGGGCTACCCGCACGGGACCGCCATGCTGTCGCTGTTGCCGCTGGCGATGCGGATGGGCGGTCCGCGCGAGGCCGTCTGGCACGCGATCATCCGCAAGAACTACGGGGTGAGCCACTTCATCGTCGGCCGCGACCACGCCGGCCCTGGCAAGGACGCCGCCGGCAACGACTTCTACGGTCCGTACGACGCCCAGGAGCTCCTGCGCGAGCACCAGGAGGAGCTCGGCGTCAACATGGTGCCGTTCCAGATGATGGTCTACGTCGAGGATCGCGACACCTACATGCCGGTGGACGAGGTGCCCGAGGGCGCCCGCACCCTGAACATCTCCGGCACCGAGCAACGCCGCCGACTGGCGGAGGGGCGCGATCTGCCGGAGTGGTTCACACCGCCTTCGGTCGCCGCCGAGCTGCGACGCAGCTACCTGCCGCGTGCCAAGCAGGGCTTCACGGTGTTCTTCAGCGGCCTGTCCGGCTCGGGCAAGTCCACGATCGCCAACGTCCTGCTGGTGAAGCTGCTCGAGATGGGCGGTCGGCCGGTGACCCTGCTCGACGGCGACCTGGTGCGCAAGAATCTCTCCTCTGAGCTGGGGTTCTCCAAGGAGCACCGCGACATCAACATCCGCCGGATCGGCTACGTCGCATCGGAGATCACCAAGAACGGCGGAATCGCCATCTGCGCGCCGATCGCGCCGTACGAGGCCACCCGCAAGGACGTCCGGGCGATGGTGGAGCCCGGCGGCGGCTTCCTGCTGGTGCACGTTGCGACGCCGATCGAGGTCTGCGAGGAGCGGGACCGCAAGGGTCTGTACGCGAAGGCCCGGGCCGGCATCCTGAAGGAGTTCACCGGTATCTCCGACCCGTACGAGGTGCCGACCGACGCGGACGTGACGATCGACACCGGCGAGCTCAGCGCCGAAGAGGCCGCCCAGGAGGTCATCCTGCACCTGGAGCGCGAGGGTTACGTCGGGGGCAGCCTCGAGTAGTCCGGCCGAGCCACCAACCACGAAGGGCGCCCCGCCCGGGCGCCCTTCGTCGTGTCTGGGTTTTGACCCCCACACCCGTGGCGGCGTGGATAGCATGCGCCCCCAGAGAACCGACTCTGGGGGAGCGCCATGTCGATCCGAACTGTTGCTCGGCTGGCTGTGGGCACCTGCGTGATGGGGACGTTGGTCCTCATGGGCGGACCGGCTACGGCGGCGTCGACGGTCACGCTGACAACCGACATCCGGGTCGGCGACTCGGGAACGTTGGGTGGCATCGCCACCTTCTCCCGGACGCTGAAGGCCGACGGCACGGAGGTGCTCCTGGCCAGCGGCCACCTACTGCGGCCCAGCGTGGAGTCGAATGTCTGTCTGTCCCACGACGCGTTCAGCCACCGGCAGAAGTGGCAGGTCTGTCCGCACAAGATCGAGCAGACATCCGAGGTGAGCTACACCCTCGACCTGGGCACCGACTACGTCGGCTCGGTGTTGCACATCCAGTTCCGGGTGCGGATGCCGGAGTTCCCCCAGCGGCCGGATCTTGCCAACGGCTACGCCAACTGGCATCCCACCGGCCACGGCGGAAAGGTCGGCGACCAGTACGGCGAGGTGGCCCTGCCGGCTCCGACCGCCTCGCCGAGCCCGTCGCCGTCCCCGAGCCCGTCGCCGTCCCCGAGCGCTTCGCCGTCCCCGACCGCTTCGCCGAGCCCTGGCGAGAGCCCGACCGCGAGTGCCAGCCCGACCGCTGCCGCCAGTGGCGTCTCGGCGGCCGAAGCGTTCCCGTTCACACCGATGGGGGTCAACGCCGGCACCGGCGGCGATGCCGCCAGCCGGCCGCCGGTGCTGCCGGGGCTGCTCCTGCTGCTCGGTTTCGCCCTGGCCGTCGTCAGCGCTCGCCGGCTGGTGCGCGGCCGCTGACGGTCCGACCCATGACGTATTCCGCAGCTGGCGGTCGGCACGCCGCCCCATCAGGGCGCGCCCGGCACCGGACCACCCGCCGACGGTCGCGACGTGGCCGGCGGCCGGGAACCGGCGCCACCCTGCTCGGCCTGGCGGGAGGCCTGTCGCTGGTGCTGAGTGCATTCCTGGTGCTTCACGCCCGCGGCGACACCGCACTGGGTCAGATCCCGGCGTCGCCGGCTGCCGAGAATGTCGGGGCCACGGTGGGTACAACGCTGCCGTTGCCGTTGCCGGCGGGTTCGCCGGCGGCCGCACCCGGCGGGTTCACGCCGGGTCGACTGGTCATTCCCCGACTGGCGGTGGACGCGGCCGTCATCCCGGTGTCCGTGGGGGCTGACCGGTCACTGGGGGTGCCGGACAATCCGGCCGTGCTGGGCTGGTGGCGCGACGGCGCCTGGCCCGGGCAACCTGGCGGCAGCGTGGTGATAGACGGCCACGTCGACAGCGTCACGAGTGGCCCGGGGGCGCTGTTCCGACTACAAGCGCTGGTCCCCGGCGACGTGGTCATGGTCAGCGGGCCAAGAGGCTCCGTGCGTTACGTCGTCGCGGCCCGCCGGCAGTACGCCAAGGCGACGCTTCCCACCTCGATCTTCGACCAGCAGGTGGGCGCACGGCTGGTCCTGGTCACCTGCGGTGGTCGCTTCGACGCCGAAACCCGGCATTACGCCGACAACGTGGTGGTCTTCGCCCGCCCCGCCTGACGCTCGTGGGCGTCCACTGCATCCACAGCGGCCTCGGTCTGCTCCGGCAGTGGCGGCGGCGTACCGCCGAATGTGGGACAGAGCGCCTGGTGGTCACACCAGTCGCACAGCCGGCTGGGCCGCGGCCGCCAGTCACCGGAGACGGTCGCGCGTTCGATGGCCCGCCACAGCGCCTCGAGCTTGCGCTGGAATGCCCGCAGCTCAGCCTCATCCGGCGCGTAGCGCAGCATCATCCGGTCGCCGAGGTAGAGCAGCCGCAGCTCGCGTGGCACCCGCCCGGAGGTGTGCCACAGAACCAGCGCGTAGAACTTCATCTGGAACAGCGCCCGCTCCTCGAAGTCGGCACCGGGCGCGGTGCCGGTCTTGTAGTCCACGATCCGCAGGTCGCCGGCGGGCGTCGCATCGAGCCGGTCCACATAGCCCCGCAGCCGCAACCCGGAATCGAGGACGACCTCCACCCGACTCTCGCGCTCTGCCGGCTCGAGCCGGCTCGGGTCCTCGAGGGTGAAGTAGCCGCGCAGCAGTTCGGCGGCCGATGCCAGCCAGCCGGCCTCGGCGCCGTCGTCACCGGCGAACATCGCCGTCAGTTCGGGCTCGGCCGTGACCAGCCGCGCCCACTCCGGCCCCAGCAGCCGCGTCGCCGCCTCCGGGGTGCGTTCGGCCGCCGGCAGGTCGAACAGCCGCTCCAGCACCGCGTGCACGACCGTGCCCCGGGTGGCCGCCTCGGTGGGCCGCTCGGGCAGCCGGTCGATCGTCCGGAACCGGTAGAGCAGCGGGCAGGTGCGGAAATCCGACGCCCGGGAGGGCGACAGCGAGCCGAGCACCGGCGCCTGGAGGTCGACGACGCCGTCCGCCGCGGCCGGCCGTTCGTCGGTGGTCATGCCAACGGACAGTAGGGGAGCGCACGGACAGAAACCGGCAGCCGAGGCGGCATTGTGGATGCGTGTCCGGACCACTCCCGCGGCCGGCGCTTCCGTCGTAGGGTCGGGGGCCATGGGCATGGAGCGCAAGGGCCGGGTCGCCCGCCAGACCCACGTCGGCATCCCTGACGGGCTCGTTGAGGAGGAGCACGGCCGAGCGGCCTTCGCCGGCGCGGCAAGCCACCTCTACCGCACGATCCCGCCCACCTCGTGGCTGGAGGTGGACGGCCCGCTGCGGCCGGTGGCCTTCGACCTGAACGCGCTGACCCCCGCCGATGCCGAGGACCCGGAGGGCTGGCGCCTGGAGCTGTTGAGCAACGCCGACCTCCGGGTGTCGATCTCGCGCCGGCGTACGCCGATGCCGTTCGCCTACCGCAACGCCGACGCAGACGAGGTCGTCTACGTCCACCAGGGCTCCGGCGTCCTGCAGACCGACTACGGCCCGCTGGACTATGCCGCGCAGGACTACCTGGTGATCCCCAAGGGAACGGCGCACCGGTTCGTCCCGGACGACACCGATTCGTTCTTCTACGTGGTCGAGTCGGTGGCCGGCGTCGCGCTTCCCGACTTCGGGCTGATGGGACGCCACGCGGTCATCGACCCCAAGGTTCTCGACACCCCCGAGCCGTACGCCGAACCGCCGGCCGACTGGGACGGCGGACCGCACTGCCGGTGGCGACTCAAGGTCAAGCGGTTGGCCGAGTGGACGACCTTCAGTTACGGCCACAACCCCTTCACCGCCGTCGGCTGGGCGGGCGACCTGGCGCCCTACCGGTTGCACACCGCAGACATCCGGCCGGTCACCTCACCGCGTTACCACCTGCCGCCGTCGGTGCACACCACGTTCCGCTGCGGCGAGTTCGACATCGCGACGTTCGTGCCGCGCCCGTTCGAGACCGACCCCGAGGCACTGCGGGTGCCGTTCTTCCACGCCAACGTGGACAACGACGAAGTGATCTTCTACAGCCGGGGCGACTTCTTCTCGCGCAAGGGGATCGGCGAGGGCTGGATCACCGTGCACCCGCAGGGCGCCCAGCACGGCCCGCAGCCCGGCGCGGCGGAGCGGGCCGCAACCAAGGACATGACGGACGAGGTCGCCGTGATGATCGAGTGCGTCCGGCCGCTGAGCATCGCCGAGGAGGCCAAGCCGGCCGAGGATCCGGCCTATACGACCTCGTGGGCCCGCGGGATGGGTCTGGTCGACGGCTGACGGCCGATGATCACGCCGTCCTCCGACGTCGGCCGCCGGCACGTAGCATCGAGGCGTGAGCTCGCCGACCACCGAACCCGGGCGCCCCCGACCGGGCGGCGACGGCATCAGGGTCGGCCGCGTCTTCGGCGTACCTGTCCATGTCGCGCCGTCCTGGTTTCTGATCGCTGCGCTGATCACGGTTTTCTTCGCCCCGACGGTCGAGGCGCGGGTGCCCGGCATCGGTTCCGCGCGGTACCTGGTGTCGCTGCTGTTCGCCGTGCTGCTGTACCTGTCGGTATTCGTCCACGAGCTCAGCCACACCGTCGTCGCCAAGGCGCTGGGGCTACCGGTACGACGGATCACCCTGCAGCTTCTCGGCGGCGTCTCGGAGATCGAGCGCGAGCCCGAGTCCCCCGGCAAGGAGTACCTGATAGCCATCGCCGGTCCACTCCTTTCGCTGCTGCTGTCCGGCATCGGCTTCGCCCTGGTGGGGCAGTTCGACGACGGGACGGTCGCCCGGGTGCTCGCCGGCGAGCTCGCGCTGTCCAACGGTCTGGTCGCCGTCTTCAACCTGTTGCCGGGGTTGCCGCTGGACGGCGGCCGGGTGCTGCGGGCCGTGGTCTGGGCGGTCTCCGGTCGGCCGCACGCCGGCACGGTTGTGGCTGCGTGGGTGGGCCGGGGGGTCGCCATGGTACTGCTCGCCGTACCGCTGGTGCTGGGGCTCGGCCGCGGGTCACCGGCGAGCCTGATCAACATCGTGTACTTCGCGCTGCTTGCTTCCTTCATCTGGGGTGGCGCCACCGCGGCTCTGCGGTCGGCCCAGCTGCAGAGCTGGCTGCCGCGGCTCTCGCTGCGCACCCTCGCCCGCCGGGCGCTGCCGGTGCCGGCCGACCTGCCGCTGGCCGAGGCCCTGCGGCGGGCCACGGAGAGCGGGGCCCGCGGGATCGTCGTCGTGGACGGCGCCGGCCGGCCGGCGGCGGTGGTATCCGAGGCCGCGGTCGCGGCAACACCCGAGGTACGCCGCCCGTGGGTCGCGGTGGGGACGCTGGCCCGGCAGCTGGCCCCCGACTTGGTTCTCGACGCCGACATGGACGGCTCGGCGGTTCTGGAGGCGATGCGCCGTACACCCGCGTCGGAGTACCTCGTGGTCGAGCGCTCGGGCGACGTCTACGGCGTACTGGCCTCCACCGATGTGGCGAGTGCCGTCGCCGCGGCCGGCTGATCGCCGGTGAGCGGGCCGACCGGCGCCGACCGGCGCCGTGGCCTGCTGCGCCCGGGAGAGCAGGTGCAGCTAACCGACGCCAAGGGCCGCCGGCGCACCATCACGCTCGGGCCGGGGGAGGAGTTCCACACCCACCGGGGAATGCTGGCCCACGACCTCCTGATCGGCTCGCCGGAGGGTGTTGTCGCGACCACCACCGGCGGGTCGACCTACCTCGCGCTCCGGCCGTTGCTTGCCGACTACACGGTGAGCATGCCCCGGGGTGCGGCGGTGATCTATCCGAAGGACGCCGCGGCGATCGTGATGATGGCCGACATCTTCCCGGGCGCCCGGGTGGTGGAGGCGGGCGCCGGGTCCGGCGCGCTCACCTGCTCGCTGCTGCAAGCGGTGGGCGATGACGGCTGCCTGACGTCGTACGAGCGGCGGGAGGAGTTCGCCGAGGTGGCCCGGCGAAACGTGGAGCGCTACTTCGGCGGCCCGCACCCGGCCTGGCGGCTCGTGGTCGGCGACCTGGCGACGCGCCTGGTCGAGCGCCAGGTGGACCGGGCGGTGCTGGACATGCTGGCGCCCTGGGAGGTCCTCGGGGAGCTGGCCGACGCCCTGGCGCCCGGGGCGGTCCTGTGCTGCTACCTCGCGACGACGCCGCAGCTCTCGCGCACCGTGGAGGGTCTGCGGGAGTCCGGCCGCTTCACCGAGCCCGCGGCGTCGGAGTCCCTGTTCCGAACCTGGCACGTGGACGGTTTGGCGGTCCGGCCGGACCACCGGATGGTGGGCCACACCGGCTTCCTGGTGACCGCCCGCCGGCTCGCCGACGGTGTCACACCCCCACCCCGCCGGCGGCGGCCGGCCAAGGGCGCCCGGCCGGAACCGGAGCCGACACCGGCGGAGCCCGCGCCCGGACCGCCCTCCGGCGGCGGCGGTTCAAGGTTCCCCGCCGAGGCGCCGACGGTAGGCTGACCCCTGGCCGGAGTCTCCGGAGGAGGTGAGTTCTCGTGTCAGGTCGCGGTGACGCCGAAGCGCGGGCAGCGCAGTACGAAAAGGATGTCCACGACCTCTCGACCCAGATCTCCTTCCTCGAGGAGGAGATCTCGATGCTGCGCCGCAAGCTGAGCGAGTCGCCGCGGCACGTCCGGCTGCTGGAAGACCGCCTGGCCGAGGCGCAGACCAACCTGTCCAGCCTGGTCGGCCAGAACGACCGGCTGGTAAGCACCTTGAAGGAGGCTCGCGAGCAGATCTTGTCCCTCAAGGAGGAGGTCGACCGGCTGGCGCAGCCACCGTCCGGCTACGGAATCTTCCTCGCCGGCCACGACGACGACACCGTTGACGTCTTCACCGGCGGTCGCAAGCTGCGGGTGACCGTCAGCCCCGCCGTCGACACCGCGGAGCTGCGCAAGGGCCAGGAGGTGATGCTCAACGAGGCCCTCAATGTGGTCCGCGCCCTGCGCTTCGAGCGCCAGGGCGAGGTGGTGATGCTCAAGGAGATCCTCGAGGACTCCGAGCGCGCCCTGGTCATCGGCCACACCGACGAGGAGCGCGTCGTCATGCTGGCGGATTCGCTGCGTGAGGCGCCGATCCGGGCCGGTGACTCCCTGCTGCTCGACCCGCGGTCCGGCTGGGTCTACGAGCGCATCCCGAAGTCCGAGGTCGAGGAGTTGGTGCTCGAGGAGGTTCCGGACATCGACTACACCCAGATCGGTGGGCTGCGGGACCAGATCGAGTCGATCCGCGATGCCGTCGAGCTGCCGTTCCTGCACAAGGAGCTGTTCCGCGAGCACCAGCTCCGGCCGCCGAAGGGCGTCCTCCTCTACGGCCCGCCGGGCTGCGGCAAGACTCTGATCGCCAAGGCGGTCGCGAACTCCTTGGCCAAGAAGGTGGCCGAGGTCACCGGCCGGCCGGAGGGTCGCTCGTTCTTCCTCAACATCAAGGGGCCGGAGCTTCTCAACAAGTACGTCGGCGAGACCGAGCGTCATATCCGGCTGGTGTTCCAACGGGCCCGCGAGAAGGCCTCCGAAGGCACCCCGGTCATCGTCTTCTTCGACGAGATGGACTCGATCTTCCGGACCCGGGGGAGCGGGGTGAGCTCCGACGTGGAGAACACCATCGTTCCGCAGCTGCTCAGCGAGATCGACGGCGTCGAGGGCCTCGAGAACGTCATCGTCATCGGCGCCTCCAACCGGGAGGACATGATCGATCCGGCGATCCTGCGACCCGGGCGGCTGGACGTGAAGATCAAGATCGAGCGACCGGACGCCGAAGCCGCCCGCGACATCTTCAGCAAGTACATCCTCACCACGCTGCCGCTGCACGCCGATGATGTCGCGGAGCACGGCGGCTCCCGGGACGCCACGGTGGCCGCGATGATCCAGCGGACCGTCGAGCGGATGTACACCGAGAGCGAGGACAACCGCTTTCTCGAGGTGACCTACGCCAACGGCGACAAGGAGGTCCTCTACTTCAAGGACTTCAACTCCGGCGCCATGATTCAGAACATCGTCGACCGGGCCAAGAAGATGGCCATCAAGGATTTCCTGGAGTCCCGGCAGAAGGGGCTGCGGATGTCGCACCTGATGGCGGCCTGCATCGACGAGTTCAAGGAGAACGAGGACCTGCCCAACACCACCAACCCGGACGACTGGGCCCGCATCTCGGGAAAGAAGGGCGAGCGGATCGTGTACATCCGCACCCTCATCTCGGGGGCGAAGGGCGCCGAGGCCGGACGGGCGATCGACACCGTCGCCAATACCGGTCAGTACCTCTAGAGCGACCGCCCCCGGACCGCCGACCTAGACTGGTGGCATGACCAGCCGGCGCGTGATGGGCACCGAGACCGAGTACGGCATCTCCGTGCCCGGATCGCCCGGCGCGAACGCTATGGTGGCGTCCTCCCAGATCGTCAACGCCTACCTGAACCCGGCGGTATCGCGCGATCGGCGTACCCGCTGGGACTTCGAGGAGGAGAACCCGCTCCGGGACGCCCGCGGCTTCGACTTGGCGCGCGACACCGCGGAGGCAGCCGGCCCGGTGGACGACGACCTGGGCCTGGCAAACGTCATCCTGACCAACGGCGCCCGCCTCTACGTCGACCACGCGCACCCGGAGTACTCCGGCCCTGAGGTCACCAACCCGCGGGACGCCGTGGTGTGGGACAAGGCCGGGGAGCGGGTGATGGCCGAGGCGGCCCGGCGGGCCGCGCTGGTCCCCGGTGCCGCGCCGATCCAGCTCTACAAGAACAACACCGACAACAAGGGCGCCAGCTACGGGTGTCACGAGAACTACCTGATGGCACGGGCCACGCCCTTCGCCGACATCGTCCGGCACCTGACGCCGTTCTTCGTCTCGCGGCAGGTGGTGTGCGGGGCCGGCCGGGTCGGGCTCGGCGCCGACGGGCGGGGAAACGGGTTCCAGATCAGCTCGCGGGCCGACTTCTTCGAGGTGGAGGTCGGGCTCGAGACGACGCTCAAGCGTCCGATCATCAACACCCGGGACGAGCCGCACGCCGACCCGGAGAAGTACCGCCGGCTGCACGTCATCATCGGCGACGCCAACCTGAGCGAGATCTCGACCTACCTCAAGGTTGGGACGACGGCGCTGGTACTGGCCATGATCGAGGACCGCTGGCTGGTCGAGAACCTGGGGGTCGAGTCACCGGTCGCGACCCTGCGTGCGGTGTCGCACGATCCTTCGCTGCGGCACCTTCTACTGCTGCGGGACGGTCGCCGGATGACCGGCGTACAGCTGCAGATGGAGTACCTCCAGCAGGCCCGCAAGTACGTCGAGGACCGCTACGGCGCTGATGCGGACGAGGTCACGGTCGATGTGCTGGACCGGTGGGAGTCGGTCCTGGACCGGCTGGAGCACGACCCCATGTCGCTCGGCTCGGAGCTGGACTGGGTGGCCAAGCTGGCCATCCTCGAGGGCTACCGGTCACGGGACGGGCTCGACTGGAGCTCGCCGCGACTCCAGCTGGTCGACCTGCAGTACGCCGACGTACGCCGGGACAAGGGGCTCTACAACCGGCTCGTGGCCACCGGTCGGATGCAGACGCTCGTGCGCGAGGACGAGGTGACCGCGGCGATGACGGAGCCGCCGAGGGACACCCGGGCGTTCTTCCGGGGGCGCTGCCTGGCCCGCTACGCCGCCGACGTCGCGGCCGCCTCGTGGGACTCAGTGATCTTCGACGTGGGCCGCGACTCGCTGCAGCGGGTGCCCACGATGGAGCCGCTGCGGGGCACGGAGGCGCACGTGGGCGCGCTGCTGGACCGCTGCGCCACCGCCGCTGAGCTGGTCGACGCCTTCGCCGCCGGTCACTGACGCCGCTTCACCGTCGGTTCGGCCCGGAGTCCGGCCAGCCGCCGCCGGGCGGCGTCCGCCGCCGCGTGGGCGGCCCGTGCCGCCTCCCGCGCCGTGGTCGTGGCCTCCGTCGCGGACTTCTCCGCTTCGTGGGCCGCGGCCAGTTGGTCGGCCGCGGCCTGCGCTGCCTCGGTAGCTGCCACCACTCTCGCCTCGGCGTCGACCTGCTCGGTCAGCCGCTGCTCGTAGGCTCGCTGGGCGTCGTCCGCGGCCCCGGCGGCGTGATGCGCGGCACGGGCGGCCTCGTCGCGGGCGGCCTCGTCGCGGGCGGTCGCCTGTCCGGCCGGGTCCTTGGGCCGACGGCCGGCTGGCCGAGGAGCCGGTGCCGCCCGAGCCGGCGCCAGACCCACCGCGCCGGCGAGGTCCGGCAGTTCGCCGAAACCGGCGTAGCGCAGCGGCCGCACCAGCCGACCCGATCGCACGGCGGTCGCGGCGGTCAGGTCGGCGGTGGCCGCCTCGAGGGTGAGCCGGACCTCCTCGGCTACGGCGGGCGTCACCGGACGCCCCGCCATGGCTTCTACCGCGGCGACCAGGCTCTCGATGGCCGACCGCCGCTTTTCGGTCAGGGTGCGGACGGCGTCACCGGCTCCGCTGGTCATGGCCGACCGGATGCGATCGCCGATGTCCACCAGGTCATCCAGGTCAGGGCCGCGGCGGCGTACCAGCAGGTTGACCAGCCAGGCCGACACGCTCGGCCGGCGCAGGTCGCGAACCGCGGTCGCCAGCTCCCGTTCGCCCGCCTGCCGGAGCCGGTTGGCGAAGTCGTCGCGGGCAGCCGTGAACTGTTCCGGCGGGAGTCCGTAGAGCTCGTCCGCGGCAGCCTGCAGCGCCATGCGTTCAGTCTTCCAGTGTCGAAGTCCGTTGCGGCCGCATGCTGTCGGTGCCCGAAGGTAGGGTGCAAGGAGAGCCGAGACCTGGGAGAGCGCATGGCGAACAAGGACAGCGGCGGCGGTCAGCAACGCGCTAATCGTAGGTCCGAAGAGGTCAAGGAAACGGACGCGGAAACCGAGGCTGCGGCCACGGATGCGGTCAAGGAAAGGCACGACAAACTGTCCGACGACGTCGATTCCATGCTCGATGAGATCGACGAGGTCCTAGAGGAGAACGCCGAGGAGTTCGTTCGTAGCTACGTCCAAAAAGGCGGTGAATGATCATGAAACGGTGCCCAGACTGCAAGACGATCAAGCCGTTCTCTGATTATCCGCGTAACCGAGGTCTAGCCGATGGTCGCGGCGCTTACTGTAAGCTCTGCTTTGCCCTTCGTGGGGCCGCGAGCTACCGGCGACGCCGCGCGGCAGAGGGGAAAACCGTAAGGAACCGTGTTCCAGTTCCTGACGGTATGAAGAGGTGTCCTACCTGCACTCAAGTGAAACCGCTCGATGACTTCCCCCGAAACCGATCTGCCCTCGGCGGTCGTGGCGGTTACTGTAAGCCCTGTCACAACGCCAAGGGGAAGGCGACATACACCAGACTGTACGGCGGCACCAGGCATTACCACTTGCAGCGGCGATACGGCATCAGCGCGGCCCGGGTTGACGAACTGATCGCTGAACAGGGTGGTGTCTGTGCAATCTGCTTGACCGGCAAGCCGGAGCATGTCGACCATGACCATCGCACCGGGGAAGTCCGCGGCATCCTCTGTTTCAACTGCAATGGTGGCCTCGGTCAGATGCGCGACCGCGTGGATGTCCTGCAAGCGGCCATCGAGTATTTGGGGGAGAAGCCATGGCGGAAGTCCCTGGTGGCATCGGGCGCCTACCGGCTGAGTTCCTGACGCCGGGGGCCGCGTCGTTCGCGGACTTCCTCGGCGCGCATTCGCCCGAGCTGCTCCCCGGCCGGCGGCAGGTTCCGCGCGTCGCCGTGACGACCGAAGTGCCGCACGGCACGACGATCGTGGCTGCCGCCTCGGCAGCCGGCGTGGTGATGGCCGGGGACCGCCGCGCGACGATGGGCAACGTCATCGCCCAGCGGGACATGGAGAAGGTTTTCCAAGCCGACGAGTACTCCTGTGTGGGCATCGCCGGTTCCGCCGGCTTCGCTGTGGAGATGGTGCGGCTGTTCCAGGTCGAGCTCGAGCACTACGAGAAGATCGAGGGCACCACGCTGTCCCTCGACGGCAAGGCCAACCGGCTCTCGACGATGATCCGCAACAACCTGCCGATGGCGATGCAGGGGCTGGCCGTGCTGCCGTTGTTCGCCGGCTACGACCTCGAGACCGAGACCGGCCGGATCTTCAGTTACGACATCACCGGCGGGCGCTACGAGGAGCACTCCTTCCACGGTGTCGGCTCGGGTTCGGTCTTCGCCCGCGGTGCGCTCAAGAAGCTCTTCCGCGACGGCATGGCCGAAGCCGACGCCGTACTGGCCTGCGTCCAGGCGCTCTACGACGCGGCCGACGACGACTCGGCCACCGGCGGGCCGGACCTCACCCGCCAGATCTTCCCGGTGGTCGTGGCGGTCACGGCCGACGGCTTCCGCCGGCTGCCCGACGACGAGGTGGGCGCGACCGTCGCAACCGTGCTGGCCGAGCGGATGACCAGTCCGGGCGGCCCGCCGGCGCCGCTGCACGGCTGACCGGCGTACTCCCGATGCCCAGGTCCGACGATCCGGAGGCTTCCCGCCCGTGAGCATGCCGTTCTACGTCTCGCCCGAGCAGCTGATGAAGGATCGGGCCGACTACGCCCGCAAGGGCATCGCCCGCGGGCGCAGCGTGGTCGTGCTGACCTACGCCGACGGGATCCTCTTCGTCGCCGAGAACCCCTCGACCACGCTGCACAAGGTGAGCGAGATCTACGACCAGATCGCGTTCGCCGCGGTCGGGAAGTACAACGAGTTCGAGAATCTCCGCGTCGCCGGCGTCCGGCTTGCCGACCTGCGCGGCTACTCCTACGCCCGCCGCGACGTCACCGGCCGCGGGCTCGCCAACGCCTACGCGCAGACCCTGGGCACGATCTTCACCCAGGAGTCGAAGCCGTACGAAGTAGAGATCGTGGTCGCCGAGGTCGGCGACACCCCGGACGAGGACCAGATGTACCGGTTGACCTACGACGGGTCGGTGGCCGACGAGAAGGGGTTCGTGGCGATGGGGGGCCTGGCCGAGCCCATCACCGCCCGGCTCCGCGAGCAGCACCGGGACGGCTTACCGCTGGCGGAGGCGCTGCCACTCGCGGTTGGGGCTCTCGCCCAGTCCGGCGGGGAGCCGCGCGCGCTGGCTCCGTCGCAGCTCGAGGTGGCGATGCTGGATCGCACCAGACCGCGACGGAAGTTCCGCCGGCTCACCGGACCCCAACTGGAACGTCTGATCGGTACGCCGGACACCCCTGTTCCACTCGAGACCGGCGGCGACGTGGGTGACGGCCCGCACGCAACCACCTGAACGGGAGACCCGCATGCCCAACCGGCCCAAGACCACCCGCGACAGCTTGCCGTCGACTCTGGAACGTTCGGATGACAAGGCGCAGGAGACGTTTCTCGCCACCCTCGAGTCCGCGCGGGAAACCTACGAAGGGGACGAGCAAGCCTCCCACCGGGTGGCCTTCGCGGCCGTCAAGCACGGCTTCGAGAAGGTGGGGGATCACTGGGAGCCCAAGGCCGAAAAGGGACCGTCGGACGACCAGGCGGCGCGCGGCGGTGGGCCGGCTCGACGCGGCGGCCCGACCGCCGGTGGTGTCGACGCCAATGCCAGCAAGGCGCATCTCTACGAGCTGGCTCAGCGCCTCGACGTCGCCGGTCGGTCCAAGATGACCAAGGAGGAGCTCGTCGAGGCGCTGCAGAAGGCCAACGACCGGGAGACGGCTCGGGCTCGCCGGCGCTGAGCGGCGCCCAGTTCCGGAGCGACAGCGGTCTCCGCTTCGTGCCGCCGTACTGTTGAAAGCATGGAGCGGCGGATCTTCGGGCTCGAGAACGAGTACGGCGTCACCTGCACGTTCCGCGGGCAGCGCCGGCTCTCGCCGGACGAGGTGGCCCGCTACCTGTTCCGCCGGGTCGTCTCATGGGGACGCTCGAGCAACGTCTTCCTGCGCAACGGCGCCAGGCTCTACCTCGATGTGGGCAGCCATCCGGAGTACGCCACGCCGGAGTGTGACAGCCCGGTCGACCTGGTGACCCACGACAAGGCCGGCGAGAGGATCCTCGAGGGGCTGCTGAAGGACGCCGAGCGCCGGCTACGGGAAGAGGGCATCGCCGGGGACATCTACCTGTTCAAGAACAACACCGACTCGGCCGGCAACTCCTACGGCTGCCACGAGAACTACCTGGTCGGCCGGCACGGTGAGTTCAGCCGGCTGGCCGACGTACTGATCCCCTTCCTGGTCACCCGCCAGATGCTGGTCGGCGCGGGCAAGGTCCTGCAGACGCCGCGCGGGTCGGTCTACTGCGTGAGCCAACGCGCAGAGCACATCTGGGAGGGCGTCTCCTCGGCCACCACCCGATCTCGGCCGATCATCAATACCCGGGACGAGCCGCACGCCGACGCGGAGCGGTTCCGCCGGCTGCATGTGATCGTCGGGGACTCGAACATGAGTGAGACCACCACCCTGCTCAAGATCGGTACGACGGACCTCGTGCTGCGCATGATCGAGGCTGGAGTGGTACTGCGCGACCTCACGTTGGAGAACCCGATTCGGGCGATCCGCGAGATCAGCCACGACATCACCGGCCGGCGGCGGGTCAAGCTGGCCAACGGGCGGGAGGCCAGCGCGCTCGACATCCAGGCGGAGTACCTGGGCAAGGCGACCGACTTCATCGCCCGGCGCGGCGCCGACCCGACCACCGCGCGGGTGCTCGAGCTGTGGGAACGCACCATGCGGGCGGTCTCGACCGGCGACCTGGACCTGGTGGCCCGCGAGATCGACTGGGTGGCGAAGTACCAGCTCATCGAGCGTTACCGGGCCAAGTACGACCTGACCCTGTCCTCGCCACGGGTCGCCCAGCTCGACCTGGCCTACCACGACGTGAATCGCAACCGCGGCCTGTACTACCTGCTCGAGCGGCGCGGCGCGATGGCCCGGGTCAGTTCCGACCTGGCCATCTTCGAGGCGAAGGCGGTGCCGCCGCAGACCACTCGCGCCCGGCTGCGGGGAGAGTTCATCCGCCGCGCCCAGGACAAGCGGCGCGACTTCACCGTGGACTGGGTGCATCTCAAGCTCAACGACCAGGCGCAACGCACGGTGCTCTGCAAGGACCCGTTCCGGTCGGTGGACGACCGGGTCGACAAGCTGATCGCCAGCATGTGACGAGGGCACCTCAACGCAGCAGCGCGGCCGCATGCCGGCCGGCTGCGGCCGCGGCGAGGAAGTAGGCGGGGTCCGCCGCCAGCCCGCGGCCCATCGTCGACAGCGGCACCGGGGCGGCCGCCAGCGCCTCGGCCAGGCCGTCGACCGCGACGCTGACCAGTCGGTGCGGTGGCGCCAAGTCGGCCACCGCCCGGCGTACGTCGGGGCCCACCGGCGCGGGAAGATCCGGCACGGCCAGATCGGCTGCCGCCAGCGCGACCCGTCCGAAAGCCGTCCGGCTGTGGTGGGACAACCCCCGGTGGCGCGGCCGCGCATCGGCCTCGCTGATGCGCAGACAGCCGACCGGCCGCCCGTTCAACGCGGCCGTCGCGTTCACCGCCTCGCCGACAGCCACGCCGGAGTAGCCCCACCGGGTGCCGGTCCCCAAGTTGCCCGGCCCCTGGGACACGACGGCCACGTCGGCCCCCAGCACGAGTCGGACCGCCAGCAGGCCGGTATGCAGCGTCACCGCCTCCAGGTCACCGCCGAAGGCCTGGCCCACCGTGACGGTTCCCACCAGCTGACCGACCGCCCGCAGCCCGGCGACGGTGTGGGAGAACCACAGCGGCAGCGCACCGCCGTCCGTCATCACGTAGGCCACCCGGGCGGCCGGGGCGTCGAGCGCCAGGCCGGCCAGCACCGCCGGTAGGGCTGAGTGCAGGTCGGCGATCACCACCGGCATGCCGCCGAGGTCGTCGGCATCGGCGAGCACGGCGTGGTGCGGGGACGCCTGCTCGTCGACGCCCAGCACGCTCACCTGTGTCGCGGTGTAGCGCGCCTTGACCAGGTGGCCGGCCGCTTCCGAGTCCGGTGGCAGCCGATCGGGCAGCGCAACCACCATCGCGTATCCGCCGGTTCCCAGTCCGAGGGCGTACGCCGAGGTGTTGAGCAGGACCCGGTCTCCGGCGCGAGGGTCCCCGACCAGGGCGGGATAGGCGAGCGCCGCGCACTCTTCCCCATCGAAACGGACCGTCAGCTCGACCGCCCCGGCCCACTTCCGCCGTACGGCGACCACCACCCCTGAGCGCCACCGGACCATGACGGAGGCTAACCACCGCCTGCCGGCTCGCGGCTACGGGACGGGCCGGCCCAGGAGAGATACGGCCCGACCCGCCGCAGCCAGCACCCGTCGCCCGGCCCGCCACTGCCGCACGGCGGCCCGCGCTGCATTGGCCCCGGGGGCGCCGTGCACACCACCACCGGGATGGGCGGACGCCGACGCCAGGTACAGCCCGGCGATCGGGGTCTCGGCTCTGCCGAGGCCGGGGACGGGGCGCAGCACCAACTGCTGATGAAGTGCCGCCGTGCCACCGCCGACTGCTCCGGCCCGCAGGTTGGCGTCGGTTCGTTCGAGGTCGAGAGGGTTCTGCACGTGGCGGCCGACGATGGAGTCGCGGAACCCGGGAGCGAACTCCTCGACCCGCGCCTCCAGTCGCTCGACGAACCGGGCGGTCTCGGCGTCGTCCCAATTGCCGCTGAGGTCGCCGCCGGCGTCGCCGCGGGAACGCTGCGGCACGTGGGTGTAGCCCCAGGCGGATTCGGTCCCGGCGGGGGAGCGGCTGGGGTCGGTCGTCGTCATCTGCCCGAACAGCACGAACGGCCGCGCCGGGATTCGACCGACTGCGAGCTCGTGGGCGTACGCCGAGAGCTCGTCGAGCTCGCCCCCCACATGCACGGTGCCGGCCCCTACGGCCGCCCGGGCGGTCCACGGCACCGGCGCCGACAGCGCCCAGTCGATCTTCACCGTCGCGTTGTCCCACTGGAACCGGCGCAGGTCGGCCAGCAGGCGCGGCGGTAGCAGGTCCGCACCCACGAGGGACAGATAGAGCCGCGGTGCATCGACGTCGGCGAGCACCGCCCGGCTGGCCCCGAAGGACCTCCCATCGGCGGTTCGTACGCCGACGGCGCGGCCACCGCGCACCTCCACCCGCTCGACCGTGGCGCCGCACTCCAGCCGGCCGCCGCGGTCCACCAGTCGGCGCACCATCGCCTCGGTGAGCTGACCGGCTCCGCCTGCTGGCACCGGCCAGCCGATCGACTGACCCAGCATCGCGAGCAGCCAGCCGTAGAACGCGCTACCGGGCGACTCGGGGCCGAGGTCGGTATGCAGGGCGTTCCCGGCCAGCAGCAGCCCGGCTCCGCCGCCGGTGAACTCCTCCTCGGCGAACCGGCGTACCGGCAACAGGCCGAAGCGGACGAACTGCGACAGGTTTGCCGGGCCGATGGCCGCAGCGAGCGCCAGCCCGGCCCGGACCGGCGGGAACGGTGTCAGAATCGCCTGCAACAGTGGCCGCTCGACCCGTGACCAGCCGGCGTACATCGCCCGCCAGGCCGCGCCGTCGCCGGCGCCCCAGCCCTCCAGCGAGGAGGCCGTGTCGGTCACGTCGCGGGAGAGCACGGCGCACCTGCCGTCCGCCGTCGGGTGGGCCAGCACCAGCGGCGCGTGCAGCCAGCGCAGCCCGTGGTGCTCCAGCCGAAGACCGCGAATGACCGGCGAGGCGTGCGCCAGCGGATAGAAGGCGCTGTAGAGGTCGGACAGGTACCCGGGTGCGGTGACCGTCGCACTGCGGACGGCCCCGCCTGGTGCCTCCGCCGCCTCCAGGACCAGCACGTCCCAGCCGGCATCGGCGAGCAGATTGGCGGCGACCAGCCCGTTGGGGCCGGCGCCGATCACCACCGCGTCGGTCACCCGCGGGACCTCCCCGCATGGATCGTGTCCAACCGCCCGCCCGGCTCGTGGGTTAGCGTTTCGGCGGGCCGGAGCGGGGAGGTGAGGCCGGTGTCCGCACGGAAGACCGAGCGGCTGTTCAACCTGGTGATCTGCCTGCTGGCGACCCGCCGGTTCCTCAGCGTGCACCAGATCCGGGACGCCGTGCCCGGGTACGCGGAGGACGGGCCCGGCGGGGACGATTCGGCCTTCCGGCGGATGTTCGAGCGGGACAAGGAGGAGCTGCGCGAGCTCGGAATACCGCTCGAGACCGGCACCGACAGCGTTTGGGACGACGAGCCGGGCTACCGGATCACTCGGCGGGACTACGAGCTGGCCGAGATCTCGCTGGAGCCGGACGAGGCGGCCGCGGTGGGGCTGGCGGCCCGGTTGTGGAGCTCGGCGAGGCTGGCCGACGCGGCGTCCGGGGGGCTGATCAAGCTGCGTGCCGCCGGGGTGGAGACCGACGGCGGGCCGCCGGCCCTTGAGCCGCGCGTCGCCGCCACGGAGCCGGCCTTCGAACCCCTGCTGGACGCCGTCCGCTCGGCCCGGCGGGTGAGTTTCGGATACCGGAGCGCCGGTGCCGCCCGGCCGGACCGCCGGCGACTGGATCCCTGGGGGGTCGTGAGCTGGCGGGGTCGCTGGTACGCGGTCGGCCACGACCTCGACCGGGACGCCCCCCGGGTGTTCCGGCTCGGTCGCATCCCACCCGATGGGAACTCCGGCGGGGTGCGCGCCGGAGCAACCGGCAGCGCGACCAACATCCCCCCGCCGGACCTGGACCTGCGCGCCGCCGTGAGCCGGTACGCCGAGGAGCCGCCGACCCGGACGGCCCGGCTGCGGGTCCGGCGAGGGGCCGGCGGAGAGCTCCGCCGGTCGGCCACCGACGTACAGCCGGGGACCGACGGCTGGGACGAGATGACGGTCGGCTTCGCCGACCTCGAGCGGCTGGTCGACCGGGTGACCGGGTTCGGCGCGGACCTGGTCGTGCTGGAGCCGCCGGATGCGCGTGCGGCGGTTCGCCGGCGGCTGGCCGCCGCGGCGGCGGGAGCGGCGTGAGCGGCGCCGGCGACCGGCTGCCCCGCCTGCTGGCGCTGGTGCCCTACCTGCTGTCGCACCCTGGCTCGCGGCTGCCGGATGTCGCGGCGGTGTTCGGTGTACCGGAACGCCAATTGCGCGACGATCTGCGACTGGTGTGGCTGTGCGGTCTGCCGGGACACTTTCCCGGTGACCTGATCGACGTCGAGTACGCCGGTGACCGGGTCACCGTGTCCAACGCCGACACCATCGCGCGGCCGCTACGGCTGACCGGCGACGAGGCCCTGGCGCTGGTCGTGGCGCTGCGGGCACTCGCCGGCGTACCGGATCTGACCGGTTCGGATGCAGTCGACCGGGCCCTGGCCAAGCTGGAGACGGCGGTCGGGGACGCGGCCGCGGCAGCCGGCTCGGTCACCGTCGCGATGGAGCCCGACTCCGGTGTGGTGGGAGCCGTCCGCGACGCGCTCGAGCGGGGACGGGCACTGCACCTGCGCTACTACGTCCCGGCCCGGGACGAGACCACCGACCGGGACGTCGACCCGATGCGACTGCTGCTCGTCGAAGGTCACTCCTATCTCGAGGCCTGGTGCCGGCGGGTCGAAGACGTCCGGCTGTTCCGGTTGGACCGGGTCGAGAGCCTGGAGGTGCTGACCGAGCCGGCCCGGGTGCCACCCTCGGCGAAACCTCGCTCGCTCGAGGACGGCCTGTTCCAGCCATCGCCGGGCGATCAGGTCGTCACGCTGGAGTTGGGACCGGCGGCGCGCTGGGTGGCCGACTACTACCCGTGCCAGTCCGTGAGCGAGTGGCCCGGTGGCGGGCTGCGGGTGGAGCTGCGGACGCCGGACACCCGCTGGCTGCGCCGGCTCGCGCTGCAACTCGGGGGGGCCGGGCGGGTGGTCGAGCCGGCGGAACTGGTCCGCGAGGTCCGAATGGAGGCCGAGGCGGCGCTGGTGGCGTACGCCGAACGGCTGCCGGAAACGCCCGAATCGGCGGTCAAGGATTCCCGGACGCCTGCCGAACCATCCCTCATCGCCCGCCACGCAGGCGGAGAGGCGAAGGGAATCGATCGTGACAACGATCAAGGCGTCGTGCCCCATGTGCGGTGAGGTCGAGCTCACCGCGAAGGACGTGAAGCTGCGAGTCTGCAGCCACGCCCCCCTGTCGTACTACGCCTTCCGCTGTCCGAGCTGCACGGAGGAGGTGCGCAAGCCGGCCGACGACCACGTCATCTCGCTGCTGATGACCGGCGGCGTCCGGGCTCAGGTGTGGGAGGTGCCGGCGGAGGCGCTGGAGGCCAAGCCCGGCCCGACGCTCAGCTACGACGACCTGCTCGACTTCGTCCTGCACCTCGGTACCGACGACCTGCTCGCCGCTCGAGCCGCGGCGCCGGCCCGCAACTGACCGTCGCGCCGTACCGTTCCCCGAGCCTCGTCCCACGTGGACGGGGCTTCGGTGTCCCCGGACTCGGCTAGGGTCCCGGCGTGGCCTGGATCGTCGCCGACGTAGCGCTCGCCCTGCTCGGCCTGCTGGTTCTCGGCCTGCTGGGACTGCGGCTGTGGCGCCTGGTCCGGGCGCTCGGGCGGGCGGTCGGCACGGCCGGTGAACGCGTCCGGACGGCCACGGCGGCACTCGAGGAGGCTCGCCCCCCGACCGCATCTGCCGCTCCACCCTCTCGGGCGGGGCCGGCGGCGTAGCATGAACCTGTCTACGGAAGGACACCTCCATGGGTGATCTCAGCCCCTGGCACCTGCTGATCGTCGCCGCTGTCTTCGTCGTCCTCTTCGGCGCCAAGAAGCTGCCCGATGCGGCCCGCTCGCTCGGCCAGTCGATGCGGATCTTCAAGGCCGAGACCCGCGGCCTGCGCGAAGACTCCCACGCTCACGAGCGCACCGAGGCCACCACGGTGACGCGCCCCTTGCCGCCGGCGCCGACCAGCTCCGCTGATACCGCACCGCGGATCACCGAGCACACCGACCCGCGCTGAGCCGGACACCCGCCGGGTCGTGAGCCTGCTGACGGCCGTGTGGAGCCGGCTCGGGCGCCGGCCTGGCGGGCACGATGACGACCAAGGCCGGATGAGCCTGGCCGGTCATCTGTATGAGTTGCGCAGCCGATTGTTCAAGGCTCTGCTGGCCCTGCTCGCGGGCATGATCCTCGCCTTCATCTTCTACCCGCACATCTTCGCCGTCCTCAAGGCGCCCTACTGCAGCCTGGGCACATCCAACCGGTCCGTCGGTGGCAGCGGCTGCAACCTGTTCCAGTTCACCGTCTTCGAGGGCTTCACGGTCCGGCTTCGGGTGGCCCTGCTGGCCGGGGCGTTGTTCTCCGCCCCGGTGTGGCTGTACCAGCTGTGGTCGTTCATCACGCCCGGACTGCACCGCAACGAGCGCCGGTGGGCGATCCGGTTCGTCGCCGCCTCGGTACTGCTCTTCGCCGCCGGCGCAGCGGTCGCGTACTACTTCCTTCAACACGGGCTGAAGTTCCTGCTGACCATCGCCGGCAGCGGCGTGGAGCCGGTCATCGGGATCACCTCGTACCTCAGCTTCGTCAGCTCGATGCTGGTGATCTTCGGGGTCTCCTTCGAATTCCCGCTGCTGGTCGTGATGCTCAACCTGGCCGGCGTACTGAGCTATGAGCGATTGCGCGCCTGGCGGCGGATGGAGATCTTCCTGGTCACGGTGTTCGCCGCCACCGTGACGCCGACCCAGGACCCCTTCTCGATGCTCGGTCTGGCGGTACCGATGTGGCTGCTGTACGAGGTGGCCCTGGTGGTCGCCCGGACGCACGACCGCCGGGTCGCCCACCGGGCCGCGATGTCGCCGTACGCCGGCCTCGGGGTCGACGAGCCATCCCCGCTCGACGACACGCCGTCCGATCTCGGTGGCTCGGTGCGGCAGCCCCGCTGACCGCCTGCTCCACTCGGGCAGGCACGTAGCCTCTTCGACATGTCCTCGCCGGCGGAGCGGTACGCCGCCAACCGGGCCCGGGCCCGCCGCCCGCAGCTGGCGGCCTTCGCGGCCGGCTATCCCTTCGGCCTCGACCCTTTTCAGCTGGCCGCCTGCGAAGCACTCGAGGACGGCGACGGCGTACTGGTCGCCGCCCCCACCGGCGCGGGCAAGACGGTGGTCGGCGAGTTCGCCGTACACCTGGCCCTGGTCGAGGGTCGAAAGTGCTTCTATACGACGCCGATCAAGGCGTTGTCGAACCAGAAGTACGCCGACCTGGTGGCCCGGCACGGCAGTCGCAACGTCGGGCTGTTGACGGGTGACAACTCCGTCAACGGCGAGGCGCCGGTGGTGGTGATGACAACCGAGGTCCTGCGGAACATGCTCTACGCCGGCTCGGACACCCTCCGCGGCCTCGGCTTCGTGGTGATGGACGAGGTGCACTACCTCTCCGACCGGTTTCGCGGACCGGTGTGGGAGGAGGTGATCCTGCACCTGTCCGCCGACGTACGGCTCGTCTCCCTTTCGGCGACCGTCTCCAACGCCGAGGAGTTCGCCGACTGGCTGGTGACGGTCCGCGGTCACACCCGCGTGATCGTGGAGGAGCACCGGCCGGTGCCGCTATGGCAGCACGTGCTGGTCGGGACCCGGCTGCAGGACCTGTTCGTGGGAGAGCCGGCGCGCGAGGTCAACCCCTCGCTACTGCGGCTGGCGCGGGAGGAGGCCCGGTTCGGTCCGCCGCGCGGCGGCCGCGGCCGCCCCCGAGGGGTGGTTCCGGTTCCCACCCGGGCGGAGGTGGTGGAGCGCCTCGACGGAGAGGGGCTGTTGCCCGCAATCACGTTCATCTTCAGCCGGGCGGGATGCGACGCCGCGGTACTGCAGTGCCTGCGGGCGGGGATGCGGCTCAACACACCGGCCGAGCGGGCGGTGGTGCGCGAGCAGGTCGAACGGCGCACCGCGGAACTGCCCGAGGAGGACCTGCGGGTCCTGGGCTACTGGGAGTGGCTGGACGGGCTGGAGCGCGGCGTCGCGGCCCATCACGCCGGGATGCTGCCCACCTTCAAGGAGGTGGTGGAGGAGCTTTTCGCCGCCGGCCTGGTCAAGGCGGTGTTCGCCACCGAGACCCTGGCGCTCGGCATCAACATGCCGGCCCGGTCGGTGGTGCTGGAGAAGCTCACGAAGTGGAACGGCGAAGCGCACGCCGATGTGACGCCGGGGGAGTACACCCAGCTGACCGGGCGGGCGGGGCGGCGCGGCATCGATGTCGAGGGCCACGCGGTCGTGCTGTGGACGCCGGGGTTGGACCCGATGGCCCTTGCCGGCCTGGCCTCCACCCGCACCTACCCGCTGCGGTCCAGCTTCCGGCCGTCGTACAACATGGCGGTCAACCTGGTCCGGACGCTCGGCCGGGACCGGGCTCGAACGCTGCTCGAGTCCTCTTTCGCCCAGTTCCAGGCCGATCGGTCGGTGGTCGGGCTGGCCCGACAGGTGGCGCGCAACACCGAGGCGCTCGACGGTTACCGCGAGGCGATGACCTGCTCGCGCGGTGACTTCGCCGAGTACGCCGCGCTGCGGCGGGCGCTGTCCGAGCGGGAGTCCGCGCTGGCCCGGGACGGAGCGGCCAGCCGCCGGGCGCGGGCGGTCGAGTCGCTCGAGAGGTTGCGGCCGGGCGACGTGATCCGGGTGCCGGCCGGCCGACGCTCAGGCCTGGCCGTCGTGCTCGAGCCCGGCGTCCCGGCCGGCCCGGACGGTCCGCGGCCCACCGTGCTGACCGCCGACCGCCAGGTCAAACGGCTCTCGACGGTGGACTTCCCGACACCTGTCGAGGCGCTGGCCACCGTGCGGGTCCCGCGGTCGTTCAACGCCCGGTCACCGCAGGCCAGGCGCGACCTGGCGTCGTCACTGCGGACCCGGGTACCGGCCGACCCGGCGGTTCGCCCGCGCGGTCGGCGGGCCGCCGCCGCCGACGACGCCGAGCGCGAGCGGCTGCGTTCCGCGCTCCGCCGTCATCCCTGCGCGAGCTGCCCGGACCGGGAGGAGCACAGCAGGTGGGCCGAGCGTTACTCGCGGCTCGCGCGGGACACCGCCGCGCTGGAGCAGAAGATGGCCGGTCGAACCAACACGCTCGGCCTCACCTTCGACCGGGTCTGCGCGGTCCTCCTCGAGCTGGGCTACCTCGATGACGAGGTGGTCACCGTCGCTGGTGGCCGCCTCGCCCGGCTCTACACCGAGTCCGACCTGTTGGTTGCGGAGTGTCTGCGCACCGGGCTGTGGGAGGCGCTGAACCCCGCCGAGCTGGCGGCCGCCGTCTCCACCCTGGTCTACGAGGGGCGCCGTCCGGACGGCTCCTCGCCGCGGCTTCCGGGCGGTCGGGTGCGCGACGTGTTGGCCGAGATGGTGCGGCTGTGGGGGAAGCTCGAGTCGGTCGAGGCGTCCCACCGGCTGCGGACGCTGCGTGAGCCGGACCTGGGATTCGCACTGGCGGCCCACCGGTGGGCCTCCGGTCAACGCCTCGACGCCGTGCTGAGCGAGACCGACCTGGCACCCGGAGACTTCGTCCGCTGGGTGAAGCAGCTCATCGACCTGCTGGGGCAGCTGACCGACGTCGCCGAGCCCGGCACATCGGTGGCGACCACCGCTCGGGGTGCCGTGACCGCGCTGCGGCGGGGCGTCGTCGCCTACAGCTCGGTGGCCTGAGCTGCCAGCACGGTAAGCAGCCGGTTCAGCGGGCTGTCCAGGCCCCAGCGCCGGGAGAGCTCCACCAGCGCGGCCGGGTCCTTCGGGGCGGCCGGCAGCGCATCCGCCAACGGCGTAACCGGTACGTCGGCGGCCACCCGGACCACCGCTTCGGCGGCGCCCAGATAGTCGGCCGCGGCGACCAGCCGGGCGCGGGCGCCGGCCGGGAAGCCCGCATCACCCCCGTCGGTCAACGCCGATCGGATCCCCCCGATCGAGCCGAACCGGGTCACCAGCGCGGCAGCGGTCTTCTCGCCGATGCCGGCGACGCCGGGAAGCCCGTCGCTGGGATCGCCGCGGAGCAGGGCGAAGTCGGCGTACGACCGGCCGGGAATGCCGTAGCGGCGAGCGACCTCGGCCTCGTCCACTATGGTCAGCTTGCCGACGCCCTGCGCGGTGTAGAGCACCCGCACCGGCAGCTCGTCGCGCACCAGCTGGAACAGGTCCCGGTCGCCGGTGACGATGTCGACCGGTCCGGTTGCGGCGCCGGCCAGCGTCCCGATCACGTCGTCGGCCTCGTAGTGCGCGACGCCGAGCCGGGCCAACCCGACCGCGTCGAGGACCGCCTCGATCACCGGCACCTGGGGAACCAGCGCCGAGGGGACCGTCTCGCCGCCAGCCGGTGAGAGCCGGTGCGCCTTGTACGACGGCACCGCCGCGACCCGCCAGGCCGGCCGCCAGTCGGCGTCCATGCAGGCGACCAGCCGGCCCGGCGGGTACTCACGGACCAGCCGGGTTATGAAGTCGAGTAGGCCCCGGACGGCGTTGACCGGCGTACCGTCCGGCGCGGTCACCGTCTCCGGTACGCCGTGGAACGCGCGGAAGTACAGCGAGGCCGTATCCAGCAGCATCAACCGGTCCACCACGGCGGGCAGTGTGGCAGGCTTGCCGGTCATGCCGGTCGAGCGCATGCTCCCCACGCCGGAGGCCGCCGAGCTCCTGGAGCTGACCCGCGACCTGGCGGCGCGCGAGCTGGCGCCGCGGGCGGCCGAGATGGAGGCCGCCGGCGAGTTCCCGCGGGAGCTGTTCCGGGTCTTGGGCAAGGCCGGCCTGCTCGGGCTGCCCTACCCCGAGGAGTACGGCGGGGCCGACCAGCCCTACGAGGTCTACCTGCAGGTGCTCGAAGAGCTGGCCGCGGCTTGGCTGACCGTTGCGGAAGGGGTCAGCGTGCACACGCTGTCCTGCTTCCCGCTGGCGACGTACGGAACGGAGGAGCAGAAGTCGCGGTGGCTGCCCGACCTGCTCGGGGGCGACCTGCTGGGCGCGTACAGCCTCTCCGAGGCGGACTCCGGCTCAGACGCCGCTGCCCTGCGCACCCGGGCCGTCCGCGACGGTGACGAGTACGTCGTCACCGGTACCAAGGCCTGGGTCACCCATGCCGGCGTCGCCGACTTCTACAGCGTGATGGTCCGTACGTCGGACGACGGCCCACGCGGCATCTCCACGTTGCTCGTACCGGCCGGCGTACCGGGGTTCCAGCCGCAGCCCCCCGAGCGCAAGATGGGCCTGACGGCATCCCCGACCGCGCAGATCGTGCTGGACGGCGTTCGGATCCCGCTCGGGCGACGTATCGGGGCCGAGGGGGAGGGTTTCTCGATCGCCCTGTCGGCGCTGGACGGCGGCCGGCTCGGCATTGCGGCCTGCGCCGTCGGGCTGGCCCAGTCCGCCCTCGACGCAGCCGTCGCCTACGCGCGGGACCGCCGCCAGTTCGGCTCGCCGATCATCGACTTCCAGGGGGTGTCGTTCCTGCTGGCCGACATGGCGACCGGGGTGGCGGCAGCCCGCTCCCTCTACCTGGACGCCGCTCGGCGCCGCGACGCCGGCCGGCCGTACGGGCCACAGGCCGCGATGGCCAAGCTGTTCGCCACCGACATGGCGATGCGGGTGACCACCGACGCGGTGCAGGTGTTCGGCGGCTACGGCTACACGACCGACTACCCGGTCGAGCGCTACATGCGCGAGGCCAAGGTGCTGCAGATCTTCGAGGGGACGAACCAGATCCAGCGACTGGTGATCGGCCGGTCCCTCGCCAGGGGCTGAACCGATGGAGGAGATGGATCGCACGATCGTGCGCCGGCTCTGCGCCGACGGCCGGATGAGCTTCACCGACCTGGCCAAGGAGACCGGGCTGTCGGTCTCCGCGGTGCACCAGCGGGTACGCCGGCTGGAGGCGCGCGGGCTGCTCCGCGGCTACGCCGCTGTGGTCGACGCCGAAGCGATGGGGTTGGCGCTGACCGCCTTCGTCTCGATCAAGCCGATCGACCCGGCCGCCCCGGACGACGCACCGGAGCGGCTGCGGGCGTTGACCGCGATCGAGGCCTGTCACAGCGTGGCGGGGGAGGAGAGCTACATCCTCAAGGTGCGGGTAGGCGCGCCGGCCGAGCTGGAGACCCTGCTGCAGCAGATCCGGGCCGCCGCGAATGTGTCCACGCGGACCACCATCGTGCTCAGTACGCCGTACGAGGGTCGCCCACCGGCGTTCTGAGCGTCCGTCCCGCTGGTTACCGCGGAAACTACACTGGTGACATCCGCCTCTCGAAGGGACCCACGTGGCTTTGGGTGGACGGGGCGTGCGGTTCGCCGGAGTCGGTTTGTCCCTGGCGCTGGCGGCCGTCGCCTGCTCGGGCACCAGCAAACCCAAGGGTGCCCAGGACAGCGCCGGTGCCGGCACGCTGCAGGGCCACACGGGCGGGACGGTCAACGTCTTGATGGCCGCGCCCTTCGCACATCTCGACCCGCAGCGCATCTACGGCGGAAGCGCCGCGAACTTCAGCCGGCTCTATGCCCGCACGCTGACCACCTACCGGCCGGTCCCGGGGGTGGCGGGGACCGATCTCGTCCCGGACCTGGCGACGACGCTGGGGTCCGCCAGCGACGACGCGAAGACGTGGAAATTCACCCTCCGGCCGGGGATCACGTTCGAGGACGGCTCCGCCATCACCTCCTCCGATGTGCGGTACGGCGTCGAGCGGTCATTCGCCGCCAAATTTGCCGAAGGTGCGCCGTACGCGCGCCAGTACGTGGACTGTGGCGGATATTCGGGCCCGTACGCCGACCGGAGCGGTCGGGGGTGCCCGGCCATCGAGACGCCGGACGACAGGACGGTGGTCTTCCACCTCAACCGCTCGATGGGAAGCTTCCCCTATCTCGTGGCCCTGCCGATCTTCTCGCCGGTGCCGAAGGCCAAGGACACCGGTGCGGGCTACGACAACCGGCCGTTCTCCTCGGGCCCGTACCGGTTCCAGGGCGCCCGGCGTGGTGGCTCCGTCGTCCTCGTGCGCAATGATCGGTGGGACCCCCGGACGGACGGCGTGCGGCCGGCGTACCCGGACGCCTTCCGGGTGACCGCCGGCCTGAACCCCGCCGTCATCGACCAGCGGCTGATCGCGAACTCGGCGGCCGACCAGGCAGCGATCATGCTCGGTGGCTCGGTGGCGCCCCAGGACCTGGCCAAGGTCCTGCTGGACCCGGCGGTCATGTCCCGCTCAGACGCGGGTTTCGACACCTGCAACCGCTACCTCGCGCTCAACACGAGGAAGGCGCCGCTGGACAAGGTGAAGGTCCGGCAGGCGATCAACTACGCAGTGGACAAAGAGGCCTACCGCACCGCGCTCGGCGGTCGGTTCGTCGGTGACCTCGCCAGCACGATCGTGGCTCCGTCGCTGGTCGGCCACCGCGACTTCGACCTGTACAAGGCGGCCCCGACCGGCGACGTCGACCGGGCCAGGCAACTGCTCGCCGAGGCCGGGTTGCCCCGCGGCTTTCCGGTCACGCTGGGGACGATCGAGCAGGGGACGGGGCGCAGCACCGCTGTCGCCATCCAGCAGGCGCTGGGCCGGGTCGGGATCAAGGTGAGCTTCGACCCGGTGCCGGCCGCCGCCTACTACGAAAAGGTCGGGACCACCGTCAAGGAACCCCAGCTGGTGTTCTACGGCTGGTGTCCCGACTTCCCGTCGGCCGGCGCAGTGCTGCCGTTCCTGTTCGACGGGCGCACCATCACCGCGACCGGCAACATCAACGTCTCGCAGTACGACAACGCCGGGGTCAACGCCCGGCTGGACGAGATCGCCCGGATGACGGACCCGAAGAAGATCGCCGCCGCCTACGGCGACCTGGACGAGAAGATCATGAAGGACGCCCCCATCGTGCCGCTGCTCAACACCAGGTCCCGAGTCCTGCACGGCTCGAAGGTCAAGGGCGCCTACTTCTCGGCGGCGTTGGGCGGCGGGTACGACGTGGTGACGCTGAGCGTGGCCTGATCCCGGTTCGTGCACGGTCCGTCAGTCCTGCACCAACCAGGCGGCGGTGTTCGGCGGCAACTTGCCCGCTACCAGCGGCCCGCTCGCGAGCAGCAGCCGACCCGGCGCCAACCGCATCGGCGTCCGGCCGGCGTTGAGGGCGCAGACGAACCCGCCCCGCTCGAAGACCAGGCAGTCGTCATCCGCATGCAGCCAGCGCAGGGTGCCCGGGCGGCGAACGATCTCGGAGCGACGTACGGCCAGCGCCTGCCGATAGAGCGCCAGCATGGAGCCCGGGTCACCCTCCTGGGTCGCCACGGTCAGCCGCCCCCAGTCCGCCGGCATCGGCAACCACGGCGGGACGCCGTCGGGCGAGAAGCCGTACGGCGGCAGATTTCCGGACCAGGGCAGCGGCACCCGGGCCCCGTCCCGGCCGACGCGGGTGTGGCCGGAGCGCTCCCAGATCGGATCCTGGCGGGCCGCGGCAGGCACGTCGACCTGGGGCAGCCCGAGCTCCTCGCCGGCGTACAAAAAGGCGACACCCGGCAGGGCGAGCAGCAGCAGCGCGGCCGCCCGGGCGCGCACCCGACCGGTCGCGCCGCCGCCGTACCGGCTGGGATGGCGTACGACGTCGTGGTTGGACAACACCCAGCTGGCCGGCGCGCCGACCTCGCGCATGGCGGCCGTGGAGGCGTCGATGGCGGCCCGGAGCTCGGTCGCGTCCCAGCCGGCGAGCAGCAGCCGGAAGTTGAAGACGAGGTGCAGCTCGTCCGCCCGCACGTAGCGCGCGGTAGCGGCGACGTCGACGAGCCACACCTCGCCGACCGCCATCCGTTCCCCCTCGTAGGAGTCGAGCAGTCGCCGCCAGTCCCGGTAGATGTCGTGCACCTCCGGGTGGTCCCAGCTGTACCGGTCGTTCTCGCCGTGGCCGAGGCGGTCCGGGTCGAAGCGACCGGGGTTGTCCCGCAGGAGCTCGTCCTTGACCAGCCCGTGCGCCACGTCCACACGGAACCCGTCGACTCCACGGTCCAGCCAGAAGCGGAGCGTGCGCTCGTAGTCGGCCCGCACGTCGGCGTTGCGCCAGTTGAGGTCCGGCTGCTCGACCGCGAACATGTGCAGGTACCACTGGCCCGGCCGGTCACCGGCCTGGACCCGGGTCCAGGCCGGGCCGCCGAACACAGAGTCCCAGTTGTTGGGCGGCTCGCCGCCGCCCGTGCCGCGACCGTCCCGGAAGATGTAGCGGTCCCGCTCGGGGCTGCCCGGCCCGGCCGCGAGCGCGGCGGCAAACCAGGGGTGGCGGTCGCTGGAGTGGTTCGGCACCAGGTCGATCGTCACCCGCAGGCCCAGCGCGTGTGCGTCCCTCATCAGCTCGTCGAAGCCGGTCAGGCCACCGAAGAGCGGGTCGACGCCGCGCGGATCGGCCACGTCGTACCCGTGGTCGGCCATCGGCGAGGGGTAGAAGGGCGTGAGCCACAGTGCGTCGACCCCCAGCCGGCGCAGATAGGGCAGCCGGTTGCGGATTCCCGTCAGATCGCCCACCCCGTCACCGTCGGAGTCGGCGAAGCTGCGGACGTAGATCTGGTAGAAGACGGCGTCCCGCCACCACGGCCGCCCGCTTCGCCGGTCACCGGTCACCCGGTTCAGCCTAGATGCGGTCCGCAGCGTCAGCGAGACACCGCCCGCCGACCGGCCATCGTGGCGCCGGGTGCCGGCAGCTGGAGGGTTATCCGCGGCGGCCCGTTGAGCATCGAATGCAGGAGAAAGGGCCCGAGGGCGGCCGCTCCCGCCGCTGGGGAAGGGAAGCCGCGGCGGATGAAGGCAACGGACGCGTTGTCCTCGCGCCAGCGGCGGAGGTAGGCCGCCGCGACCCGGTGCGGCTCCAGCCGGTCCAGCGTGTGCCCCGGGTTGCGGCGGGCGAATTCGGTGTTGACGCGGGCCGCGCGGGTGACCTCCGTCGCCAGGGCGGCCCGGGACGCGGAGGCGGCAACGGCTCGGCGCAGCATCCCGTCCAGCGCGACTCCTGGCCATGTCTGCCAGCTGCGGGTCACGAGTGCGGCGATCTGGCGGGTGTCGGTCATTGTCCGCTCTGCCGGGGTGAGGAACCGGTCGAGAACCGTGGCCGGCGGGCCGTCCGAGGCGAAAAGTCCTTGGGCGCGGGCGTGCACCTCGGCCACCGTCTCCAGCGCCGGCAGCCAGTCCGGCCCCCATGGCTCGACCGGCCCCCCCGTCACCTGCTCGACTGCTTGAGCCGCCCGGCGTACGTCATCCTCCAGGCACCCCTCACGAGCGCCCGCTGGCCCGCCGGCGTGGTGGGCCGCGACGTCGATCAGCAGCCACGCGTGCCGCCAGGCCGGGAACTCGCCGTCGTACGCCGCCGCCGCCGCGAGCAGCGTCGGCGCGTCATCCCTGTCGTCTGGTACGCCGTACTCGGCCCGCCATCGCTGGAGGAAGTACGAACGGGATCGCTGCGCCTGATTGCCAGCCCGATGGCCGGACCGGCCGACCGAGCCCAGACCGGCGAACAGCTGCAGGGCGTCGCGGCGCTTGACGTCGACCGCGTGCTCGCGGACGAACCGGACGAGGCAGTCCGCGGTCGCCGGGTCCAGGCCGGCGGTCCGGGCGGTGGCGACGACCGCGGGCCACTGGCGGTCGACGAAGCCGCGATCACGGGCAACAGCCAGGACCAGGTCGTGGGCGTCGCCATCGAGAACGCTGCTGTCGCGGGCCGCCCGCAGCGTCGCCCGGATGTTCACCAGGGCTTCGGCGAAGATCGGGTATCCGTCCTCCGCCGTTCCGTGTACGACGGCGACCTCGTCGTCCCCGACGATGCTGCCGTCCAGGTAACCGTCGAAGACCGACCCGAAGCCGATCATCCCGTACTCCTGCAGCTCCGCGGCACGCAGCGCCCCCATGCTCGAGCAGCCCACGACCCGGACGCCGGCGTCGAGGAGGGCCAGCAGCTCGCGGTGCCGGACGCTCGCGACCTGCAGGAACAGCCCGTCGACGACAACAAGGGTGTCGCCGTCGGCCAGTCGGTAACTGAAGGCGTCCCCGTGGCGAATCGGCGGGACGATCTCCGCCCGGGGGAGCAGGCCGGCGGCCCGGACCGGCGACATGGTCGGACCCAGCGTGACGACCGTGCGCGGTCCAGGTCTAGACATCCGCCGCGACCAACGGCATCCGATGGTCGAGCGACGGGTCGAAAGCGAGTCCAGGCGCGAGCACGCGCACGACCGGGAGATCCGAGCCCGGCCGGTGCAACGGGGCGGCGACCGGCTCGACGCCGGTCAGGTCGGTCACCCGGGCGGCCAGGAACGCCACGTCGCGCTCGACGCTCATCGTCGAGGTGTCGCGGTGCCGATCGAACCTGACCGAGGTCACCGGGACGCCGAGGCGCGGCGGGTCCTCGCGGCGGGCCTCGAGCGGTCGCCCGATCCGCCGGTACGTCGACGGCCGGATGTCTTCGCGGGCTCCGCTGATGACGGTCAGCCGGGACTGGGCGGCTTCCGTCAGTGCCCGAGAGAGGGCGACCACCGGATCGAGATGGCAGCCGGCACCGGCGAAGGTCATGAGCAGCCCGCGTGAGCCGAGCTGGGCGACGAAGCAAGGGAGGCGGTCGTGGACCGTGACGTCGAGTACCCGCAAGGAGTTGTCCCCGCGGGTGAGACGGCGGACGAGCTCCCGGCACCCCGGATGCCGAACGGAGTCGACGTCCAGAAGCCGTGCCCGGGCGGTTTCCAGGCAACGCATCCGCGAGTCCCGCTCGAGCAGCTCGTAGAGGCCGTGCAGCATCGCCTCCCGCACGGTGTTCCCGCTCGCCAACCCGTTCGTCGAGGCCTCGAACAGCGGCGGGCACCAGGTGGTTCCGACGGTCGTGTCAAGCAGCACGGATGCCACCGGCACCCAGGTATGCCGACCGGTCACGACTCCCTCGGCGGCCGCCCAGTCGATCCGGGCACCATCGGAGTAGACGCTGCCCGCCGCCAAGCCCAGATTCTCCGGGTCATAGGACAACTCACCGGCGATCTCCCGGGCGCTGCGAGCGACGAGCGCCGGAGGCACATACTCCGCGTGCCACGTCTCCAGGGACTCCATGACCGCGGAGACGCGGGCAGCGGGGTGCGAGGCGCCCTTGCCCTGGGACACGCTGAGAGTCAGCGACAACGGCCGAACGGCCTGCCAGGTCGGTATGCCGACCGTGTCCAGCCAGGTCAGGTCGGCTACCCGGGTCACACCAGCCAGCGCCAGCAGCGGCTGCACCCGCGCCCACGTCTCCTCCGGTGGGCACACCCGATGCGTCCCGTCGGTGAAGCGGACCCGATCGGCGTCGGGCTGGGCGGGAACAGCCACTGCTCGTCCCTTCGACGCGAAGAGGCGGCAGCCGTCGGCCGCCGCCTCTTCCTTCCGCCTGGTCAGACCAGCGCGAAGAGCTCCTTGGCCTCCACGTCGCCGGTCTCTAGCGCGAAGAGCTCCTTCGCCTCCACGTCGCCGGTCTCTAGCGCGAAGAGCTCCTTCGCCTCCACGTCTGCGAAGTCGAGCGCGAAGAGCTCCTTCGCCTCGGTATATGCCATCGGCATAGCCACCGCCTTCCCCGCGAGCGGTCGAGCTCGCGTCCCGGGACCCCTCGCCGAAGTCCGCTCGGAGTCTCGCAGCGACCGGAGAGGTGCACAAGCGCTGGGAGCGGCGGCTTGACGGGCGAGAATCCACATTCCGGGGCCGCGCCGTGACACTCTCGACGGCGTGGTCGGCCCGTACCGCAACCTGCTCCGGACGGCGGGCACCCCGCGGATCTTCGCCGGGTACTTCGCCGGCCGGCTACCGGCCGGCATGGTCACCATCGCGGTGGCGTTGGCCTTCGTCGACACGCCCGGGGGACTGACCCGAGTCGGCCTGGTCATCGGGGCGTACTCGCTGGCCATCGCGGCGACCGCACCGGTGCTCGGCCGGCTGGCTGACCGGTTCGGCGCGCGAGTGGTGCTGCGGGTCAGCGGGACCGCCTACGTCGTACTCCTCCTTCTGCTGGCTCTCAGCAGGTCCGCGCCGGCTGGAGTAAGCGTCGCGCTGAGCATCGGCTGCGGCGCGACGTACCCCCCGGTGGCGCCTACCGTCCGGGCCCTGTGGAGCCGGGTCTGGCCGTCGGGGTCGCTGCGGGCAGCGGCCTTCGGGCTGGATGCGGCGCTGGTCGAGCTGCTCTACCTGGTGGGACCGCTGCTGGCGACCGCACTGGCTCTGGTGGGCGGCCCGCGGCTGCCGCTGCTCGGCCTGGCCGGCCTGTCCGCCCTCGGGGTGGTCCTGGTGACGACATCGCGACTGCTGCCCATCGCGCCAGCCGTGCAAGCTGTCCGCACCTGGTGGGGCCCGCTCGGCCGCGGCCCGGTGCGCGTGCTGCTCGCGGTGGTGGTGCTCACCAGCGCCGCCTTCGGTCTGGTGGAGATCGGAGTGATCGCCTTCGCGCGGGCGACAGGCCATCCCTGGTACGCCGGTCCGCTGCTCGCGGTCGCGGCGGCCGGCAGCCTGGTCGGCGGACTGGTGTGGGGCTCCCGCAACGTCTCCGCCAGGCCACGTCGCCAGCTGATTGTCCTGCTGGCGGTCTACATCGTCGGCGTGGCGCCCCTTGGTCTGCTGCACGCGCCGTGGTCACTCGGGCTGCTCCTGCTGGGGGGGCAAGGGGCCGTCGCCGCGCTGCTAGCCGCGCTGAACGCCCTGACCGGTCGACTCGCCCCCGCCGGCATGGCCGTCGAGACCTACACCTGGCTCTCGACCGGCAACTTCGTCGGCACCGCCATCGGCACCGCGGTCGGCAGCGTGATCGGTCACGGCGTCGGCCCGGCGGCCGCGCTGAGCGGCGCGGCACTGCCGGCCCTGGCGGCGCTGATAGTGGTGGCCGTCGCCGTGCCCGCCACGCTCGGTACGGGTCCGGTCGACTTGGGTGAGCCGGCGCGGGTGGCGTGAGGCAAGGTCTGGCCACAGCCGACAACCCGCCGTGATACTTCAGACACCATGACAGCTGTTCGGCGTTCATGGCGCCGCCCGACGGACCGTGCGGGCGGCGCCTCGGGGACATGGGACTGGACCGGCCCGGCAGCCGACCCAGCCGAGCCTGACGACACTGCGGGCCCGGCCGAATTTCTCGAAGGCGGGGCACCTTCCTGGCACCGACCCCGGCTGCCTCGGCTGCGATGGCCGGTCGCCGTCGTGCTGGGAACTGCGCTGGCGGCCGGCGGAACCGCGGTCGTGTGGAGGGTGCACTCCGCTGACGACCTACCGAGCCTGGCCGCCCTCCGCGGTCCACCCCGGGCGTCGAGCGGACTGCTGAGCTGGGCGCCCCGCGGCCAGCTGGTGGGCGACGACGGCTTCGTCCGCGGCGCGCTCCGGACGCTCCGCTCGAGTGGCCCCGCCGACCGACCGAGAACGCGGCTACACCTGTTGTACGCCGGCGGCTCGGTGGTGCTGTTCGAAGGCAAGGACCGCAACGATCGGGTCGTCCTCGCCCAGGTGGTCGACGGCCACGTTCTGATCGACCGGCTGCGGCAGCGCGAACCGGTCGCGCTGACGCTGCCGGCCGGACCGCGGCTGCGGTTACTGGTGCCGCCGGCGACCAGGGGCGCACCGGGGCCAGCCGTGGTCTGGGTGCAGGACCCCTCGATGGACGCAACCGGCGGCTTCCGCCGGTTGCCCGCCGACGCCACCGGGCTCACCGCGGACTTCGAACCGGCGCCGGGTGAGACCCGGTTCGCGGTTCTGGAGCCCCAGCCCCAGGTTTCTGAAGCCGGGACGACCTCGGCCGACCGCCTGCGGGGTGACGGCCTCGCTCAGGTCGGCTCGCTGACGCCGGCGGTGCCCACCGTTCGACTCGTCGGCTCACCCTGGTCGTTGCAAGGAGACCAGACCCCGTCCCGGCAGTGGCTCAACGACGCGGAGTTACTGGCTGCGGCCCTGCCGGTTGGCGGGCCGGTGCGGGTTGCGAGCCTGACCGGCGGCGGCGGCTTCACCCCCGGCCCACAACGCTCGGACCGGCGGACCTACTCAGGCGGCCTGTACGCCGTAACCGACGCCGCAGGGAGCGACTACGTCGGCTACGTCCTGCGGTTGGGCGACGAGCCGCTGTGCCATCGGCTCACTCCGGTCCGCGGCCGTTTCGCCGACCTGCTGGCCGTGGGTGGCCGCTGCGACCTGCCCGGCGAGTCAGTGGCAGCGGTAAATGTGATCACTCGACCGGACGTCCGGCACGGCGTGATCGAGCTCTCGGGCAAGCCCGGGAGCCCACCAAAACGACTGCCGATCACCGCAGGTGTCGCGGAAGGAGGGCTGGTCCTGGTTGCCGATCCCGCATACCCGACCGTGACACTGACGGCGGCTACCGACCGCTCGTCGGCGACCGACGTCATTCCCTCACGCTGAGGGCAGCCCAGGCGGCGCTCGGAGGGGTCAACCCGAGACGAGAGCGGCTGAGGCGATCCGGCTGGACGCGGCCGCCGCGTGCCCGGCCGCCGCGTGCCCGGCCGCGGCGGCCTCGCCGGCGTGCCGGTGCCACCAGGCCTGGCCGTCGGCCGGCAGCGTCGCGATCGGGTCGAAGTACTCGTAGCGGCGGTGCAGCGCCTCGGGGTCGTCGCGCTCGATCCCGGTCCGATAGTTCTTGGTCCAGTAGCTGATTCCCCGCTCCCGGTCGTACTCCTCCGTCTGGTGCACCCAGCGCTTGCCGACGTAGGGCACGTCGCAGACGATCCGTGGGGTGGCAAAGCCAGGCAGGTAGCCCATGATCGCGTGCTGCAGCGCCTGGCCCTCCCAGACAGCGAGCCGCCAGTGCTCGGCGTTCGGGATCATGTCGCACATGTAGAAGTAGTAGGGCATGATCCCGGCTTCGTCGAGCAGGGCGAAGCAGAGGTCGAGCAGCTGCTCCTGGCTGTCGTTGACGCCCCGCATGAGCACGCCCTGGTTGCGCACGTCGCGGATGCCGGTCTCCAGCATCGCCTTGGTGGCCTTGGCCACCAGCGGGGTAACCGACTGGGCCGCGTTGACGTGGGTGTGGATGGCGAGGTGTACGCCGCGAGTCCGGGCGACCGTGGCGAGGCGCTCCATGCCGGCCCGTACGTCGTCGGCCAGCCAGTGCTGGGGCAGGCCCATCAGCGCCTTGGACGCGAGCCGGATGTCGCGGATGTTGTCGAGCTCGAGCAGGCGGGCGACGAAGGCCTCGAGGCCCCTCCACGGCATGTTGGCCACGTCGCCGCCGGAGACCACGACGTCGCGGACGCCGGGGGAGCGGCGAAGGTAGTCGATCATCGCGTCCAGCCGGGAGACCGGCTTGAGGTCGAACTTGAGCTTGGTCACCGTGGGGGTCGAGTTCCCTACCAGGTCCATCCTGGTGCAGTGCCCGCAGTACTGCGGGCAGGTCGGCAGGATCTCCGCCAGCACCTTGGTGGGGTAGCGGTGCGTCAGCCCTTCCGTTGCCCACATCTCGTGCTCGTGCAGGGAGTCGCGAGTGGCGTGCGGGTGGCTCGGCCATTCGGGGTCACGGTCGGAGAAGACCGGCAGCATGTACCGGCGGACCGGGTCGGCGTACATGCCCTCGACGTCGGGGACGCGGTCAGGCACGAAGGTGTTGACCATCTGCGGGGGCAGCAGCAGCGACATGGTGGCGCGCTCGGCCTGGTCGCGCTCGAGGTCGGCGTAGAAGGACGCCGGCAGCAGGTCACCGTAGACGGCGCAAAGCTGGGCGATGTTCTTGACGCAGTGGGCCCGCTGCCACTGGGCGGACTCCCACTCGGCGGCGGTGACGCCGGCGTAGCCGGGCAGCCGGGCCCAGTCGGGCTCGACCAGCTCGCGCCGGCGGTATATGTAGGGCTGCGCGGCGGCGGCACGGTGCCCGTCCTGGACCTGGTCCTGCTGGGACACGCGCGCTCCTCACCGCGGACGGATGTTCAGGATACGGAAGAACGTCCGGTCATCACAACGTTCGGCCGGAGGAGTTTCTCGTCACGGCACCGGATCTGGGAGGATCTCCACCATGGCACGTCGGGAGAACGGCTCACCGGTGGGTTTGCACCGGGTCCTGGAGCCGGCCGGCGTGCTGCCCCAGGCCGCATCGCGCCTCGACCCGACACCGGAGATCTGGCCGGACGAGGTCCGGCTCCGGGTCGAGCGACTCAACCTCGACGCCGCCTCCTACCGCCAGCTGGCCACCAAGCACGATGGCGACGGCGACGCGGTGCGCGCCGAGGTGCGCGAGATCGTGACGCGGCGCGGCAAGATGCACAACCCGGTGACCGGGTCCGGCGGGATGCTCGTGGGGGTCGTCGAAGAAGTGGGGGGCGAGTCCCCGCTCGGGCTCGCGGTGGGGGATCGGGTCGCCACCCTTGTGTCCCTGACGCTGACGCCCCTGGCGATCTCCGACGGGTTGGCGGGCTGGGACGGCCGGTCCGAGCAGGTCCCCGCGGCCGGCCACGCGATCCTCTTCGGCCGCTCCATCGCCGCCGTCCTCCCCGCTGACCTGCCCGGCCCGCTCGCGCTGGCGACCATGGACGTCTGCGGGGCTCCCGCGCTGACGGCTCGGGTCGTGTCGGCGTACGCCGGCCGCGGCACGCCGCCGTCGGTTGCGGTCGTCGGCGGCGCCGGCAAGTCCGGGTCCCTGTCCCTCGCGGCGGCCCGTCGGGCGGGCGCGGGCAGGACCGTCGGTGTCGTACCGGTGGAGTTCGAGGCGGAATCGCTGCGGGCGGCAGGACTGGCCGGCGAGGTGGTGCTGGCCGACGCGCGCGACCCGGTTGCCCTCTCGGCCGGGGTGGGGGAGCCGGTCGACATCACCGTCGTCTGCGTGGACGTGCCCGGCTGCGAGGGCGGGGCCATCCTGGCGACCCGCGACGGCGGCACGGTGATCTTCTTCTCGATGGCCACCTCGTTCTCCGCCGCCGCCCTCGGCGCTGAGGGGCTCGCCGCCGACGTCACCATGTTGATCGGCAACGGATACCTGCCCGGCCACGCCGAGGGCGCGCTGGAGCTGATGCGCAGCGAGCCCGGCGTACGGCGGCTGTTCGAGAGCCGGCTGGCGACCGAGCTGGCCGAGGCGGCCCGGTGACTACGACGCTCTACCGGGGCGGGCCGGTGTACGCACCCGACGTCCCGGTCGCGGACGCTCTGCTCGTCGAGGGCAACACGATCGCCTGGGTCGGCCCGGGCCCCGACGCGCCGGCCGCCGATGACGTGGTGGAGCTCGACGGCGCCCTGGTCACGCCGGCGTTCGTCGACGCGCACGTGCACTCGACCTCGACCGGACTGTCCCTCGACGGGCTGAACCTGGCGGACGCACCGTCGCTCCGCGCCGCCCTGGACCGCCTCGAGCGGTTCGCCCGGACCCGCGCCGGCGGCATCGTGCTCGGCACCGGCTGGGACGAGACCCGCTGGCCGGAGCGCCGGCCGCCGACCGCCACCGAGCTGGACCGGGCGTCCTACGGCGGCGTGGTCTATCTCGCCCGGGCCGACGTCCACAGCGCGGTGGGTTCCTCCGCCCTACTGGCAGCGGTGCCGGGGGTGCGCGGCCTGCCCGGCTTCCGGGACGACGGGTTCGTGACCCTCGAGGCGCACCATGCCCTGCGGCGGGCAGCGAACGAGTCGATCCCCTCCGGCCAGCGACGGGAGGCCCAGCGGGTCACCCGCCGGCGGGCCGCCGAGCTGGGCATCGGCTGCTTCCACGAGCTGGCCGGCCCGGACATCTCCGGGGAGCGCGACCTGGCCGCGCTGCTCGAGCTCGCCCAGACCGAGCCCGGCCCCGAGGTGCTCGGCTACTGGGCCTCGCTGAACGACGTGGACGTCCCGCGCCGGCTGGGGCTGCGCGGCGGGGCCGGCGACCTGTTCGTCGACGGCGCCATCGGGTCGCGCACGGCGGCGCTGCGCGGACCGTACGCCGACGCCGACACCGCGGGCGACCTGCGCTACGACGCCGAGTCGATCGCCGGGCACGTCCTCATCTGTATCGACGCCGGCCTGCAGGCCGGGTTCCACGTCATCGGGGACCGTGCCGTCGACGCCGTCCTGGCCGGCTTCGGCCTGGCCGCCGACCGCGTCGGCCTGGACCGGGTGGTCGCTGGCCGGCACCGGGTCGAGCATGTCGAGATGCTCGCCGACGCGCCGGCACTCGCTCGGTTCGGCCTGACGGCCAGCGTGCAGCCGGCCTTCGACACCGCCTGGGGCGGTCCCAATGGGATGTACGCCGCGCGGCTCGGCGTCGACCGGGCCGGGCCGATGAACCCGTTCGCCGCGATGTCAGCGGCCGGCGTACCGCTGGCCTTCGGCTCCGACTCACCGGTGACCCCGCTCGACCCCTGGGGCGGGGTGCGGGCCGCTGTGCACCACCGAACCGAGGCGTCGCGGCTGTCGGTCCAGGCGGCGTTCGCCGCCCACACCACGGGCGGCTGGTACGCCGCCGGGATCGACGACGCAGGCGAGCTCCGTCCGGGCGCGCCGGCCAGCCTGGCGATCTGGGCGCCAGGAGAGGGCCGGGGCGACAGCGGGGCGGATCTGTTGCCGGACCTGGCCGGGCCCGCCCCGGACTGCCTGCGTACGGTCGTGCGCGGGACCACCGTGTTCACCCGATCCGGAGCCCTGGAGTGACCCCGACCGCCGTAGAACCGAAGCTGGGCCTCGACCCCGTCGCCGTCCGCAAGGCCCGCGCCCTGGCCGCCCGGGCCGCCGAGCCGGTGATCCGGATGGCCCGGACCCACACCACGTCCTCGGTGGAGCGCGCCGTCCTCCGGCTGGCCGGCATCCGCGGCGCCGACCCGGAGAGCATCCCCTGGGTCAACCGGCTGGTCGACGCCGTTCGCGACTCGGTCGGCCTGGATTCCGGCGTCGCGCTGCCGGTCTGGGACGCCCTGGCCACCGGGGAGTACGCCGACCTCCTCGAGCTGGCCCAGAAGGCGGCCGGCGGCGGGGTGAGCTTCCGGCTGCCGGCGGGCCGGGAGGCCGACCGCGCTCGCCGTACCGCCCGGCGGGCGGTGGGGACCGGCATGGCGAGAATCGACCGGAACCGGCGGGAACGGGACCGACTGCTGCGGCGGATCGGCGACCCGCCGATGCCCTGGATCTACCTGATCGTGGCCACCGGTGACATCTACGAGGACATTCCACAGGCGCAGGCGGCCGCCCGGGAGGGCGCGGACATCGTCGCGGTGATCCGCTCCACCGGGCAGTCGCTGCTCGACTACGTGCCGGAGGGCGCGACCCGCGAGGGGTACGCCGGCACCTACGCCACCCAGGAGAACTTCCGGCTGATGCGGGCGGCCCTCGACGAGGTGTCGAACGAGCTCGGCCGCTACGTCCGGCTCACCAACTACGCCTCGGGGCTGTGCATGCCCGAGATCGCCACCCTGGCCGGGCTCGAGCGACTGGACATGATGCTCAACGACTGTATGTACGGGATCATCTTCCGCGACATCAACCCCCGACGGACCTTCATCGACCAGCGCTTCTCCCGGCAGATCCACGCCCGCGCCGGCATCGTGATCAACACCGGCGAGGACAACTACCTCACGACCGCCGATGCCGTCGACGCCGCGCACACCGTCATCGTCAGCCAGCTGCTCAACGAACGCTTCGCGCACGAGGCCGGGCTCGCCGACGGCCAGCTCGGCCTCGGCCACGCGTTCGAGATCAACCCGACCGTGCCGGACCAGTTCCGGTTGGAGCTGGCACACGCCCAGCTGGTGCGCGAGCTGTTCCCGGCGGCGCCGTTGAAGTACATGCCGCCCACCAAGCACATGACCGGCAACGTCTTCAACGGATACCTGCTCGACGCGTTCTTCAACCTGGTCGGCATGATGACCGGCCAGGGGATCATCCTGGTCGGGATGATGACGGAGGGCATCGTCACGCCGTTCCTGTCCGATCGCGACCTGGCCCTGGAGAACGTCCGCTACGTGCGCAGCGCGGCCGGTGGGCTGGTCGAGGACTTCCACCCGCCGAGAGACGGCTTCATCGCCACCCGGGCCCGCCAGGTGCTGGCGGAGTCGATCGAGCTGCTGGAGCGGGTCTGCGACGACACCCTGCTCACCGCAATCGCCGGCGGCACCTTCGGGATCACCAAGCGGCCGCCGGACGGTGGCAAGGGGCTGGACGGCGTCGTTGTCCAGGCCGCGGGATACTACAACCCGGCCACCGAGCTGCTCGAGGCGGGCGCGAAGTGACCGCAGAGGCGTTCAGCGCGTTGCACCCGGAGCCCGGCGACAGCGCCGAGGTGGCGGCCCACCGGCGGCACGTCCGGGCCTACGGCGACACCACCGGCGACGGCATGGTGCAGCTGTCGTTCACGCTGCCGGTTCCCCATGACGCCAGGGCGGAGGGCGCCGCCGCGCTGTTCGCCAAGAAGCTGGGCCTGGAGCCGGCCATGGTGGTGCACGCCAAAGGGATGGGACCGGACTTCACGTTCTTCGTGGTCTACGGCCGGTCGTCGGTCGTGGTGGACCTGGCCGAGGTCGTCGTCGCCGAGCGGGAGTACCCGTTGCTGTCGGCCAAGGAGGTCAACCTGGCGATCCGCAGCGGCCTCAAGCGCAAGCTGGTCGTCCTCGGCGCCTGCATCGGCACCGACGCCCACACCGTGGGGATCGACGCGATCCTCAACGTCAAGGGGTTCGCGGGGGAGAAGGGGCTCGAGTACTACCGGGAGATCCGGGTGGTCAATCTGGGCGCCCAGGTCCTGGTGCCGGAGCTGGTGGAGCGGGCCGGCCGGGAGAAGGCGGACGCCGTGCTGGTGAGCCAGGTGGTCACCCAGAAGGACGCCCACCTGCACAACACCCGCGAGCTCAGCGCCGCGTTCACCGCCCAGTGGCCGGAGCGGGCGCAGCGGCCGCTGCTGGTCATCGGGGGACCTCGGTTCGACCCGGGCATGGCTGCCGACCTCGGCGTGGACCGGATCTTCGGCAAGGGCACCAGTCCGCCAGAAGTGGCGTCGTACGTCGTGCATGCGCTGGTGCCACCGTCCCCAGGCGGGGCCGCCCGCGGCCGCCGTGTGTCCGCGTGAGCGAGGACGATCCCCGACTGGGGATGCGCATCGCCCACCGGCGCTACATCCCGTACTCCCACGCCCACTACGCCGGCTCGCTGGTGGACGGCGCCTACCTGCTCGGTCTCTTCGGCGACGCGGCGACCGAGCTGTGCATCCGCACCGACGGTGACGAGGGGCTGTTTGCCGGGTACGACGAGGTGGCGTTCGTGGCGCCGGTGCAGGGCGGTGACGTGGTCGAGGTGACCGCCACGCTGACCCGGCTGGGGCGGCGGAGCCGGGCGGTCGCCTTCGAGGCCCGGGTACTCTGCCGGGCCGACCCGGAGCGGGCACCGTCGGCAGCCCGGGTGCTGGCCGAGCCGCTCGTCGCGCTGCGTGCCACCGGGACGGTCGTCGTGCCGGGTGACGGGTCGCAAACTGCAGGTGGATTCAAGGCAAAAGGCGATGATTTCTGATCTGCGGCGTGACCTGGGCAGAGTGAGCGAACGCCCAGGTCAGCGGCGCGTTGACAGGCCTTCCAGGGCACTCGATAGGTTGCCTGCAGTCCCCGCCAGGGACGTTCTGATCGGGAGGTCACCCCTTCGTACACCGCTGGCCAGCGACGCCGGTGCGGGCCATCCCGGACCGCCGTCGGGCTGCCAGGTCCAGCCGGTTGGACGAATACGGAGCGGCCAATCTCAGGTCGGTGCAGTGCGGTATCCCGGGAAGGGCCCGGGCGCCCAGTAGACAACGGACGCCAGCTCGAAGCCATCGCCGCTGACGGTCGGTCCGAAGGGCGCCCGGGCCTGCTTCCCGCCCCGGCCTGACGGGAACGGTCCTCCGCCGACGTACGGCGGACGGTAATCTTGGCGACGTGTGGGCCGATCCTGCCCACCCCCGGGAGCCCACCGGTCTCGGGGCGGAACGGATCCCTGTGAGCTTCCCGGCGTACCGCTCCACCGCAATCTTGCGGCCCTCGACCTCGCCGCTGCTGGCGCCGGCCGCTGCCGTCTCGACTCGCCGCTCGCCGCGCTGGATGCCGGTGGCCGGCGGGGTCCTGGGCGGGCTCTCGATGGCGCTGGCCTTTCCGCCGTACGGCTGGTGGCCGGCCGCTGCCATCGGGGTGGCTCTGGTCAGCCTGAGCTGCCGTGGCCGGTCCGTGCGGGCCGGGGCGGCCGTCGGCCTCGCCGCCGGGCTGGCCTTCTTCGTGCCGCTGCTGTCCTGGCTCTCCGTCGTCGGCGTCGACGCCTGGCTGCTGCTCGCCGGCGTACAGGCGCTGTTCTTCGCCGGCCTCGGCGCGGCCCTTGCGGTGGCCGGTCGACTGGTGGGGTGGCCGGCGTGGACCGCCTGCCTGTGGGTCGCCCAGGAGGCGCTGCGGGACCGGATTCCGTTCGGCGGCTTTCCGTGGGGCCGGCTCGGCTTCGCCGCTGCGGGGTCTCCGCTGGCTCCGTACGCCGCGCTGGGTGGCGTTCCGCTGGTCACCGCCGCGGTCGCGCTGGTGGGCGGCCTACTCGCCGCCCTGGTCGTCCGGCGGGGTCGGCAGCAGGCGTTGGCACTGGTGGGCACCGCCCTGGTGGCGACGGCAGCGTTCGCCGTCCCGGTGCCGACCGCGGGTACCGGCGCCGGGGGCCCGGCGTACGCGACCATCGCGTTGGTGCAGGGCAACGTGCCGCGATCGGGGCTGGAGGCCTTCGCCCGGCGCGCCGCCGTCCTGGACAACCACGTCGCCGCGACCGAGCGGCTGGCAGCCGACGCCCGGGCCGGCCGGGTCCCGGCTCCCACGGCGGTCATCTGGCCGGAGAACTCCTCGGACCTCGACCCCTACACCGAGCCGACTGCCGCGGCGGCGATCTCTAAGGCTGCCCGGGCGGTCGGCGTCCCGCTACTGGTGGGCGCCGTCATCGACGGACCCGATCGCAACCACGTGCGAAACACCGCCATCGTGTGGGATCCCGCGGCCGGACCGGGGGAGCGTTACGTCAAGCGGCATCCGGTGCCCTTCGGCGAGTACGTGCCGTTCCGGGCCCAGCTCGGCCGGCTGATCGGCCGGTTCTCGCTGGTGCCGAACGACTTCGCCGCGGGTAAGCGGCCCGGCGTGCTGACGGTCGGGCCGGTGCGGCTGGCGGACGTGATCTGCTTCGAGGTGGCCTACGACGGCGTGGTCGCCGATGCGGTCCGCTCCGGCGGCCGGGTCCTCGTCGTCCAGACGAACAACGCGACCTACGGGCGCACCGCGCAGACGCACCAGCAGCTGGCGATGGCCCGGCTTCGGGCGATCGAACACGGCCGGACGGTCCTGGTGGCGGCCACCAGCGGGGTGAGCGCGGTCGTGGCTCCCGACGGCTCGGTGCGCCAGCAGTCGGCGGAGTTCACCGCTGTCAACCTGGTCTCCCGGGTGGCGCTGCGCGACCAGATCACGGTGGCCGACCGGGTGCGGTCCGGTCCCGAGTGGGCGTTCACACTGGCGGGCTTGGCGGCGCTGGGCGCCGCATGGGCCGGTCGGCGGCGGCCGCGGGGGAGCGGCTGGTGAGCTGCACCGACCTCGGCCGGGTGCTGGTCGTGATCCCGACGTATGAGGAGCGGGAAAATCTGGCGCCGGTGCTGCGGCGGTTGCGCGACTCGGTACCCGAGGTTGACGCGCTGGTCGTCGACGACGCCAGCCCGGACGGCACCGGGCGGCTCGCGGACACCCTGGCGGCCGCCGATCCGCAGCTGCACGTGCTGCACCGGCCGGCCAAGGCGGGGCTCGGCGCCGCGTACGCCGCCGGCTTTGCCTGGGCGGCCGAGCGCGGCTACGACGTGGTCGTCGAGATGGACGCCGACGGCTCGCACGCGCCCGAGCAGCTGCCCCGGCTGCTGGCGGCGCTGCGCCAAGCCGACGTGGTACTGGGTTCGCGCTGGGTGCCCGGGGGCGAGGTGCGCAACTGGCCGCGCTGGCGGCTCGCGCTGTCCCGTGGCGGAAACGCCTACGCCCGACTTGTGCTCGGCCTGCCGGTGCGAGATGCGACCGGTGGCTATCGGGCCTACCGGCGGCCGGTGCTCGACGCGCTCGACCTGCCCACGGTCGCGTCGCAGGGCTACTGCTTCCAGGTCGATCTGGCCTGGCGCGCCTGGCGTCGCGGCTACTCGGTGGTGGAAGTGCCGATCACCTTCGTGGAGCGCACCACCGGGCGCAGCAAGATGAGCCGGGCGATCGTCGCCGAGGCGCTCTGGCGAGTGACCTGGTGGGGTCTTCGGGCCCGGCGCAGCCGGCCGGAGCAGTCCCGCCGGCCGGCGGGTAGGACCTGACCATGGCCGCCGTGCTGCTCGTCGCCTTCATCGTCGTACCGCTGCTCGAAATCTATGTCATCACGCAGGTCGGGCATCTGATCGGCCTGCCCTTGACCCTCGCCGTTCTGCTGCTTGTGAGCGTTCTTGGCGCGATGGTGGTCAAGAGGGAGGGAGTGCGGGCGTGGCGCAGCGTCCGGTCGGCGACCGGGCAAGGGCGGGTGCCCGGCCGTGAGATGGTCGATGGTGCGCTGGTGCTGACGGGTGGGGTGCTGCTGCTGACGCCGGGGTTCCTCACCGACGCCCTCGGTTTCGCGCTCGTGCTGCCGTTGACCCGACCGATCGCCCGGCGGTTGCTGATGACGCTCGTGCTTGGCCGGCTCACGCCCGCCGGCCGGGCCGTCGGGACGGCGCGGTTGGGAGCCCGGGCCGCACGGTCGTGGCGCCGCGGCCGCCGGCCGGCCGGCTCCGAACGCGTTATGGACGTCCGGGACGACCGGTGATGCAGCCTGGGCAAGAACCAGGCCACGTTCCCGGGGGGGTTTGGAACGTGGCCTGGTGTACGGGGGGGCTAGGCGGTCTTCTTGGCCGAGCCGCCGCCGCGGAGCAGCGCGAGCCGCTCGGCCAGGACCTCCTCGAGATCCTCGGTGGTACGCCGCTCCATGAGCATGTCCCAGTGCGTGCGGGCCGGCTTGCCCTTCTTGGCCGCCGGCTCCTCGCCGTCGCGCCGCAACGCCGGGGCACCGCAGATTCGGCACTCCCAGGTCGCCGGCAGGTCGGCCTCGACGGCGAACGGGACACCGAAGCCGTGCCCCTGCGGGCAGTCGAACCGAACCTCCTGGCGTGGGGCCAGGTCGGTGTTGCGGTCGCTCTCGTAGCTCACGCCGCCGAGGCGGCTGCCCCGTAGCACACGCTCGCCCATGATGTAAGCCCTCCGGGGCTGTAGAAGTATCTGCACGGACAACGAGCGACTTCGCTGAAGGATTCCCTGCCGGGAGCCGTATCGACCGCAACCCGTCCCGGCTGAAGAAACTGTTGCCGCTCCGTAATATGACGCTCGAACCGGCCCGGAGGTTGTCACCGATCGACCCGAGCCGGGCCGACCGCCGATCCTGCGCCATGCTCGGGTAGAACGCGTTCGGGACACGCCGATGGGCCGGCGCGTGGACCGGACGGAGGACAACCAGCAACGCCACCGGCGCTAGGGACCTCCGGTGCGACGTGGCACGATCTCGCCGGTGACCAGCAGACCCGCTGCGGCACAGCACCTGCGCGACCTCGCGCGGCTGCGCCGCGTCCGCGACCGGATCGACCGTGAGTACGCCCAGCCGCTGGACGTCGAGGCGCTTGCCCGCGGCGTGAACATGTCGGCCGGGCACCTCAGTCGCGAGTTCCGGCGCGCCTACGGCGAGTCGCCGTACGCCTATCTGATGACGCGGCGCATCGAGCGCGCGATGGCACTGCTGCGTCGTGGCGACCTCAGCGTCACCGAGGTCTGTTTCGCGGTCGGCTGCTCGTCGCTGGGCACCTTCAGCACTCGCTTCACCGAGTTGGTCGGTGTGCCGCCGAGCACCTACCGGGCTCGGACAGCTCAGGCGACGGCGGAGATGCCGCCGTGCATCGCGAAACAGGTGACCAGACCGATCAGGAATCGAGAAGCACGGGCTACGGAGCCGCAACTAGCCTGAGCGCCATGGACATCACCATTCACTACGCCTTCCTCCCGCACACCGACCCGGACGCCGCCCTGGCCTTCTATCGCGACACCCTCGGCTTCGAGGTCCGCAACGACGTCGGATACGAGGGGATGCGCTGGATCACGGTCGGTCCCGCCAATCAGCCGGGCACGTCCATCGTCCTGCACCCGCCGGCCGCCGACCCCGGCATCACCGACGACGAGCGCCGCACCATCCTCGAGCTGATCGCCAAGGGCAGCTTCATCGCCATCACCCTGGCCACCGACGACCTCGACGGCGTCTTCGAGCGGCTGCAGGCCAGCGGCGCCGAGGTCGTCCAGGAGCCGACCGAGCAGCCGTACGGCGTTCGCGACTGCGCCTTCCGCGATCCCGCGGGCAACCTGATCCGCATCAACGAGCTCCGCTGAGCCGCCCGGCGATCGCAACCATGACCTGCACAGACGGCAACGTCAACGGCCCCGATGGCAACGTCCCCGAGTTGCTTCAGGACCGATGAGTGCCGACCCCCGCTCCCGCGCTCAGCGTCGTCGCGACACCGAGCATCGGCTCACCCACGACATCGATGTCTGGGTGGCCAGTGCCTCGGCGGACGGTGCGCCGTATCTGGTACCGCTGTCCTTCGACTGGGACGGCGAGGCGCTGCTAGTGGCCACGCCGACGGACAGCCCCACCGGCAGGAACCTGGCCACCACCCGAACCGTTCGGCTGGGGCTGGGCCACACCCGTGACGTGTCCATGATCGAGGGCGAAGTCGAGGTCCTCGAGATCGACGCGCTGCCGCCGGAGCGGGGTGACCGGTTCGTCGCGCGCACCGCCTTCGACCCGCGTGCGCTGGCCACGCGGTACTGCTGGTTCCGCATCTCCCCGCGCCGCATCCAGGCTTGGCGCGAGGTGAACGAGCTGTCCGACCGCGAGCTGATGCGCGACGGCCGTTGGTTGGTCTGACGCCTCGGTCGGGCTCGCCGCGTGGCCGGAGTTCAGAGGCTCCACGGGCCGAATCGAAGGAGAACCAGACGTACTGCTCGAAGCTGGTCAGACCGAGCCAGGCGACGCCGACGGAGACCGCGAAGGTGGCCCACCCAACAACATGGAGACACGATGAGCAAGGCCAAGAAGAGGGGTTCGCAGTCGCCTGCGCTGCACGTTGCCGACCACCACGATCTGATCCGCGTGCACGGCGCGCGCGTGAACAACCTCAAGGACGTCAGCATCGAGCTCCCGAAGCGCCGGCTGACGGTGTTCACCGGGGTCTCCGGCTCGGGCAAGAGCTCGCTGGTGTTCAGCACCATCGCCGCGGAGTCGCAGCGGCTGATCAACGAGACGTACAGCTCCTTCGTACAGGGCTTCATGCCGACGCTGGCACGGCCCGACGTCGACGTACTCGAAGGGTTGACGACAGCGATTCTCGTCGACCAGCAGCGGATGGGTTCCGACCCCCGCTCCACGGTCGGCACCGCCACCGACGCCAACGCGATGCTGCGCATCCTCTTCAGCCGGCTCGGGAAGCCGTACATCGGCTCCCCCCAGGCGTTCTCGTTCAACGTCGCCTCCATCTCGGGCGCGGGGGCGGTCACCATCCAGCGCGGCGGCACCACCACGAAGGAGCCACGGAGCTTCAGCATCACCGGCGGCATGTGCCCGCGCTGCGAGGGCCGCGGGGCCGTCAACGACATCGACCTCACGGCGCTGTACGACGACAGCAAGTCGCTCAACCAGGGTGCGCTCACCATCCCCGGCTTCAGCATGGACGGCTGGTACGGCCGGATCTTCAGCGGCTGCGGCTTCTTCGACCCGGACAAGCCGATCAAGAAATTCACCAAGAGGCAACTGCACGACCTCCTCCACAAGGAGCCGACCAAGATCAAGGTCGACGGCATCAACCTCACGTACGAGGGCCTGATCCCGAAGATCCAGAAGTCGATGCTGTCCAAGGACCTCGACGCGCTGCAGCCGCACATTCGCGCCTTCGTCGAGCGCGCTGTCACCTTCGCCACGTGCCCCGAGTGCGACGGCACCCGGCTCAGCGCCGCTGCCCGGTCGTCGAAGATCAAGGGTAAGAACATCGCCGACGCCTGCGCGATGCAGATCAGTGACCTCGCCGAGTGGGTGCCAGGCCTGGACGAGCCGTCAGTCGCACCGCTGCTGGACACGCTGCGGCACACCCTCCACTCGTTCGTGGAGATCGGGCTCGGCTACCTCAGCCTCGATCGCCCGTCCGGCACACTGTCGGGCGGTGAGGCGCAGCGCACCAAGATGATTCGTCACCTCGGCTCCAGCCTCACCGACATCACCTACGTCTTCGACGAGCCGACGATCGGGCTGCACCCGCACGACATCCAGCGGATGAACGACCTGCTGCTGCAGCTGCGGGACAAGGGCAACACCGTGCTGGTCGTCGAACACAAGCCGGAGGCGATCGCGATCGCCGACCACGTCGTCGACCTCGGCCCCGGCGCCGGCACCGCGGGCGGCACCATCTGCTTCGAGGGCACCGTCGAGGGGCTGCGGGCCAGCGGCACCATCACCGGCCGCCACCTCGACGACCGGGCCGCCCTGAAGGAAACGATGCGCACACCCACCGGCGCGCTGGAGATCCGCGGCGCGACGGCGCACAACCTGCGTGACGTCGACGTCGACATCCCGATCGGGGTGCTTGTCGTCATCACCGGCGTCGCCGGCTCCGGCAAGAGCTCGCTCATGCACGGCTCGGTGTCGGGGCGGGACGGAGTGGTGGCGGTCGACCAGACCCCGATCCGTGGCTCGCGGCGGAGCAACCCGGCGACGTACACCGGACTGCTCGACCCGATCCGCAAGGCGTTCGCGAAGGCCAACGGCGTGAAGCCGGCGCTGTTCAGCGCCAACTCCGAGGGCGCCTGCCCCATCTGCAACGGCGTCGGCGTCATATATACCGACCTGGCGATGATGGCCGGCGTCGCCACCACCTGCGAGGAGTGCGAGGGGAAGCGGTTCCAGGCATCGGTGCTGGACCACCACCTCGGCGGCCGCGACATCAGCGAGGTGCTCGCGATGTCGGTGATCGAGGCCGAGGAGTTCTTCGGTGCCGGTGAGGCGCACACGCCGGCCGCGCACAAGATCCTCGACCGGCTCGCCGACGTCGGGCTCGGCTACATCAGCCTCGGCCAGCCGCTCACCACGCTGTCCGGCGGCGAACGGCAGCGGCTCAAACTGGCCATCCAGATGGCCGAGAAGGGCGACGTATACGTCCTCGACGAGCCGACCACCGGCCTCCACCTCGCCGACATCGAGAAGCTGCTCGGCCTGCTCGACCGGCTGGTCGACTCCGGCAAGTCGGTCATCGTCATCGCGCACCACAAGGCGGTCATGGCGCACGCCGACTGGATCATCGACCTCGGCCCCGGCGCCGGCCACGACGGCGGCCGGATCGTCTTCGAGGGCACACCCGCCGACCTCGTCGCCGCCCGCTCCACCCTCACCGGCGAGCACCTCGCGGCCTACGTGGGCACCTGACCGAGGCCCTCGCGAACACCGTGAGACGTGTTCTCTGATCTGCGCCGACCCGTCCGCCCTCAACTGGCAGGGACGGGAGGCTAGAAAGAGACGGGAGTAGGAGGAGTCGGATAACGGCTCGCGAGGCGCATACCCGCCGTGGAACGCTCGGCCCATGACGAGCAGCGAGCTTTGGGACGAAGAGACCGCCGCGAAGTACGACGACGATGCTGCCTCCCAGTTCGCCACCGATGTCTTGGGGCCGACGGTGGACTTCCTTGACCGGTTGGCCGCCGGAGGACCGGTGTTGGAGTTCGCCATCGGGACCGGCCGAGTAGGAGTTCCGCTGGCGAAACGTGGCGTGCGGGTGACAGGCATCGAGTTGTCCGAGCCGATGGTGACTCACCTTCGTCGCAAGGTCAGCGAGAACGAACTGCCGGTCGTGGTGGGCGATATGGCCACGACGACTGCGCCGGGTGCGGGAGACTTCTCCCTCGTCTTCCTCGTCTGGAACAGCATTTCTAATATCCGTACACAGGCGGAGCAGGTCCAATGCTTCCGAAACGCGGCGCACCACCTTCGTCCCGGTGGTCGTTTCGTCATCGAGCTCTGGGTGCCTCCGATCCAACGCCTCACGCCGGGGCAGCAAGCGGTCCCCATGAGCGCCGACGAGGGGCACCTGGTCTTCGACACCTATGACCTCGTGTCTCAGGAGTCCGCGTCGCATCACTACTACCGGGATGCTGGCGGGAGCATCCGGTACGGAGTTGGCCACTTCCGCTACATCTGGCCGGCCGAGTGCGACCTTATGGCTCAGCTGGCCGGCCTCGAGCTGGAGTCGCGGTTCGAGGCTTGGGACGGCACTCCGTTCACCGCCACGAGTGAAAGTCACGTCTCGGTTTGGCGCAAAGTCTAGAGTCCAGCGAGCTGTGACCTGCGGAAACGATCCCGTTCTTTTGGTGCGCCGATAATGTACGTTATGTCAAGTAGCGCAGTGCGGATGCCAGCTGGGGCACCTCCCGCACTCCCCTGTGACGGGCACTCGGGAGCATGAGGCAACGTGGACTTGCACGGGACGAGGACGACGCGGCTGGCTGGCTGGACGGCAGTCGGCGACGTGCCACGTTTGCGGCAGCCCGCTACCTGCACTCTCGCCGAGAAGATGCGTTGGATCGAGCACGTCAACGAGTGCCCGTGGATCCGTCGGGTTGAGCCGCCAGGGCGGCAGCGAAACGCAAAGCGAGCGTCGTGACCGCGGCACGGAGTTCTTGCCCGCCATCGACGCGGAAGGCGAACGGCACGCGCGCCAACCACTCCTGCGCATACATCGCCGGATTGCTCGTGCTGCCGACGAGCACGCACCCGTCTCCCGATGGTTCAAGCCCTCCCATGGGAGGCGGGATCCACGGCGCCACCTCAGCGAGTGGAGCGTCGAAGACAACGCGGGTAGGGAACTCCCACCCAGTACCCAGGTTCTCCTCCAGCGCTGTCACCGGGTCGAGGCCGTCGGGCGGCTCGAACTCGTGCGGGGTCTGCTCGATCGCGCGGACCCGGTCGACTCGGTAGGTGCGGATCGCGTCCGCGCGATGGGAGTGACACAGGAGGTACCAGCGCCCGTAGCGGACGACGACCGCCCAGGGGTCCACCTCGGCCCGCCACTCGTTGCCGGACTCGCTCCGATACGTGAGCAGCACGCGACGTCGGGCCGCGACGGCAGCGACGAGTGCGCTGGTGGTGGCGGGATCTGGACGGGCCGAGTACCGGTCGGGAGCAGCTGACGCGTGCTCTCGCAACGCCGCCGCTTGCCGGCCGACGCTCTCGGGCAGTGCCCGGATGACCTTGCCCAGGGCAGAACCGACGAGGTCGTCGACGTCGGCGGCTGTCGGCTGGCCCTCGAGCACCGTCATGACCAGCCCAAGTGCCTCGGTCTCCGTGAAGACGACCGGCGGCAGCCTCGTCCCGCGCCCAAGCCGGTATCCGCCATAGGGGCCGCGGGTTGACTCGACGGGGATGCCCGCCTCCCGGAGGATCCCGACGTACCGACGCGCGGCCCGCTCCGTGACACCCAACCTCTCGGCGAGTTCGTCGGCAGTCGCGCCGGGGCGGGTCTGGAGGATCTCGAGGGCACGCAGAGCTCGTGCGGTGGGGCTGAGATCGGTCGGCACACGAGCAGACTAGGTGGCTCGGAGATGAACCGGAAGTAGATTGTCCGGAACTGGTCCTAGCGTGATGTCCATGACCGCGTTTCTCGAGCAGGACCTCACCGGAGCACGCTTCGAACGCGTCAGCCTCCGGGGCGCCACGTTCACCGAGGTCTACCTCAACGACGCGCGCATCCACGACGCGGACCTCACTGGTGTGCAGATTCGCGCTGCCTTGTTGAGCCAGAGCCGGTTGCGCGGCGTCGAGCTGCTCGACGTCGAGATCTCCGGCGAGCTGCAGAACGTCGTCGTGAACGGCGTCGACATCGCCCCGCTCGTCGATGCGGAGCTGAACCGTCGCATGCCCGAGCGGGCGAGGATGCGGCCCAACGACAGCGACGGGTTCCGGGAGGCGTGGGCAATCCTGGAGCGGCTGTGGGAGGGCACCGTCGCGCGGGCGAGGACGTTCCCCGAAGCGGCGCTGCACCGCAGCGTCGACGACGAGTGGTCGTTCATCCAGACCCTGCGGCACCTCAGCTTCGCCAGCGCCTGCTGGGTTGACCGGATGATCCTCGGCGACGTGAACCCGTGGCAACCGCTCGACCTACCGTGGGACGAGGCACCTCCCTGGGACGGCTTCCGCTGGGAGCGCGACGCCCGACCCTCACTCGACGCGGTACTCGCGGTGCGACGCGAACGCCAGGCGACCGTCAGCCGCGTCATGGCGTCACTCACCGACGGGCAACTCGGCTCGACAGTGAGTCGCACCGAGCCGGGCTGGCCACAAGAGGAGAACTTTCCGGTCAGGGAGTGTCTCCGCATCGTCCTCAACGAGGAATGGGAGCACCGCCTCTATGCCGAACGTGACCTGACCGCACTGGAGAAAGAGAACTGACCGTGGACATCCTGCTGATCGCCGGCCTGTGGCTCGACGGATCCGCCTGGGACGACGTCGTGCCCGCCCTCGAGGCACTCGGTCACCGCCCCGTGCCGCTCACCCTGCCGGGTCAGGGCGACGGATCCGGGACGGCCACGCTCGACGGCCAGGTGGCAGCGGTGCTCGCCGCCATAGACTCAGCCCCCGAAAAGCCCGTGGTGGTCGGGCATTCCGCCGCCTGCACCCTGGCTTGGCTAGCCGCCGACGCGCGACCGGAGAACGTAGCAAAGGTCGTCCTCATCGGCGGCTTCCCGTCCGCCGACGGGGAACCCTACGCCGACTTCTTCGAGCTGAAGGACGGCGTCATGCCCTTTCCCGGCTGGGGCCCATTCGAGGGGCCTGACTCTGCTGACCTCGACGAGGAGACCAGGCGCAGCTTCGCCTCTGCTGCGATCCCTGTCCCCGAAGGGGTGACCAAGGGCGTTGTGCGTCTGGCGGACGAGCGACGGTTCGGCGTCCCGGTCTCGCTCGTATGCCCCGAATTCTCCCCCGCCCAGGCTCAGCAGTGGATCCACGCCGGTGACGTGCCCGAGCTCGCCAAGGCCAAGTACCTTGACTTCATAGACATCGACTCGGGCCACTGGCCCATGGTCAGCAAGCCGATCGAACTCGCCCGGCTCCTCGCTGCAGCAGCTGCCTAGCCCCGAAATGGCGCCGCAGCCAGGAGCCGGGTCGCTTGGTTCCCGCCAACCAAGCCAACTCGGGCGACTTGCAGGCGATCTTCGGCACACGCAGTCAGGCCTCACGGTGCCAGTGCCAGCGCTACAAGCTGGCGCCGCTTGAGTCTTTCGGGTCGACGCCGGTCGAGGAGCGAGCACACCGACTCCGAGTCCAGTCCTCGTGCGGCGACCCGGCAGCGCCGAGACGAGCGGACTCGTCGCCAACCTCGACGGCGTCCCCGTGGGCTGGTGCGCCGTCGAGCCCAGGCGCAACGACGAGAGCCTGCTTCGCAACCACAAAGTGCCGTGGTCCGGCGACAAGCGCCACTGCACAGTCTGGGCGATCACCTGCCTCTACGCCCGAGCCGGTTTCGCCGACAGGGCGTCAGCCGGACCATCATCCATGCGGCTGTCCGCTTCGCGCGGGGCAGCGGCGCCCGAGCCATCAAGGCCTACCCGATGACCACGTCGCACGCCATCGATGAGGAACTCCACTGCGGGTGCTGACCACGTTTCTCGACGCCGGGTTCACGGAGCTGAGCCGACCGGCCGAGCGGCGAGCTGTCGTGCGCGTCGAGCTCGCGAGCCGGGAAGATGGGAGCACTCGCGCTCGAAAGGACTCGACGATGTCGTGCACGGTCCGAACCCTCGACGCCTCCACGTGGGACGCCTTCGCGGAGCTTGTCGAGCGCAACAACGGGATCTTCGGCGGATGCTGGTGCATCGGTTACCACCCGGAGTGCGGCCAGAAGGGAATCAGCTATCGCGCGGTCAAGGAGGACCGGGTCCGCACTGGTCGCGCTCACGCCGCGCTCGTCCTCGATGAGCGCGGCGTCGCACAGGGGTGGTGTCAGTACGGCAGCCCCGAGGAACTGCCGGGCATCAAGCACAAGCGCGAGTATGAGAAGGACGCGCCACCGCGTCCGGACTGGCGGATCACCTGCTTCTACGTCGACAAGAAACATCGCGGCCAGGGCATCGCACGGGTGGCGCTGGTAGGCGCGGTCGACCAGATCGCCCATGCCGGCGGCGGCCTCGTCGAGGCCATCTCCGAGGTGACCACCGGCCGCGAGGCGCCGGGCCGTTTCCTGTTCAGCGCGACCGTCGAACTCTTCACCCGGTGCGGGTTCACCCGCGGGCGCCAGGCTGGCAAGCACGCATGGATCGTGAGCAGGGTGGTGGATCCGGTGTGAGCCCGCTACCAGGCCTCTACCACTTCTTCCGGATCCCAGATTTCGCACGCTCATGCCGCGAGCGCCGGCGAACAGCGCGCCAGCTTATGTGCAGTCGTTGGGGCGGCTTCCTCGAGATTTGCCCCGGCACCTGCACGGAGCCTGCTGGGGCGCGGGCGGGCCGGTCCACAACGCCGGCCGGGCGCGTCCGGTGTCGTCCGCCGGGCCGGCCGCAACCGTGTGAGAGGTTTTCGCCGTGCCGACGACGCCCCGACCGGTCGCGGTCCTCGACATCGACGGCGTGTTGGCCGACGTACGACACCGCTTGCGGTACGTCGAGCGGTCTCCCAAGGACTGGGACGCCTTCTTCTCGGGCATACCGGCCGACCCACCACTCGAGGTCGGCCTCGCACTCGCCGCCCAGCTGTCCGCGGACCATGACATCGCCTACCTGACCGGGCGCCCAGAGCGCACGCGGACCACCACGTCGGCGTGGCTGGTCCGGCACGGGCTGCCGCCGGGTGAGCTGTTGATGCGGCGGGACACCGACCGGCGGCCGGCTCGGGTTGCGAAGGTCGAGCTGCTCCGACAGATCTCGGCGGGGGCCACCGTCGCCGTGGTGGTCGACGACGACCCAGCCGTCTGCGCGGCCGTGCGCGCCGCCGGCTGGCCGGTGCTGGCGGCGGACTGGTCCCCACGGCCTGAGACACTGAACCGGGAGCAGGAGCGCGGCCGAACCTGAGTTGTTGTGAAGTTGTTAACCGGTACGCCGCCCGGCAGGGCGACTTCCACATCCGGCGTTGTGCACCATGTGGAAGAGATGAATTCTGCCGACACTATTCAAGAGCCCCGACCGGAGGCTCGGAAATCCTTCTCGACCGTCGGTACGACGGAGGCACCATGACCTGTCACCACTCCCCGCACTGCCCTGCCGCCGAAGAAGACGACCGCGACGCCGCCCGGGTGGTGGCCGGCCACCCGGAGCAGGGCTGGAGCCTGCTGTGCAACGGCGTGGTGTTCTTCGACGACACCGGGGAGCTGCTACCCGACGGGCGGGTGATCGCTCCCCGCCGACCGGCCGGACCGCCCCGGAGCGCGCCGAGCGCGGCCTGATCGCGGGCGGCTCTAGTCTTCGGGCGGGTGCCAGCGCGGGATGAGCTGCCGGGCGGCGCGGGTCTCGTCCAACCGGCGTACCGAGGCTTGAACGGGCGCGTCCCTCAGGGACTGCGGGTCGGTCCGCGCCAGCCGGGCGAGCTCCCGCATCACCGCGACGAACTCATCGAGGGTCTCCCGGGACTCCGTCTCCGTCGGCTCGATCATCATCGCCTCCTCCACGATGAGCGGGAAGTAGATGGTCATGGGGTGGATCCGACGGTCGATCAGCGCCTTGGCGATGTCGAGGGCACGTATTCCGTGCTCACGCTTCTGCCGACGGGCGGAGAGCACGAACTCGTGCATCACCGGCCCGGGATACGGCAGGTCGTAGTCCTCGGTGAGCTGGGCAAGCAGGTAGTTGGCGTTGAGTACCGCCCGCTCGGACACCGCGCGCAGGCCGTCGCCGCCAAGTGCCAGCAGGTAGGAGTAGGCGCGCACGTCGATGCCGATGTTGCCGTGCCAACCGTGCACCCGGCCGATCGACTCCGGGTCGCGGTGCCAGCCGAAGCTGCCGTCGTCGCGGCGTACCGGCCGCGGACCTGGTAGGTAACGAGCCAGCTCGGCGGTCACCGCCACCGGCCCCGACCCGGGTCCCCCGCCTCCGTGCGGCGTCGCGAAGGTCTTGTGCAGGTTCATGTGTACGACGTCGAAACCCATGTCGCCCGGGCGGACCCGGCCCAGGATCGCGTTGAAGTTCGCACCGTCGTAGTAGAGCTTGGCGCCCACCGCATGCAGCATCCGGGCGATCTCGGCGATGTTGCGCTCGAAGAGACCCAGGGTGTTGGGGTTGGTCAGCATCAGTGCGGCGACGTCGGCGTCCAGCAGCTTCTCCAGCGCGCTCAGGTCGACCAGACCGCTGACGTCGGAGGGCACCTCGTCGACCTGGTAGCCCGCCAGCCGGACGGAGGCCGGGTTGGTGCCGTGAGCGGCATCCGGGATGATCACGCGCTGACGGCGGTCGCCGTTCGCCTCGAACGCCGCCCGGATAACCATCAGCCCGGCCAGCTCACCGGAGGCGCCGGCCGCGGGCTGGAAGGTGACGGCGGCCATCCCGGTAAGCGCAGCGAGCCCCTGCTCCAGCGACCACAGCAGCTCGAGCGTGCCCTGGGTCTGCTCGGCCGGCTGTGCCGGGTGCAGCCGGGCGAAGCCCGGGAGGCCGGCCACGATCTCCGCGACCTTCGGGTTGTACTTCATCGAGCATGAGCCGAGCGGGTAGAAGCCCTCGTCGATGGAGAAGTTGCGGTGTGCCAGCCGGGTGTAGTGGCTGACCAGGTCGCGCTCGGCCAGCTCCGGCAGGAGCGGTACGGCGGAGGTCGACAGGGCCGCCGGAATACGGTCCGCCGCCCCGTCGGTGTCGATGCCGGTCGACCGCAGCGAAAAGGCACGGCGACCAGGTCGGGACCGCTCGAACAGCAGCGCCTCGGGCTGCGGGGTCCCGGCGCCCGCGCTCGTGAGGGTGCCGACGCTGTTGTCCGCCGATGCCCCGTTCACGCCGCCGCTCCGGTCCTGCCACCGCGGCCCAACACGGCGGCCAGCGCCGCCGCGAGCCCGTCGACCTGCTCGCGGGTGCGTTCTTCGGTGACCGCGACCAGCAGCAGCGGCTCTCCCCCGATCTCGAGCACCGGCCCGACGAGGTAGCCGCGCTCGGCGAGCGCGGCGGCGGTCCCCGTCGGGTCGGCCAGCCGGAGCGCGAACTCCTTGCCCGTGACGGCGGCAGGGTGCGCAAGCTCCACCCCCGGCACCGCGCCAAGGCGCTCCCGCGCGTACGCCGCTCCGGCCAGACAGGCCTCCCCCACCGCCACCAGCCCCGCCGGGCCCAGCCAGGAGAAGTAGACGGCGGTGGCCAGCGCGTTGAGCGACTGGTTCGTACAGATGTTCGACGTGGCCTTCTCTCGCCGGATGTGCTGCTCTCGCGCCTGCAGGGTGAGGACGTAGCCGCGCCGCCCCTCGGTGTCGAGGGTCTCCCCCACCAGCCGGCCGGGAAGCCGGCGCACGTCGGCCTCGCCGCAGGCCAGTAGTCCCACGCCGGGACCACCGAAGCTCATGGTGTTGCCCAGTGATAGGCCGTCGCCCACCACCACGTCGGCGCCCAGCCGGCCGGGGGGCTCCAGTACGCCGGCCAGCACCGGATCGAAGGCGACCAGCAGCCGGGCGCCGGCGTCGTGGGCCGCCTGCGCCAACGCCGGCACGTCCTCCAGGACCCCGGCCGCATTCGGATGCTGGATGACCACGGCTCCCGCGCCCGGCGCCAGGTCGGCAACCTGCCGGGGGTCCAGCGTGCCGTCCGGTTGTGCGCGCAACTCCACCAGCTCCGCCTGCAGGCCGGGAGCGTAGGTAGCGAGGGTCTCCCGGTAGCGCGGATCGATGTTGGCGGCGATCAGCATCCGGGTCCGCCGGGTTCCCCCGATGCACATGACCATCCCCTCGACCAGCGCGGTCGCGCCGTCGTACAGGCTGGAGTTGGCCACCGGCAGGCCGAACAGCTCGCTGACCAGCGTCTGGAACTCGAACAGGGCCTGGAGGCCGCCCTGGCTCATCTCCGGCTGATACGGGGTGTAGGCGGTGGCGAACTCCGGCTTGCCGACAACGGCGCCGACCACCGCCGGGATGTAGTGGTCGTACACCCCGCCGCCCAAGAAGCACACGGCGTCGTCCACGGTGGTGTTGCGCGCGGCCAGCGCCCGGCACCGCGCGAGCACCTCGGCTTCCGCTCGGCCGGCGGCCAGGCCGAGGTCGGCCGGCGCGCGCAGGTCCGCGGGCACCTGCGCAAAAAGGGCATCGAGGTCGGGCAGCCCGAGCACCCCGAGCATCCCCCGCAGGTCGTCCTCAGTATGCGGCGCGTACTGCACGGGCGGTCCCGTCTGGTCGGCAACAAGGGTGGCCGGGCGAAGCTTCGACGGTGGCAATCGTACGGGCGACCGGTCAGGTCGGCGACGCGACGGACACCGCCCTGGCGCTGCCAGGGCGGGAGAGTTCGCTCAAGCGGTGGTACGCCGCTGGCGCCGGGTCGACAGCTCGTCGGTTCCCGGCACCCGTTCGTCGGGGTTCGCCATCGAGGGCTCCCGCGGCAGGGTGGCAAGGGAACCCTCGACCTCACGGATCACCCGGCCAACCGCGATGCCGAAGACGCCCTGGCCGCCCTGAACGAGGTCGATCACCTCGTCCGGCGACACGCACTCGTAGACGGTGGCGCCGTCGCTCATCAGGGTGATCTCGGCGAGATCCTCGATCCCCAGCCGGCGCAGGTGGGCGACCGCCGCCCGGATGTTCTGCAGGGAGACGCCGGTGTCCAGCAGCCGCTTGACCACGCGCAGGACCAGGATGTCGCGGAAGGAGTACAGCCGTGAACTGCCGGACCCGGCCGCCGCCCGGACGCTCGGCAGCACCAGGTCGCTCCGGGCCCAGTAGTCCAGCTGCCGGTAGGAGATCCCGGCGGCGGCGCAGGCCGTCGTGCCCCGATAACCGGCCGGGGCGGACGGATCCTCCGTCGAGCCGCCGAACAGCACGCCCTGCTCACCCCGGGCGCTCCTGGCCGCCTCTTGGCGACCAGCAGACCCGTCGTCGTCCTGCACCGTGCCCGCCTCTCGTGTTCCCGGGCCGGCTGGCGCTCGGGAACGAACTTCCGTCGGACTGCGACCGTAGGGAGCTGCCGGCGGGTGGTCAACGCCCTGCCGCGGCATGTCGGCAAGCTCAACCTCTACTGGAACCTACGGGTAATGCCCGGATGCAGACTTCGACCGCTCAGGAGCCGGTTTGAAAGTCCTCGGGCGAGATGGTGTCCAGGAACTCCCGGAACTTCTCGACCTCGTTCTCCTGCTCGTCGGGGATGGCGATGCCGGCCTCGGAGAGCACCGACTCGTCGGCGTAGATCGTGGTGCCGGTTCGCATGGCCAGCGCGATGGCATCGGACGGGCGGGCGCTGACCCGGAGGCCGGTCGCGAAGACGAGGTCGGCGTAGTAGACGCTGTCCCGCAGCTCGGTGATCTGCACCGCTTGCAACCGAGCCTCGAGCGCGGTGAGCAGGTCACGGAGCAGGTCGTGAGTCAGCGGCCGCGGTGGGGCCATGCCGGATTGGGCCACCGCGATGGCCGTGGCTTCCACCGGCCCGATCCAGATCGGCAGGAAGCGTTCACCGTGCACTTCCTTGAGGAGAACGATCGGTTGACTCTCGGGAAGTTGAAGCCGGACGCCCACCACGCTGACCTCGTGCACCCGCCCAACGTACACCGGCACCCGCCGCCGGGCGGAGCCGCCGCCGGTGGCCACCGAGCCGCTCAGCGGGACAGCAGTGGTCGCAGCGCCGCCCGCACGAGGGCGACATGGAGGCGCACGGACAGGGCGGCGAGCTGACTGGCCACCTCTTGGGCCCGGTCTCGCGCGTCCGGGCTGCGTTGGCGTACCAGCGGACTCACGACCTGCTCGATGAGGCCGCCCTCGCGGTCGGCCGCGAGCTTGAAGGCGCGGAGATGCCGCGCGCCGATGCCGAAGCCGGCCAGCTCCCCCAGCGTCTTGGCGATCAGCAGCGAGTCTCCGTCGTAGTGCTCCGCGCCCGGCCGCGGCCCCAGCAGTCCGTACTGCTCGAGCTCCCCCAGCTGCCCGGACTCCAGTCCGGATGCCTCCAGCAACTCGGCTCGCGACAGCCGGACTTCGCTGAGGTCGGTCGCGAAGGCCTCCGGCCCGGGTGTGCCGGCCAGAACAGCCGCATCGGGAATCTGTGGTCGACCACCCCCGGTGGGCGCCGCCAGCCCCCGGTCGAGGGCCTCGAGGTGCTCCTTGATCACTCTCAGGGGTAGATAATGCTCGCGCTGTGCGGTCAGCACGTATCGCAGCCGGTCGACATCGTTGCGGGTGAACTTGCGGTAGCCGGACGACGTGCGCTCCGGTTGCACCAGGCCCTCGGTCTCCAGGAAACGGATCTTGGAGACCGTGATGTCCGGGAAGTCCGCTCGAAGCTGGGTCAGGACCTCACCGATGCTCAAGAAGGCATGGCCGCCGGCTGGCGCCGCGCTCATGCCGAGGGCCGGGCCAGGAACATCAGCCGGAACTTGCCGACCTGCACCTCGTCACCACCGGCAAGCGCGGCTTCCTCGATGCGCTCGCGGTTGAGATAGGTCCCGTTCAGGCTGCCGACATCGCGCACGACGAATCGCTCCCCGCTGCGCGCGAACTCCGCATGCCGACGGGACACCGTTACGTCGTCCAGGAAGATGTCGCTCTCGGGATGACGGCCGGCCGTCGTGAGGTCCTTGTCGAGCAGGAACCGACTGCCGGCGTTGGGGCCGCGCTTGACGACCAGCATGGCCGACCCCGGCAACAACGCCTCGGCGGTCGCCGCGTCGGCCAGCAGATCCTCGTCAGCGGGGTCGGCGTCCGGCACCTCCACGCTGGACAGCGAGATCGTGGAGGTCGAATCCGCCGGCACCGGGTCGCCCGGGCGGGTCAGCGGCGCGCCGCAGCGGGCACAGAACCGGCTGTCGTCGGAGTTCTGCTGACCGCACCTGGTACAGAAGACGGTCGGCATGAAGTGGATCTACCTCCTGCGGCGGACGGACGGTGAGTTTCTTCAGCCTCGAGTTGACATCGAGAGTACCGCTCAGCCGTCGCCGGTGAGCGCGGCGTACGCCGAGGCGTCCAGTAGACCGTCGACCGCCGTGGCGTCCCCCGGCGAGATCTCCAGCAACCAGCCGTCGCCGTACGGGTCGGAGTTCACAAGTTCCGGCTGGGAGTCCAGCGCCTCGTTGCGAGCGGCGACCGTGCCGGACACCGGAGCGTAGATATCCGAGACACTCTTGGTGGACTCCACCTCCCCCAGCGCCAGGCCGGCCTGGACCTGTGCACCGACCTCCGGCAGGGTGACGAACACGATGTCCCCCAGGGCGTCCTGGGCATAGGAGGTGATGCCCATCCGCACCGCGTCTCCCGCAGGCCGGACCCACTCGTGCTCGGCGGTGTACTTGAGGTCCTCGGGATACACGCTGGCCTCTCGGTCGTCGCGTCGGTGGGCCGAGCCGGGCGAAGCCTACCCGGCCTCGGGGGCCCGCTCGGACAGCAGCCGGCGGGCCTGTACGACGTACAGCACGCCCGCCCACCAGTAGAGCGCGCAGCCCCACAGCACGAAGGCCCACCCGATCGGGCGGACGACCTCGGCCGCGCTGCCCGGGCCGGCGCCCAGCAGTACCAGCGGGAAGCCGGCGAGCAGGTTGAAGGTGGCTGCCTTGCCGAGGAAGTGCACGGGGAGCGGCCCGTACCCCCGGCGACGGAGCAGCGGCAAAAAGGCGGCGAGCACCAGGTCGCGCCCGAGCAGCCCGGCCGGCAGCCACAGCGGCACCACGTGCCGGAGGGTCAGGCCGACCATCGTGGCCACGACGTAGAGCCGGTCGACCAGCGGGTCGAGCAGCGCACCGAGGCGGCTGTACTGCCCCCACGCCCGCGCGATCGCGCCGTCGAGGTAGTCCGTGAAACCGCTCACCATGAGGACGGCGACCGCCGCGCCGTCCGCCCGAACCCCGAGCAGCAGGTAGAGGAACAGCGGTACGCCGAGCAGTCGCAGGAAGCTCAGCGCGTTCGGGACGGTGAGAATGCGGGTCGTGCCGGCAGCGGGCGCCGCCGGCGCGGAAGCCGACCCGCACGGCTCGGCCACGTCGCCTCCTGACGCCCGTGATCCTGACGCCCGTGATCGCCGAGCCGCAGCCTAGCGGCCGGTCAGCCGGCCCGGCGACCGCCGACCGCCCGGAGCGGGGCCGGCAGGCCCGCCGCGAAGATCTCCGCGGCCACCGGCCGGCCGAACAGGTAACCCTGCCCGTTCTGGCAGCCCAGCTCCTCGAGCACCTGGCGCTGCTCCTCGCGTTCGATCCCTTCGGCCAGGGTCGTGACTCCCAGCGTGCGGCCGAGGCTCACAACAGCGGCGGCCAGCGTCCGACTCCGTTCGCTCGAGGCGATGTCGTCGACGAAGGACTTGTCCACCTTCAGGACGTCGACCGGGAAGCGGGACAGATAACCGAGCGACGAGTAGCCGGTTCCGAAGTCGTCGATCGCCAAGAGCAGGCCGGAGTCCCTCAGCTCGCCGAGTCGGGCGGTGGTCCGCTCCACGTCGCACATGAGCACCGATTCGGTGATCTCCAGGGTCACCCGACCGGGTTCCAGCCCGGCGGCGCGAACAATGCCGCTGACGTCCTCCACGATCCGCTCGTCGGCGAGCTGGCGACCAGAAAGGTTCACGCTGATGCCGGGCAGGCCGGCCCATCCGCGGCGCGGGGACCACTCGGCCGCCTGCCGACATGCCTCCGTGAGCACCCAGCGGCCGAGCTCGAGGATCAGACCCGTCTCCTCGGCGAGCGGAATGAACTCCGCCGGGGAAACGCTGCCGAGCTCCGGATGGCTCCAGCGCAACAGCGCCTCGGCACCCAGGAGCCGACCCGATCGGAGATCGACCGTGGGTTGGTAGTGGACGCTCAGTTGCCCTCTGTCGCCGGCGTGGCGGAGCTCGGCGTGCAGACTCAGCCGGCGGCGCGCCCGGGAATGCATGACCGGCCGGTAGGCCTCGACCCGGCCCTTGCCCTCGCTCTGCCCGGCCTCCAGCGCGAGTGCGGCGTTGCGAATGAGCGCGATGGCCGGCTCGGCCGCGGATGAGGCGTCGCTGGCATCGGTCGGCGTACCGGTGTCGAGCGTGGCGACACCGAGGCTGGCCTCGAGGTCCAGGGCGATGCCATCGACGTCCGCCGGTCGAGCGACCTCGGTCCGCAGCCGGGTGGCCACCCGCATGCCGGTCGGTTCGTCGGTGTCGCGCAGCAGTACGGCGAACTGGTTGTCCCCTACCCGAGCCACCTCGTCCTGCGGGCGGACCGCCTGCCGGAGCCGACCAGCGGCAATCCGCAGCAGCGAGTCGCCGACATCGTGCCCGAGGAAGTCGTTGATCTCCTTGAAGCCGTCGAGGTCGACCCAGAGAACGGTGGGTCGACCGTCGCGCGCGGCCGCGGCGACAGCGGCGGTGAGCTCAGCGGTGAACATCGACCGGTTGCCCAGCCCGGTGAGCGCGTCGGTGACCGCCCGGTGCAGCACCTCCTGCTCGAGTGCCCGCTGCTCCGTCACGTCCTGGGCGCTGCCCACCAGCCGGAGCGGCCGGCCGGCCGCGTCGCGGACCAGCCGGCCACGGGTCTGCACCACCCGCAGGGAGCCGTCCGGTCGTACCAGCCGTAGCTCGTACTCGAAGCCGCCATCCGCTTGGGAGCTCCGTGCCCGGTCGAGCAGATGGCGATCTTCGGGGTGCACGAAGTCGCGGAAGGCGTCCAGACTCGGTATCACGCGACCGGGTGATAGACCCAGGATCCGGAACAGCTCGTCGGACCAGTTGAGCGTTCCGTCGGCGAGATCGAGCGTCCAGCTTCCGAGCCGGGCCAGGGCCTGGGCCTCCGCCAGCTCCGCGGAACGCGCCAGGATCTCCTCGCCGGCTCGATGCCACTCGACGGCCCGACCTAGCTGCGTGCCCACCTGCTCGAGCACCCCCAGCAGCGCCAGGTCGGGAGCGGCGCATTTCGGCGCCAGCACGAATTCGAGGACGGCGACCACGTCGTCACCCGCTGAAACCGGCACGCCGAGCAGGGCCGGGGTAACCGCGCCCGGGTCGACCATCACCGGGGCTCGCGCGTCGGCGACCCGTTCCGGCAGACCGCGCCCGTCGTGGCCCGGTCGAACGGGCGAGTCCGGCGAGCGCTCCCCCGCGGCGATACCTTCGTGTTCAGCCGGCCACTGGGCAACCCGCTCGGGCGCGCGCCCGTCGATGAGCCAGGCCTGGGCGGACGGCCACCCGAAGGTGCCGCAGACCTCGGCCAGCACCCCACTCAACGCGGCCTCCACGGTCGGAGCGGTGTTGGCCGCCACCGCCGCGGCTCGGATGAGGGCGGCGTGGGTTTCCGCCGTACGCCGCTCGCTCAGGTCCCGCAGGATCCCGGTGTAGTAGCTCTGGCCGGCCCGGGACCATCTCGACAGCGACAGCTCGACCGGAAACTCCGCCCCGTCGCGACGCAGAACCGTGAGCTCGGCAGTTTGCCCGATGAGGCACGACTCCGCGCCGGAAATGACCCGCGCGAGGCCGACGGTGTGCGTCTCCCTCAGGCGCGCCGGGATGATGATGGTCAGCGGCTTGCCGAGCACCTCCACCCGTTCATAGCCGAACAGTCGCTCGGCACCGGTGTTCCAGGCAGCGATGTTTCCGGCGGAGTCGATGGTGAGGATGGCGTCGGTCGCCGACTGTGTCTCGAGGAGGCCCTCCTCGGCCTGCCGCCGGTCGGCAATCCCCTGCACATGGCTGAGGTAGTACAACGGCGTACCGTCCGCCGCGCGGACCAGCGAGCTGGTCGACAGCGCCGGGACCACCGAGCCGTCCGCGTGCCGGTAGTTCTTCTGCCGCACCATGATCTCGATCTCGCCGGCCAACGCCCGCGCGCCCCGGTCTTCCTCGGCGCCCCGGTCCTCCTCGGCCGTGATCTCGAACGAGCTCTTCCCGACCAGGTCCTCCGGGCGCCGCCCCAGCATGTCGGCGAAAGCCCGGTTCACTTCGACGAAGACGCCGGCGGGGTCCGCGATCGACATGCCGACCGGCGCAGAAGTGAACGTCAGGTGGAAACGTTCCACAGCGGCGCGCGCCTCGGCCTGTGCCTTCTCCCGCTCGGCCGCGGTGAGCGCCAGTCGGTACAACGAACGACGGGCCTCCAGCAGCGCGACCGCCTGCCGGCTCAGCGCCCGCAGGCACTCCAGCTGATCCTCGGTGAGGTCGCGGGGAGTCGTGTCGATCACGCAGACGGACCCCAGCGCCGCACCGCCGTCGGTGACCATCGGGGCGCCGGCGTAAAAGCGGATTCGCGGGTCGCCGGTCACCAGCGGGTTGTTCGCGAAGCGGGGGTCCAGGGTGGAGTCGGGCACCACGAGCATCTGGTCCGGTGTCTCGATGCCCCATGCGCAGAAGGCCACACTACGGTCGGTCTCGGCCAGGCCACCGAGGCCGACGCCGGCCTTGAACCACTGCCGTTCCTCGTCGATGAAGCTGACCGCCGCGACCGGCGTACGGCAGATCTGGGCGGCCAGCCGGGCGATGTCGTCGAAGCCGGCCTCCGGATCCGAATCCAGAATCCCGTACGCCGCCAGCGCGGCGAGCCGATCCGCTTCGGAGACCTCCGCCCGTGGCTGAGCCGCCGGCGGGCTGGGCCCGACGGCGCCGGCATTCGGCCCCGTGCTGCGGCGACGTTGCGAAACCATGGTCAGGGTCTCCGCGGTTGCTACTTCGGTAAGCCTGATGTCGGTTTCCGCGCCGGTGACCTTGAGGTCGCAACGATCGCGGTGCTACCGCACGGAGGCGGCCGCCGCGCCGACTAGCAGCCGGTCGAAGAGCTGACCGACCTCGCCGCCAGCGAAGCCCATGGTCGCCTCGCCGACGGTGAGCTCCACCAGTCGCCAACTCGGCGAGTCGGTGGGCACGCTCTCCGCGAACGTCCAGGTGCCGGTCTCTTCGGCCAGGTCGAGGGCGGCTTCGCGCAACCAGGCCGCCGACGTCCGCAGCCGGACGTGCATCATCGGCACCTGCGGTGGGTCCGGAACGACCTCCACATCCGGATGCCCGCGCAACGCATCGGCGATCTCGGTGGCCTTGTCGTAGTAGTCCCCCATCCGGCCCAGCCGGCTGCGCAGCCCGGCGCGGGCCGCCAGCGCGTAGGGATAGAGGGAGAAGAGATTCCCGCCGTGCCGCCGCTGCCATACCCGGGCCTGGGCGATGACGTCCTCAGGCCCCGCGAGGCAGCAACCGGCGATGCCGCCGAGCCCCTTGTAGAAGGACACGTACACCGTGTCGAAGAGCCCGGCGATCTCGGCGTACGGGCGACGGTAGTACGGCGCGGTCTCCCACAAGCGAGCGCCGTCGAGGTGGCGCGCCACGCCTGCCTCGCGCGCCCAGCCGGTCTGCGCCACCAGGTCGTCCCACTCGGGCAGCCGCCCACCCAGGGGGCGTTGCGGCAGTTCGAGCACCAGGGCGGCAAGTGGATCCGCGATCTGCTGCAGCTGGCCGAGGGTGATCAGGTCGTTGCGGTCGCCCACCAGCCGGCCGTGGAGGCCGTGCAGGTGCTCGTAGGCCTTGTCCTCGTGCATCTCCAGGTGGCAGGTGGGATGGAACGCCACGGTGCGGATGCCTTTGCGGTCGGCCCAGATGCGCAGCGCGATCTGTTGCGCCATCGTGCCGCTCGGCATGAACACCGCCGCGGGCTTGCCCAGCAGGCCGGCCACCTCGGTCTCGAGGTCCTCGAGCACCGCGCCGCGGCCGTAGTGGTCCGGGTTCAGGTCGGCAGGCGTGGCCTCGAGCAGCGCGGAGAGCACCTCGCGAGGCCGTTGCCGGCCGTGGCCCCCGAGAAAGCGCGTGCACCGGTCCCGCACCGCATCGAGATCCCGGGCAGCCCGCGCCGGCTGCTCCTCCCCCACTGTCGCCATGCCCAAGGCTCTCACCACCTGCCTCGAGCGCTCCGGCCCGGCGGCCCGGCGTATTCAGCTGTTGCCTGAGCTGCTGTCTCGCTCCTCGACCCGACCGCTCGGCGAGCCGTTGACGCACTCGACGCGGACCCTGGACTCATGGTCGGAGCTGCGGAACCGCACCTCGACCTCCGCCGGGCCGGCATTTTCCACCTCGGAATCGAAACCGGCGGCGGGACTCGCGTAGCGCAGGGTCGCGGTGGACGCCGTGCAGGAAACCGCGACCGTCCCCCCCGTCATGCTGAAGGTTGCGGTTCGGCTGGTCGCCCGGGGGCTGGCCGGTGGTGCGGATGACTTCGGTCGGGGAGACGCGCCAGGTGCTCTCGATCTGGGCCCCTCCGTGGCCCGCGTTCTGCTCGGTCCGGCCGACTCCGAGCGGCTCGGAGGGACCGATGCGGATGCCGCACCGCCGGGGCCGGTTGATGCGACCGGCGTCGGCGTCGGCGTACGCGCGGCAAGTCCGTCGACCACCCGAGCCGGCAACGGGGTCAGGGATCGGTCGGCCACCTGCTCGCCGACCACCTGGACCGCCCCCCAGGCCACCCCGGTCGCGGTGACGACACCGGCCAGCCACACACCCACGAGCAGTCCAGGTCGGGTCACTTCACCACTGTGAAGGGCCGGCCCTCATTCCCACGATAAGCCGGGGATAAGCCCGTGCCGGATCCCCACAACCGACTGCTCCGCGCATTACGGTGCGGCCGTGGCGCTGGTGTTGCTGGTCGAGGATGACCCGTCCATCCGCCGGGCCCTGATCCGGGGGCTCGGCGAGCGGGGCCATGTCGTGCACTCGGTGTCCGCGGCCCTGGACGCGTTGCGCGACGCTGTCGTGCTCCGGCCGGACGTCGTCCTGCTCGACCTCGGCCTGCCTGACCTGGATGGCCGCGAGGCGTTGAAGATGCTCCGGGCGGTCAGCCGGGTACCGGTCATCGTGGCGACTGCACGCGATGACGAGGCGGAGATGGTGCGGGCGCTGGACGCGGGCGCTGACGACTACGTCATCAAGCCGTTCTCGGCGACTCAGCTCGACGCGCGGATCCGCGCGGTGCTGCGCCGGGTGCAGGACGCCGCGGCTCCCGCGGCGCTGGAGATCGGCGGTCTCCGGATCGATGTCGGCTCGCGGGAAGTCACCCTGGACGGTCGGGTGCTCGAGCTCAGCCGCCGGGAGTTCGATCTCCTCCGCCATCTTGCCGAGCGGGTCGGCCAGGTCGTCACCAAGCGCGACCTGCTGGCCGAGGTATGGCAGCAGCCATACGGCGGCGGGGACAAGACGGTCGACGTACACCTGTCCTGGCTGCGTCGTCGGCTCGGAGAGACGGCTGCTGAGCCGCGGTATCTGCAGACGGTGCGCGGCGTGGGAGTGAAGCTGGTCGACCCGACGGCATGAGGCGGCAGGTGGCCCTGGTCGCGCTGGCAACGACCTCGCTGCTGCTCATCGCGTTCCTCGTGCCGCTTGGCCTACTGGTGCGGACCCTCGCCGCGGACCGTGCTGCCGGTGCCGCCCAGCAGGAGGCGCAGGCACTCGTGCCGGTGGTGGCGAGCAGCGTTCGTGATCCGGCGGAGCTCACGCTGGTGCTCCAGCGGGTCAACAGCGGCACACCCCGCCGGGTGACCGTCTTCCTTCCTGACGGCCGTCGGGTCGGGGCTCTCACGCAGCCGGGCCCCAGCCTGGCGCTGGCCCGACAGGGTCGCGCCTTCTCCACCACCGTGCCAGGCGGTCGGCAGATCCTGCAGCCGGTGCTGACGACTGGTGGCACGGCCGTGATCACCTCGTTCGTCCCCTCGGCCCTGCTCTCTCGCGGAGTTCACCGCGCGTTGACGGTGCTCGGCCTGCTCGGGCTGGCGCTGCTGGCCGTGTCGGTCCTCGTCGCCGACCGGCTGGCCCGCGGTGTCGTCCGGCCGATGTCGGAGCTCGCGGCGGTCTCGACGCGGCTCGAACGCGGTGATCTGAGCGCTCGGGTGGTTCCTACCGGCCCGCCCGAGATCCGGGAGGTCGGTACGGCGCTCAACCGGCTGGCGGAGCGGATTCGCGAGCTGCTTCAGTCCGAACGGGAGACGGTGGCCGACCTGTCTCATCGACTACGGACACCGGTCACCGCGCTTCGGCTGGATGCCGAGGCATTGCGTGACCCGGAGGAGGCCGAGCGCCTCTCGGGCGACGTCGATGAGCTGCAGCGTGCCGTGGACCGGATCATCCGGACGGCCCGCCGGCCGGACCGCGAGGGTGTGCGGGCGACATCCGATGCCGCTTCGGTCGTTCAGGACCGGGCGGCGTTCTGGCGGGTGCTGGCCGAAGACCAGTCGCGACGCTTCTCCGTTCAGGTGGATCCCGTGCACGCGGTGATCGCACTGGGCGCGGACGAGCTCGCGGCTGCCCTCGATGCAGTGCTGGGAAATGTCTTTGCGCACACGCCGGAGGGCATCGCGATCGCCGTACGGCTGGCGGAGGAAGGCCCCGGACGGTACCGGCTCAGCATGGAGGACGACGGGCCCGGGCTGCCGGATCCGTCCCTGCTTGAACGCGGCGCCAGCGCCCGGAACTCCACCGGGCTGGGGTTGGACATCGCTCGGCGCGCCGCGGAGAAGGCGGGCGGGCAGCTGATCCTGAGTACGGGGTCGCAGGGGGGCGCCCTGGTGGAACTACTCCTGCCGTCGGCCCCTTCATAGCGGACGGACGAGAAACAGCACCGGTCCCGGCCGGGGGACGTGCCGGGACCGGTGCTGGCTCTGTCAGCGGCCGGAGCCGCCGTGATCGGAGTCGTCGTGCCCGGAGCGGTCATCGCTCTGGTCGTCGCCGTGACCGCTCTGGTCGTCGCCGTGACCGCTCCGGTCATCGCTCTGGTCGTCGCTGTGACCGCTCCGGTCATCGCCGGCCTCCCGGCCCCGGTCGCCGCTACGGTCATCGCCCACCTCAGGGCTGTCCGTCGCACGAACGCTCCTGGATGCCTGGGTAGCGGCCGCGGCCGGGCTGCATCGCGGATCGTTCGCGTGCTCCTTCTCGTCACAGGGCCCGGAGATGTCCTCGCCCGCCTGGCGGGGAGCCGTCATCCGGACCGCCGGACGGGCGGTAGGCGACACTGTCGGCGAACGCAGGTCAGCTGAGCGGTGAGCCGCCGCCACCAGGGGCGCGGAGCTTGACGGCGTGGCCGCCGCAGCACCGCCTTGCAAACCCATTCCGACGCTGACCGCGATGACCGAAGCCGCCGCCAGTCCGGTCGCCGACCAAGCCGCCATGGCTGTTGACCTCATGTCGTGCCTTCCTTCTCGCTGGCTGTCTTGCGGGCAACCCGAGAGTCGCGCCAGCCACCTCATGCCGGTGCTAAGGGCTCCGAAAGGTTGCTCCCAAGCTCCCGGGAATCGCACCGGGGGCGAATCCGAACGAGCGGGGCGCCATAGCTTGCCGGACGGATGGGTCCTCTTAACCGGATTCGAACGTGTCGGGCGCACGATGGGGCCATGGCCGATGCCGATCTCGCCCACCTGTGGCGCCGAGCCGGCTTCGGTGCCCGGCCGGATGAGCTCGTCGGTGGCTACGACGGCGCCGTCCGCGGCCTGCTCACACCGTCCGGTGCCGACCCTGGAGTTCGCACCACGCCGGTACCGGACCTCGGGCCGGAACCGCCGCGGGCAGGGAAGGACGCCGGGCGGGAGGCGAAGGCAGCCTACCGCCGGGAGCACCGGCGACAGAACGAGCTGCTGCTGACCTGGTGGCTCGACCGGATGGTGGCGGCCCGGCAGCCGTTCGCCGAGAAGATGACGTTCTTCTGGCACGGGCACTTCGCCACCTCAGTTCAGAAGGTGCGCAGCGCGCGGCTGATGCAGGCGCAGAACACGACCTTGCGTGAGCTGGGTCGCGGCGACTTCAGCACCCTGGCGCGGGCCATGGTCCGCGACCCGGCGATGCAGGTCTGGCTGGACGGCCCCACCAACCGCAGGTCGTCACCGAACGAGAACCTGGGCCGAGAGCTCATGGAGCTGTTCACCCTCGGTTACGGGAATTACAGCGACGACGATGTCAAGGCGGCCGCCCGGGCGCTGACCGGCTGGCGGGTCGACCGCGCGGCCGGGACCGCGCACATCGTCGGCCGCGCGCACGACGGCGGCGCCAAGACGGTGCTCGGCTCGACCGCGGCGTACGACGACCAGTCGCTGGTCGATCTGCTGGTGAGCCGGCCGGCGTCGGCCCGGTTCCTGGTCACCCGGCTGTGGGCGCGGTTCGTCTCTGCGGACCGGCCGCCCGGCTCCGTGCAGGAGCAGCTGGTTGCGGCGTACGGCCCTCAGTTCGACATCACGAAACTGATGCAGGCGATGCTGACCACCGCGGAGTTCCGGTCGGCGGCAGGGGCGTTGGCCAAGCAGCCGGTCGAGCTCCTGGTGGGAGCGATGCGGTCCTTCGGGCTTCGCCCGTCGCAACTGCCGCAGAAAGACCGTTCGCTGGTCGTCGGCGTGCTGCAGGAGATGGGGCAGGTCCCGTTCCGGCCGCCCAGCGTCGGTGGGTGGCCCGCCGGCCGCGCCTGGCTTGGCACGTCGGCCACCGCCGCCCGACTACGCCTCGGGCAGTGGCTGGCAGTCCACGCCGACCTGGCGCCGATCGTCGCGACCTCTGCGGGGAACCGGCCCGATGTCCTGGCGCAACTGCTGTCCGTCGACTCCTGGACCCCGCGCACCCGCATGGCACTGGCCGACGCGGCAGCAGATCCCAGGCGGCTGGTCACCCTGGCCGTCGCCTCGCCCGAGTACGCCGTCACCTGAGGGGCCGCTTCATGGACACGCTGACCCGGCGCCGATTTCTCACCGCCTCGGGCGTCACCGCGGCCGGCGCCCTCGCCGCGGGGCTGCACTGGCGTTCGGTGGAGGACCTCTTCACGGCGGCGAAGCACGATCCGCTGCCCCCGGGGGCGGGGGTCCTGGTCCTGGTGACTCTCTACGGGGGTAACGACGGGCTCAACACCGTGATCCCGTACGCCGACCCCGCCTACCACGACGCCCGTTCGGAGCTGGCCTACGCCGCCAGCGAGGTACGCCGGCTCGACGGCTCGGTCGGCCTCAACCCCGCCATGAAGGGGCTGGAGGACCTGTGGCGGCAGCGCCGACTGGCCGTCGTACGAGGGGTCGGCTACCCGAACCCGGACCGCAGTCACTTCCGATCCATGGACATCTGGCAGACCGCCTCGCCCGACCGGCCGGTCACCACCGGCTGGATCGGCCGGTGGCTGGACGCGACCGGCGCCGACCCGTTGCGGGCGGTGTCGATCGGTCCGGTGCCGCCGCCGCTCGTGGCCGGCGAACGGTGCGCGGGAGCAGCTGTGCCGCTCGGCCGGTTGGCCGCACCGGCGGGCGAGGTGGGCCGCGGGATCTCAGCCATGGCTCGACCGCAGCCGGGCGAACCGGCATTGCAGGCGGCGGCGGCGGGCGGACTTGCCGACCTGCTGCGGCTGGAAGCGACCTACGGGCCGGTGGTCGACCCGAAGACTGCCGGCGGCCCGGACGAGGGCCGCGATGACGAGCAACGAACCAACGGCGCCTCCGCCGGCGGCCAGAGCGCGCTGGGCGGCCAACTCGATGTCGTCGCTACCTGCATCGCCGGCCGGGTGCCGACCCGCGTCTACGCCGTCAGCCTTGGCGGGTTCGACACCCACGCCAACGAGAAGGGCACGCAGTCGCGGCTGCTCGGCGAGCTGGACACCGCACTGACCGGCTTTCTGCACAAGGTCGGCACCCGGCCGGTCGTCGTCGCGGTGTACTCGGAGTTCGGCCGGCGGGTGCATGCCAACGCCAGCCAGGGCACCGACCACGGCACCGCGAACGACGTGCTGGTGCTCGGCCCGCAGGTGAAGGGCGGGATGTACGGCGAGCAGCCGTCGCTGACGAAGCTGGACCACAACGGGGACCTGGTGGCGACCACGGACTTCCGCGACGTCTACGCCACCCTGCTCGAGCGGGTGCTCGGCACCGAGGCCGACCGGATCGTGCCCGGCGCGCGGCGCCGGATCGACTTCCTCGCGACCTGACCGTCCACTGGTCGCCGACCTGCGTCCCCGGTGGTTGTCAGCCCACGCTGGTCGGAACAGGGCTCTTGCGCCGAGAATGGGCCCCTTCATCCGGGAGGGCCCCATGCAGGTGCCGATGACGACAGCCGACTTCCTCGACCGGGCGGAGTTGGTCTACCGCAGCCGGATCGGAGTGGTCGACGAGCCGGACCAGCCGGCGGACTCGCTCGGCGAGCTGACCTACGGTGCCTTCGCGGCTCGTGTCCGCCGGCTCGCCGCCGGCCTGGACGAGCTGGGCGTGTCCCCGGGCGACCGGGTTGCCGTCGTGACCCCCAACGCGGCCAGGCTGCTCGAGCTCTTCTTCGCGGTGACCAGCTACGGGCGGGTGCTCGTTCCCATCAACTTCCGGCTGCAGCCGGCGGAGGTCGCCTACATCGTGGAGCACGCGGGCGCGACGACCGTGCTCATCGACCCGGAGTACGACGAGCCGTTGATGAGCGTGACGGCGAAGAACCGGCTGGTCCTGGGGGCGGAGTCCGACGCGACGCTGCTGCGTCCCGGGGACCCGCCGCCCTGGCCCGAGCCGGACGAGGACGCCACGGCGACGATCAACTACACCTCCGGTACGACGGCTCGCCCCAAGGGCGTCCAGATCACCCACCGCAACATCTGGGTCAACGGGGTGACCTTCGCCCTGCACGCCGGCGTCACCGACCGGGACGTCTACCTCCACACGTTGCCGATGTTCCATGCAAACGGCTGGGGCATGCCCTTCGCCACCACCGGGCTCGGCGTCCCGCAGATCGTGATCCGAAAGATCGACGGGTCGGAGATCCTGCGGCGGATCGACCGACACGGCGTGACGTTCCTGTGCGCCGCGCCAGCGGTCGTGAACGCCATCCTCACCGCCGCCGAGGAGTGGGACGGCGAGATCCCGGGACGCGGACGGGTACGGATCATCTGCGCCGGCGCGCCGACGCCGTCGCGCACCATCGAGCGGATCCAAGACGAGCTGGGATGGGAGTACCTGCAGATCTATGGCCTGACGGAGACCTCACCGCTGCTGACCGTCAACCGGAGCCGGGCCGAGGACGATGCGCTGCCGCTGGCGGAACGGGCGCGCGGACTGTCCCGAGCCGGCGCCCCGGCGCTCGGCTGCCGGATCGACGTGGCCGCCGACGGCGAGGTGCTGGCCCGCTCGAACGTCGTACTCGCCGGGTACTGGCAACAGCCCGAGGAAACCGCGGAGGCGCTCGAGGGCGGGTGGTTCCACACCGGGGACGGCGGCAGCGTCGACGAGGACGGCTACCTGTGCATCTCCGACCGGCGGAAGGACGTCATCATCACCGGTGGGGAGAACGTCTCCTCGATCGAGGTCGAGGACCGGCTGCTGCACCATCCGGCGGTGACAGAAGCGGCCGTGATCGGGGTGCCGTCGGAGAAGTGGGGGGAGACGGTGAAGGCGGTCGTCGTACTCGCGGCGGACGCGGACGTCAGCGAGGCCGACTTGATCGCGCATTGCAAGGAGGGACTGGCGCACTACAAGGCCCCCACCTCCGTAGACGTCGTCGACGCGATCCCACGTACGGCTACCGGCAAGGTCCAGAAGTTCAAGCTCCGGGAGCCGTACTGGATCGGTCGCGAGCGTGAGGTCAACTGAAGGTGGCCGAGGAATTGGGTGAGGTCGCCGGCACTGCGGCGCGCGAGGCGCATGTTCGAACGAAGTCCATAACCACGGTGACATAGGTATGCATGCTCAGTTATGGGCGTCAGCTGACTGGCACGCCGGTGAGCGGCGATGCTGGCGCCCATCGAGGTCGTGGCTGGCCGGCCACACCTTGACTTCCGGCCGCGGGAGGCCTCAGTACGCCGGGATGATGCGGCGCCCGGGCCGCGTTGTGCATCAGCGCACGCACCGAAGCTGAGGAGCAGCGTGAAGATCGAGATCTGGTCCGACATCGTCTGTCCGTGGTGCTACATCGGCAAGCGGCGGCTAGAGGCGGCGCTCGCGCGCTTCCCCCACCGTGCTGACGTCGAGGTGTTCTGGCGCGCGTTCGAACTGGACGCGTCGGCCCCGGACGAGCGAACCGGGGAACTCGTTGATCACCTCGCAGCCAAGTACTCGGTGTCCCGAACCGACGCACAGGCGATGCACGACTCGATGACGGGCACCGCCGCCGCCGAGGGGCTGACGTTCCGGTTCGACCGGGCCCGGTCCGGAAACACGTTCGCCGCCCACCGGCTGCTGCACCTTGCCGGTGACCGCGGCGTCCAGGGTCCGCTGAAGGAGCGGTTGCTCTCGGCGTACCTGAGTGAGGGGGAGCCGATCGGCGACAGGGAGACGTTGGTCCGGTTGGCGGCCGAGATCGGGCTGGACGCCGCGGAGGTGCGCGGGGTCCTTGACACCGACCGCTACGCCGACGCGGTACGAGTCGATGAGCGCCAGGCGGCTGCCTTCGGCGCGACCGGGGTGCCGTTCTTCGTCGTGGACCGCCGGTACGCCGTCGCCGGCGCTCAGCCCGCCGACGTACTGCTCGAGGTGCTGGAGAAGGCGTGGGCCGACACCCACCCCCTGACCCTCGTCACTGCTGGCCGTACTTCATCGACGGGTGCCTGCGAGGACGGCACCTGCCCCGCCTGAGAGGTCGGCTGCCGCCGACCGCCCGTTAGCCCATTCGGGCCGGACTTGGGCCGATGGGTTGCACCGACGGGTCGCTCAGTGGACCGTGGCGTTGGCAGTGACCACACCCACCGGAGGAATCCGATGTCCCCAGCCCGCAGAATGACTCTCGCCGCGGCGTTGGCCGCCGTCGCCATCATGGCCCCGCTCCCGGCGCTCGCGTCGCAGGGCGCCGGACCTCAGGTCCCCGGGTGCACCCCGAGTACGACTCACCAGACCGCACCTGCCCCTGGCGCCACGGTGACCTACAGCGCGGGGAACGCCGGGACCGTCGCCATCGCGAGGTCAAGAACCGACTCCACGCTCTATGTCAAAGGCGCCACACCAGCGAGCGGGTACACGGCCCGTGTCGTGACGGCAGTCAGCACCACGGTCAAGGTCGTGTTCAACAACGCGACCTCGGGCAGCAAGACGGTGTTCACGGCCCACCTCGGCAGCACGAATCCGAACAAGATTGCTATTCACCTCAGCGTCTGCTGAAGGGCCGCTGGCCGGTGAGGGCCAGTTCGCGGGTTGAGGCATGAGAACGGCGGAGCTTCTTCGCCGTTCTCGTGACCGCGAGCTTGCCCCGCCGGCTGATATGGCTCGTGGTTAGTCCTTCACGGACACCTCCGGAGGTGCTTGGAAGGGACCGTCAGGTTCTCTCCCTCGAAGGTCAGGCGTAGCCACGCCGATGGCCTTCTGGCACCCCCGGAGGTGGGTCCCGTGGTTGTTCAGGCTGCCCCAGTCACGTCGTCAACGGTGGTCGTTGCGGTCGATGTCGGCAAGACCGAGTTCGCGTTCTCGGTCACCGACACCGCCCGCTTGTCGCTTCTGAAGCCGCGAACCGGTTGCCCGATGACGGGACCGTCGCTGCGTCAGGTGGTCAGCGACATCGAGCACGTTTTGCCGTCCGAGGCCGTGGTGAAGGTGGGGATCGAGGCCGCCGGGCACTACCACCGGCCGCTGCTGTCGGCCGGGTCGTGGCCTGCCGGGTGGGAGCTACTCGAGCTTAACCCCGGTCATGTCACCGAGCAGCGCAAGGTGCTGGGCAAGCGCGATCAAGACCGACGTGATCGACCTGCGGGCCATGACCGAGCTTCTCCTGGCCGGCCGTGGTCTGCCGGTTCGGGACCGCTCGCTGGTCCTGACTGAGCTGACGGCCTGGTCGGCGCACCGGACCGGGAGGGTTGCGCTGCGGACCGCGACGAAGAACCAACTGCTGGGTCAGCTCGACCGGACCTTCCCCGGGCTCACCCTGGCCCTGCCCGACGTCTTGGGCACGAAGGTCGGGCGGCTGGTCGCGGCCGAGTTCGCCGACCCCGCGCGGCTCGGCGCGCTGGGGTCGAGCAGGTTCATGCGCTTCGGTGCGACTCGTGGCCTGCAGATCCGCAAGTCCCTGGCAGACAAGCTGATCCAGGCCGCCAAGGACGCGCTCCCGACCCGTGAGGCCTCGGTCGCGCGGGCCGTGCTCGCCGCGGACCTGGCCCTGCTAGCCGACCTCGACGACCAGATCGAGCACGTCACCGAGCAGCTGACCCAGCTCGTCCCGGCGAGCCCGTTCGCGCCGCTGCTCACCGTCCCCAGTTGGGCCGCGGTCCGGGTTGGGACCTACGGCGGCGCGCTCGGTGACCCGAGCCGGTTCGACAACCACCGGCAGGTCTACCGGACCGCGGGGCTCAACCCGATCCAGCACGAATCCGCCAGCAAGCGCCGCGACTCCCAGATCAGCCGGGAGGGCAGCGTCGAGCTCCGCCGCGCCCTGATCGACCTCGGCATGGGCTTGTGGCTCACCGACCCCGCCGCCAAGGCCCGCGGTCACGAGCTCCGAGCACGCGGCAAGAAAGGCCTCGTCATCGCCTGTGCCATGGCCCACCGCGCGAACAGGATCGCCTTCGCTCTCGTCCGCGACCAGAGGCCCTACGACCCGACCAAGTGGACGGAGGCCTAACCCGCGCCTTCACCAACTCCGGCCGGTAGTGCCAGGCTGATGGGCACGAAGGGACCAGACGCCGTGTCGGCTATGGCAGGCCGCAAGGTCATGCCGCTTCTAGCTTGGCGCCCGGGTCCTTCGCCACGACGGCAGCCCGAACGAAGCCAGACGACCCACCACCTCAGGTGAGATCGCATACGTCAGCGGGGGCGCCAGGCACCCCCCAGCCCGTCACCACCGCCCAACATCACCTCAGCCCGGAACGCCGGGCCGATGCCCCACGCCCACCGGCGGACTTGACGCGACCTACAGCCAGCTAGACGCGCCTGCCATTCGTTCTTCGTCTCAGCCCCGCGGACTCGCCCGTGCGGGCCGGTTGCCCCTCGACCTGCTCGTCAGGTGGCACGCGGACGTCGCGTTCCAGTACCTCGAGGGGAACGGCGTACGGATTGACCGCGGAGTCATCGACTGTGGCCCGCAGCTTTCGTACGGCGACTCCCCCCGACCGGGCGGGTCCCAAGACCGAGCCGCTGACCTGCGGTTTCAATGTCGGGACGGCGGTGTCCGAGTTCAGGACATCGTTGACAGGTGTCTCGGGACATCGTTGACACCCTCCAAGGTGGGGGGTGTCCGGTGTCGAAGGCCCGTCTGGTCGTCACCGCTGTTGTCCTCGAGAACCGTTCGCA
>JAABUR0100000339.1_pt1 | contig 104908 bp, 90 predicted proteins | sample 5560091 | NCBI WGS metagenome assembly JAABUR01 (sample SAMN10711879, study PRJNA513375) | rock metagenome | isolation source: Antarctica rocks | place: Antarctica: Victoria Land, University Valley sud | reverse complement strand
GCCCCCGGAGCGTCATCCGGGCCGCTGGCCTGCCCCAGACCATGAATCACGCTGACAGCACACGAGATCGACGCCAGATCGCCCGCGAGTAACCCGCCACACCCGCTACACGCGGATCTGGGTCAGACGAGCAACCTGCGCCAGCTGTTTGTCGCGGCGGTCGATCCTGCCGCTTCTGGTGATGTTCGCGTTCCTGCAGCGCTGGATCGTCGCAGGTGTCGAAGCGCAGTGGCATCAACGAGTAACCTGCCTGCTCACCAAAGGGGTCGGAAGGTGGGCAGAGGCGTGGCGACGGCATACGACCCCCTGGCCGCGCGCCGACGCGAGGGTGAACCGGCGACTGACGTTCTCCTGGCCGGCACGGTCTTTCTCGACATCATCTTCACCGGGCTCGCCGAGGTGCCGCGCGCCGGCACGGAGGTGTGGGCCCAGGGGATGGGTTCCTGCCCGGGTGGTATCGCCAACCTCGCGGTGGCGTCGAGCCGGCTCGGTCTGCGCACCTCGCTGGTCGCTGCCTTCGGCGACGACGACTACGCCGACTTCTGCTGGCGGACCCTGGCGGAGCAGGAAGGCGTCGATCTGGCTCTCTCGCGCCGGTTCGACGACTGGCACTCGCCGGTGACGGTGTCGATGTCCGTCGACAGCGACCGCAGCATGGTCACCCACGGCCACGCGCCACCGGTGAGCACGATCGAGCTGATGGGCCGGCCGCCTCGCACCCGCAGCGTGCTGGTCGACCTCGGTGACCTCCTCCGGGACGAGGGAGGGCCCTCGTGGATCGAACAGGCGCAGGGGCAAGGTGCCCTGGTCTTCGGTGACATCGGCTGGGACGCGACCGGGGCGTGGCCATTGGGGATCCTCGACGCCCTCGCCTGCTGCCACGCCTTCATGCCGAACGCCGACGAGGCTATGGCCTACACGCGTACGGAGACCCCGCAGGACGCCCTCTACGCCCTGGCCGACCGCGTACCGCTGGCCGTCGTCACCAACGGAGCGCAGGGTGCGATCGCCATTGACGCGACGTCGGGGGAGGAGGCGTCCGTCCCCGCTCTGCGAGTGCCGGCGCTGGACCCCACCGGCGCGGGGGACGTGTTCGGTGCCAGCCTCGTCGTCGGCACCCTCGCGGGCTGGTCGCTCCACGACCGGCTCAGCTTCGCCGCCCTGTGCTCCTCGTTGGCCGTGCAGCAGTTCGGCGGGTCGCTCGCCGCTCCCGGTTGGGGCGACATCGTCGACTGGTGGCACGGCATCCGGGATGCCTCGGACAGGTCGTCGTACTCGGGCTCGCTACGCCGCCGGTACGCGTTCCTCGAGGACATCGTGCCGGGGGTGCCCCCCACCGCGGTCCGCCGGGCCGCGGCCACGATCGCTCGACGGGCGGACGTCCCCGAGCCCTGACGGGCGACACCGGCGGCGTATCACCCCCTCGACGCCACGACTCCTCAGGGGCATGTCGGACTTCGCGGTCTTCCCGCTCCTTCGTGCGCCGGAGTCCTGGCCGACGTGGGCGGTCGGTGCCGGCGCGATTCTCGCCCTGGCGGCCCTCGACCTGGCGGGGGCGCTCGCGGCCAAGGAGTGGGCCTCCTCGTCCCGACCGGCCGCGCTGATCCTCGGGGTCGGGGCATTCCTCGCCCTCTTCTGGGTGTATGCGTCGGCGCTCCAGTACGCGGAGCTGGCGCTCGTGACGATGGGCTGGATCGTCATCCTCCAGGTCGGGCTGCTGGTCATCGACCGGCTTCAGTTCGGAGTGCACCTCGCCCCGGGCAAGTGGGTGGCGGTCGGGGTCATCCTCGTCGCCCAGGGCTACCTACTCATCGGCCCGAGTGGAGACTCTCCGGCGTAGGTGGCCTCATCGGCGACGGGTCAGCCGTAGACGGCCCGAGTCTGCGCCAGGGTGTCGTCGCGGGTGGGGATCGACGCTTGCGCCCCAGCCCGTTGGATCGCGAGAGACGCTGCCGCACAAGCCCTTTGCATGGCAGAAAGGTTGTCGACTCCGTCGGCAAGGGCGGCGGCGAGCACCCCACAGAAGGTGTCGCCGGCAGCGACGGTGTCCACCGGCGTCACGCTCGGCGCGGCAACGTGCACGTCGAGGCCGTCGGTGGCGAGCAGGCGGGCTCCCCGGGGCCCGAGCGTGACGAGCACGGCGGGGTACAGGTCGGCCAAGGCGACCAGCGCGGTGTCGAGATCGCTCTCACCCGCGAGGTCGACGGCCTCATGCTCGTTGACGACGAGAAGGTTGATGCGCCGTCGCAGCTCGGGATCGATCTGGGCGGACGGTGCGGCGTTCAGGACGAGCCGGGCTTCCGGTCGGAGGTGGCTCGCGGCGGCCACGATCACCGACTGCGGGGTCTCCAGCTGGGCCACCATGACGTCGGCCGCCCCCAGCGCCCGGTGGTGCGCCGACGAGATGGTGATGTGCTGGTTCGCACCCGGGACGACGACGATCGTGTTCTCTGCGGCGTCGTCGATGGTGACCAGCGCCACGCCCGTCGGATGGTCCGTCGAGCGCTGGATCGCCGTCGTGTCGATGTCCTCGCGGTCAAGGGCGGCCACGAGGTCGTCGCCGTCGGCGTCGGCCCCGACCGCGCCGATCATGGTGGTGCGGGCACCTCCGGCCCGAGCCGCGGCGACCGCCTGGTTGGCGCCTTTGCCCCCGCCACTTCTCACCATCGACGTGCCGAGCAGCGTCTCACCCGGGCGGGGCAGCCGGGCGGTCCGGACGGCGACGTCCATGTTCAACGAGCCGACCACGACGACCCTGCCCGTCACGTCAACCTCACCGGCGGGCTCGGATCGGCGGTCAGCGTCGCTCGAGGAGGAACAGGGGGATGAGCCGCTGCGTGCGCACCTGGTACTCCGCATACGGCGGGTAGGCCTCGACCGCGAGGACCCACCAGTCGAACCGCTCCTTGCCCTCGAGCTCGCGGGCGCGGGCGGGGAACGTGTCGCTACCGACCATCACCTCGACGTCGGGGTTCTTGAGGAGGTTCCAGTACCACTGCGGATGCTCCGGCGCACCGCCCTTGCTGGCGACGGCGAGGAACTGGCCGTCCTTCTCGACCCTCATCACCGGCACCTTGCGCACCGCGCCGGTCGTCGCGCCGCGCATCGTCACCATGATGACCGGGCGGTCGGCCACCTGCACGGCACCGGTGTCTCCGACGGCCTCGATCTGCTCGACCTGCTCGCGCACCCAGTCTGTGGGGCTCGGCTGGTAGTCCACACCCTCGGTGGTCGTCCGGGAGCGGTCGCTCTGCTCGTCGGACTGGTCACCGTGGGTCGACTCCTGCTCACTCATGACGCCATCCAACCATCGGCGCTGTCGTGTCCGGTGGGGCGGTGTCCCCGCCTGTCCCCGCCTGTCCCCGCCTGGGCGTCCGCTCTGTCCCCGCCTGGCGTCCGCTCTACTCGAGGCCGACGGTGCGTCGCACCGTCTGGACTCCAACGATCTCGATATGCGGCGTCCCGTCGGCATCACGGGCGAGCTTGACACGGGTGCCGAGGATCAGCCCGCCGACGATAACGTAGGTCCCGTCTGGCATTGCCCGCAGGGGCATGACCCGGGAGGTGATGCGCAGCACGAGCTCGCCGCCCTCGCGGGCCAACGCGTACCCGTCGGCGTAATAGCCGAGGTAGGGCGCCACCGCCCTGAAGTCCACCGATCTGGCCTGGCGGCCGATCTGCTCCAACCCGGCGATACCCGCGTCGCTGAACTCCAGCGCCTTCGCCGGGACGCCCATGTTGAGACCGAGCTGCTGGTTCAAAAGGAGGTTCAGCACGTAGAGGTAGAAGCCGATACCGGTCGGGGCGGTGTTGATGTTGTTGACGACGACGATGCCGAGGTCGTGCTGCGGCAGGAACCCCATGTAGGACGTGAACCCCTCTATGGCGCCGTTGTGCCAGATGAGGACCGTCCCGTTCGTGAAGGTCAACCGCTGCCAGCCCATGCCGTACTGCTGGCTCAGAGCATCCGGGTCAGCGTTTGGCGAGAACGGAACCGCCGCCCCGCCCTTCCAGCACTCGCCGAGGTTGGCTGCGGACACGACCCGGTTGCCGGTCACCGACAGCCCCTGACGCAGCTGCATCCGGACCCACGAGGCCATGTCCGTGACGCTGGCCAGGGCCGCCCCCGCCGGCGCATGTGCGCCGATAGCCCCGAACGGCAGTGTGTGCGCCTTGGCGCGAAGGTCGAACACGTGGCCGTCGGAGTAGTCGTCGACCAACCCCCGGGGGTCGTCGGCCATCCGGGCACCGGTCATTCCCGCCGGCCGAAAGATCCGCTCGGCGACCGCATTCGCGTAAGCCCCCCCCAGGTCGCCGAGGGCGACACCGGAGGCGAGCAGCGGTAGGTAACCGCCGAGGGCGTTGACGGTGTTGTTGTAGAAGAACGTCCGAGGCTCGGTCAGCACGGGCAGGATCGCGACGCCGTGAACGACCTCGTCCGGGGTGGGGACACCGAGGTGCGGGTCCGGCCGGGTGGGTCACCCAGACCCGAGGCCATGTTCAGCAGCTGGCGCACCGTGAGCGTCCTTGTCAGCTCGTCGGTAGGGGCGCGGAACCCCGACCAGGCGTCCACGACCGGCTGGTCCCAGGCCAGCGTCTTCTCGTCGACGTAGGTGGCGACGAAGGCTGAGGTCATCGACTTGGTGGTCGACCCCACCCGAAAGCGAGTCTGCTGCGTCACCGGACGACGGGGCTGCACCGTGCGAGACCCCAGCGTGAGCGTGTGCACCACCCGGTCGGAGCTCACCACCGCGACGGCGGACCCGACCAGGCGCATCTGGTCGAAGGCCGACCGCACCTGTCGGTCGAACCCCGCCCAGTCGACCGACGAGGCCGCCCGGGCTGAGCCGGCGAGCGGGATGGCTGCAGCGCCGCCCAGACCGGCCGCCGCCAGCCCCTGCAGCACTCTCCGTCGCGGAAGCCCGGCGTTCTTCTGCGCTGAGCTGGGCAGCTGGTCGGACGTGGCGTCGTCGGCGGACATGAGGTGGTCGCTTCCTGTGGAGGGTGGCTCTCCGGCACTCTAGGGAGCACTGCGGTCTGTCACATCCGATTCAGGTCCTGTTCCACCGGCGCTTGCTCTGCTGCCGAGCCCAGACCAGTCTCCGAACGCTCCCCGATCCGCCAGAAGTCTTGCTCGTCGACCCATCGGCCCCCCGCATCCGATGGGTTGACCGGGGGTCTCGTGGGTGAACAGGGATCCCGTGGGCTCGGCCACTCACTCAGAGGCCTGTGGACAACCTTGGGGTCGTATCCCGCGCGAGGGGCAGGCTTGCCTCCCATGAGCTTCGAGGACCTGCCCGCCGACTGGGCCGAGCGACCGGTGACCGACCCCGAGATCACCGCTGACGTGCTTGATCTCATCGTGAGAGACGCCGACCGGGTCACGGGATCCGTCGTGGCGGTCGTCTGCAACGTCGCCGGCCGGGTCGTCCAGCCGGTCGTCGTCGAGCTGCCGCCCGACGGGGTCGGTCCGGGCGAGCACCGCCGGTTCTTCGACGTCGTATGCATGGGGATCGCCTCGGCCTCGGGCGACGCAGACCGAGGGGGCATCCTTGCGGCGGTAGCCCGGTCGCGAGGGCCGTTCGTCACCGGTGACGACCGGGAGTGGCACGACGCGGCCGCCCGCAGCTGCGCGCAGCACGGTGTCCGCCTGCTGGGCACGTGGCTGGTCACCCGGGCCGTGATCCGCCGGATCGACGACGGAGCGGCTCAGGAGCGGTCGGCCTGACCGGTCGCTGACTCGCTTCCCCCGGACGGCCTGTCGATGGGCCAGTCCGGCGTCGCCGCTGCGGGACGGTGCTGCTCGTACCACGCGGCCGCGCGCAGCACGCCGACGTCGTCCAGCCGTGGCCCGGCGATCTGGACGCCGATCGGCTTGGCGTCCGGGGTGAACCCGCAGTTGACGCTGATCGCGGGCAGCCCGGCCAGGTTGTGCGGGGCGGTGAAGCCGATGTGGGCCATGCCCCGGTCCGGCTGGTCGACGTCACCGAAGGGCATCGGCCACTCGGCCGGGAAGGCGACGACCGGAGCCACGGGGGACAGGACGATGTCGAACCGCTCGACCGCCGCGACCGTGACCCGCTGCAGGTCGAGGATGCTCTGGTAGCAGGCGAGCACGCGGGAGCCGGACACCTCGGCGGCGGGGGCCACCCAGCGCCGGATGAACCGTAGAACGAGCTCTTGGCGCTCCGCGGGCAGCGCCTGCACGTCGTTCCAGGACCGCACCCGCCAGAACGTGTCGAGGTCCTCCAGCATCTGCGCCGTGATGAACGGGCTGAGCGGCTCCACCGTGGCTCCGGCGTCCGAGAACGCGCGACCAGCAGCTTTCACGGCGGCCGCCACCTCAGGCTCGACCGCCATCCCGCACCCCGCGTCGAGCTGCAGCCCGACGCGCATGCCCCGCACGTCGGCCCGAAGGCCCGCCGTCGACCAGTCGACGTCCTGCGTCGGGATCGCGGTCCAGTCGCGGTCGTCGGGACGGGCGACAACCGCCATCGCCAGAGCGGCGTCGCCGACCGTGCGGGTCAGTGGCCCGGCGGCTCGGCCGAGATAGGGGACGTCGAGGGGGATGCGGCCGGCACTGGGCTTGAATCCGGCGAGCCCGAGCCACGTGCCGGGGAGGCGGATCGACCCTCCGATGTCGGAGCCGATGTTGACCGGTGCGTAGCCGGCGGCGGCGGCGGCTCCGGCGCCGGACGACGAGCCGCCGGTCGTCCACGCGGGGTTCCACGGGCTGCGGGTGATGCCGTGGCGGCTGGAGACACCCGACGAGAGCATCCCCCAGTCAGGCATGACCGTCGAGCCGACGATGACGGCCCCGGACTCGACCAGGCGGTCGGTGACGGGTGCGTTGCGCGCAGGGACGACCGGCTCGACCCCCGCTGTGCCTGCCGGCATCGGCACCCCGGCCCGGGCAATGTTCTCCTTGACGGTCACTGGCACTCCGTCCAGCGGTCCCAGCGGTGTGCCCTCGCGCCACCGCCCCTCGCTGGCCGCAGCCTCCTCCCGCGCCGACACGGGGGACCGCTGCCAGAAGGCGTTGAGCTTGGGCTCCCGCTCGTCCGCGACCAGCGACACCGCGGCCAGCACCTCGACCGGCGACAGCGTGCGCTCTAGGTAGTGCGCCACGAGCTCGGTCGCGGGCATCCGGGCCAGAGCGTATGCGTCCGACATCTCGCGTCCCTTTCTGTGCTCTGGGAGTTCACCGCGCCAGCGGGGTCTTCGACAATCTAGCCAGGGCTGAGGTGGTGGGAGCCAGGGCGGTGTCGAGTCGGTCACGATCCCTTGTCCACCTCAGACCCGGGGGACTGCGGGCCGCCACTTTCGGCCATGCTGGTGCATGCTGTGCTGACCCGAGGGGGTTTTGCACGGACACCTGGTGACGACCGGACGGAGACATGATGGGCGCTCGAGCTGGACGACTGGCCGCCGGAGTCGCGGTGCTGGCGCTGGCTCTGGGTGCCTGTAGTGCCGGGTCCTCGACCGTGGCGCCCAGTGGCGGCGCCTCAGGCGGCTCCGGCGCCGCCTCGAGCGTGACCGTCGGGCTTGTTCTCGAACCGGCCAGCCTGGACTTCACGACCGTGGACGGGGCGGCCATCCCTCAGGTGCTGCTCACGAACGTCTACGAGACGTTGGTGAAGCAGGACCAGGACGGTAAGATCGTGCCCGGACTGGCGTCGAAGTGGACCGTCTCCGACGACAAGAAGACCTACACCTTCGACCTGCCGAGCAACGCCACGTTCAGCAACGGTGACCCGTTCACCGCCGACTCCGCGGTGTTCTCCATCAACAACGTGAAGTCGAAGTGGACCATCTCTCTCAAGGCAGGCATGTCAGTGGTCGCCGACGCGAAGGCGATCAGCCCGACGCAGCTGCAGGTCACCCTCAGCAAGCCCAGCAACGACTGGCTCTTCCGGATGACGACTCGCATCGGCGCGATGATGGACCCGAAGAGCGTCGACGCGCTGGCCACGAAACCGGTGGGCACCGGGCCCTACGTGTTCGACACCTGGAACCGCGGCGACTCGATCACCCTCAAGGCCAACCCGGCCTACTGGGGCGCCAAGCCGGCGTACTCGACCGTCGTCATGAAGTACTTCAAGGACGCGACCGCGCTCAACAACGCCCTGCTCACCGGCACCATCAACGTCATCGGCACCGTGCAGGCCCCTGAGTCGCTCCAGCAGTTCAGCGGCAACAACAAGTACCAGGTGATCGAGGGCACGACCAACGGCGAAGTCGTGCTGTCGTTCAACAACGGCAAGGCCCCGTTGAACAACCTCAAGGTGCGAGAGGCGGTCCGCACGGCCATCGACCACAAGGCGCTCATGCAGACCTGCTGGGCGGGCAAGGGCACGCTGATCGGCAGCATGGTCCCCCCGACCGACCCCTGGTACGAGGACCGCACCGGGGACTTCCCCTACGACCAGGCGAAGGCCAAGCAGCTGCTGGCCGAGTCAGGGAATGCCACCCCGACGCTGAGGCTGCGGGTTCCGAACGTTCCTTACGCCACGACGTGCGGACAGGTCGTCCAGTCCCAGCTACAGGCCGTCGGCATGACGGTGAATCTCGAAACCATCGAGTTCCCAGTATGGCTCCAGTCCGTCTTCAAGGACCACGACTACGACATGTCGATCGTGGCTCACGTCGAACCGCGAGACCTGCCAACCGTCTTCGGGAACCCGAAGTACTACCCGCAGTACAACAACCCCGAGGTGCAGGCCGACATCGCCGCGGCCGACGCCGGGACCACCGACGACCAGGTGGCCGACATGAAGAAGGCGGCGGCCACCCTGTCCAAGGACGCCGCTTCCGACTTCCTCTTCCTCCTCCCCAACCTCATCGTCGCGGACAAGAACATCAAGGGGCTGCCGAAGAACGCGATCACCGAGAGCTTCGACCTCTCAGCGCTCTCATCCTCGTGAGGGCGGCCAGAAGCAGCGCCCCATGATGGTGCACTGATGGTCCGTGTCGGCCGGCGGTTGGGGATCCTCGTCGTCAGCCTGTTGGCCAGCTCGGTCCTCGTGTTCGCGTTCATGGCGGTCCTCCCAGGTGACCCGGCCCGAGTCGCGTTGGGAGTCAACGCTTCCGACGAGGCCGTCGCCTCTTTACGCACCCAGTTCGGACTCGACCGACCGCTGGTGGCGCAGTACCTCGACTGGATGCATGGGCTGCTCACCTTCGATCTCGGCACCTCCTACGTCTCCCGCGCGCCGATCGGCCCCCAGGTGGCCGACCGGCTGCAGGTGACGCTCTGGCTGGTCCTGACGGCGACGGTCATCGCAGTCCTTCTCGCCGTGCCCCTGGGGGTGTTCGCCGCCGTGCGCCATCGACGGCCGTCCGGCCTTGTCATCTCGGCGCTGTCCCAGGTCGGGGTCGCCGTCCCGGCGTTTCTCGCGGGCATCCTGCTCATCACCGTGTTCGCGGTGCAGCTCGGCTGGCTGCCCGCCAACGGGTGGACTCCACCGGTGGTCGACCCCGTCATGTTCCTCAAGCAGCTGGTCCTGCCCGCCGTCTCACTCGGTATCGTCCAGGCCGCCGTGCTGACGCGCTACGTGCGCTCGTCCGTGCTCGACGTGCAGCGCGAGGACTTCCTGCGCACCGCCCGAGCCAAGGGGCTCTCGCCGATGGCGGCGATGCGACGACACGGCCTGCGCAACGCTGCCATCCCGGTCGTCACGGTGCTGGCCCTCCAGCTCGCGACCCTGCTCGTCGGGGCGGTGGTCGTCGAGCGGGTGTTCGTCATCCCTGGGCTGGGCAGTCTGCTGCTCGACGCCGTCGGGCAGCGCGACCTGAGGATCGTGCAGGACGTCGTCATGCTGCTCGTGGTCGCCGTGCTCGTGGTCAACGTCGTCGTCGAGCTGCTCTACGTGCTCATCGACCCACGGCTGCGGGTGGCTCCCCGGTGACCGCCGACGCCCGCCCGCCGGAGGGTATGCCGGACGGCCCGGGCGGTGAGCCGGCGTCGGACGGCACGCCTACGGCATACACGTCTGGCGCACGGCGGTTCGGACCGACCCTGCTCGTCGGAGGAGCCATCGTCGGAGTCGTCGTCGTCATGGCGCTGGTGTCGTACCTGTGGACACCGTGGGACCCCACCTTCGTCAACCCGGTCGACCGGCTGCAGGGCTTCTCCGCGCGGCACTGGCTCGGCACCGACAAGTTCGGGCGGGACGTCTTCTCGCAGATCCTCATGGGCGCCCGCACGACGCTCTTCGTGGGAATCGTTGCGGTGGGCATTGCGGCGGTCGTCGGCGTGCCGCTCGGCATCCTCGCCGCGATGGGTCCCCGCTGGTTCGGCGAGCTGATCATGCGCGGAAACGACCTGCTGCTGGCGTTTCCCGCCCTGCTGCTGGCGATTATGTTCAGTGCGGTCTACGGAGGCTCGACATTGGTCGCGATGCTCGCGATCGGCATCGCCACCGTGCCGAGCTTCGCCCGTCTCGTGCGCAGCGGCGCCTTGCAGGTGATGCGGACCGAGTACGTCCTCGCGGCCCGAGCAGCCGGCCGGCGCCCGTTCGCGATCGGCCTGTGGCACGTGTTGCCGAATGTCACCGGCCTGGTCATCGTGCAGTCGTCGGTGTCGTTCGCCATCGCGGTGCTCGCGGAGGCCGCGCTGTCGTTCCTCGGTCTGGGCACCCCCGCCCCGACGCCGTCCTGGGGCCGGATGCTGCAAGAGTCTCAGGAGCTGTTGTTCGTCGCCCCGCGGCTCGCGGTGGTGCCGGGTGTGGCGATCGCCCTCGCGGTGCTGGGGTTCAACCTCCTCGGCGACGGCCTGCGCGACTTTCTGGACCCGCGGTTGGATAGGAGCCACGGCGAAACGCCACGAAGCGGCGGTTCGGCGAAGGAGCGCCGATGACGGCAGCCGTCCGAACAGAACGAGACTCCGTCGCAGGCAAAACCGTCGTCGACGTGCGCTCGCTGAGCGTCCGGGTGGGCGGCATCGCCCTGGTCGACGACGTCACCTTCACGGTCGACCGGGGGGAGCGGGTCGGGCTGATCGGAGAGTCCGGGTCAGGCAAGTCGCTCACCGGGCTGTCCCTGCTCGGGCTGCTCCCTGAGGACCTCGAAGCGTCAGGGTCGGTGCGGCTGCCGGGGTCGGACCTCGAGGTCGTCGGCGCCGACGAACGGCGGCTGGCGCGGGTGCGCGGCCGCGACGTGGCCATGGTCTTCCAGGAGCCGATGACGGCCCTCAACCCCACGATGCGAGCTGGCGACCAGGTCGCGGAGGCCCTGACGATCCATAGGACGGTCAGCGAGCGGGCGACGGCCCGCCGGCGGGCCGTGGAGCTGCTCGGCCAGGTGCGGTTACCCGACCCCGCCGACGCGGCGCGGGCCTACCCGCACCAGCTGTCCGGCGGCCAGCGGCAGCGTGTGGTCCTGGCCATCGCGCTGGCCAACGACCCTCAGCTGCTGGTCTGCGACGAGCCCACCACCGCGCTTGACGTCACGGTCCAGGCCCAGGTGCTCGACCTGATCGTGCGGGGGGTCGAGGCGCGGAACTCCGCTCTACTGCTCATCACTCACGACCTGTCCGTCGTCGCGACCGCCTGCGAACGGGTGCTCGTCATGTACGGAGGACGGATCGTCGAAGCCGGCCCGGTCGACGAGATCTTCACGCGGCCGCGCCATCGCTACACCCAGGGTCTGCTGGCCGCATCCGACCTCGTCGGCGGACCGGCCGGTCGCGGCGCACGGCGGCGGCTGACCACCATCCCCGGTTCCGTCCCGCCCGCCGGACAGTTCCCCGACGGCTGCGTCTTCCGCACCCGCTGTGCCCACGCCACCGCCGAGTGTGCCACGACCCCGCGCTGGAGTGGCGCCGACGCTGCCCATGGGTACGCCTGCTTCCACCCGACGCTCAACCCACCACCGGTTCGTGCTCTGGACCGCGCCGAAAGAGGGGCGATCCAGAGCACGAACCGATGTGAGGGCGGGGCCGGGGCGGGGGTGAGGACTGACGCACCGCCGGCGACCATCTCGGTGACCGACCTGGTCCGCGACTACCAGCGGCCGCGGAGCTCACTGCTGCGCCCTGGTCCCGTCGTCCACGCGCTGCGGGGGGTCAGCTTCGACGTGGCCCCGGGGGAGCGGTTCGGCATCGTCGGCGAGTCGGGGTGTGGCAAGTCGACGCTGCTGCGCCTCCTCGCCGGCCTCGACACGCCGACCTCGGGCGAGGTGCTCGTCGGCGGCACGGACATCGCCCATCTGCCGGAACGCCGGCTGGGCTTCCTCCGCGAGCGGCTTCAGCTGGTCTTCCAGGACCCGATGGGCTCGCTCGACCCACGGATGCGGGTGCGCGACATCGTGGCCGAACCGTTGGCAGCGCAGGGAAACCGGGCGCCTCAGGACCGCGTGACCGCGCTGCTGGAGGAGGTGGGGCTGGGGGCCAGTGCGGCGAGCCGGTACCCCCACCAGTTCTCGGGCGGGCAGCGGCAGCGCATCTCCATCGCCCGCGCCCTCGCCCCGCACCCGGCGATCCTGCTTGCGGACGAACCCGTGAGCGCCCTCGACGTGTCTGTGCGCGCCCAGGTGCTCAATCTCATCGACGACCTCGTCGACGAGCTCGAGCTGACCCTCGTCTTCGTCTCCCACGATCTTTCGGTGGTGCGCCACCTGTGCGACCGTGTTGCCGTGATGAGCGCGGGGGAGATCGTGGAGACCGGACCCGTCGAGCAGGTCTGGGAGCATCCCCGGCACCCCTACACCCAGCGCCTTCTCGCGGCCGTGCCCACAATGCGGAGAGCGTTGTCGGGGGCGACCACCACTGACCTGGTGGCCGCCAGCTCGGACACCGGGCGCCAAGCACGCGAGCTCCATGTACCCGAGCCACCGTCCGAACCCCAGGAGGACACCGATGTCCCAGACCAGCGCTGACTCCGCCTCGACCGAGTCCGAGCGCCCCGACTACAGCCGGCTCTTCCGGCTCGATGGCCGCACCGCGGTCGTCGTGGGAGGGGGTAGCGGGATCGGCCGCGAAGGCGCACTGGCCCTGGCCGCACAGGGGGCGACGGTGATCTGCGCCGACCGGGACGTCGCCGCGGCCCGGGAGACGGTCGACCTGGCCGCGAGGAGCCCGGGCGAGGGCGAGTTACGGGCGTACGAGCTCGATGTGCTCGACGAGTCAACGGTGGCGCGAGCCGTGACCGAGCTCGGAACGGTGGACGTCCTCGTCTACAGCGCCGGCACCAACGTACGCAAGCGCCTTCTCGACTACACGACGGACGACTTCGACCGGGTCATCGGCCTCAACCTGCGCGCCGCTTTCACGACGGTGCGGGCGTTCGCGCCGGGGATGGCGGAGCGGGGGAGAGGCAGCATCATCGGTCTCGGCTCGATCCGCTCGCTCACCGTCGAACCGGGACAGAGCATGTATGCCGCGACGAAGGCCGGTCTGCTGCAGATGTTCCGGACGGTCGCGGCCGAGCTCGGCCCGAACGGGGTGCGGGCCAACGTCGTGGCCCCCGGCGTCGTGCGGACCCCGCTCACCGGCCAGATTATCGCCGACCAGGGCTGGGCCGACGCCTACGCTCAGAAGAACGCGTTCGGCCGGTGGGCGGAGCCTTCGGAGCTGGCCGGCGCGATCGTCTTCCTCGCGTCCGACGCATCCTCCTACGTCACGGGCACACAGATCCTCGTCGACGCCGGATGGACGGCGATCGACGGCCGCTACACGCCGCCGAGCTGAGATTCGTTGTCACGCGAGCCCCTACGGCCCTCATTCGTCCTCCACGACCATCGCCAGCCACGGCCGCACTTCGACCTGCGGCTCGAGGAGGGCGGCGTGCTGCGGTCGTGGGCCGTCCCGCGCGGTCTGCCGACATCGGCCGGCCAGAACCGGCTGGCCATCGCGGTGCCCGATCACGCCATGGACCATCTCGCCTACACCGACGACGACAAGTCGGTCGCCGACACCGGCTGGTGGGAGGAGGAGTCGAGGGACGACCGGCGCATCGTGCTCGTGCTGCACGGTCGCGGGGGAGGCCGGCGGTACGCCCTGATCGAGACCGGCGACACCTGGCTGCTGCATCTCACGAAGGACCAGCCGCAGTGAGCTCGCGCGCCGCGTGCATGGGGTGAGCCGAGCTCGCGCAAGCCGGGTAGTCGGTCAGCCAGACGGTGGGTGACGGCCGGCGGGCGTCCCCTTGCCCGATGAGCAGGACGTCGGTCACCCATACCGCCACGAGCCCTCGACGGTGGCCCGGCGCCTCGGCGAGATGGCGATCACCCGCGAGCTGTTGTGGCACAACGGCACCGAGGTGGGGCTGGAGGACGCCGGCCCGGGAGTGCGCGCCGTGATGACGTTCCGTCCGTGAGGCCAGCGATCATCGCTTCGCGCACGGCTCTCCATGCGTTCGGCGCTGATCAGTCGTCACGTCGGTGATCGGTCGTCACGTCGGTGATCGGTCGTCACGTCGCTGAGGTGACGCGCGAGCGGCATACCGCTGCTCGACGGTGCCGCTCAGAAGCTCGAGGAGCGTTGCCAGAGGTTGATGCCGCCGTCGACGGCATACAGGTCGATCTTGGTGAGCTCATCGGCCGTGAACCCGAGGTTCTTCGTGGCCGCCAGGCTGTCCTCGAGCTGGGTGACGCTGGACGCCCCGATGAGCACGGAGGTGACCCGGTCGTCGCGCAGCACCCAGGCGAGGGCCATCTGGGCGAGCGACTGGCCGCGCGCCTTGGCCAGCCGGTTGAGGGCCCGCACGTGCTTGAGCGACTGCTCGGTGAGCAGCTTGGGGTCCAGGGACTTTCCCTGTGCCGCACGGGAGTTCGCGGGTATGCCTTTGAGGTACTTATCGGTCAGCATGCCCTGGGCGAGTGGGGAGAACGCGATGCAGCCGACGCCGTTGACCCCCAGCACGTCGAGGAGGTCTTCCTCGACCCAGCGGTTGAGCATCGAGTACGACGGCTGGTGGATGAGCAACGGCGTCCCTAGCCGACGCAGGATATCGACCGCTTCCTGGGTGCGGGGCCCTGAGTAGGAGGAGATGCCCACGTAGAGCGCTTTGCCTTGGCGGACGGCCGAGTCGAGGGCGCCCATGGTCTCCTCGAGCGGAGTCGTCTCGTCGAACCGGTGGCTGTAGAAGATGTCCACGTAGTCGAGGCCCATCCGGCTGAGCGACTGGTCGAGGGAGGAGAGCAGGTACTTGCGCGAGCCGCCACCCGAGCCGTAGGGCCCCGGCCACATGTCGTAGCCGGCCTTGCTGCTGATGACCAACTCGTCGCGGTAGCGCCGTAGGTCCTGGGCGAAGATCGTACCGAAGTTGCGCTCGGCCGACCCGTAGGGCGGTCCGTAGTTGTTGGCCAGGTCGAAGTGGGTCACGCCCAGGTCGAAGGCGCGACGCAAGGTCGCCCGCTGGTTGTCGATGGGGACGTCATCGCCGAAGTTGTGCCAGAGCCCCAGGGAGACCGCCGGGAGGTCGAGTCCGCTGGCGCCGCAACGCCGGTAGGGGAGGGAGTCGTAACGCGAGCGCAGGGCCTGGTAGTCATCCGCGTGGAGGGGCATGGATCCATCCTGCCGTGCCGTCGTCGACCTGGCCACCGCCCGGCGACGTGTACCGACGGCGGCGAGGGCCTCCGACGTCCGGATGCAGAGACATGCATACCGGCAGGCCGACAGCCGCCGGTATGCTCGTCAACAGGTCATGAGCGTCAGCGTCAAGCCCCGGCTCGCTGACCGGCAACCCTCCAACCGCGGTGGGGTGCCCCGGGTGAAGACCTGGCCGAGGGCTCCGGATCTCCGGGACCCGAGGCAAGCGCGGAGCATCCGCTCCCGCACCGTCGCCGGTGCGCCCCGTCCGTCGGGGACCGTCGGTCACGGAACGACCCGCATACGGACGACCCCTGAGGTCTTGACAGGCAAGGAACAACTGACATGAGCGACACCCCGAACTGGTCTTTCGAGACGCGACAGATCCACGTCGGCCAGGAGCCGGACAGCGCGACCGGCGCCCGCGCGCTGCCGATCTACCAGACGACGTCCTACGTCTTCAAGGACACCGACCACGCCGCGAACCTGTTTGCCCTCAAGGAGTTCGGCAACATCTACACGCGGATCATGAACCCGACGCAGGACGCCGTCGAGCAGCGCATTGCCTCGCTTGAGGGCGGGGTCGGCGCCCTGCTCGTCGCGTCGGGCCAGGCGGCCGAGACGCTGGCGCTCCTCAACGTCGCCGAGGCGGGCGACCACATCGTGGCCTCGCCGTCGCTCTACGGCGGCACGTTCAACCTGCTGAAGCACACCCTTCCGAAGTTCGGCATCCAGGTGTCGTTCGTCGAGGACGCGACCTCCCTCGACTCCTGGCGCGCGGCGGTCAAGCCCAACACCAAGGCGTTCTTCGGCGAGACCATCGCGAACCCGAAGTCGGAGATCCTCGATATCGAGGGCGTCGCCGCAGTGGCGCACGAGGCGGGTGTGCCGCTCATCGTCGACAACACGATCGCCACGCCGTTCCTGCTGCGCCCCCTCGAGTACGGCGCCGACATCGTGCTGCACTCGGCCACCAAGTACCTCGGTGGCCACGGCACGACCATCGCCGGCGTCATCGTCGACGGTGGCACGTTCGACTTCGGGAAGGACCCGGAGAAGTTCCCGAACTTCAACACCCCGGAGGAGAGCTACCACGGGCTGGTCTTCGCGCGTGACCTCGGGGTCGGCAGCCCGCTCGGGGCCAACCTCGCCTTCATCCTCAAGGCGCGGGTGCAGCTGCTGCGCGACCTCGGCTCGTCGATCTCGCCGTTCAGTGCGTTCCTCATCGCCCAGGGGCTGGAGACGCTCAGCCTGCGTATCGAGCGTCACCTCGAGAACACCCACAAGGTCGCGGCATACCTCGCCGGCCACGCTCAGGTCGAGAAGGTCGTCTGGGCATCGCTCGAAGGCGACCCGAACTACGAGCTGGCCAAGAAGTACGTGCCCCGCGGGGCTGGTGCGGTCCTCGCCTTCGAGATCCAGGGCGGGCTGCCGGCCGGGAAGAAGTTCGTCGAGGGCCTCACCCTGCACAGCCACGTGGCCAACATCGGCGACGTGCGCTCCCTGGCGATCCACCCCGCCTCGACCACGCACTCGCAGGGTGGTGACGCCGACCGGGCCATTGCCGGCGTCACTCCGGGCCTGGTGCGGCTCGCGGTGGGCATCGAGCACATCGACGACATCCTCGCCGACCTCGAGCAGGGCTTCACCGCCGCCAAGGTCGACTGACCGCCCGAAAGCGCCGAGGGTCGGGAATCCCGGCCCTCGGCGCGGGGTTGGCCCCGAAGTGACCAGCCTTTTCGACCCCATCACCCTGCGCTCCCTCACCACCAGCAACCGTGTATGGCTTGCCCCCATGTGCCAGTACTCCGCCGTGGAGGGGATGCCGCAGGACTGGCACCTCGTGCACCTCGGGTCCCGGGCCACCGGGGGCTACGGTCTGCTGCTGACCGAGGCCAACGCGGTCACGGCCGACGGCCGGATCTCGCCGCAGGACGCCGGAATGTGGTCGGACGGCCACGCCGAGGCGTGGTCGCGGATCGTCGACTTCGTCCACGCACAGGGCCGGCCGATCGGCACGCAGCTCGCGCACGCCGGCCGCAAGGCGTCCACCTACCGTCCCTGGGCACCACATCGTGGCACGGTGCCGCCGGCTGAGGGCGGTTGGGAGACGAGTGCGCCCTCCCACGAGGCGTTCCCCGGGTATGCCGCACCAGCCGAGCTCCCGCTGGACGGGATCCGTGGAGTCGTCACGGCGTTCCGGGACGCGGCCGTCCGGTCAACAGACGCCGGCTTCGACACGGTCGAGCTGCACGCCGCCCACGGCTACCTGCTCCACCAGTTCCTCTCACCGCTGTCCAACCACCGCACCGACACCTACGGCGGGTCCTTCGACGGGCGTACGCGGCTGCTGCTCGAGACCGTCGACGCCGTCAGGGACGTCATCCCCGACGGCATGCCGTTGCTGGTCCGGATCTCCGGGACCGACTGGCTCGACGGTGGCTGGGACCTCGAGCAGAGCACCCAGCTCGCCCGCGGGCTCAAGAGCGCCGGCGTCGACCTCGTGGACGTCTCGTCGGGCGGCAACGCGCCGGCGTCCATCCCGGTCGGCCCCGGGTACCAGGTGCCGCTGGCCGCGGGCGTCCGGTCGGGGGCCGACGTCCCCACCGGCGCCGTCGGGCTCATCACCGACCCGGTGCAGGCCGAGAAGGTCGTCGCCAACGGTGAGGCCGACGTCGTGCTCCTGGCGCGGGCCGCGCTCCGTGAGCCCTCCTGGCCGATGCGGGCCGCCCACGAGCTCGGCGTCCCGGTCGACGAGGCCGGCTGGCCCGACCAGTACACCCGGGGCGTCTGGCCGACCGCCGACTGAGTCGCGGGCCCGTGGGCCCGAACCCGCTGGCATCATCGACCCATGTCAGCCTCCGAGACTTCGGCACCACCCAGGTCTCTTGCGCACCGCGCCCGCCGGATGACCGGACGAGACCCTCAGGAGCGCGGCCGCGCATCAACCCCACTCGAGCTGCTCTTCGACCTGACGTTCGTCGTCGCCGTCGGCCAAGCGGCCAACCAGCTGGCCCACCTCGTCGAGGAAGGCCATGTCGGGGCCGGCGTCATCGCCTTCGCGTTCGCGACCTTCGCCGTAACGTGGGCGTGGATCAACTTCTCCTGGTTCGCGTCCGCCTTCGACACCGACGACTGGGTGTTCCGGGTCGTGACGATGGTGCAGATGGTGGGGGCCTGCATCGTCGCTCTGGGCCTGCCCGACCTCTTCCACTCCATCGACGAGGGTGGCCACGTCGACAACCGGATCGTCGTCGCCGGCTACGTCGTCATGCGGCTGGCCATGGTCTTCAACTGGCTGCGGGCGGCCCGCCAGGCGCCCGAGCTGCGGCACACCTGCCTGACTTACGCGAGGGCGATCGTCGTCGCGCAGGTCGGCTGGATCATCCTGGCGATCGTCGACCTGTCTCTGTGGCCCACGCTGGCGATGGTGGCGCTCCTCAACGTCGTCGAGTTCCTTGGCCCGTGGCTCGCGGAGCGCTCGGGCACGCCCACGCCGTGGCACGCCCACCACATCGCCGAGCGCTACAGCCTCTTCGCGATCATCGCGCTGGGGGAGGGTGTGGTGGGGACCGTGACCGCGCTGACCTCCGCCGAGGACGCCTCCGGAGGGATCAGCACCGATGTCATCCTCGTCGGCGCGGCCGGCATCGGGCTGACGTTCGCGATGTAGTGGACCTACTTCATGCTGCCGTCCGGCGAGATGCTGCACGCCAAGCGGTACCTCGGGTTCCGTTGGGGCTACGGCAACATCGTGCTCTTCGCCGCCATCATCGCGACCGGCGCGGGTCTGCACGTCGCTGCGCTCGGCCTGGACGGAGAGTCGCACCTGTCGGCGGTGGGGGCGGTGCTGTCTGTGGTGGTCCCGGTAGCGACCTATATGACGACGGTGTTCGTTCTCTACCGGATCCTCGTGCAGCACGTGACCGTCTGGCACGTCTGGCTGCTGCTCGCCACGCTGATGGTGCTCGCGGTCGCGGTCGGGCTCGCGGTGGTGGGCCTGTCCGTGCCGGTATGCCTGGTCGTCGCGGCCCTCGCCCCCGCGGTGACCGTCGTGGGGTACGAGACGGGCGGCCACCGCCACGCGGCGCTCGACGTGGAGCGGCTCAGCGCCGCGTGAGCCCCGTGGAGGGATGACCGGGGAGGATCCGCCACAGCCTGGTGTGGCCGATCCTCCCGATCGGGCGCGAGGGAGGTCATCTGCGGTCCCGCCTATCCTGACCGCATGTCTGCCGAGCACGACGCCGCGCGCGAACGTGCCCCGGGCGGGACGCGACCGCGGCCGCGGCGGCACCGGCAGCGACCCCCGGGCGAGGCCCCCGAAGCCGCAGCGCGCCGAGAGGAGCGGCTGGCCCGTCGTCGGGCGGCGGTCCCGGAGATCACCTACCCGGACGACCTGCCGGTCGTCGAGCGGCGCGACGACATCGCCGCCGCGATCCGTGACCACCAGGTCGTCGTGATCGCGGGAGAGACCGGGTCAGGCAAGACCACGCAGATCCCCAAGATCTGTCTGGAGCTGGGACGGGGCATCGAGGGGACCATCGGGCATACCCAGCCCCGACGGATCGCCGCTCGAGCGGTGGCGGAGCGCATCGCCGAGGAGCTGTCGGTCGACCTGGGCGGCGCCATCGGCTACCAGGTGCGGTTCACCGATCACAGCAGCCGCGACACCCTCGTAAAGGTCATGACCGACGGGATCCTGCTGGCTGAGCTGCAGCGCGACCGCGACCTGCGACGCTACGACACCATCATCATCGACGAGGCCCACGAGCGCAGCCTCAACATCGACTTCATCCTCGGCTACCTCGCCCAGCTGCTGCCCCGCCGCCCCGACCTCAAGGTCGTCATCACCTCGGCCACCATCGACCCCCAGCGGTTCGCCGACCACTTCGCCCGGCCGGGCCATCCGGTGCCGGTCGTCGAGGTCTCCGGGCGCACCTATCCGGTCGAGGTGCGCTACCGCCCCCTCGAGCGCGAGGGTGAGGAGCCGGCCGACCAGGTCACCGGCATCACCGAGGCGGTCGAGGAGCTGTGGACCGAGTCCCCGTCGGCACGGGGGGACGGGGGCAGCCAGGACATTCTCGTGTTCCTGTCTGGCGAACGCGAGATCCGCGACGCCGCGGAGGCGCTCTCGGCGCTCAACCTGCCTGCGACAGAGGTGCTTCCGCTGTTCGGGCGGCTGTCGGCCGCCGAGCAGCACCGGGTCTTCTCCCGCCATCAGGGGCGCCGGGTCGTCCTGGCCACCAACGTCGCCGAGACCTCGCTCACCGTGCCGGGCATTCGCTACGTCGTCGACACCGGCACCGCGCGGATCTCGCGCTACAGCCAGCGCACCAAGGTGCAACGCCTCCCTATCGAGCCCATCAGCCAGGCGAGCGCCGCCCAGCGGTCCGGCCGCTGCGGTCGGCTCGCCGACGGCATCTGCATCCGCCTGTACACCGAGGAGGACTTCGAGGGGCGGCCCGAGTTCACCGACCCCGAGATCCTGCGCACCAACCTCGCGTCGGTCATCCTCCAGATGACGAGCCTCCGGCTCGGCGACGTGGCCCGGTTCCCCTTCATCGACCCGCCCGACTCCCGGCAGATCACCGACGGGGTCCGGCTCCTGGAGGAGCTGCGTGCGGTCGAGACCGGCGACCCATCGGAGGCGGGGGAACGGCAGCGCCGGCTCACGGCGTACGGACGCCAGCTCGCTCTGCTGCCCGTCGACCCGCGGCATGGTCGGATGCTGGTCGAGGCCGACCGGCTGGGCTGTCTGCGCGAGGTGCTCGTCATCGTCGCGGCGCTCAGCATCCAGGACCCGCGCGAACGCCCGCTCGAGCGGCAGGAGCTGGCCAACGCGGCCCACAAGCGGTTCGCCGACGAGCACTCAGACTTCGCCGCCTACCTCAACCTGTGGCGCTATCTGCAGGAACAACAGGAAGCGTTGTCCGGCAGCGCCTTCCGGCGGATGTGCAAGAGCGAGTTCCTGCACTACCTCCGGATCCGGGAGTGGCAGGACGTGCATCAGCAGGTGCGGACCGCCTGCAAACAGGCGGGGTTCGACGTCTCCAAGGCCACCCACCACGACGGCTCGGAGCGAGGGCCGGACATGGACGCGGTGCACCAGGCGCTGCTCGCCGGGCTGTTGTCCCAGATCGGGTCGCGCGACGAAGCCAAGCGGGAGTACCTCGGGGCGCGGGGCGCCCGCTTCGGGATCTCGCCCGGTTCTAGCCTGTTCCGCAAGCAGCCCCAGTTCGTCATGGCCGGCGAGCTCGTCGAGACGACGCGGCTCTGGGCGCGTGCCGTCGCCCGGATCGACCCGCTGTGGGCGGAGGAGATCGGCTCGCATCTGGTCAAGCGCTCCTACTCGGAGCCGCGTTGGTCCGGCAAGCAGGGGAGCGCGGTGGCCACCGAGCGGGTCACCCTGTACGGGGTGCCCCTGGTGCTCGCGCGCACCGTCGGGTATGCCCGGGTGGATCCGGTGGAGTCGCGGCACCTGTTCATCCAACGGGCGCTGGTGGAGGGGGACTGGACGACCCGGCATCGGTTCGTTGCCGACAACGCCCGGCTGGTCGAGCGGCTGTCCGAGCTGGAGGCGCGCACCCGCCGGCGTGACCTCATCGTCGACGACGAGACGATCTTCACGTTCTACGACAAGCGGATCCCTGCTGACGTCGTCTCGGCGCGCCACTTCGACTCGTGGTGGAAGAGGGCCGGCCGGGCCACACCCGACATCCTCACCTTCACCGAGGAGCTGCTGCTCTCAGACCGGGCCGAGGCCGTCGACGCGACGGCGCACCCCACCTCGTGGCATCAGGGCCACACGACCGTGAGCCTCACCTACCGGTTCGAGCCGGGGGCGTCCGACGACGGGGTGACGGTGCACGTGCCCCTCGAGGTGCTCAACCAGGTCACGGCCACAGGGTTCGACTGGCAGGTCCCGGGACTGCGAGAAGCCCTCGTAACGGCGCTCATCCGGACGCTGCCCAAGGCGACGCGGCGGTTGCTGGTGCCGGCACCGGAGCACGCGGCGGCGCTCACTCGTGAGCTCACGGAGCGCGGCCTGGGGCCGGACGACGGCCCACTGACCGCGGTGCTCGGTCGCGTCATCCGCGATACCCGAGGCGTGGTGGTCGCACCGGGTGACTGGGACGTCGAGCGGGTGCCCGAGCATCTGCGGGTGGCCTTCTCCGTCGAGGACGCCCGAGGTGAGGTCGTCGCGCGGGGTCGGGACATCGACGCAGTGCGGGCCGTCGCGGCACCCCAGCTGCGCCTCCAGGTCTCCCGGGCTGGGGCCGGCGTCGAACGGACGGGACTGCGGCGGTGGGACATCGATGACGTACCCACCGAGTTCGCGACGACCTCCTCGTCCGGGCGACGGGTCGAGGGGTTCCCGGCGCTCGTCGACGAAGGCACCTCGGTGGCGCTGCGGATCCTGCCCACGCGGGCGGAGGCGGAGGCCGAGCATCGGATCGGGGTGCGGCGGCTCCTCATCCTGGGGACCTCGCCGCCGTGGAAGCAGGTGCTCGCCCGGCTCACCAACGTCCAGAAGCTCGCCCTGGCCCACAACCCGCACGGCTCCGTGCCCGCCCTGCTCGACGACTGCCTGGCGTGCGCCGTGGACGCCATCGCGGCCGAGCGGGTGCATGGGCCGGTGCGCACGGCGGCCGACTTCGAGGCCGCGCTGACCGCGGTCCGGACCCATGTCGCCGCCCGGGTGGTGCAGGTCGTCGGCCTGGTCGAACCGGTGCTGGCCAAGGACCTGCAGGCTCAGCGACGCCTCGACGCCATGACGGCGCCGGCGTCGGCCAACCTCGTGGCCGATGTCCGCGCGCAGCTCCGGGAGCTCGTCCGCCCCGGCTTCGTCGCCGACGCCGGCGTGGCGCGGCTGACCGACCTCGACCGCTACCTGCGGGCGGTCCTCCACCGTCTCGACCGTGGCCCGTCAGACCTGGTGAGGGACGCGCGAGCCGCCGACGACGTCCTGGCCGCCGAGGACGCGTACGCCGACCTGCTGGCCGGTCTGCGTCCGGCTCAGCGAGCCGCCGAGGACATCGTGGCCATCGGCTGGATGCTCGAGGAGCTGCGGGTGTCGCTCTTCGCCCAGACGCTCGGCACGGCATACCCGGTCTCTCTCAAGCGGATCCAGCGGGCCGTCGACACGGCCCGCGGCAGTGGCCGCGACGTCACGGACGGCGGCTGACCCCGCCCCGGGCCACGGTCCCCGAGCGGATGGAATCACCACGCCGGTCCGGGCGTTGTCCAGACCACGGGCGTCACGCCCTGAGACCATGAAGACGACGGCCACTTCGAGCCGTCAGGACCTGAGGACGTTCACCGTGCAGGACCCAGCAGAGCTCTACCAGTTCGAGTCCGACACCGACCCCGCCATCACCAGGGCCCCGGTGATGCTCGTGTCGATGGGCGGGTTCATCGACGCCGGGCGCACTCAGCGGGTGCTGACCGAGCACCTGCTCTCGGCCCACGACCACACCGTCGTCGCGTCGTTCGACCTCGACCAGCTGCTCGACTACCGCGGCCGGCGGCCGATGATGACGTTCGAGCGCGACCGCTACACGTCCTACGACGACCCGTCCTTGCTGCTCTACCGGCTCACCGACCGGGAGGGCCAGCCCTTCCTGCTGCTGGCCGGCTCGGAGCCTGACTACCAGTGGGAGCGCATGGTGGAGGCGGTCTCCGACCTGAGCAAGGCGCTCGGGGTCGAGCTCACCGTCAGCGTCCATGGGATCCCGATGGCGGTCCCGCACACGCGGCCGCTCGGGGTGACCGCTCACGCCACCGACCCGCGGCTCATCGTCCAGCACGAGCCGGTGTTCGGCGCCGTCCAGGTGCCGGCGAGCTTCTCCGCGCTGCTCGAGCTGCGACTCGGTGAGGCGGGCAAGGACGCGTTGGGCTTCGCGGTCCACGTTCCCCACTACCTGGCGCAGGCCGAGTTCGCCGACGCGGCTCTGGCCGGCCTGAACGCGGTCACCGGCGTGACCGGGCTGCGTCTCTCCACCACCGACCTCGCCGCGGCGGCCGGGCTCAACCGGGCCGAGATCGCCCGAGAGGTCGCGGGATCCGACGAGGTCGCCGCCGTCGTCGAAGCGCTGGAGCGTCAGTACGACACGTTCATGGAGGGTCGCGAGCGGCCCAGCCTGCTGGCGACGGAGGTGTCTGAGCTGCCGTCGGCCGACGAGATCGGCGCCGAGCTCGAGGCCTTCCTCAAGGACGTCACCGAGGACGACGGCACGAGCGAGTGACCCGTGGCGGTCGCGCCCTTGGGCGCGACCGCCTCACCCCTTCGCGTCCGACCAGCGGGCGATGACGCTGGTGTCGGCGACGAACCGGACCTGGTCGGTGCCGGCCCACCGGCGGGCGCTCGCGTCCAGCGTGTCGCCCATGAGCGCGGCGACCTCGGCGGCGCGCTCATACGGCGCGTGCACGAGCAGCTCGTCGTGCAGGCAGAGCACGATCTGGGCTCCCAGCGGGGTCACCGCGTGACGCACGGTGGCCGCCCACGCCTTGAACAGCTCCGCCGCCGAGCCCTGGATGATCGCGTTGCGCGCGAACCGTCCCCGCGCCCCGTCGTCCCCACCGGCAAGGACGGCATCGAGGTTGGTCCGGCGACCTCCGTAGGTGCGCAGCGGACGCCGGGCGGTCCCGGCGGCGTATGCGTCGTCCAGCAGCCGCATGGCGACGGGGTAGGCCCGCTCCAGCCCTTCCAGTGCGCGGCCGGCCGCGCCGGACCGCTGGCCGTACATTGCCGCCAGGACGGCCACCTTGGCGACCGGGCGCTCCACCCCGAGGCGGGCCGCCACCGGCGCATACAGGTCGTCGGCCGTCGTCGCCTCGGCCAGCGCGCGATCTCCGGAGACGACCGCGAGCACCCGCGGCTCGATCTGGCCCAGGTCGGCGCGGACGAACGCGAACCCCGGGGCCGCCACCACCGCGGGTCGAAGGGGCGCCGGCAGGTTGTGCAGGCCGTTCTGGGCAGTCATCCGGCCCGCAGCACCGTCGCAGGCCGACCACCCGCCGCGCAGGCGCCCGTCCAGGCCGACGTGCTCGTCGAGCCATCGGTAGCCGTAGGTGGTGGCGATGCGCTCGTCCTTGCGCCAGTCCAGCAGCGCGGCGACGATCGGCTGGGTCGCGCGGAACGGCTCGAGGAAGCCCTTGCGGGTGCTGGGGACGGTGACGCCCACCGCCGCCAGCAGGTCGCGCACCTGCGCCGGGTTGCGGAGGTCGGTGTGCTCCCGACCGGGGGCGTGCGCGAGGACGACGGCGTCGCGCGCCCGGCGGATGGCCGCCGCCTCCGCGTCGTCGTGCGGCCGCGGGCCGGCAGCCCCGGCGATGAGCTCCTCGGCGACCCCGCGGTCCACGGGTAGCCCGTCGCGCTCCAGCTCGAGGCAGAGCACGGCCGCCGCCGACTCCGAGTAGGCCGCAGCGACCGATCGGGGCCCCAGCGCTGCGAGCTGGTCGTGCTGCAGGGCGGCCAGGAGCAGCAGCGCTTCCGCCACGGCCGTCAACCGGGGCGGCGTGACGGCCCACAAGGGGTCCAGGAGGTCCGGGCGCAGGTAGCCGTCGGCGCGCACGGCGGCGTCGGGGTTGCCGCCGTCGAGGTCGTTCTCGTCGGTGGCCATGAGGTCGAAGAGGTCGTGACCCGAGGGCTGGGGCACCAGCGCCGGGTCCAGCCCGTGGGCCGCCGCCCAGGCGACCGGGAGCTCGGCCGACCAGCCGCCGTAGAGCAGCCGGTGGGCCTCCGCGACGTCCCAGCATCGCTGCACGCGTAACCCGGCGTTCGCCAGCGGTCTGAGCGCCCCGGAGGCGGCTGCGACCAGCCAGCGGGGGTGTTCGGTCTGCTCGACCTCACGCGCCCACTTCGCCACCTCGGCCACGGTGCCGACCAGGCAGGGCCCACCCCCGCGGCGCGGTCCGAGGACGGCGCGCTCGCCGACGACGACCAGAGGTAGCACGACCTCATCCAACTCGACCGGTCGGACGGCGCCGTCACGCCGGGCGGTCATGGGCGGAGGACTGGTCGACGTTCGAGGGGGATTGCCTGTGCCACCGAGGGGTATGCCTCCTGGGAACACCGGGAGGGGCGACCTCGTTGCCGCCTTGCAGGCCGTCTGGCCTCCCGGCAGGATGTCCGGGCTCGGCCGACCCGGCCGAGGCGAGGCACGACGAGAGGTGACGACGTGGGAATCTTCGGTTTCGGAGACGACAAGAAGGTTCCGGGCAAGGCCCTCGACCGCGCGAACAAAGCCCCCAAGGGCGCGTCGGCCATGGTCGTCAACATCATCCAGCCACTCCTGGACATCGGCATCGACGGCAAGGGACCCCTGCCGTCGGCCCAGTCGGTCGCCGACTCCGCCCGGATGAAGAGTGGCGACGTCGAGGGTGCCGTCGACCGGGTGGTCCGCACCCACCTCGCCGCCGCCGGCACCGGCGGGTTCCTTACGGGCCTCGGCGGATTCGTCACCATGCCGATCGCCCTGCCGGCGAACGTCGTCGAGTTCTACCTGGTCGCCACGCGGATGACGGCGGCGATCGCGGCCCTGCGCGGTTATGACCTCACCCAGCCGCCGATCCGCACCGCGGTGCTGCTCGCCCTCGTCGGAGCCGACGCGGACGACCTCATCCGGAAGGCGGGCATCGTCACCCCGACCGGCAAGCTGACCGACCTCGCTGCACAGCGGCTCCCCGGCCCGGCCCTCATGGTGCTGAACAAGGCCGTGGCGTTCCGGCTGGTGGGCAACGTCGGCAAGGCGACGTTCTCCCGCCTGGGGCGGGCGCTACCGCTGGCCGGAGGCGCGGTCAGCGCGAGCCTCGACACCTACATGCTGAAGCGGATCGCCGACCACGCCCGCGGCGAGTTCCCCCTCCGCGCTGGACGGATCACGGCCTCGTAACACCCGCCTCGCGATCCGCGTCCGTCGGAATCTCCGGTCTGCGCGGCTCGTTGACGACACCGCAGGGATGTTCCGTCCGGACGGCGGACCAGAGACGACACGAGGAGCAACGATGGCGCGACACACGACCCGGATGGGTCTGCTGACGATGATGGCCGGCTCGGTGCGCACGGCCATGCGCCCAGGTTCCGCGGGGCTGGCCGAGCGGGCGGGTGCGGTGCCGCGGATGGTGCAGGCCCTGGCGCGCGGCGAGTACCGAGGCACCACCTTCGGTCACGTGGCCCTGCTCGCGGCGGCTATGGCCTACATCGTGTCGCCCCTCGACCTCATGCCGGAGGCGCTGTTCGGCGTCCTCGGTCTGGGCGATGACGCGGTGGTGGTCGCGTGGCTCGCGGCCGCTCTCGTCAACGACACCGAGGCGTTCCTCGACTGGGAGCGCACCTCGGGCCGATCGACGGGTCGCGGTGCCGGCTCGCCGACGCCGGGGTATGCCTCGGCCGGCACGCAGGACGCGTACGGGTCCGGTCCCCAGGACATGCCCACCGAGGAGTACCGCCGCCGGACCGTGCGCTCACAGGTCGTCCGCTGACGCCAACGAGAACATCCAGCTTCGTCCACATCCTCTGACCGCCAAACCTCGCGGTCCACAGGCTCAAGAAGTGGTCTAGCCCTGGGACCGTGGGCCTGACCACGATCGTCGGCATGACGACGACCATCCGCCTGCGCGGCCCCGCTGACATCATCACCGTCCTGCCCTACCACCTGGGCTACCGCCCCGCCGACTCCCTTGTGCTCGTGCTGCTCGACGGGGCCCGCATCGGGATGGTCGCCCGGATCGACCTGCCACCAACCAGCGTCGACCCGATGGAGGTCGCCGACGAGCTGCTCCCGTTCGTGATGCGCGAGCGACCGGACCGGGCGGTGATCGTCGGTTTCGAGACGTGGCCCGGGCACTCCGAGGCCGTGAGCGTCGCCCTGCGCGACGGGCTGGTGGAGGTCGGCATCGACACCGTCGAGCGCCTGCTCGTGCGGGATGGACGCTGGTGGGGTCTCGACTGCGACGGTGGCTGCTGCCCACCCGACGGTGAGCTGTTGCCGTCCGACGACCGGGTGCCGGCGGTGTCCGACTATGTCGCGCTCGGGCGGTTCCCCGCCGCCTCCCGTCGTCACCTGGCCGAGCGGCTCGCCTACACCCGGGACCCCGTCCAGGACGCTCGGTGCGCGGCCCTCATCCCCGAGCTCGGCGCCAGCCGCCGGTCCGCGCGGGCACGGCACCGCCGGCGCCGTCGGGTCCTCGAGGCGTGGGGCCGGATCCTGCGTCCTGGGCCGGCCGACGGCCTCGGCGGGCTGAGCGGTGCCGGTGGGATCAGCGGTGCCGGTGGGATCAGCGGTGTGGGCGAACCGGGACCGAGCGAGGAGGACTGGGCGTGGGCGGTGGTGGGGCTGCTCGACATCACCGTGCGGGATCTCGTCATCGCCTGGCTCTGCCCCGGGACACTCGGCCTCGAAGTCTTTCCGATGGCCCTGCGCCGGGTGGCCGAGGCCCACCTGCCGCCGCGAGGTCGGCTGCCGCCGGGCCTCGCGAGGCTGACCGCCCTCCCTGACCTCGACCTCGGGTCAGGGCCGGACGACATCGACCGGCACGATATCGAGCCTGACAACATCGAGCCTGACAACATCGAGCCTGACAACATCGAGCCTGCCGAGCCTGCCGAGCCTGCCGAGCCTGTCGAGCCTGTCGAGCCTGTCGAGCCTGTCGAGCCTGTCGAGCCTGTCGAGCCTGTCGAGGCTGTCGGGCCTGTCGGGCCTGTCGGGCCTGTCGAGCCCCGCGAGGGGCGGACACCGGCCCTCGACAGCGAGACGCTCGTGGAGCGACTGGCGATGCTGTGCCGCCGGTCCCCACCGGAGCTGTCCCCGGGGCCATTGACGATCATCGGACATGTCACCTGGTGGCTGGGCGACGGCGCGCTGGCCAGGACGGCTGTGGAGCGCGCACTGGAGGTCGACCCGGACTATCGGCTGGCCTTGCTCCTGTCGCGCATGGTCGACGTCGCCATTCGCCCCCCGCGCAGCGCCTAGGGGGAGGGGGCGCGAGGGTTTCGAGAGGTCTCACGAGGGCTCGCGAAAGGTCCATGCCGTGGACCATCGGCAGCGCTCAGCGAGCGTGCCGCCGTATAGTTGCAGGAGGTCATGAGCTCCAGCGCACAGCCCCGGCTTGCTGGACGGCAACCCTCCTTCCTCTTTGCGGCGGGGTGCCCCGGGTGATGACCGGGCTCGGCCGTTCGGTCCGAGCAAGCGCGAGGACGACCAGGAGCATCACCCATGACGATCGTGGACCGGGTTCGTACCGGCTCAGGCTCAGGGCGGCCGCGGGCCGATGCCCGGGGAGTGGCCCCGACGGCTCCCGAGGGGTCGCAGGCCCGGACACACGCGCTCCAGAGCACACCTACGGCCCGCGCCGTGGTCTCGGGCGCCTGGCGGGACGGCGACCTTGTGGGGCACCGGCAGTTCGTCGACGTGGGCGAGGTGACGCTGGAGCGGGGTGGTGTCCTGCCCCACGTGCGGGTGGCCTACGAGACCTGGGGCACTCTGAACGCCGCGGCGGACAACGCCATCCTCGTGGAGCACGCCCTCACCGGTGACAGCCACGTCGTCGGGCCGGCTGATGCGGCTCACCCGTCGCCTGGTTGGTGGGACGGGCTCATCGGGCCGGGGCGTCCCCTCGACACCGACCGGTGGTTCGTGGTCGCGGCAAACGTCCTCGGCGGCTGCCAGGGCACCACCGGACCGGCTACGCCCGCTCCCGACGGGGCGCCGTGGGGGAGTCGTTTCCCCTTCATCACCGTCCGGGACCAGGTCTGCGTCGAGGCGCGGGTCGCCGACCGCCTCGGCATCCGCGCCTGGGCCGCGGTCATCGGGGGCTCGATGGGAGGTATGCGCGTCCTCGAATGGGCCGTGTCCGTCCCCGAGCGGGTGGAGCGGGCCATCGTCCTGGCCAGCACGGCATACGCCACCGCCGACCAGATCGCCTGGGCCCAGCCGCAGCTGCTCGCCATCCGCTCCGACCCCGCCTACCGCGGTGGGGACTACTACCCCGCGGACCCAGGGGAGACCGCCGCAGTCGGGCCGGAGCAGGGGCTCGGGATCGCCCGTCGGATCGCCCATGTCACCTATCGCAGCAGCACGGAGCTGGACCAGCGCTTTGGCCGCGACCCGCAGGAGCAGGAGGACCCGCTCGGCGATGGCGGTCGTTATGCCGTGGAGAGCTACCTCGACCATCACGCCGCCAAGCTGTCCCGCCGGTTCGACGCCAACTCCTATGTCGTCCTTACCGAGGCCATGAACTCGCACGACGTGGGCCGCGATCGGGGCGGCGTGGCGGCGGCGCTCGGGCGCGTCACCGCCCGCACCACGGTCGTCGCGGTGGACTCTGACCGCCTGTATCCCGTGCGGCTCAGCGAGGAGATGGTGGCGGCCCTACCCCGGGCGTCGGCGCACCTCATCTCCTCTCCTTACGGGCATGACGGGTTCCTCATCGAGATCGACCAGGTCGGAGCGGTCATCCGCGCCGCCGTGCGCTGAGCCAGGGCGGGGCGGCACGGGTGGTGCGGGCGCGGGTCATGACCCGCCACGCCGGTATCGGGTAGCGTCACGCCGCGAGGGCTGACGTTGCACTGTCGCCCACCGAGGAGGTTCGCCGCGTGTCCATCGTCGTGGGGTATGTCCCGACCCGGGAGGGTCGCGCGGCGCTGCGACGAGCGGCGGTCGAGTGTGAGCTGCGCAAGACCGCCCTCATCGTGATCGACAGCCAGAGCGGCGGGAAGTACGACGGCGACGACACGCTGAGGTTCGACTCGGCCCTCGAGGGCATCCGGACCCGTCTGGTGAAGATCGGCGCGAGCGTCGAGGTGCGCCAGCTCGGGTCGGCCCGGGAGGCCGCCGATGGGCTCCTCGAGATGGCTGAGGCCAGCAACGCCGAGCTCATCGTCATCGGGCTGCGCCGCCGGACCCCCGTCGGCAAGCTCATCCTCGGGTCGAATGCCCAACGGATCCTCCTCGACGCCACCTGCCCGGTGCTGGCCGTCAAGGCCTCGGCCCAGGACGACTGAGCCGACCGTTCCCCTGAAGCGTCGCCGACCCCAGGACGTTCCTGCCGCATGAGCCCGGGCGCGCGGTTCCTACCGACCAGGGCCAGGAACGCACCTCGGCGTGCAGTGTGGGCCTGGGAGGGCTTTATAATGGTAGAAGCACGGACGCGCAAGACCGGCAGGTCCCGGCTCGGAACGAGCCTCACCCCCGCGGCTGCGTCATCAGATTGTTCCCCACTTCTACGGGCATCGAGCTCACCAGGACCTTGGCGCCCGAGTGATGTCGCTTGTCTGGCGACGAAAGGTAGTCAGTATCTGTGTCCAAGGGCTCCACGACCTCACCACGATCCACCACGGCTCTGCCCAAGGAGTTCTCGCACCCGGCACTACAGCAGCTCGTGTCGGCCGGCTCGGTCCGACCGGTGACCGGTGACGAGGTGCGGGTCGCCTTCGAGGCCGCGGGTCTCAGCGGCGCTCGCAGCAAAGCCGTGCTCCGCGCCCTCGAAGAGAACGGCGTCACGGTCGAGGTGACCGCCGAACCGCGCCGCCGGGCTGTCGCGGCGACCTCCACCCGGTCGGCGACGGCCACCGCCTCGGCCAAGGCCGCCCCGGCCAAGACGGCCACAACGGCCAAGGCGGCACCCGCGAAGGCTGCCCCCGCGGCGAAGGCCACCAAGGCCGCCCCGACGACACGTCCGGCGGCAGCGAAGAAAGCGGCCGGCACGGCCCAGGTGGCGGCGGCAGCGGCCCCGGTGAAGAAGGCTGCGGCCAAGACGACGCCCGCCAAGGCCACCAAGGCCGCGAAGTCGGCTCCGGCCAGTAGAGGGGCCAAGGCCGCGCAGGCGAACGGAGCCGGACCGGATGACGCTGCTCCCGGTGACGCCGAGATCGAGGACGTCGAGCTGACCGATGACGCGGCCGCCGATGTCACCGAGGTTGCCGATGTTGCCGCAGACGCTGCGGTCCGGACCGTCGCCGTGGCGGCCGCACCCGACGCGACCGACGACGCCGACGATGACGACGAGGAGAACGAGGACGGCACCACCAAGGTCCGCCGCCCCGCCGCCGAGGAGGAGTCCGAGGAGGCCGGCTTCGTCATCCGCGACGACGACGAGGACGATGCCCCGGCCCAGCAGGTCGTGACGGCCGGTGCCACCGCCGACCCGGTCAAGGACTACCTCAAGCAGATCGGCAAGGTCGCCCTCCTCAACGCCGAGCAGGAGGTCGAGCTCGCCAAGCGCATCGAGGCCGGGCTGTTCGCCGAGGAGCGCCTCTCGCAGATGACCAAGCAGGAGAAGTTCGCCAAGTCCGGGCGAGAGCTGGACTGGATCGCCCGCGACGGGCGCAAGGCGAAGAACCACCTGCTCGAGGCCAACCTGCGGCTCGTCGTCTCCCTCGCCAAGCGCTACACCGGCCGCGGCATGCTCTTCCTCGACCTCATCCAGGAAGGGAACCTCGGTCTCATCCGGGCGGTCGAGAAGTTCGACTACACCAAGGGCTACAAGTTCTCCACGTACGCGACCTGGTGGATCCGACAGGCCATCACCCGGGCCATGGCCGACCAGGCCCGCACCATCCGCATCCCGGTGCACATGGTCGAGGTCATCAACAAGCTGGCCCGCGTGCAGCGGCAGATGCTTCAGGACCTGGGCCGCGAGCCCACCCCGGAGGAGCTGGCCAAGGAGCTCGACATGACCCCGGAGAAGGTCGTGGAGGTCCAGAAGTACGGCCGTGAGCCCATCTCCCTGCACACCCCCCTCGGCGAGGACGGCGACAGCGAGTTCGGCGACCTCATCGAAGACTCCGAGGCCGTCGTGCCGGCCGACGCCGTGAGCTTCACCCTCCTGCAGGAGCAGCTGCACTCGGTGCTCGACACCCTCTCCGAGCGGGAGGCCGGCGTCGTCTCGATGCGGTTCGGGCTCACCGACGGTCAGCCGAAGACGCTCGACGAGATCGGCAAGGTCTACGGCGTGACCCGGGAGCGGATCCGTCAGATCGAGTCGAAGACGATGAGCAAGCTCCGTCACCCGTCGCGCTCACAGGTGTTGCGCGACTACCTGGACTGACCGGTCACCAACACGCGAGGTATGCCGCGCCACCCGATGGGTGGCGCGGCGTACCTGCGTTCGGGGTCGGCTCCGATGCGGGTCGTTCGCCGGCCCGTGCAGGTTCACACCCCCGGACAGGAGAGTGATCCTGCACGGATCGGTTCGGGGGGCCGGCGGCGGGGGGAGTCACGATGAACCCGCCGTCGGCGCCGGAGAACACCAGCAGTGACGACCGTCCGGTGTCCCACAGCCACGCGAGGTGGGCGCACAGCACGGCGTCGACCTCGTCCTCGACGCCGTCGAGCTGGTCGGGGCGCAGAGCCGCTTCCACCGCGGCCCTGACATCCGACCACCGGCTGTGGCCGGCCAGCCGCAGCGCCCTCAGCCCCTCGAGGTGACCGAGCAGCTCGAGCAGGGCCGCCCGTAGGGTCTCGACCGGGCCGCGCTTGTACTTCAGCACCCGCGACAGCCCGAACAGGCTGACGGTGGCCGGATGCGGGTAGACCTCGATGCACCCGGTGACCCGGGCTGACCACGTGGAAAGGGTCGGTGGCCAAGCCGTGTCGCACGGCGAGGGACCGCGCGCCGCGGGTCCAGGGAGCTCATCGAACGGATGCTGGCGTGGCATCCCGCATGGAACCGCCCGAAGGCGCGGGTCACTGCCCGCTCGGCCTCCCGCATACCCGTGGGGCTGCTGACGACCACAGGCGCGTCGATGGCGACGGTCAGCGTTCCAGGCGAGGTCGACACCGATGTGGACCGGGCCCGGACCACGGGTCAGGGCAGCGGCCACAATGCCGTCGGGCGCTCAGGTACGCGGGCCACACCGAAGGACCCAGTCAGCGCCGCCGGCGGGGGAGGCGGTCGAGCAGCGCGCTGGTCCACCGCCCCGGGGCGTCGGCCACGACCCGACCCCAACGGTTCCACCACCTGACCCCGTCACGGGGGAGGAAGAACGCGCGGGCCCGCAGCGGCCACGGACGGCTGGCGGCCGCGGCCCGGGCGATGGTCCGGATCTCGGGGGCGAGCAGGGCCACGGGAGCGCCCGGGCGCGCATACCGCGAGCTCTCAAGCGTCGTCACGACCTGGCCCAGGGCCTCGTCGGCGTCCTCCTGCAGGTAGGCCTCGCGGGTGTAGTAACGGTGCCAGTCACGCAGGGTGCTGCCGCCCGGAGGTGGCCGCACGCCGAGGTCGCCGAGCCGGGACACCAGCTCGTCCCACTGCGCCTCGGCGAGCTCGGCCGCGCTGGCTGACTGTGCCCGCCGACGGCGGTTCACCAGCCACGCCGTGACCGGCAGGACGAGCGTGCCCAACGCGCCCAGGACGAGGGCAAGCAGCAGGAGGTGGAGCGGCTCCTGGAACCACGCGGAAAGGCGGTCGGCCAGCGGCAGCGACGTGTCGGCCGCTCCGCCGTTGACCTCCGGCGCTCCGGGGTCACGCAGCGCGGACGTGGCCGAGGCGGTCGAGCCCGGAGCCGTGTCGGTCGCCGTGGCGGTCGGGGCCGCCGCCTCGTTGGGGAGGGTGTAAGCCGGGGCCGTGCCGGTGCGGGCGGCAGGGGTCGGCTCGAAGCGCAGCCACCCGGCACCGGGGAAGAACAGCTCGGGCCAGGCATGGGCGTCGGACGACCGGACGGTGTAGACACCGTTCTGGAGGGTGCCGGGCAGGAACCCGATCGCCATGCGCGCGGGGATGCCCTCGGCCCTCGCCATCATCACCATGGCGGAGGCGAACTGGACGCAGTAACCCTGCTTGGTCGCGAGGAACTTGAGGATGGGGTCGGTGATCGGGCGACCCTGGGCATCGGCCGCCGTGTCGATCAGCTGCAGCGAGTAGGTGAACCCGCCGTTGCTGCGTAGCCACTCCTGGATGGCGACGGCCGCGTCGTAGGAGTTGTCAGTGCCCTGGGTGACCGTGTCGGTGACCGAGCGGATCTGGGCGCCGATGCTCGGCTCCGGCAGCGACGACGCCTGCACCTCCGGGTCGGCTCGGCCCGAGGACCCACCCGAGATGCCCGCCTGCAGCTGGTCACGCGTCACGTCGACCTCGCGGTAGCTGAAGCCGTAGCTGTCGGGCCGTTGCGGGGAGAAGATGTCGCCGGTGGTCGCGTCGGTGTACCAGCCCGCAGCGCCGATGTCGGCCGAGACGACGGGCTGGATCGAGGCGAGGTTCGGCGGGTCGAGGGCGTTGGACTCGACCTGCACCTGACGGTCGACGACCTTGACCTGCGGGGAGATGGCCGCGGTCTGCGGCGCCAACGGCGTCTTCGTCGTCACCGGACGGGGACGCCATTGACCGTCGACGTAGGTGGAGGCGGTGACGACCTTGAGTGGTGGCGTCGCCGTCGAGGTCGAGGAGCGGTAGGTGAAGACGACGTTCTGGGCCCCGCTCTGGAGGCTACGGCTCAGCTCGAGCGTGGAGCTGAAGCCGACCCGTCCCCCACGCCCGACACTGGTGTCGTTGCGGCCGAGTCCGTCGAGCACGTAGCGGGTGGTCAGGTGCGGGATGACCGCGGGCAGCAGGACGGCCGCGAGGATGGCGGCGACCCCCAGCTGACGGGCGACGCTGCCGTAGCCGCCCAGCGCCTCCGACTCGACCTCCACGGTCGACGCCGGGCTGTTGGGGCTGGCCACGGTTGTCGACCAGCCGCGCACCGTGCCGCTGCCCTGCCGCGACATGAGGACGAGCCACATCGCGGCGGCGACGATGAAGAACCACGGGGCGAGCGAGGATCCGCTGTTGGCCGCCGCGGCGAGGAACGCGGCGAGGAGTGGGAGGCCGGCGGCGGCGGGCGCCCGGAGGGTCAGCGCCAGCGCGTCGACGAGCAGGGCGAGGGCGGCCACCGCACTGACGAGGACGAGCTGCACCCCCTCGGTGGCCGGGATCGGCGCCGCATACCGCGTCATCACCCCGACGCAGTCGCGGACCAGGTCGGCGATCTGACCCCACGCCCGCGGCCCCGGGAGCCCGAACCAGAGGTCACCGGGCGCGAAGAGGGCCACGATGAACCAGATGACGATGACGAGCTGGGCGAGGATGACGAGCGATGCGTGCGTCGTGACCCGGCGCAGCACCACTCCGGTGACGGCGACGGCGACGGCGGCCAGCATCGCCCGGCCGAGCCAGCCGGCCGTGTCGGTGAGGGTCGTGAGGCCAAGGACCGCAGCCAGCGTGGCGGCGGCGGCGATCAGGGCGTCGACGGGTTGGCTCCTCGTCGCACCGGGCGTCACGCCGATACCGTCCGGTTCGTGAGGGCGGACCAGGCGTCGGCCAGCCGGTGCCCGTCCCCGACGGTCGTCACCGACCACCCGGCCGTATGCAGGAGGTCGGCGTAGGCCGCCGCGGCGTCACCGGCCGGCTGTTGACCGCCGGGCCGGCCCGACCCGTGGGCGAAGCTGCTCGTGTCGAGGACCATCGCCAGCCCGCTCCCACCCGGCTGGCGCAGTGAGGCGACCCGGCGTATCGCCTCTTGGTCGCGGTCGGCGAGCACCGCGACGACGAGGCCGCCTGAGGCGACGACCGGGTGCGCGGCTCGGACGATCTCGTCGAGGCTGTGGGCGGGGGCGGTGCCGACCTCGGCGAGAATGTCGAGGGCGCGGTCGGGCTCGGTGGTGAGGGCGGCCTGCCCGTCGTGCACGGTCTCGTCGCACAGGAGATGGACGGCGTAGCCGAGCCCCGACAGGTGGGTCACGAGGGACGCGGCCGCGGAGACCGCCCACTCGAACGAGCTGTGCGCCCCGCTGCCCCGGTGCGCGTCGGCGCGCGGGTCGAGCAGGATCGTGGCGGTGCGCCGGGCGGGCCGGTCCTCCTGGCGCACCATGAGCTCGCCGGTGCGCGCCGTGGCCGGCCAGTGGATGCGGCGCAGGTCGTCGCCGTCGCGGTACTCCCGGATCGACTGGTCGTCCTCGCCGTGCAGCGCGACCATGTGGGGGATCTCGCCCTCGGCACCGACGCCGTTGCCGGGCGGACGGCCGCCGGAGACCGGGTGGATGTGGGGGAGGACGACCAGGTCGTCCGTCTCGCCGACCTCGGCGAACCGGCGGGTCAGCCCGAAGGGGTCGCGCAGGTCGACGGTCAGCGGGCCGAGCGGGTGCCGACCGCGCAGGTGGGAGCGCACCGCGTACTGCACCTGGCGGCCCTCGCCGGGGTCGAGGCGCCCGAGGAGGAACCGGGGGCGGTCGCCCAGCGCGACGTTGAGCCGCTCCTCGGCGAGCATGAGCGGAGTGCGTCGAGTCCCCGTGTTGGTCATCGCCACCGTGACGGCCGCCGTCTCGTCGACGGAGATCCGGCTGGGGTTGCTTCGGCGTTCGATGGTGAGCGACGCCCGCTGACGACCGGCGATGAGCCCGGTGACGAGGGGGAGCGCGAGCAGCAGCACGCCGACCCGGCTGATGTCAGGGAATCCGAGACCCCACCCGGCAGCGGCCAGCGTGATGCCGGAGGCGACGAAGGCACGACCACGTCCGGTGAGGACGTCGCGAACACGGGCCATCCGAGGACTCTGCGGACTCAGCGGTTGAACGGGGCGACAGGCACCCGACGCACGATCTCGCTGAGGACGTCGTCGGCCGTGCGCCGGGCGAGCTGGGCCTCCCCGGAGAGGATGAGCCGGTGCGCGAGAACCGGCAGGACGATCCGCTGGACGTCGTCCGGTAGCACGTGGTCGCGGCCTTCGATCGCGGCGACGGCCCTGGAGGCCCGCAGCAGGTGCAGCGTCGCCCGCGGTGACGCGCCGAGCCGCAGGGCACTGTTCTGGCGGGTGGCCGTGTTGATGTCGACGACGTACTGACGGATGGCCGGGCTCGCGTAGACGTCGCGGACGACCTCGATCAGACGGGCCACGGTGGCGCCGTCGGTGGTGGGGCGCAGGGCAGTGAGGGGATTGGCCCCGCCGTGGCTGTCGAGCATGGCCACCTCGGCGCTCGGCGCGGGGTAGCCCATCGAGATGCGCGCCATGAACCGGTCGCGCTGCGCCTCGGGGAGGGGGTAGGTGCCCTCCATCTCGATGGGGTTCTGCGTGGCCATGACGATGAACGGCTTGTGCAGCTCGTAGGTGCGGCCGTCGACCGTGACCTGGCTCTCCTCCATGCTCTCCAGGAGCGCGGACTGCGTCTTGGGTGAGGCACGGTTGATCTCGTCGCCCACCACGACGTTGGCGAAGATGGCGCCGGGCCGGAACTCGAAGTCCCGCACGTCCTGGTTGAAGACGCTCACGCCCGTGATGTCGCTCGGGAGCAGGTCGGGCGTGAACTGGATGCGTCGCACCGTGCAGTCGATCGACTTCGCGAGCGACTTGGCCAGCATCGTCTTGCCGACGCCAGGGACGTCCTCGATGAGCAGGTGGCCCTCGGCGAGCAGCACGGTGATCGCCGTGCGGACGACATCGGTCTTGCCCTCGATGACCGACGTCATGGCGTCGGTGATCTGGCCGACAACCGCCCGCACCTCAGCCAGCGCCTCGGGAGTGCTCCCTGCCGGCTGGTGCTGCCCGCCTACCGCGCGACGGGTCGAGGTGCCGGGCACGGGTTGCGCGCCGGCCACCCCCTGTCCGCGGTCGGTCTCGTCAGTCACGTTGGTCACGTGTCTTCCGCCCTCCCTGGTGGTCTCGGACGATCTTCCCCCACAACGCTCCACAGACCTAGCCATTCCCGGGCCGCCGACCCTCGCGTGAGGAGTCGGTAAGCGTCCTCAGGCCCCCGACGGTTGGTCCCGTGCTGGACGCGGGGACCGACGGCCGTGAACCAAGGCGGCGTAGGCGACGGCGGCGGCCCGATCCTCCCCACTTCTCCCCACCCGCCCTGACCTGCGTGAACGTCGAACGTGGACCGAGAAACTCGCCCAGGATTGGTGCTTGGTGGAGGGAAGTGGAGTACGGTGGAGCCACGCGGAGGCCCAGGGGTCGATGCAAACCGACAGCAGGGTCGAGCGGCCCGGTGACCGTCGTCGCCGTGAGGGCCGGGTTAGGGGAGGTGGCGAGGCGTGTTCCTCGGGACCCACACCCCGCGCCTGGACGAGAAGGGTCGGTTGTTCCTCCCAGCCAAGTTCCGCGACCGCCTCGAGGCCGGCCTCGTCGTCACCAAGGGGCAGGAGCGGTGCCTCTTCGTCTACCCGGCCGACACCTTCGAGGAGATCGCCGCCGAGATGCAGAAGGGCCCGACCTCGTCGAAGGCGGTGCGCGACTACATCCGCGTCTTCCTGGCCGGCGCCCACGACGAGGTCCCCGACCGGCAGGGCCGGCTGACCATCCCCGGCCCCCTGCGCCAGTACGCCGGGCTGACCCGCGACTGCACGGTCATCGGCACCGGCAACCGGGTGGAGGTCTGGGACAGCGCGGCCTGGGCCACCTACCTCGCCGCCAGTGAGCAAGCCTTCGCCGACCGGTCCGAGGAGGTGGTGCCCGGCCTCTTCTAGCGGCGCTGCTCCCGTGCCTTCCCGAGCCTCCTGGGCCGCACTGTGCCTCCCTGTGCCTCCCGCCCGCCCGTACGCCCGCCCCGACCTGAGATCCGGCCTCCAGCCGCTGCCCGTCCCGAGACGACTTCCCCCGTCCCGGGCCGCCGGGAGAGACAACCCGCAGCGGATGGGGACCAGACCGCAGGTCCCAGCCCACCACCACGAACCGAGCACCCAGGCCAGAGGACGAAGGAAGGCACGACGAGGATGGCGACCCGAGGAGCTCCCGCGGACCGGCACCTGCCGGTGCTCCGCGACCGGGTCGTCGAGCTGATCGCGCCGGCCCTGACCGAGCCCGGTGCGGTATGCGTCGACGGCACCCTGGGGATGGGGGGCCATGCGGAGGCTGTCCTCGAGCACTGCCCGGCCGCCCGGGTGATCGGCATCGACCGTGACCAGGAGGCGCTCGACCTGGCGGGGGAGCGGCTCGCGCCGTACGCCGACCGGCTCACCCTCGTGCACGCCGTCTACGACGAGTTCGCCGCGGTCGTCGAGACCCTGGGGCTGCCCACCGTCGATGCCGCCCTGTTCGACCTCGGCGTCTCCTCGCTGCAGCTCGACGAGGAGGACCGGGGGTTCGCCTACCGCGTCGACGCCCCGCTGGACATGCGCATGGACCAGTCGACCGGGGTCACCGCCGCCGACGTCCTCAACACCTATGAGGTCGACGGCCTCACCCGCATCCTGCGGGAGTACGGCGAGGAGCGGTTCGCCCGGCCGATCGCCCGCGCCGTCGTCCGCGAGCGGGAGAAGGCGCCGTTCACGACGTCGGCGCGACTGGTGGACCTCCTGCGGGGCGTCATTCCGGCCGCCTCGCAGCGCACCGGCGGCCACCCCGGCAAGCGCACCTTCCAGGCGCTGCGCATCGAGGTCAACCGCGAGCTCGCCGCCTGGGAGACCGCCCTGCCGGCCGCCGTGGACGCGCTCGCGGTCGGTGGCCGTATCGCCGTCCTCAGCTACCACTCCCTCGAGGACCGCATCACCAAGCGCGCCCTCGCCGAAGGCGCCCGGTCGAGCTCGCCGGCCGGACTGCCCGTCGAGCTCCCGGAGCACGCGGCATACCTCCGGTTGCTCACCCGGGGCGCCGAGGAGGCGGGTGAGGCCGAGGTCGCCGCCAACCCACGCGCGGCATCCGTGCGGTTGCGAGCCGCCGAGCGGATCGGGAGGCGGACCGGTCGCCGGAGGACCCCGTCGAACCCCTACCAACGCACCAGCAGCGAGACGAGAGGACGTCGAGGATGAGTCAGAGCCAGCTGAGCACGACCGCCGCGCACCCCAGGTTGGGGCGCGACGCGGCGCGGGCCGTCGGCCGGAGCACCGGGCGTCGCCCGCAGCTGGAGCGCCTACGCGTCGTGCCCGCGACGATCGGGGAGACCGGCAGCGGCGCCTTCGCCGTCGTCTGCATCGTCCTGCTGGCGGCCGGCCTCGTCGCCCTGCTGATGATGAACACGGCGCTAGCCTCCGGGATCTACCAGATGAAGGGGCTGCAGGCGACATCCGGGGCGCTCACGGACCAGCAGGAGCAGCTGACCCAGGTCGTCGACGACCTCCGCTCCCCGCGCAACCTCGCCGACAAGGCGCAGGCGCTCGGGATGGTGCCGGCCAAGAGCATGGCGTTCATCCGGCTCTCCGACGGCGCGGTCATCGGCGTGGCACAACCGGCGACAGCCGAGCAGCGGCTTACCGTCGTCACCAGCCCGGTGGTCCCCCCGCCGGCCCCCCAGCCGGTGGCTGCAGACCCGGCCGCAGACCCGGCCGCTGCACCGGCTCCGCCGCCCTGAACCCGCCCCGCCGACCCAGCCGACCGAACCCCTCCCACAGTCAGGACCAGGTGACCGCGTGACCCCCCCGAGCTCGACCGGGACCCGGACGCGCACCCCGTCCACCACGTCATCGGCCGACCGCCCTGGTTCGGGCGGACCGCCCCCGCGCCGGCCGAAGCGGCGCCGCGGGGTCGCGGTCGCCAACCCGCACCGCCGCGTCCGGTTCATGCTCGTGGCCGCCATCTTCATCTTCACCGTCTTCGGGGCCCAGCTGCTGCGCGTGCAGGCGTTCGACGCCTCGTCGACCCAGGCCGCCGCCTTCGGCAAGCGCGCCTACACATCCGTCACCCCGGCCCTGCGGGGCCAGATCCTCGACCGCAACGGCGTCGTGCTCGCCTCGAGCGTCGAGCGCAAGACGATCTACGCCGACCAGAAGGTCGTGCCCACCTACAGCGCCAAGGTGGACGGCACCCGGCAGACCGTCGGCGTGGTGGGCGCCGCCCAGGCCTTGGCGCCGCTGCTCAGCACGACGTCCGAGGCGCTCGTCCCCCAGCTGATGGGCTCGCAGTACCGCGCCATCGCCAAGGACGTGACGCCGATGGCCTGGCGCCAGATCCAGGCCCTCGGCATCCCGGGGCTCTACAGCGAGCCCACCTCCTCGCGGGTCTACCCCGCCGGGATGACCAGCGCCCCGCTCGTCGGGTTCGTCCAGAAGGACAACACCGCCGGCGGCGGCGTCGAGGTCATGGCCGACTCCGCGCTCAAGGGCACGCCGGGCAAGCTGGTCTACCAGCGCGCCCAGGACGGCACGCCCATCCCCGGCACCGAGACCGAGGACACCGCGCCGGCCAACGGCTCCGACGTCCGTCTCACGATCGACGCCGACCTGCAGTGGTTCGCCCAGAACCAGATCGCCACCATGGTCACGCAGAGCAAGGCCCTGTCGGGCTACGTCGTGGTGCAGGAGGTCAAGACGGGCAAGCTGCGGGCGGTGGCCTCCTACCCGACGTTCGACCCCGACAACCCGGGGAAGGCGTCTCCCGACGCCCTCGCCAACCACGCCTTCCAGGACGTTTACGAGCCCGGCTCCACCGGCAAGGTCATGTCCATCGCCACCTCCATCGAGCAGGGTGTCGTCCAGCCGACCACCCCGCTCATCGTGCCGAACCGGCTGCTGCGGGAGGGCACGAGCTTCAAGGACGACGAGGACCACCCCACGCTCAACCTCACCGTCGCCGGGGCGCTGGCGATGTCCAGCAACATCGGCACGATGCTGGCCACCGAGAAGGTGCCCACCGCGACGATGGAGGATTACTTCCGCAAGTTCGGGATCGGCTCCACGTCCGGCGCCGGCTTCCCGGGCGAGTCGCCCGGCATCCTCGCCAAGGCCGCCGAGATGAGCGGCTCACAGCGCTACACGATCCTCTTCGGGCAGGGCTACTCGCTCAGCGCGATCCAGGCGGCCGGCGTCTACCAGACCCTCGCCAACGGGGGCGTCCGGATCCCGCCGAGCGTCGTCGAGAGCACCACCGACGCCGCCGGCACGGTCACCCCGGCCGCCCAGCCCCAAGGCATCCGGGTCGTCTCCAAGGACACCGCGACGAAGATGAGCCAGATGCTCGAGGAGGTCGTCGGCCCGCACGGCACGGCGCCCAAGGCCAAGATCGACGGCTACCGGGTGGCCGGCAAGACCGGCACGGCCGACCGCTACGACCCCACCGTCGGTGCGTACAGCGGCTACACGGCCTCCTTCATCGGCTACGCCCCGGCCGACGACCCGCAGTACGTCGTGGCCGTGACGCTGCAGCGTCCCGTGGAGGGCCACTTCGGCGGCCAGCTCGGCGCGCCGGTCTTCAAGGACGTCATGACCTACGCCCTCCAGAAGGCGCAGATCGCCCCGACGAACACGACCGCCCCGGTGATCCCCCTCAACTCGGCCGACGCGGCCTGGGACCCCAACGATCCGGCGGTCCTCAACGGTGAGAAGCGCACCCGGTAGCCTCGCCGGCGTGTCGTCCCCCCGTCCCACCTCGGTCGCCGGGACGGTTCTGGAGGACGTCGCCGACGTGGTGGGTGCGCCCGTCGCCGAGACCGCCGCAGGCATCCAGGTCACCGGCGTGAGCCTCGACTCGCGGTCCATCCGCCCCGGCGACCTGTATGCCGCCCTGCCCGGCCAGCGCCAGCACGGCGCCGACCACGCCGCCCAGGCCCTGACCGCCGGGGCCGTCGCCCTGCTCACCGACCCGGCCGGGCTCGAGCGCCTCGGGGGTCTGATGTCCGAGAGCGTCCCGGTGCCGGTGCTCGTCGTCCCCGACCCCCGAGCGGTGCTGGGCGCCGCCGCCGCCCTCGTCTACGGCGACGCCGCAACCGCGTTGACGCTCGTCGGGATCACCGGCACCAACGGCAAGACGACGACGGCCTACCTCGTCGAGTCGGGTCTGCGGGCATTGGGCCAGGACACCGGCCTCATCGGCACGGTCGAGACCCGGATCCGTGACACCCGGGTCCCGTCGGTCCGGACCACCCCGGAGGCCCCCGACCTGCACGCCCTCTTCGCCGTGATGCGCGAGCAGGGCGCCGCCGTCGTGGTCATGGAGGTCTCCAGCCACGCCCTGGCCCAGCACCGCGTCGACGGCGCCGTCTTCGACGTCGCCCTGTTCACCAACCTGTCGCAGGACCACCTCGACTTCCACGGCGACATGGAGGCTTACTTCGCGGCCAAGGCCACGCTGTTCACCCCCGAGCACGCCCGCCGAGGGGTCGTCTGCGTCGACGACCCCTGGGGCGCCCGCCTCGCCGGCGAGTCCGGCGTGCCGGTCGTCACGGTCGCCTCCCGGCTCGGCGTGCGCGCCGACTGGGTCGTGCAGCACCACGACGACTGGCCCCGCTTCTCGCTCATCGGCCCCGCGGGCCACCTGACCCTCCAGTGCCAGCTGCCCGGCGAGTTCAACGTCGTCAACACCGCCATGGCCGCCGTCGCCCTCATCGAGCTCGGCCACCCCCTCCACGCGGTATCCGAGGCCATGCGCCACGAACCCGTCGTCCCCGGCCGCATGGAGGTCGTTACAGCCACCGACCCCGACCCGGAGCGCGACCCGCGCTGCATCGTCGACTACGCGCATACCCCCGACGCCGTCGAGGCCGCCTTGCGCGCCCTGCGGCCGACCACGCCCGGCCGCCTCGTCGTCGTCCTCGGCGCCGGAGGCGACCGTGACAAGGGCAAGCGCCGCGCGATGGGTGCCGCCGCGGCCGAGTGGGCCGACCACGTCATCGTCACCGACGACAACCCTCGGTCCGAGGACCCCTCGGCTATTCGTACTGAGGTCCGGTCCGGCGCCACCGAGGGGGTTGCCCGGAGCAACCATCCGCGCTCGCAAGCTCGCGCTCCCGCCAGACCCATCCACGCTCCGGGCAACCCCCTCGGCGGCACCTCGTCTGTCGCCGACTGCCCTGGTCGAGGCCGCGCTATATCCACGGCGGTCCAGTCCGCACGGCAGGGTCGGCCGGCTGCTCGCAACACGGTCCTCGTGCTCGGGAAGGGGCACGAGACGGGGCAGGAGATCGCTGGCGTCGTGCATCCTTTTGACGACCGGGACGCGTTGCGGGCAGCCTTGGACGGCCTCGTGTACCGACCGGAAGCGACTTCATGATCCCGATGACCCTGCGGGATGTCGCCGACCTCACGGGCGGGTCAGTGCATCCGGACACGGCTGAGGTGGCTGATCTCGTCGTCGACGGGCCGGTGGTCACCGACTCGCGAGAGGCAGGGCCGGGGTCCCTCTACGTCGCCCGGGTCGGCGAGCACGCGGACGGGCACGCGTACGCCGGTGCGGCTCAGGCGGCGGGCGCGGTGGCGGCCCTGACGAGCCGGGTGGTCGACGGGCTGCCGTGCATCGTCGTCGACGACGTGCAGGTCGCCTTCGGCCGACTCGCCCGCGCGGTCGTCGACCGGTCACCGGACCTTCGGGTGGTCGCGGTGACCGGGTCGTCGGGCAAGACGAGCACCAAGGACCTGCTGACCCAGGTGCTGGCCTCGGCGGGCGAGACGGTGGCCCCGGTCGCCTCGCTCAACGGTGAGATCGGCGTCCCGCTGACGGTCTGCCGGGTGACGCCGACGACGCGGTTCCTCGTCGCCGAGATGGGGGCGCGGAGGATCGGCCACCTGGCCTACCTGACGACCGTCGCGCCGCCCGATGTGTCGATCGTGCTCAACGTGGGCGTGGCCCACGTGGGGGAGTTCGGCTCACGCGAGGCCATCGCGCAGGCCAAGGGTGAGCTCGTCGAGGCGCTCGGTCCCGACGGGGTGGCCGTGCTCAACGCCGACGACCCCGCGGTCGCGGCGATGGCGGCCCGGACCCGGGGGCGCGTGGTCACCGTCGGCCTCGACCCGTCGGCCGACGTGCGGGCGGCGGATGTGCGGCTCGATGCGTCGGGTCGGGCGTCGTTCACCGTGTCCGTCGACGGGGCCTCGGCCGACGTCGCCCTGCGGGTGTCGGGGGTGCACCAGGTGGGCAACGCGCTCGCGGTCGTCGCGGCCGGCGTCGCCTGCGGGATGGACCTGGCCGATGTGGCCAAGGCGCTCTCGGACGCCGCGCCGGTGAGCCGGTGGCGGATGGAGATCCACGAACGACCTGACCAGGTCACGGTGGTCAACGACGCCTACAACGCCAACCCCGGCTCCATGCGGGCCGCACTGGAGGCGCTCGGCGCCATCGCCGGGGCCGTCACACCGAGACGACGCTGCTGGGCCGTGCTCGGCGAGATGCTCGAGCTCGGTGACGAGTCGAGGGCGGATCACGAGGAGGTCGGCCGCGCCGCGGTGGAGCTCGGGGTGGACCGTTTGGTGGTCGTCGGCGAGGGGGCCAGGCCGGTGGCCGACGGCGCAGGGGAGGCTCAGGCGGAGGGCGAGCGCGCGGCATACCCGACCGAGACGAGCGTGGTCGCCGACGCCGATTCGGCCTTCGCTCTGCTGACCGACCAGGTGGCACCGGGCGACGTCGTCCTCCTGAAGTCGAGCCGCGACTCTGGGCTGCGCTGGCTGGGCGACCGGCTGGTCGGCCTGGAGGTGCCCACGTGAAGGGCGTCCTCATCGCGGCCGCGGTGTCGCTCATCGCGGCCATGCTCGGCACGCCGATGTTCATCCGGTTCCTCGTCAAGCGGGGCTACGGCCAGTTCATCCGCGACGACGGACCGACGTCGCACCACATCAAGCGCGGCACCCCGACCATGGGCGGCGCCATCATCCTGGGGTCGGTGCTCGTCGCGTACTTCGCCGCGCACCTGTTCACTCTCGAAGCACCTACGGCCAGTGGGCTGCTCGTGCTGCTCCTCATGACGGGGCTCGGCGTCATCGGGTTCCTCGACGACTTCATCAAGATCTCGAAGCAGCGCAGCCTCGGCCTCCGGTCGAGGCAGAAGCTGGCCGGCCAGAGCTTCGTCGGCGTGCTCTTCGCGATCCTCGCGCTGAACTTCCCCAACGACCGGTTCCGCACTCCGGCCTCGCCGTTCATCTCCTTCGTGCGCGACACCCATCTCAACCTGGCCTTCGCCGGCACCATCGGCGGCATCATCCTGTTCGTCGTCTGGGCCAACCTGATGATCGCGGGCACGTCGAACGGCGTGAACCTCACCGACGGCCTCGACGGTCTGGCGACCGGGGCGTCGACGATGGTCTTCGGGGCCTACGTCCTCATCGGCATCTGGACCTCGAACCAGAACTGCCAGACCAACCCGGGCATCAAGTGCTACGAGGTGCGCGACAGCCTCGACCTGGCCGTCGTCGCCGCCGCCGGCATGGGCGCCTGCTTCGGGTTCCTGTGGTGGAACGCCTCGCCCGCCAAGATCTTCATGGGCGACACCGGCTCACTCGCCCTCGGCGGCGCGTTGGCCGGGCTGGCCATCACGACCCGCACCGAGCTGCTCGTCGTGGTGCTCGCCGGCCTGTTCGTGCTCGAGGTGCTCTCGGTCATGGCGCAGGTGGCATCGTTCAAGGCGACGGGCAAGCGGGTGCTCCGGATGGCGCCTCTGCACCACCACTTCGAGCTCGTGGGGTGGAACGAGGTCACGGTCGTCATCCGGTTCTGGATCGTCGCCGGGCTCTTCGTCGCCCTTGGCCTCGGCATCTTCTACGCGGAGTGGGTGGTGGCCGCGTGAGCGACGACTACGAGCCGCGGCCGGGCCTGACCCACCGCGACGCCGACTGGTCCGGGCTCCGGGTCCTCGTCGCCGGCCTCGCCATCAGTGGCTTCGCGGCGGCGGACGCGCTGTCCGAACGAGGGGCGGTCGTCACCGTCGTCGACGGCAAGCGCCCGGGGGTGCTCCGGGCCAACGACGAGCGGGCCGACATCCTCGACATCCTCGGTGTGACCGTCCGCCAGGGCGAGGAGCACATCACCGGTATGCCGCCGGAGGACGTCGACCTCGTCGTCACCTCACCCGGCTGGCGCCCGGACCAGCCGATGCTCCTGGAGGCCGCGGCCCGTGGCATACCCGTCTGGGGGGAGGTCGAGCTGGCGTGGCGGATGCGGGCCAAGGAGGGTGCCGCGCCGTGGCTGACCGTCACCGGCACGAACGGCAAGACGACGACCGTCAACATGCTCGCGTCCATCCTGCGCGCCGCCGGGCTGCGGGCCACGAGCGCCGGCAACGTCGGCACGCCGATCCTCGAGGCGGTGCTGCACCCGGAGCCGTTCGACGTCATCGCCGTCGAGCTGTCGAGCTTCCAGCTGCACTGGCAGCGGTCGGTGTCGCCGGTGGCCTCGGCGTGCCTCAACGTCGCGCCCGACCACCTCGACTGGCACGGCTCGTTCGAGGAGTACCTACGGGCCAAGGGGCGGGTCTACGAGCACACCCACATCGCGTGTGTCTACAACGTCGCCGACCCGCTGACCGAGCAGCTGGTCATGCAAGCCGAGGTCGTCGATGGCTGCCGCGCCGTCGGGTTCACTCTCGGCGTGCCGGCGGTCTCGATGATCGGGCTCGTCGACGAGGTGCTCGCCGACCGGGCGTTCGTCGAGCAGCGGCAGAACTCCGCGGCCGAGCTCGCTACCGTTCACGACCTCCAGGGCGACGCGCCGAGCATCGCTCCGCACTACATCGCCAACGCGCTCGCGGCGGCTGCCCTGGCTCGCGCCTACGGGGTGGGGCCGCTCTCCGTGCGTGACGGGCTGCGCACATTCCGGCCCGACCCGCACCGGATCGCCGACGTCGCCACGGTCGACGGCGTGCGGTTCGTCAACGACTCGAAGGCGACCAACCCCCATGCGGCCCACGCCTCACTGCTGTCGTTCGAGAAGGTCGTCTGGGTCGCCGGCGGCCTCCTCAAGGGCGCCACGGGGGAGCAGCTCGACGAGCTGGTGATGTCGGTGCTGCCGCGGTTACGCGGCGTCGTGCTCATCGGCGCCGACCGGGCGCGGATCGCCGAGGCCCTGGCCCGACACGCGCCCGACGTCCCGGTGGCCGACCTCGATCCGTCACACACTGAGCCCATGCGGGACCTGCCGGGAGTCGATGTGATGGACGCCGTCGTGGCCCGGGCCGCCGAGCTGGCCCAGCCGGGCGACGTCGTGCTGCTGGCCCCCGCTGCGGCGTCGATGGACATGTTCGCCAACTACGGCGCCCGCGGCGACGCTTTCGAGACCGCGGTCCGCCGCTGGGCGGAGGGGCGCGGCCGATGACCCAGGCCGTCCCCGGCACCCGTCGACCTGCCCCCGCACGGGCGACGAGCGCCCCCACCGCGCTGCCAGCCGGTGACTCGCTGCTCCACCGCGCGCTGCCGTTCCTCGCCCGGCTGGAGTCCCCGGTCACGTCGTACTACGTGCTGCTCGGCACGACGGCCATTCTTCTCATCATCGGGCTCGTCATGGTGCTGTCGGCCTCGATGATCACGTCCTACCGCGACGACGGCTCGACGTTCACCGTCTTCCTCGACCAGGCCAAGTTCGCTCTCATCGGCATCGTGGGCGCGGCCGTCGCCACCCACATCCCGGTGCGCTGGTACAAGCGGCTCGCCTTGCCTGCGCTGCTGGGCGCCCTGGTGCTCCAGGCCCTCGTCTTCACCCGGCTGGGCGTGTCGGTCAACGGCAACCGCAACTGGGTGAAGCTGGCTCCCGGTGTGCAGCTGCAGCCGTCCGAGCTGGTCAAGCTGGGCCTCATCCTGGTCGGCGCGGTCGTGCTCACCAAGAAGCGCAGGCTGCTCGGGCGCCTGCGCCACGTCGTCATCCCCTTCCTCGTGCCGATCGTCCTCGTCACCGTCGGCCTGGTGCTCGTCGGCCACGACCTGGGAACGGCGCTCATCCTCATCGGCATCGTGTCGGCCCTCCTCTTCGTCTCGGGGGTGCCGTCGCGCTTCTTCCTGCTGGCCGCGGGGATGTTCGCGGCGATGGCCATGGGCTTCGTCGTCACCAACCAGAACCGCATGGACCGCATCACGTCCTGGCTCGGCAACTGCGACAACGCCGACGGCACCTGCTACCAGTCGGTCCACGGCCTGTACGCCCTGGCCGACGGCGGCTGGTGGGGCGTCGGTCTCGGGGCCAGCAAGGAGAAGTGGAGCTGGCTGCCCGAGGCCCACAACGACTTCATCTTCGCCATCATCGGCGAGGAGCTCGGCCTGCCGGGCACGTTCGTCATCCTCCTGCTGTTCGCGCTGCTCGCCTGGGCGTGCTACCGCCTGACCCAGCGCTCGCGCGACCAGTTCGTCCGGGTGGCGACGGCGGGCGTGATGGCGTGGATCCTCATGCAGACGATCATCAACATCGGGGCGGTCATCGGCCTGCTCCCGGTCATCGGCGTGCCCCTCCCGCTCGTGTCCGCCGGTGGGTCCGCCCTCGTGACCACGCTGCTCGCGCTCGGGATGCTGATGTCGTTCGCCCGCGAGGAGCCCGGCGCGCGGGCGATCCTCGCGGCCCGTCCAGGCGTCGTCCGCCGATCCCTCGCGGTGCTGCCGAGTCGCAGGAAGCGCTGATGGTCCCGCCCCCGGGACCTGCGTCGGTGCTCCTCGCCGGGGGAGGTTCGGCCGGTCATGTCTCGCCGCTGCTGGCCACCGCCGACGCGCTGCGCCGACGTGACCCTGACGTCACCGTGACCGCGCTCGGCACCGACACCGGCCTGGAGGCCCGCCTCGTCCCCGCCCGGGGCTACGACCTGCGCTACGTCCCCCGGGTCCCCCTGCCGCGTCGGCTCGACCCGCGCCTGTTCGCCCTCCCCGGCTCCCTCCGGGGGGCCGTCGCCGCCGCCCGCCGCGCCATCGACGAGACGGGAGCGCAGGTGGTGGTGGGGTTCGGCGGCTACGTCTCGGCACCGGCATACCTCGCCGCCCGCCAGCGCCGCGTCCCGATCGTCGTCCACGAGCAGAACGCGACCCCCGGGGTCGCCAACCAGCTGGGCGCGCGGCTGACCCGCTTCGTCGCGTCGACCTTCCCGAGCACGCCCCTGGCCCGGGCGAGGGTGATCGGGATGCCGCTGCGCCGTGAGGTGTCGCAGCTCGACCGCCTCGCCCGGCGTGCGGAGGGAATGGCGACCTTCGGGCTCGACCCACAGTGGCCCACGATCCTCGTCACCGGCGGCTCGCTCGGTGCGCAGCGCCTCAACACCTCGTTCGCCGAACGCGCCGCCCAGCTCAGCGCCGCGGGGCTCCAGGTGCTGCACGTCACTGGGGAGGGCAAGCAGTTCGAGCCCGAGCGGCCGCTGGTCGGAGCGCCCTACGTGACCGTCCCCTACGCCGACCGGATGGAGCTCGCCTACGCGGCCGCCGACCTCGTGGTCTGCCGGTCCGGGGCGAACACCGTCTGCGAGCTCACCGCCGTCGGCCTCCCGGCGGTCTACGTGCCCCTGCCGATCGGCAACGGCGAGCAGCGGTTCAACGCGGCGGCGGTCGTCGCCGCGGGCGGCGGAATCCTCGTCGATAATGCGCTCTTCACGCCGGACTGGCTCTTCGAACACGTGGTCCCGCTGGCCACCGACGGGGGCCGCCTCGACGCTATGGGGGCGGCAGCGGAGTCGGTCGGCCAGCGGGACGCCGACGTGGCCCTCGCCGACCTCGTGCACGAGGCGTATGCCGCGTCGTCGGCCGGCCTCCGGACGGGACCGGGGTCGGCCGCGGGCGGCGACCCGGGGGTCGCCCGATGACGTTGCCGCAGACCAGGTTCGACTACCTGGCGCCGATGCCCGCGGCCGAGGACCTGGGGCGGGTGCACTTCGTCGCCATCGGGGGGGCGGGCATGAGCGGGGTCGCGCGGATCATGCTGGCCGGTGGCCTGACCGTCAGCGGGTCCGACGCGCGGGACTCACCGGTCCTCCACGCGTTGACCGTCGAAGGCGCGCAGGTCCACGTCGGCCACGACGCCGCCTACGTCGACGACGTCGACACGGTTGTCATCTCCTCGGCCGTCCGCGACGGCAACCCCGAGCTGACGGCGGCACGGGCCCGAGGCCTTCGGGTGCTGCACCGGGCGCAGGCGCTCGCCGCGACGATGGCCGGCTCACGGCGGGTCGCCGTGGCCGGGGCCAACGGCAAGACGACCACCACCTCCCTGCTCACCGTGGCCCTGCAGGCGTGCGGAGTCGACCCGTCGTTCGCGGTCGGCGGCGAGCTGGCCAAGCACGGCACCAACGCGCACCGCGGGTCCGGCGACGTCTTCGTCGTGGAGGCCGACGAGAGCGACGGCTCGTTCCTCGTCTACCACCCCGACGTCGCCATCGTCACCAGCGTGCAAGCCGACCACCTCGACTTCTACGGCGATCTCGCGACGGTCGAGGAGGCCTACCGCGCCTTCGTCGCCACGATCGCCGACGACGGCCTGCTCGTCGTGTGCGTCGACGACCCGGGGGCGCGGGCGCTGGCCGACCACGCCCGGTCGATGTCTCGCTCGGGGTCGCGTTCGGGGTCCCACTCAGGCGTACGGGTGCTCACCTACGGGGAGGCCGACGACGCCGACGTGCGCGTCACCGAGATTTCCCACCGGGGGCTGGCGTGGAGCGCCGAGCTCGTCGTGGGCGCCGACCGGCACCGGCTACGGCTGCTGGTCCCTGGGCGCCACAACATCCTCAACGCGACGGCCGCCTTCGCGGCGGCGACGGTCGGCCTGGACCAGCCGCCTGCCCGGGTGCTCGCCGGACTTGCCTCGTTCACCGGCACCCGCCGCCGGTTCGAGCCGAAGGGTCGAGAGGCCGGGGTGCAGGTCGTCGACGACTACGCCCACAACCCGGGCAAGGTGGCGGCCGTGGTCGGCGCCGCTCGTCAGATCCTCGAGGACGCTGGAGCCGGACGGCTCGTCGTCGTCTTCCAGCCGCACCTGTACTCCCGGACGCGAGACTTCGCGGCCCAGCTCGGTGAGAGCCTGTCGGGGGCCGACGTCGTGGTCGTCATGGACGTCTACGCCGCCCGCGAGGACCCCGTGCCAGGGGTCAGCGGCCGGCTCGTCGCTGAGGCCGTCACGGCGGCCCGCCCCGGTGTGGTGGTGCGCTACGTGCCGCGCTGGTCGGCCGTCGCCGACGTCGTCGTGGGGCTGACCCGCGTCGGCGACCTCGTCCTCACCGTCGGTGCGGGCGACGTGACCATGGTCGGCCCCGAGGTGCTGCTCCGCCTGCGGGACGCACCGGCGGACCCGAACGGCGGATCTCAGAGGGCGCAGGAGGAGGGCACGGGATGAGCGAGCGACCCAGGTGGCTGACCGAGACCGCCAGGTCCGGCACCGACACGGACGCCGACCTCGGCCGGGAGCCCGGCGTCGACGCGGCGCCGCCCCGGCGTCCGGTGGCGGGGGGCCGCCGACAGGGACGACGTCCGAGGCGCGCCAGTGGTGCCGGTGCGCGGGGGGCCGGCAACGGGCGTACGCCGGTCGCTCGGTCCAGTGGGGCCGCGGGTGTTCGCGGCGCGGGAGGGTCAGGCTGGCGCTCCGGAGCCGCGGCGATCTCGCCCTCGTCGAGGGCTCTGTTTGCGCGACGGGCTGCCCAGGTCCGGCGCCGGCCGTGGCGGCTGGGCGGGGTCCTGGCCGGGTTCCTGGTGCTCGTCGCGGCCGTGGCGTGGGCGGTGGGGTTCAGCCCGCTGCTGGCGACCCGGACGGTCACCGTCACCGGGCTGTCCGACCCGGCCGAGCAGCAAGGAGTGGCCGCGGCCGCGCGGATCGCGGTCGGGACCCCGCTGGCCCGCGTCGACATCGCGGGGGCGACCGACCGGGTGGGTCGGATCCCGGCCGTGGCCTCGGTGACGGTCAGCCGCTCCTGGCCGTCGACCGTCGTCGTCTCGGTGCAGCGCAAGGTCCCGGTGCTGGCCGTGAAGAACCCTCAAGGTCAACTACAGGTTGTCGATGTCACGGGCATTCCGTACGAGACCGTCGACGCCGTCCCGGCGGGAGTGGCCCAGGTGAACGCGGCGGCGGATACGGCCGACCCGGAGGGCATCCGGGCGGCCATCAGCATCCTGCAGCTCCTCCCGGCCGCCCAGCGGGCCCAGGTGACCCAGGTGACCGTGACGAGCGCCGACCTCGTCACGCTCCAGCTGGGCGCGGTCTCGGTCGTGTGGGGTGGCCTGGCCGACGGACCGAAGAAGCTCACCGTGCTGCAGGCCCTGCTCCCAACCAACCCCGGGGTCATCGACGTGAGCGCCCCGGACACCCCTGTCAGTCGCTGACTCCCCCGGTCCCACCCCCACCGGACTCACGTGTTTGTCGGTTCCGAAGGGTCAGTCGGCCCGAAACCGCCAATCTCGGGAGTCCGGTCGGGGCGCGGGCGTCCCATTGAGGCGGCGGGTCCGCTCACCGAGCGAGTCACACGCGACACTCCAGTCCCTCCCGCAACAGGGACGGGTCAATCTCGCGGCGAGGTCGAGGACACGCCGCCGCGTTGATTGATCGAGGTGGGTGCACGGCATACGGTCGGGCACCAGCGGACACCTCCTCAATCTAACCATCAGGTTGACCTTGAGACTTCGCGACACACCGTAGACGACACCCGAAGACCCGAACACTCGAACACGCCCACAGCACTTCAGGAAGGCCCACCCTCGTGGCTGCAGACCCGCACAACTACCTGGCCGTCATCAAGGTCGTCGGCATCGGCGGCGGAGGGGTCAACGCGATCAACCGGATGATCGACGTCGGCCTCAAGGGTGTCGAGTTCATCGCCATCAACACCGATGCCCAGGCCCTGCTGATGAGCGACGCCGACGTCAAGCTCGACGTGGGCCGCGAGCTGACCCGTGGCCTCGGCGCCGGCGCCGACCCCGAGGTCGGCAAGAAGGCGGCCGAGGACCACGCCGAAGAGATCGAAGAGGTCATCAAGGGCGCCGACATGGTCTTCGTCACGGCCGGCGAGGGTGGTGGCACGGGCACCGGTGGTGCGCCCGTGGTCGCGCGCATCGCCCGTGGCCTCGGCGCGCTGACCATCGGCGTCGTCACGCGCCCGTTCACCTTCGAGGGCCGGCGCCGGGCCAACCAGGCCGAGTCCGGCATCGCCTCGCTGCGCGAGGAGGTCGACACCCTCATCGTCATTCCCAACGACCGGTTGCTGTCGATCAGCGATCGCAACGTCTCGATGATGGACGCGTTCCGCAGCGCCGACCAGGTGCTGCTGTCCGGCGTGCAGGGCATCACCGACCTCATCACGACGCCGGGCCTGATCAACCTCGACTTCGCCGACGTCAAGTCGGTCATGCAGGGCGCTGGGTCGGCCCTTATGGGCATCGGCTCCTCGCGCGGCGAGGACCGTGCGGTCCAGGCGGCCGAGCTGGCCATCTCCTCGCCGCTGCTGGAGGCGAGCATCGACGGTGCCCACGGTGTGCTGCTGTCCATCTCCGGCGGGTCCGACCTGGGGCTGTTCGAGATCAACGAGGCGGCTCGCCTGGTGCAGGAGGCTGCTCACCCCGAGGCCAACATCATCTTCGGCGCGGTCATCGACGACGCGCTCGGCGACGAGGTGCGCGTCACCGTCATCGCGGCCGGGTTCGACAGCGGCTCACCCAACAAGCGCCAGGACGACCGGGCGCTCGGCTCGGTCCAGGGTGGTGGTGGCGGCCGACAGCCGGCCTACGCCGCCTCGGTTCCGAGCCGTCCGGAGGCGGCCCCGGCGCGAGAGTCGTCACCGTCCGGGACCCCGCTGCCACCCGCCTCGGCCCCCCCCGGCCAAGGCAGCCACGGCGACCAGGGCAGCCAGGGCGGCCAGAGCGGTCAGCAGGGCGCGCCCAACCCGGTCGTGCAGCCGAACCAGCCGGTGCAGCGTCCGCCGCATGCCGTGACCTTCGACGACGCCGACGATCTCGATGTGCCGGACTTCCTCAAGTAGCACCCCCACACCGCACCACCGGACGCAGGACCGTCGCCGAACCCGGCGGCGGTCCTTCGTCTGCCCCCTGCGCGGGGTTGGCTCGTCAGGCGCCGGGTCCCTGGCCATGACCTGGGCATGACGTGCGACATGAGGTGCGACATGACGTCCGACCTCACCCCGTTCAACGGGGGGTATGCCCGGTGCGGCCGTGGACGGGAGCCGCCGGTCTCGGCCGGCGCCGTTCTGGGAGGATGGGCCGCGTGTACTCCTGGCGCCGGGCTCTCTCTGCGGAACCGGGGCGAGCAGGCGCGGTCCTGGCGTTCACCTCTCGGCGCGGTGGAGTCAGCCGGGGGCCGTGGTTAGGGCTCAACCTCGGTGGGGCGACCGGTGACGCGCCCGATGACGTCGCGGCGAACCGGACCAGACTGGCCCAGGACCTCGGTCTGCCCACCGAACGGCTGGTGTTCATGAACCAGTGCCACGGCCGTGACGTGGCCGTCGTCGATGGTCCCTGGGCCGGCGAGGCGCCGTCCGTCGACGCCATCGTCACGCGGCATACCGAAGTGGCCCTCGCCGCCCTCGCCGCCGACTGCGTGCCGGTGCTGCTCGCCGACCGCGCCGCCGGCGTCGTCGCCGCCGTCCACGCCGGGCGTCCTGGGCTGGTCGCGGGCGTGGTCGCCGCCACGGTCGCGGCCATGCGGGGTGTCGGCGCTCACCCGCAGGATGTCGAGGCCGTGGTCGGACCTTCGGTGTGCGGCCGGTGTTACGAGGTGCCCGCCGCGCTGCGCGACGAGGTCGCGGCCGTGAGCCCGGTGAGCGCCACGGTGTCGTGGACGGGTACGCCCGCGGTCGACATCGCCGCCGGCGTCGTCGACCAGCTGCGCCGCGCCGGAGCATCCGTGACCTGGGTACCGGGGTGTACGCGTGAGGACGGGGACCTCTACTCCTATCGGCGCGACGGGCGCACCGGGAGGCACGCCGGTGTCGTCCGGCTGCTCCCGCCGTCGGCGGCCACATCATGACCGACCCCGCTGCCCGGCGCGACGAGCTCGCCGCGGGTCTGACCGCGGTGCGTCGGCGCATCGCCGCCGCCTGCGCCGAGTCGGGTCGTGCCCCCGACGAGGTCGAGCTGGTCGTCGTCACCAAGCTGTTCCCCGCCTCGGACGTCCGGCTGCTGGCCGACCTCGGTGTCAGCCAGGTGGGCGAGAACCGCGATCAGGAGGCCCGCGAGAAGCTGACCGACCCGCTCCTGGCCGACACGCGGCTGACCCGGCACTTCATCGGCCAGCTGCAGACCAACAAGGCGGGGTCGGTCGTCTCCTACGCCGACGTGGTCCACACCGTCGACCGGCGCCGTCTCGTCGACGCCCTCCAGTCCGCCGCCGACCGGGCCCACCGACGGCCCAGAGTCCTCGTGCAGGTGAGCCTGGACGACGACGCCGGGGCGGCCGGCCGGGGTGGCGCACCGGCCGACGAGGTGGCGGCGCTCGCCGACGCCGTGGCCGACGCGCCGGCCCTCGAGCTGGGTGGCCTCATGGCCGTTGCCCCCGTCGACGGCGACCCCGACGAGGCGTTCCAGAGGCTGGCCGGCGTCGCCGAGCGACTGCGGGAGTCCCACCCTGGAGCGACGTGGGTCTCCGCCGGGATGAGCGGCGACCTGGAGGTCGCGATCCGGCACGGGGCGACACACCTGCGTGTCGGGAGCGCAATCCTCGGTTCCCGTCCGGCCCTTCGCTAACGTCGCTGACGACAACCGATTTGCCTGCTATACCAAGGGAGTTCCACGATGGCTGGGGCGCTTCGCAAGACCATGGTCTACCTCGGACTCGCTGAGGACGACGAGCGCTACGACGACGGCGACCACCGTGACGATGCCGGCGGAGCTCATGACAGCGCCCGCGACCACGCATACGACGACCGATCCGAGCGGACCGACCGCGGTGAGCGCAGCCCTCAGCGGGAGACTGGCGCGTCGGCCGTGACGCAGCTGCCCCGCCGACCCACGTCGGTCGCGCGCCTTGTCCGCGAGCCGGAGGTCGGCCCGCTGAACCGGATCACGACGATCCACCCGCGCACCTACAACGAGGCCAAGACCATCGGCGAGGCGTTCCGCGACGGCACGCCGGTCATCATGAACCTCTCCGACATGAGCGACGCCGACGCCAAGCGCCTCGTCGACTTCGCCGCCGGGCTGGTCTTCGGGATGCACGGCACCATCGAGCGGGTCACCTCCAAGGTGTTCCTCCTCTCGCCCGCGCACGTCGAGGTGGCGACCGAGGAGACTGAGGCCGTGCCCAGCACGCGGGGCTTCTTCAACCAGTCCTGAGCCACCGGCGAGCCGGTGAGGTGGCTCGCCGGGCGAGCCACACACCCCGGAGTCGGGGTTCAGAGCATTCATCAGCGAGACTGGTCGTATGCGCGTCATCGGCTCGGTCTTCACGACCCTCGTCTTCCTGTTCTTCCTGATGCTCATCGGGCGGCTGGTCTTCGACTGGGTCCAGGTGCTGTCCCGGGACTGGCGTCCCAAGGGCGGCATCCTGGTGGTGGCCGAGCTGGTCTACACGGTGACGGACCCACCGCTGCGGCTGCTGCGCCGGGTGATTCCCTCGATCAACCTGGGGGGGATGCGGATCGACATCGCCTTCCTCGTCCTGATGGTCATCACGTCCGTGCTGATGAACATCCGTATCTGACCCCGAGCGACGGCCCGGGCCGTCCACCAGCGATGTTGGTGGTGCGCAGGGGGTTCGCTAACGTTGATCCGGAACGGGCGCACCAGCCCTGACCGGTCCGATGAACGAGGTGGATTCACCATGGCGCTGACGCCCGAGCAGATTCTCAACAAGCACTTCCAGACCACCCAGTTCCGGAAGGGCTACGACGAACGGGACGTCGACGACTTCCTCGACGACGTGGTCGCCGAGATGCGCGCCCTCGCCGCGCAGCGGGACGACTACAAGCACCAGTTCGAGGAGTGTCAGTCGCGCTCTGGGGTCGGGCAGCCCCGCGGGTCCGCCCTGGCCGGCCAGGAGAGCCGAGAGAGCCGAGGGGTGAAGGACCAGGAGGGCAAGCTGGCCGAGCTGCAGGCTCGCATCGACCAGGCCGAGGCCCGTGAGCGCGAGGTGGGTGACCGGCTGTCCAAGGCGCAGGCCGCCGTGGCCGCGGCCGAAGCGCAGGTCAAGGACCGACAGGGGGCGATCGACTCCTCGGTGCAGGACCGCCTCGAGGCGGCCGAGTCCCGCGCCCGCCAGGAGAGCGAGGCCAAGACCCAGGCCGAGCACCGGGTCGAGCGGCTGGAGCACGAGCTCGCCGAGGCGAAGCAGACGGCGGGCGCCGCCGACGGTCGCATCCGGACGGGTGAGCAGCAGCTCACCGAGGCCCGTGAGCGGGCCCAGCAGGCTGAGCAGCGTGCGGCGGACGCCGAGCAGCGCGCCGCAGCGGCGGCACAGGAGGCCGAGGCGGTCAAGGCGGAGCGTGAGTCCCAGCCGGCCGTCGAGGGCGAGAGCAAGACGGGCGTCATGCAGGCGGTCGCGGGCGGGGCGGCCGGCGGCACCAGCGCCGCAGCCCTGATCGAGCTGGCCCAGCGGCTCCACGACGAGCACGTCGGCAAGGGCGAGGCCCGCCGCGACGAGCTGTTCAGCGAAGGCCAGCAGCGCCACGACGAGCTCGTCGGCACCGGCCAAAGCACGTACGACGAGCTCCTCAGCACCGGCCAGGCCCGTCACGACGAGCTCCTCAGCACCGGCCAGGCTCGTCACGACGAGCTGGTCGGTACGGCCCAGGCCCGTCACGACGAGCTCATCGGCACCGCCCAGCAGCAGCACGACACGCTCCTCGCCGAGGCCAAGGACCGCCACGAGCAGCTCATCACCGAGGGACGCGAACGGTCCACCGGCATGGTGGCCGAGGCACAGCAGAAGAAGGCCGCAGTGCTCGGCGAGCTCGAGCAGGAGAAGACGCTGCTGGAGCAGAAGATCGACCAGCTGCGCGGCTTCGAGCGCACCTACCGCAGCCAGCTCAAGTCCTACCTCCAGGGCCAGCTGAACGAGCTCGACCAGACCGGCGTCGAGCCGGCCGAGACGTCGGCGTCCTCAGACCACGGCGACGCCGATCCCTCTGAGGGTGGCGACGGCGACGGCCACCTCGTCGACGCGGGCGGCGTCAACGGCCAGGAGCCGCACGCCGACGAGACCGGTCACCGCTCGGCCGACCAGCACTGACGACCGACGCGCCGCGGGCCTCCTCCTCGACCTGAGGATGAGGCCCGCGGCCGTTCACCCATGCCACACGGCACCGTGGCAGCCACCCGTCAGGCGCGGCACAGACCGCACCGGGGAGACCCCGGCGGTGCGCCGCGTTGGGGATCTCGGCGCGCGGGGCTTATCCTCGCCCCGTCCGTCATCGAGGACCCCCTTTCCCGGAAGGCCACACTGCCATGGCAGCCAAGAGGACCCCCGCCACCACCTCGGCGGGTCGGACGACGACTGCGGTCAAGCCATCGGCCGCGAAGACAGCCAAGGCCGCGTCGAAGGCGGCCCCGGCCAAGACCGTCGCCAAGACCACCGTTAAGGCAGCCCCAGCCAAGGCCGCGTCGAAGGCGGCTACCGCCAAGACCACCGCCAAGACCACCACCAAGACCACCACCAAGGCGGCCCCGGCCACGGCGGCGTCGAAGGCGGCCCTGGCCAAGGCCGCGACGCCGGCGCCCACAGCGAAGCGGTCCTCGACGGCCAAGGTCGCCCCCGCCAAGAGCGTCCCGGCCAAGACCGCCACCACGACGGCGACATCGCCCGCGACGCCCGCGACGCCTGCGGCGATCAAGGCGACCACGACCGCGCCGGCGAAGACCACCCCCGCCAAGGCGACGCCGGCACCGGCCAGGAGCCGCAGCACCAAGGCGGCCGCGACGACCGCTCCACCGACGACCGTGCTGCGGGTGGCCCACACCGAGAAGCCCTGGACGGCGAAGGAGCTGCGAGAGATCCGCGCGGAGCTGGACGCCGAGCGGGCCCGGGCGCTGGCCGACCTCGAGATCGCCGAGTCCGACCTCCAGGGGCTGATGCGCGACGCGGGTGAAGGGGCGGGCGACGACCAGGCCGACGCCGGCGCCAGCATTTTCGGGCGCGAGTACGAGATGAGCCTCGCGGCGAACTCGCGCGAGAAGCTCGAGCAGGTCGAGCATGCCCTGGAACGCCTGGACAACGGCACCTACGGCGTCTGTGAGTCCTGCGGCAACCCCATCGGCAAGATGCGCGTGCAGGCCGCGCCACGGGCCACCTTGTGCCTGGCGTGCAAGACCAGGCAGGAGCACCGCTGATCCCCGCGACGCCCGACCAGCGCGACCCCGCCGAGCCCCGTCCCGGCCCGGCCGCCGGCCTACCCGCCGAGGGCCGCCGTGTCCTGTTCGGGGCGCTCGTGACCCTGGCCGTCGTCACCTACGCTGCGGACCAGCTCGGCAAGGCGTGGGCCGTGAGCACGCTCACCGACCAGCCGCCTCGCAGCATCGTCGGTACGGCGCTGCAGCTGGACCTCATCCGCAACCCCGGCGCGGCCTTCTCGGTCGGCACCGGGAGCACCTGGGTCCTCACGCTCATCGCCGTCGTCGTGCTCGTCGTCATCGTTCGGACCAGCCGCCGACTGGGCTCCACGGGCTGGGCGTGGGCGCTGGGCCTGCTGCTCGGTGGTGCCCTGGGCAACCTCACCGACCGGATCGTCCGTGAGCCGGGGCTCGGCCAGGGCCATGTCATCGACTTCATCAACTACAACGGCTGGTTCATCGGCAATGTCGCTGACATCGCCATCGTCAGTGCGGCCGTACTCATCGGCATCCTGGCGGTGACCGGCCGGAGCGTTGACGGAACTCGTGAGACTCGTGAGACTCGTGAGACTCGTGAGGCCCCTGGGACCGGTGAGATCCGCCCCGGGGGCCGGCCCGACGACCAGTCCCCACCACCCGACGACGCCCGGCCATGACCACCGACGCCCGCACCCTCTTGGTGCCCGACGGCCTCGAAGGCGAGCGGGTCGACGCGGCGATCGCCCGGCTGTTCGGGGTGTCGCGCACCCGGGCCGCCGACCTGGCCGTCTCCGGCGCCGTCCAGGTCAACCACCGGTCCGCCGGCAAGTCCGACCGGGTCTGCGCCGGTGACCTGCTCGAGGTCGAGCTACCGCGCCATGACGCCGTCCCCACGGTCGCGGTCGTCGCCGAGCCGGTGCCGGGGATGACGGTCGTCCACGACGACGAGGACATCGTCGTCGTCGACAAGCCCGTCGGGGTAGCCGCCCACCCCAGCGTCGGCTGGACCGGACCCACCGTCCTCGGGGGCCTGGCCGCGGCGGGCTACCGGATCTCCACCTCGGGCGCCAGCGAGCGTCAAGGGGTCGTCAGCCGCCTGGACGTGGGCACCTCGGGCCTCATGGTCGTCTGCAAGAGCGAGTCCGCCTACTCCGTCCTCAAGCGGGCCTTCAAGCAACGCACCGTCGACAAGACCTACCACGCCCTCGTGCAGGGACTCCCCGACCCGGTCGTCGGCACCGTCGACGCGCCCATCGGCCGCCACCCCGGACACGACTACAAGTTCGCCGTGATGGAGTCGGGCAAGCACGCGGTGACCCACTACGAGGTGGTCGAGGCCTTCCGGCACGCTTCGCTGCTCAAGATCCACCTCGAGACCGGTCGGACGCACCAGATCCGGGTGCACTTCGCCGCCCTGCACCATCCCTGTTGCGGCGACCTCACCTACGGAGCCGACCCCCGCCTGGCCGCCCGGCTCGGCCTCGACCGGCAGTGGCTGCACGCCTCCGGGCTCGGCTTCGAGCACCCGCGCACCCACGAGTGGGTCACCTACGCCAGCCCCTTCCCGCCCGACCTGCAGCACGCGCTCGACGTCATCTCCACCGGCTGACCCGAGCAGACAGCCCCACACCGCCCGAACCCGGAACCCGCCGCATACCGGCCCGCGGCATACCCACTCGCGGTAGGAATGCGCGGTATACCGCTGGCCCGGGCCGTGGCAGGGATGGCCGCGTTCACGGCCACGTTCGCGGACACCGGCTGGTTCGCTCTGCACGTCCGGTGGCTCGCCCCCGACCCGGGAGACCCGTTGCGACGGCTCACCGCCGCGGTGGCCGCCGCCTTCCCCCAGCACCCGCCTGACGAGGGAGCCTACGAGGACGTCGTCCACACCTCACCGTCAGCCACGACTCGCCGGTCGAGCCGCTGCGGGCCGCCTGCGCGGCAGGTGCGGACGGCCCTCCCGGTCCGCACCCGCGTGAGCGAGGTCCACTTCGTCGGGCGCCCCGAGGTCGGCGGTCAATGGGACGTCGGGGCCGGTTCCCGCTGGCCTGAGCGGCACCGACGGCGCCCCGACACGCCGACTGCGAGCCGGTTCCTCGGCGTCGTCGCAGGTCGGAGCGGGCGTCGCCGCAGGACCGCCGACGGCGCGGCCCGACACGCCGACGGTGTCCTGCGGCCCGCCTAGACTCGACCGCGATGCCCGCCCAGCCCGCCCCACCGACGCCCTCCCGTAAGCAGCCCAGCGACGAGAGCTTCGTCCACCTGCACGTCCACACCGAGTACTCCATGCTCGACGGTGCTGCGCGGATCGACGAGCTGCTCTCGTCGGCCGCGGAGATGGGTATGCCGGCCATCGCGACGACCGACCACGGCTACGTCTTCGGCGCCTACGAGTTCTGGTCCAAGGCCCGCACCTACGGCATCAAGCCCATCATCGGGGTCGAGGCCTATCTCACCCCCGGCACGTCCCGGCGCGACCGCACCCGCACCCGGTGGGGCGACGACAGCGCGTCGCGCGACGACGTCGGCGGCGGCGGCGCCTACACCCACATGACCCTGCTGGCCCGCACCACCGGCGGCATGCACAACCTCTTCCGGATGAGCTCCCTGGCCTCCATGGAGGGCCACTACTTCAAGCCGCGCATCGACCGCGAGCTGCTGAACCACTACGGCGGCGGGCTCATCGCCACGACCGGCTGCGTAGGCGGCGAGGTCCAGACCCGGCTGCGGCTCGGCCAGTACCAGCAGGCCCGAGCGGCTGCGGCCGAGTTCCAGGACATCTTCGGCAAGGAGAACTTCTACGCCGAGGTCATGGACCACGGCATCCCCATCGAGCGGCAGACCCAGCGCGAGCTGCTCCGACTCGCCAAGGACCTGCAGCTGCCACTGCTCGCCACCAACGACCTGCACTACACCCAGCCGGAGCACGCCAAGGCCCACGCGGCGCTGCTGTGTGTCCAGTCCGGCTCGACCCTGATGGACCCCACCCGGTTCAAGTTCGACGCCGAGGAGTTCTACCTCAAGAGCGCGCAGCAGATGCGCCACCTGTGGCGCGAGCTGCCCGAGGCCTGCGACAACACGCTGCGGGTCGCCGAGCAGTGCAACGTCACCTTCATCGAGGGGGAGGGGCGCTACATGCCCCGGTTCCCTTGCCCCGAGGGTGAGAACGAGGAGTCCTGGTTCGTCAAGGAGGTCGAGCGGGGCCTGCGGGCCCGCTACCCCGACGGCGTGCCGGAGTATGCGTCGAAGCAGGCCCGCTACGAGACCGGGGTCATCCTCGGCAAGGGGTATGCCGGCTACTTCCTCGTCGTCGCGGACTTCATCAACTGGGCCAAGGACCACGGCATCCGGGTCGGCCCCGGACGTGGCTCCGGCGCCGGGTCGATGTGCGCCTACGCCCTGCGGATCACCGACCTCGACCCGGTGGAGCACGGCCTGGTCTTCGAGCGGTTCCTCAACCCCGAGCGGCCGTCGATGCCCGACTTCGACGTCGACTTCGACGAGCGCCGGCGCGGTGAGGTGATCCGCTACGTCACGCAGAAGTACGGCGAGGAGCGAGTCGCCCAGATCGTCACCTACGGCACCATCAAGGCCAAGCAGGCGGTCAAGGACGCGGCCCGCGTCATGGGCCATCCCTTCGCCATGGGGGAGAAGCTCACCAAGGCGATGCCGCCGCCGATCATGGGCAAGGACATGGCCCTGTCGGGGGTGTTCGACCCCACCCATCCCCGCTACCACGAGGGCGCCGACTTCCGCGGCCTTCATGAGGAGGACCAGCAGACCAAGGAGGTCGTCGAGACCGCTCTGGGCCTGGAGGGACTGAAGCGCCAGTGGGGCGTCCACGCGGCCGGCGTCATCATGAGCAGCGAGCCGCTGATCGACCTCATCCCGATCATGCGCCGTGAGCAGGACGGCCAGATCATCACCCAGTTCGACTACCCCAGCTGCGAGACGCTGGGCCTGGTCAAGATGGACTTCCTGGGGCTGCGCAACCTCACCATCCTCGACGACGCGATCGAGAACGTCCGGGCCAACCGGGGCGAGGAGGTCGACCTCGAGGTCCTGTCCAAGGACATGACCGACCCCGAGGCCTACAAGCTCCTGCAGCGCGGTGACACGCTCGGCGTGTTCCAGCTCGACGGCGGCGGCACCCGCACGCTGTTGCGCCAGATGCAGCCGACGACGTTCGAGGACATCTCGGCGACGATCGCGCTCTACCGCCCGGGCCCGATGGGCATCAACAGCCACACCAACTACGCGATGCGCAAGACCGGCCGCCAGCCGGCCACGCCCATCCACCCCGAGCTGGCCGACCCGCTCGAGGAGATCCTCGGCGCGACGCACAACCTCATCGTCTACCAGGAGCACGTGATCCAGATCGCCCAGAAGGTGGCGGGCTACACGCTCGGCCGGGCCGACCTGCTGCGCAAGGCGATGGGCAAGAAGAAGAAGGAGGTCCTCGACGCCGAGTTCGCCGGCTTCGAGGCCGGGATGCAGGAGCAGGGCTACAGCGCCGGGGCGATCAAGACGCTGTGGGACGCCCTCATGCCGTTCGCCGACTACGGCTTCAACAAGGCGCACGCCAAGGCCTACGCCCTGATCTCCTACTGGACCGCCTACCTCAAGGGCAACTACCCCGCCGAGTACATGGCCGGGCTGCTCACCAGCGTGCGCGACGACAAGGACAAGTCGGCGCTCTACCTCAACGAGTGCCGCCGGATGGGCATCAAGGTCCTGCCGCCCGACGTCAACCAGTCGGTCGCCAACTTCGCCGCCGTCGGCACCGACATCCGGTTCGGCATGGCCGCGATCCGCAACGTCGGGCACAACGTCGTCGCCGAGGTCGTGCGCACCCGCGAGGAGAAGGGCGCCTACTCCTCCTTCAAGGACTTCCTCGGCAAGGTCCCGGCCGTGGTCTGCAACAAGCGCACCATCGAGTCGCTCATCAAGGCGGGGGCCTTCGACTCCCTCGGTGAGAGCCGCCGCGGCATGCTCGAGGTGCACGTCCAGTACGTCGACGCCCTCGTCGACGTCAAACGCCACCAGGAGCACGGACAGGAAACGCTGGACATCTTCAATATCGGCGCCTTCGGCGGTTTAGGAGACGCCGACGAGGACGCCGGTATGCCCGGGCAGATGTCCTCAGGAGCCGTCGACGGCCTGCCTCCCGTGCCGCGCCAGGAGTGGGACAAGCAGACGCTGCTGACCTTCGAGCGCGAGATGCTCGGGCTCTACGTCTCCGACCACCCGCTGTTCGGCATCGAGCACGTGCTGACCCAGCACGCCGACACCTCGATCGCCTCGCTCATGGGTGACGAGCCGAAGCCCGACGGCACCCCGGTCACCGTCGCGGGTCTCATCACCGGCCTACAGATCAAGCGGACCAAGAAGGGCGACCTCTGGGCCATCGCCACGGTGGAGGACCTCGAGGGGGCGATCGAGTGCCTCTTCTTCCCCAGCTCGTATGCGCCGGTCGCCCCGCTGCTGCGCACCGACGTCGTCTGCGTCGTCCGCGGGCGGGTGAGCAGCCGCGACGACTCGGTCTCGATCTTCGCGCAGGAGCTGAGCCTGCCCGACATCAAGGAGGGGCCGCGCGGCCCGGTGGTCGTCTCGCTGCCCCTGCAACGGGCCACCGACGCCGTGGCCGAGGAGATCCGCCGGGTTTTGGGTGAGCACCCCGGTGTCACCGAGGTGCATCTCAAGCTCACCCAGCCCGGTCGGTCGGTGCTCATGAAGGTCGAGGACCGGCTGCGGGTCACCGCGTCACCCGCCCTGTTCGGTGACCTCAAGGCGCTGCTCGGCCCCTCCTGCCTCAGCTGACCGTGCGCCCGACGGACCGGCGCCGTATTGCGGGCCAGCGGCTGGCGGCGATGCGGATCTCCCCGGCCGCGGTGCGCCAGGCCGGTGATGACGGGGCATCGGAGCCGGCCGCCGACACCATCGCCCGCACCGTCCACCACCACCTGGCCATGCAGGCCCAGGACGCCGCCAGCGGCCTGTGGTCGGTGGGCGTGCGCACCGGCGCGACCCGGGCGGAGGTCGAGGCCGCCGCGGCGGCCCGGCTCATCACCCGCTCGTGGCCCTTGCGCGGCACGCTGCACCTCATGGCCACCCAGGACGTGCGCTGGATGTGCCGCCTGCTCGCCGCCGAGATGACGACGGCCGAGCGCAGCCGCCACGCCCAGCTGGAGCTCACCCCGGCGACGCTGGACCGCGCCCGCGAGGTGCTCAGCGCCGCTCTGCGGGGCGGGGTGGCCATGCCTCGACCCGAGGTGCTGAACACGTTGCGCGCCAACGGAATCGACCCGTCCGGCCAGCGCGCGGCGCACATCCTCGGGCGGCTATGCCAGGAGGCGCTGCTTTGCCAGGGTCCGGCGCAGGAGCGCCAGCCGACGTTCGTGCTGCTCGACGACTGGGTGCCCTGGTCGTGGGACCCCGGCCGGGAGGAGGCGCTGGCGGCCCTCGCCACCCGCTACGTCGCCAGCCACGGTCCAGTGACGATGCGCGACCTGGCGGGGTGGGTCGGCAAGACCCTCATCTTCGCGCGCGAAGCCGTGGCCCTGGCCGGCGACCAGGTCCGGACCACCGAGATCGGTGGACAGGCGTACCTCGTGCCGCCGGAGCCGACCCCGGTCGCGACCACCGCCGCGGTGCGGCTGCTCCCGGGGTTCGACGAGTTCGTCCTCGGCTACAAGGACCGCTCCGCCATGATGTCGGCCGCGGAAGAGCTCCTGGTCGTACCCGGGAAGAACGGGATGTTTCTCGGCACCGTCACGGTCGGTGGGGTCGTCGCCGGCACGTGGGGACGGCGGACGACCACCCGAGGCACAGTGGTCACCGTGACCCCGTTCGCCCTGTTGACCCCGTCCCGCCGGCGCTCCGTCGAACGGGCGGCGGTGGCCTACGGCCGGTTCCTCGGCACCGCGGTCGAGGTCGCCTACGCCGGCGCTTAGGGTTCTACGGGTGCCCGTCTCGTCAAACCTCACCCCGCCGCCACACGCCCCTCAGGAGCCGACGACCCGGACCCGTCACGGTGACACCGTCACCGACGAGTACGCGTGGATGGCCGACCGGGACGACCCTCGGCTGCGGGCCTACCTCGAGGCCGAGAACAGCTACACCGAGGGGATGACTCCTGAGGTGGGTCCCGTCGCGGACGCGATCTTCGGTGAGATCAAGGCCCGCACCAAGGAGACCGACCTCAGCGTTGCGGTGCGGCACGGCGGCTGGTGGTACTACTCCCGCACCATCGAGGGCGAGCAGTACTCCGTCGAAGGGCGGGTGCCCGTCGCCGACCACCCCGCCCGGCCGGACCTCGACGGCGACCGGCCCCCCGCCGGTGAGCAGGTCATCCTCGACGAGAACGCCGAGGCTCGGGGGCACGAGTTCTTCTCCCTCGGGGCCAGCGACGTGTCGCCCGATGGGCACCTGCTCGCGTATGCCGTGGACGTGACCGGCGACGAGCGTTACGACCTCCGGGTCAAGGACCTCGGCTCCGGGGAGGTCGTCGACGACGCGGTGACCCGAATCGCCGCGGGGGTTGCCTGGTCCCGCAACGGTTCTCACCTGTTCTACACGCGCTACGACGACGCGTGGCGGCCCTTCCAGATCTGGCGGCACGAGCTAGGCACTCCGGCCGACGCCGACGACCTCGTGCTCGAGGAACGCGACCCGGCGTTCCGGGTCGCGGTGGGGACGTCCCGCGACGACCGGTGGGTCGTCCTCGTCGTCGGCTCCTCGACCTCCTCGGAGGCCTACCTGCTCGATGCGGAAACTCCGACGGCCGCAGCGGTTCTCGTCGCCGCTCGCCGCCCCAAGGTGGAGTACGACATCGAGGTGATGGGTGACGAGATCCTTGTCGTGCACAACCGCGACCGGGTCAACTTCGAGGTCGCCCGCGCGCGCTGGGTCGACGGCGCCGTGGGGGAGTGGGAGCCGCTCGGGCTCACCACCGAGGCCGAGCTGGTCGGCGGGGTGGACGCCTTCGCCGGGTTCGTCGTCGTCTCGCTGCGCACCGAGGGTCAGACCGCGGTCCGCCTGGTGGCCCGGGACGCCCACTCCCACAACGGTTTCAGTGACACCTGGGACATCGCCTTCGACGAGCCCGTGCGCTCGGTGGGTCTCGGCGACAACCCCGACCCCGCTACTGCCACCCTTCAGGTCGTCTACGGCTCCCTTGTCACCCCGCCCAGCGTCTACGACTACCACGTGCCCACGCGGGCTCTGACGCTGCTCAAGCAGCGCGAGGTCCTCGGCGGCTACGACCCCGCCGACTACGAGCAGACCCTCGAGTGGGCGCGGTCCGGCGACGGCGCACGGGTGCCCGTCTCGGTCGTCCGCCGGCGCACGACGCCGCTCGATGGCACAGCACCGGGCGTCCTCTACGCCTACGGCGCCTACGGCATCTCGATGGACCCGTGGTTCTCCGTCGCCCGGCTCTCCCTGCTCGACCGGGGTGTCGTGTTCGCCGTCGCCCATGTGCGTGGCGGGTCCGAGCTGGGCCGGCCGTGGTACGACGACGGCCGGATGGCCCACAAGCACCACACCTTCGAGGACTTCGCGGCCGCGGCCGACCACCTCGTGCAGCAGCGCTTCGTGCACCCCGACCGCCTGGTCGGGCAGGGCGGCTCGGCCGGCGGCCTGCTCATCGGCGCTGTGGCCAATGATGACGCGGGCCGGTTCCGGGCGCTGCACGCGCAGGTGCCGTTCGTCGACGTCCTGACGACGATGTTGGACCCCGACCTCCCCTTGACCGCGGGTGAGTGGGAGGAGTGGGGTGACCCCATCACCGACCCTGACGCCTACCGCTGGATCAAGGCGTACGCCCCCTATGACAACGTGACCGACCGCCGCTACCCGGCCCTGCTGGTCACGACGAGCATCCACGACACCCGGGTCTACGTGACCGAGCCGGCGAAGTGGGTCGCCCGGTTGCGCGACCACGCGACCAACGACCCTGAGCTCGACCCCATCCTCTTCCGCACGTGGATGACTGCCGGCCACATGGGACAGTCGGGGCGCTACGACGCGTGGCGCGAGACCGCCTGGGAGCTGGCCGTGCTGCTGTACCTCTCGCGCGAGCGCTGAGCCGTGGCGGGGTCGGTAGCGGCCGACACGCTCGTGACGGTCGACGACACGGCGGGCTACGTCCGGCTCGTGCTGATCGTCGCCGTGCTCGCGGGCTTGGCGGCGCTCGTCAACCGTCTCGGCGGTCTCCAGCTCGCCCGGGAGGATCTGGTGGCCGCCGCGCGGGCCACCGTGCAGCTGGCCCTCGTGGGTGTCGTCATCGCCGTCGTCCTCAGGTCGTGGTGGCTCACCGCCGCGTTCGTGCTGGTCATGGTCGGTGTCGCCGCCCTCACCTCGGGCCGGCGTCTCGTCCCTGGTGGTCGCTGGTGGTGGGCGCTCGTGCCCATCGCCGTCGGAGCTCTACCGGTCGGCGCCGTCCTCCTGGTCAGCGGCCTCATCCCCATCCAGGAGGTGGCCGTCGTCCCCGTCCTCGGCATCCTCATCGGCGGAGCCATGACGGCGACCACCCTCGCGGGCCGGCGCATCCTCGACGCCCTCCGCCAGCGGCGCGGCGAGGTGGAGGCAGGCCTGTCCATCGGCCTGGAGACCCGCGACGCGCGACTTCTCATCGGCCGGGCCGACGCCGGGCTCGCCCTCCTCCCCGGCCTCGACCAGACGCGTACCGTCGGCCTCGTCACCCTCCCCGGCGCCTTCGTCGGCATGCTGCTCGGTGGCGCCAGCCCCCTGCAGGCTGCCGCGGTGCAGCTGCTCGTCCTCGTCGCGCTGCTGCTCGTGCAGGCCCTCTCGGTGGTCGTCACCGTCGAGCTCGTGGCCCGCGACGTCCTGCGCTGACGACCCCCAAGCCCGCCCGACGGACCGGCACAGGGCGTCCCAGCCGTCCCCTTCGAGCGGGCATGCCCGGTGGCCCGCCGGCTTGTGCCTGCCCGGCGGGCGCTCCCCAGCCCGTCGATGGCCGGTGTATCAGGCGGCGGCGCGGGGGCTCCTACCCGTCGCTCGGCCACACCGGTCCGAGCCCGACCGAAGTTGGGAACCGAAGGAGCACGCATACCGATGAAGAACCTGACGCCGATGGCCGCCCGCTTCTCCCGCAGCCACGAGGGCTACGTCCACCCCGCCCGTCTCGACGCCTGGGAGCAGGCCGCCCTGAACCTCGGCCCGGAGTCCATGCGCCCGATCTGGCCGGGCGGCTCGATCTCCGGCTGCGACGACGGCTGGGACGACTGCGACGAGTGAGTCGCTGACCCCCAGCACGACCCCAGCAGCGACGACCCCCAGCAGCGACGCAAAGGAGACTTGAGATGACCCGCATGGCCATCGTCACCCTGGCCGGTGACCTGCATGCATACGTGATCAGGCAACGGATGAAGGACACCCACGGCATCGACGTCGCCATCGTCGCCGCTGACCGGCTCGCCGCTGCTGGGGGCGTCGCTTGGCACAACAAGGGCGGCCACCCGGTCACGCTCCCGACCGAGGAGGGTGACCGCGTCGACGTCGGTGAGCTCGACCTCGTCTGGTGGCGTCGCGCCCACGGACGTCCCACCGTCCCCGACTCGGTCACCGACCCCGGGATGCGCAAGCTGGTCGTCAAGGACAACCGCTCCGCGCTGCGGGGCGTCCTGCTCGCCGCGTTCCACGGCACCTGGCTGAGCGACCCCTACGCCACCGAGCGGGCGCAGAACAAGCTGCTGCAGCTCACCATCGCCCGTGAGGTGGGCCTCACGGTGCCCCGCACCCTCGTCAGCAGCGACCCTGACACCGTGCGCACCTTCGCCCGGTCCCAGGGCGGCACCGTCATCGCCAAGACCCTCACCGGCCTGCTCGGCACCTCGCTGGAGGCGGGCCGGGTCCACGTCGACTCCCTCGTCGTCGACGCCGAGATGGCCCTGTCGGCGACGATCTACCAGGAGGAGGTGCCGGGCACCGACCATCTGCGCGTTATGGTCTTCGGCGACGACGTCCACGCGGCCCGGATCAGCAGCGGCGCTCTGGACTGGCGGCTCGCCAACGACATGACGGTCGAGCCGGTGACCGTCGACCCCACCCTCGGTGCCCAGCTGCGGGCGGTCACCGAGCGGCTCGGGCTCCGGATGGGGGTCTTCGACCTCAAGATCCGCCCCGACGGGCAGGTCGTCTTCCTCGAGGTCAACCCTCAGGGGCAGTTCCTCTTCGTCGAGGGCATGTCCGACATGCCGCTCGGCGACGCCTTCGCCACGTTCGCCGCGCGGGAGCTCGCTCACGCGCGGGTCTGAAGGGGGGAGCGGGACCGGGGCCGAGGCACGCCGTCCCCGGTCCCGCTGAGACGCGCAGCGACGCCTGCCCAGAGGCGCCTAAAATCGGACCCATGATGGCCAGACTCGACCTCCGGGGACGCCCGCTCGAGGTGCGCGCACTGCGGTCCGCGCTGCCCCGGGCCGAGTTCGACGTCGAGGCGGCCATGCATCAGGTGCGGCCCATCGTCGAGGACGTCCGGCTGCGCGGCGCGGCGGCCCTGCGTGATCTCAGTGAAAAGTTCGACGGCGTCCGCCCGACGCACCTGCGGGTGCCCCCCGAGGTGCTCCGGCTCGCGCTCGACCGGCTGGAGCCGTCGCTGCGGGCGGCCCTGGAGGAGTCCATCCGGCGCGCCCGGCTCGTCCACGCCGACCAGCGGCGCGGCGACACGACGACGCAGGTGGTCGCGGGTGGCACCGTCACCGAGCGGTGGGTGCCGGTCGACCGGGTCGGCCTCTACGTGCCGGGCGGCCTGGCGGTCTACCCGTCCAGCGTCGTCATGAATGTCGTCCCGGCCCAGCTCGCCGGCGTCACCTCGCTCGCCGTCGCCAGCCCGCCCCAGAAGGAGAACACCGGCGACCTCGCCGGCTACCCCAACGCGACGATCCTCGCGACCTGCGCCTTGCTCGGCGTCGACGAGGTGTATGCCGTCGGTGGCGCTCAGGCCGTCGCCATGTTCGCCTACGGCTTCGAGGACGAGCTCGACGAGCTCGACGAGCTCGACGAGCTCGACGGGATCCACGGCGGCCCCGCCCCAACCCCCGTCGTCTGCGACCCGGTGTCCTTGGTCACCGGACCGGGCAACATCTGGGTTGTCGCCGCCAAGCGGCTGCTCAAGGGCCTCATCGGGATCGACGCCGAGGCCGGTCCCACCGAGATCGCGGTCCTCGCCGACGACGGCGCCGATCCCGAGCACGTCGCGGCCGACCTCGTCAGCCAGGCCGAGCACGACCCGCTCGCCGCCGCCGTGCTCGTTACCGACAGCGAGGCGCTGGCTGCCGCGGTCGAGGAGGCCCTGGAGCGCCGGGTCGCCGCGACCAAGCACAGCGAGCGGATCACGCTGGCGCTCAAGGGGACTCAGAGCCGCATCGTCCTCGTCGACGACCTGAAGACCGGTCTGGCCGTCGTCAACGCCTACGCCGCCGAGCACCTCGAGATCCAGACCCGCGACGCGACGACGGTGGCGGCCGGTGTCCGCAACGCGGGGGCCGTCTTCATCGGTCCCTGGACGCCGGTCAGCCTCGGCGACTACGCCGCGGGCTCCAACCACGTCCTCCCCACCGCCGGCTGCGCCTGCTTCAGCAGCGGCCTGTCGGTGCAGTCGTTCCTGCGCGGCATCCACGTCGTTACCTACGACGAGGCGGCCCTGCGCGACGTCGCCCACCACGTCGTGACCCTGGCCGACGCCGAGGACCTGCCCGCCCACGGCGAGGCGGTCACCGCGCGCTTCGGCGACGCCGTCCCGGCCCCCGGCCCCACCCCGCAGACCCCGTGAACCCCGCGGTCACCGCCCTGCTGCGCGAGGACCTGCGCGGCGGGACGCCCTACGGCGCACCGCAGCTCGACGTCCCGGTGCGCCTCAACACCAACGAGAACTCGTATGCGGTCCCTCCCGATGTCGTCGCCGCCATCACCGAGGCGGTGGCCGAGGTGGCGACCCATCTGAACCGCTACCCGGACCGCGAGTTCCGGGAGCTGCGGGAGGCGCTCGCGGCATACCTCACCTCCCAGACCGGCGTCGGCGTGCGGGCCGAGCAGCTGTGGGCGGCCAACGGGTCCAACGAGGTGCTGCTCCACCTGCTGCAGGCGTTCGGCGGCGCGCACCGCACGGCGCTGGGCTTCACTCCCGCGTACTCGATGCACCCGATCATCACCCGCACCACCGGCACGGCCTGGGTCGACGGCCTCCGCGGCACCCCCACGGGCGTCTTTGACCTCGACGCCGGGCTCGCGGTCGCGCAGGTGCGCGAGCACCAGCCGCACGTGGTCTTCCTCTGCTCCCCGAACAACCCCACCGGCACGGCCCTGTCCCTCGACGTCGTCGAGGCCGTCCTCGAGGCCGCCCCGGAGTCCCTCGTCGTCGTCGACGAGGCCTACGCGGAGTTCGCCCGACCGGGCACGCCGAGTGCGGTCACCCTCCTCACGGGTCACCCGCTGCTCGTCGTCACCCGCACCATGAGCAAGGCGTTCGCGCTGGCCGGAGCGCGGGTGGGCTACCTTGCCGCCGACCCCGACCTCGTCGATGCCCTCCGGCTGGTGCGCATGCCCTACCACCTGTCCGACCCCACCCAGGCCGTCGCGCTCGCCGCGATCCGCCACGACGCGAGCCTGTTGGCGACGGTCGAGGCGATCAAGACCCAGCGCGACCGCATCGTCGACGGGCTTATCGGGCTCGGCTACCCGCCGGTGCCCAGTGACGCCAACTTCGTCCTCTACGGCGGGATGGTGGACGCGCACCGCACCTGGGAGGCCCTCCTGGACCACGGGGTCCTCGTCCGCGACGTTGGCATCCCCGGCCACCTCCGGGTGACCGCCGGCACGCCCGAGGAGTCCGCGGCGTTCCTGTCCGCCATGGCCGATCTGCCAGAATCGCACCAACAGCGCAGCACCGAGACCATCAGCAGCGAGGGAGCGCCGGCATGAGCGACGAGACGGCCCACCGCCGCGCCCACCTCAGCCGGGCCACCAGCGAGTCGAAGGTCGAGCTGAGCCTCGACCTCGACGGCAGCGGCGAGTCCGATATCGCCACGGGCGTGCGCTTCTACGACCACATGCTCGCGTCGTTCGCCAAGCACTCGTTGATCGACCTCACCATCGCCGCGACGGGTGACGTCGACGTGGATGCGCACCACACCGTCGAGGACGTGGCGATCGTCCTCGGCGACGCCTTGCGCGAGGCGCTCGGCGACAAGCGGGGCATCTCCCGGTTCGGCGACGCGACCGTGCCGCTCGACGAGGCCCTCGTGCAGGCTGTGGTCGACGTGGCCGGCCGGCCCTACGTCGTGCACACCGGTGAGCCGGACGGGCAGGCGTACGCCGTCATCGGGGGGAGCTTCGCCGGCTCGCTGACCCAGCACGTCTTCGAGACCCTCGGCCACCACGCGGGCATCGCGCTGCACGTCCGGGTGCTGTCCGGCCGCGACCCGCACCACCTTGTGGAGGCGCAGTTCAAGGCGGTCGCCCGTGCGCTGCGGGCCGCCGTGGCCCTCGACCCCCGCGTCACCGGCATACCCAGTGCCAAGGGCAGCCTCTAGACGTGGCCCGGACGTGAAACCGGTGCCCCCCGACCGGCCGAGGGGGATCCTGCTCGTGCACGGGGGCGTCGACGGGGCGACGACGTGGGCGGAGCGCGGTGTGGCTCCCGTCGCCGTCGTGCCGGAGGACGGGCGCTGGACCGCGGTCCTTCCGGTCGCGGCCGCGACGGCCGCCCGGCGGCCCTACGACGACGCCGTCACCCTGCTGCTCAACCGCCCTGTGCCGCATCGGCTTCGCCCCGCCATCGGGCTGGGTGTGGTCGGGCGCCGCGCCGTGCTCTGTGTGACGCCGGGTGGCTGGCGCGCCGTGCGGCGGTGGCTGGTCTGGCAGCCGGGGACGGGAGTCGTCCATCCCGGCGGGCTGCCGGTCGCCCGGCTGGCCGACGTCGTGGCCGCCGCCGGGGTCGACGACCCGGCGGCGGTGGGCGCCTTGGCTGACGTGCTCCACGACCCTGCGGGTGACGCCGCTCTCGTGGTCGCCGACGTGCTCGTCACCCTGGGCCTGCCGGGCGGCTCGTTGGTCGAGGGCGCGACCGACCCGGGGGAGGCGTTCGGCGCCGCGGTCGTGGCCCCCTCGCCGGGGGTGGTGCGCCGCTTCGACAAGGCCGTGCACGACGATGTCAGCTGGCAGGACGAGATGGAGGGACGGCAGCGATGAGCGCCCGGGTGGTGGTCTTCGACTACGGGAGCGGCAACGTGCACTCGGCGGTGCGCGCCCTCGAACGGGTCGGCGCGTCGGTAATGCTCACCGGTGACCCGGTCGCGGCCGCCGGGTGTGACGGCCTGTTCGTGCCCGGCGTCGGAAACTTCCACGCGTGTATGCGCGGTCTCCGGGCCGCGGACGGCCCCCGGATCATCGACCGCCGGCTGGCCGGCAGCCGCCCGGTGCTCGGGGTGTGCGTCGGGATGCAGGTGCTGTTCGACGGGTCCGGCGAGCCGTCGTCGGGCCCGAGCGAGGAGGGGCTGGGCGAGTGGCCCGGCCGCGTCAACCGGCTGCCGGCCGAGGTCGTCCCGCACACGGGATGGTCGACCGTGAAGACCGGAGCCGACTCGACCCTCTTCACCGGCGTCGAGGACGAGCGCTTCTACTTCGTACACTCCTACGCGGCGCAGGACTGGACGCTGCACCCTGTCGGCGCGTTCGCCGTGGTGGCCCCGATCGTCACCTGGGCGACGCACGGCACCGACTTCGTCGCGGCCGTCGAGAACGGGCCGCTGTGCGCCACCCAGTTCCACCCCGAGAAGTCCGGCGACGCCGGCGCGCACCTCCTGGAGAACTGGGTGAGGTCGGTCAGGTCATGGTGAGCGAGGCGTTGGTGCGCTTGGAGCTGCTGCCCGCGGTCGACATCGCCGACGGGCGAGCCGTGCAGCTCGTTCAGGGTGTGGCTGGGAGCGGCGGCGAGTTCGGTGACCCGCTCGACGCCGCGCTGGCGTGGCAGGAGCAGGGCACGCAGTGGCTGCACCTCGTCGACCTCGACGCGGCGTTCGGGCGTGGGTCCAACCGCGAGATGGTCGACGCCATCGTCGGACGGCTCGACATCCAGGTGGAGCTCTCGGGGGGCATCCGCGACGAGGCGTCACTGACCGCCGCGCTCGCCACGGGGTGCCGGCGCGTCAACCTCGGCACCGCGGCTCTCGAGCACCCCGAGTGGACCGCCGAGGCCATCGCGCGCCACGGAGACCGGATCGCGGTCGGGCTCGACGTCCGGGGCACGACACTGGCCGCCCGCGGCTGGACGCGCGACGGCGGCGACCTGTGGGAGACGCTGGCGCGGCTCGACGCCGAGGGCTGCGCGCGGTACGTCGTCACCGATGTCAACAAGGACGGCATGCTGGCCGGGCCCAACCTCATGCTGCTGGAGGACGTTTGCCGCCGCACCTCGCAGCCCGTCGTCGCCTCCGGCGGGGTGTCGACGCTCGCCGACATCGAGGCCCTGCGTGGGCTGGTCGGAGTGGGGGTCGAGGGGGCGATCATCGGGTCGGCGCTCTACCGTGGGGCGTTCACCCTGCCGGAGGCCCTCGACGTGGCCGGGCGGCCGTGAGCGATCACCCCCACCCGGTCGGCGGTGAAGGCGGACCGGACCGCGCCGGCCGAGAGCGTCACTTCAGCGGCGGGGTCTGGGAGACGGCCTACGGCTACTGCCGGGCCATCCGGGTCGGGCCGACCGTCCTGGTCTCCGGCTGCACCTCGATGCAGGAGGGGCGGGTCCGGTTCCCGGCCGACCCGGGGTCGCAGGTCCGGGTGGCGCTCGAGACGGCACTGACGTCGTTGGAGGCCTTCGGCGCCCGCGTCGAGGACGTGGTTCGCACCCGGATGTACGTCACCCACCGCCGCGACTGCGACGCCGTCGGCCGGGTCCACGCGGAGGTGTTCGGCCAGACGCCGCCGGTCGCGACGATGGTCATCGTCTCGGGGCTGCTGCACCCCGACATGCGGGTCGAGATCGAGGTCGAGGCGGTGCTCGGCGGCGGCGGGACCGTCGGATGAGCGGGTCCGACCCGGACGCCGACTCCGTTGACTCCGTTGACTCCGTTGACTCCGCTGACTCGGCGGGAACGCTGTGGCGCGGGCGGGTCCTCGAGAGCACCGGGTTCGACGGTGACACCGGGGCCGCCGATCCCCTACTGCTGCAGGCGATCCGGGTCCGGGTGGCGACCCCGTCCGCCGAGGCCGACGCGCGCTTCGTCGAGCTGGTGGCCAGCGCTCGTTGGCTGATCCCGGTCGTGGCGCTGCTCGGTGAGGCCGGGGCGTCGGACGACGGTCTCGTGGTGGAGAAGTCGACCGACATGGCCGTCGTGACGCTCACCGCGCCCGACGGCCGACGGGCGCTTCCCGTGTTCACGAGCACTGCGGCTCTGGCGGCCTGGGACCCGTCGGCGCGCCCGGTGCCGGTGGACGGCGTGCGGGCTGCGCAGGCGGCGATCGCGGAGGGCTGCCAGGTGCTCGTCGTCGACCTCGGCAGCGAGGCCCCGTCGGAGGTGCGGCCGAGCATGGTCTGGGCGCTGGCGCAGGGCGTGAGCTGGACGGCCGCGCATACCGACCCGTTCGTCTCCCGGTCGGTGGAGCGCGCCGTCGCCGAGGAGGGGGAGGTCGCGGCCTACCGGCTCGAGGAAGGGGAGCCCGCCGGCTCCGGAGTCCTGCGGGTCGTCCTCGGCCTCCGACCCGGTCTTGACGCAGACGCTGTGCAGGCGCTGGCCACCCGCGTGGCTGAGCAACTCGCCACGGACGGCGAGTTCCGAGCCCGGGTCGACGAGCTCACCTTCGCCCTCGAACCCGCCTGACCCGCCCGCGCCCTGATCCGCCAAAGGTCACCTCTGGCCCTTCTGGCCGGCCGAGTGGTCACCATGTGTCGTCTGGACCGTGCTGGAACGGCCAAAGGTCACCTCTGGCCAATCCGGCCGGCCGAGTGGTCACCATGTGTCGTCTCGGTCGTGCTGGAACGGCCAAAGGTCACCTTTGGCGGAAAGGGCGTAGGCCAGAGGTGACCTTTGGCGCACGACAGCCGGCGGGGGACGGGGGTGTCAGGCGGCCCGGGCGTCATGGCGACTCGAGGGCGTGGTCAGGCGAACAGGCCCAGGGGAGCGGGGTTCTTGTCGAGGATCCGCGTCGGGTCGGCCCCGAGCACCTTGTCGAGCACCTCGCCATAGACCGCGCGGAAGTCCGACGTCGCCTTGAGGTCACCGTTGTCGAGGTCCGTCAGCGACGGTTCGTCGCTGTGGAACCCCGGTCGGACCCGGTCGCCGATGAGGAACACCGGGCCGGCCGTACCGTGGTCGGTGCCCTCCGAGGCGTTGGCCCGGACCCGGCGCCCGAACTCGGAGTACGCCATCAGCACGACGTCCGGGGCACGCGTGCTCCCGGCGAGGGCGGCCCGGAACGCCGTGATCGCCTTGTCCACCTGCGTGAGCTGGGCCGTCTGGGCGATCTTCTCGTCGGCGTGGGTGTCGAACCCGGATGCCGACACCGCGTAGACCCGCGTGGGCACGTCGGCCTTGATGCAGCGGGCCACGATGTCGAGCTGGGCCGCGAGCCCGGCGCGAGCGCCGTTGCCCGCAGCGTCGCCCGCGTTCTCGTCACCGGCCGGCGCGGCGATGTGACCGAAGGTCTGCTCGCACCGCTGCTGCGCGGCGTACGACGCCACCACGAGCTTCGCCGCCGGCCCGTCCTGCGGATCAGCCGCCGCGAACCCCTTCAGGGCGGCTGCCGTCATGGCTGACGCCGAGGTCTTCCCCCCGCCGGACCCCACGGCCAACGCGGCCGCCGTGGCTTTGGCGCCCACCGCGAGCGGCGGCAGCACCTCGCCGATGTTGAGCGCGAGCAGCGGGTCGTCACCGGCGGTGTCGAGCCACCGTCCCACCCAGCCGCTCGACACCGGCGTCTCCGGCGACGCGGTCTGCCAGATGTCCATCGACCGGAAGTGGCTGTGGTCGGGCTGCGGGTAGCCGACACCCCGCACGATGGCCAGCTTCTGCTGCCCCCACAGGTCCGACAGCCCCTTCAGGCCGGGGTTGAGGCCGAGTGCGCTGTCGAGGTGCAGCACCTCCTCCGGCTTGTACGCGAGCTCGGGCCGGGCGTCGTGGTAGGCCGGATCCGCATACGGGACAACGGTATTCAGACCGTCGTTGCCGCCATACATCGTCAGCAGCACGAGGATCGGGCTGCTCGACGGCAGCGGCGTCGAGCGGCCCCGGGCGAGCACCTCTTCCAGGGTCACGCCGCCGGCGCCGGCCAGCAGTGCGGTCGCTCCGGCCACCCCCGAGGCGCGCAGGAACGTGCGTCGGGTGAGGCCGTCCATCGGCTTCGTCGGGTCTCGCGGGGGCAGGAAGGGCATCAGATCACCAGGTTCTCCGGGCTGACGAGCGCGGCGGCGACGAGCCGCTGCGGGTCGTTCGTGTGGGCCTTCAGCTCGGCCGCCGTGCGGCCGGTGAAGGTGGGGATGCCTAGCAGGTGCGCGACGGCGTCGACGCGGGAGGCCGGCGGGGCGTCCTGGACGGTATGCAGGTCGCCGGCCTTGGCCAGCATCGTGGCGGTCTGCACGCGGGTGGCCGCCGAGGCCGTTGAGAGCCACGCCTGGCCGGACGGCCAGCCACTGACGTTCGGCGGGTAGAGCGGCAGCTGCCCGAGGGCCCGCATCGCGGCGGCCGCCTTCTTGACCGTCGCGTCGTCGGGCTTGACCGCGAGGCTGCGCATCGCCCCGACGACCCACTCCACCGGTGAGGCGACCAGCGTGCCGGCCGCGGCGGCATACGCCGGGTCCGCGACCACCGCCCCGAACAGGGCCGCCAGATCGCGGGACGGCCCGTATGCCGCCGTCATCCGGCTCAGGGCCTCGGCCGGCGGCGCGTCGGGGCTGGCGATGAGGTTCCACCAGCGGGTGGCCACGAACGGGGCCGAAGCGGGCTGGGCCAGCACGGCCTGGACGAAGCCGGCTGCGTCGAGGTTCGCCGTGATGCCGAGCACGGTCTTGGGCTTGGTGTCGTGACGGTTGGGCACGAAGGTCGCCGTGCCGTCGCCCTTGGAGAGGGTCCACCCGGTCAGTGCTCGGGCGCCTTCACGCACGTCCTGCTCCGTGTAGCCGCCGCCGTGGCCGAGGGTGAACAGCTCCATGAACTCGCGGGAGAGGTTCTCGTTGGGCGCCTTGACCGAGTTCTGCTGGGCGTCGAGCCAGTAGAGCATCGCCGGGTCGACGACCATGGCCCCGGCCAGGTCACCGAACCGGCCCCGGCCGAGGGCGCGCAACTGCTGGTTCTGGTGGAGCAGCATGGTCGCAGACTTGACCTTGGTGGCCGAGGTGGCGAAGTGGTTGTGCCAGCCGAAGGTGAGCTTCTCGACGACCGGGTTCTCCGCCGTGACCATCCGGGTGACCCACCACCGGACCAGCGCGGCGAGCTGGTCCTGCTCGTGCTGCCGGCGCTGCCGCCTCTCGTCGATCGTGGCGTCCTTCCCGAGCGACGGGACGATCGGGATGGAGGGTGCGGGGGTCGCGGTGGCACCGGGGTCGGCGTCGACCGGGGCGGTGAGGGAGGCGGACAGCCAGGCGGCCGGACCGGCCTGGGCCACCGCGTCCACCAGGGCCCCAGAGGCACCGAAACCTGTCGACCGGACGACCCGGGCCGCGGCGGCCCAGCTGGCTGACGACGTCATGCCCCCAGCATCGACCGGCAGTGTTCGAGGCGTGTCAGGGCTCGGTGCGAGTTCGGCGTGCGTCGTCGGCGCCCGGGGGGAGCGCAGGGGCCGCACCGGGCTCGGGGGTCAGCAGCGGCATCCGGATCGTGAACCGGGCCCCACCCTCGGCGGCGTGACCGGCCTCCACGCTGCCCCCCAGCCGCTGCACGATGCGGTGCACGATCGCCAGGCCGAGTCCCGTGCCGACCTGCCGAACGCCGCGGTAGCGCTCGTAGAGCGCCGACCGCTCGAAGGCCACCGGCAGGTCGTCGTCGGTGAGCCCCGGACCGCCGTCCCGCACCTCGAGCACGGCGACGCCCGGCGGCTCGACACGCGTGGCGACGACCATGGGAGCTCCCTGAGGGGTGACGCGCAGGGCGTTCTCCAGGAGCCCGTCGAGCGCCTGCCGCAGCCGTTGGGCGTCGGCGAAGACGACGACCGGGACGTCGGTCGCCTCGGTCCGGAACGCGACGCCCACCTGTGCGCACCGGTGCTCCCAGGTGCCGGCCGCCCCGTCGACGACGCCGCGCAGGTCCACCGGCGCCGGCACCATCCGCATCTCGTGAGCGTCGAGGCGGGCCAGGTCGAGCAGGTCCGCGACGAGGCGCTCCAGCCGCCGCGCCTCGGCGCCGATGACGGTGCCCACCGAGGCCAGCCGGTCCGGCGGCACGACGCCGTCGGCCAGCGACTCCGCATACCCCGTGATCGCCGTCAGGGGCGTGCGGAGGTCGTGCGACACCGACAGCAGGAACTCGCGCTGGCGCGCCTCGGAGTGGGACAGCGCTCCCGCCAGCCGGTTCACCGACGCGGCCACGTCGGCGACCTCACGCGGTCCGGTCTCGGGGAGCGCGACGTCCCGTGACCCCTGGGCGAGGGCGGTGGCGGCGGCGGCCGTGCGCTTCAGGGGCCGGGCCAGGCGCCAGGCCACCAACAGCCCCGACGCGGCCGCGACGAGGCCGGTGATGACGAGCAGGATGGTGAGCTCGCGCAGGGCCTGGCCGCCCAGCGCGACCGCGTCTCCGCGGCGCTGGGCCAGGACGAGCCCTCCGGCGGGTGTCGGGCGCGCCTCGACCAGCAGGACCCCGTCGTCGCGCGGCAGGCGGAGGGAGAGACTCTCGCCGGCGGCGACCCGCTGGACCTGTTCGGGGGTGAGGGAGCGGGTGGCCAGTGCGTCACCGGTCACCGCGGGGGAGCCGTCGGGGCGGGTGCGGAGGACACCGATCTGCACGCTGATCGACTGCAGCGCCTTCCTGGCCCGCGCCTGCGCCGCCTCCGCACTGACGCCGCCCTGGGCCGTCGCCTGGGCCTGGTCGGCCAGGGCCACCAGGGCCGAGCGCGCCGTCTGCTCGCTCGCCCGTTGGAGGAGGTTGACGCTGATGACGCCCCCGGCGATGGAGGTCAGCAGGGCGACGCACACGGCCAGCAGGGCGATGCGGGTGGCCAGGGTGGGGCGCAGCCGGCTTCTCACCGCAGTGGCGCGCCGCCCGCGCGGGCCGGCTGCTGCGCGGCATACCCGACCCCGCGCACGGTGCGGATGACGTCGTGCTCGCCGAGCTTGGAGCGCACCTGCGCGACGTGGACGTCGACGGTGCGTTGGCCCGCCGCGGTGTCGTAGCCCCACACCTGCCGCATGAGCTGGTCTCGGGTGTAGACGCGGCCAGGGGACGCCATGAGGTGGGCCAGTAGGTCGAACTCCGTTGCGGTCAGGACGATCTCAGTCTCCCCGGCGTATGCGCGGCGCTCGTCGGGCAGCAGTCGCACCGCCCCGCACACGAGCTCGGGGCGAGCCGCCTCAGGGCGCGGGGCCGTCCGCCGCAGCACGCCCCGGATGCGGGCGATGACTTCACGGGGGGAGAACGGCTTCGTCACGTAGTCGTCGGCGCCGAGCTCGAGCCCGACGACGCGGTCGACCTCGTCGTCCCGGGCGGTGACGAAGAGGATCGGGGTCCAGTCGTCCTCGCCCCGCAGCCGCCGGCAGACCTGGATGCCGTCGAGGCCGGGTAGCCCGATGTCGAGCAGGACGACGTCGGGCCGGTCGCGACGGATCGCCTCCAGGGCGGCCAGACCGTCCCGCTCGACGTGCGTGCGGTAACCGGAGAGCTCGAGCTGCAGGCTGATCATCTGCGCGATCGCGGGGTCGTCCTCGACGACCATGACGAGCGCCGAGCGAGGGTCGGACGCCACGTGCGGAACTCTACGACCCGGGCGTGTCGACGAGGTCAAGGTCGTGTTCGGGTCGTGTAGGCCACGACCGGCGTGTCCCTTCATCGGGTGACCCGTTGAAGGGACGCTTCGCTGGAGAACCGTTGTCCACGGACGTGACCGTCTCTCGGGTCCAGCGCCGCCGGAACCTACGCCGCCACGCGGCTCGTTCCCCTCCCGGGCTAGGGTCGAGGACCGCCTGGACCGCGGCCCCTGATCACGCTCAGAGACGCTTCGGAGGAGGACCGGTTGTCGCAGCCGCTCACGCTGGCCCTCGCCTCCGACCCGGCGCTCGACGTCGAGCGCAGGCGGGGCCTGCGGCAGATGCGCGCGGTGGCCCTGGGCCTACTGCTGTTCGCGGCCGTGGTCTTCCTCGCAACGCTCCGGGTCGCCGACCACCCGTTCTGGGGGTTTGTGCACGCCGGGGCCGAAGCCTCGATGGTCGGGGCGGTGGCCGACTGGTTCGCGGTGACCGCGATCTTCCGCCATCCGCTGGGGCTGCCGATCCCGCATACCGGCCTGATCCCGCGCCGGAAGGACATGCTCGCCCGCAGCCTCCAGGACTTCATGGGCGAGAACTTCCTGCGCGAGGACATCATCCGGGAGCGCGTGCTGTCCGCCCAGGTCAGCGACCGGCTGGCCCGGTGGCTGCTCGACCCGGTCAACACGCGGCGGGTCGTCGACGAGGCCTCGCACATCACGACGATGGGCCTCGAGCGGATGCGCGACGAGGCGGTGGCCGAGGTCGTCGAGGAGGCGGTGCTGCCGCGGCTGCGCGAGGAGCCGATCAGCCCGATCGCCGGCAGCCTGCTCGGGGAGATCGTTGCCGACAAGGCGCACTACGGGCTCGTCGACCTGGCGCTGGGGGAGGCGCACCGCTGGCTCGTCGCGAACCCCGAGACGTTCGCGCGGATCCTCGCCGAACGGGCCCCGTGGTGGGCGCCGCAGCGGCTCAACGAGGTCGTCATCACCCGGGTGCACGTCGAGGCGCTGCGCTGGGTCGAGGAGATCCGTGACCAGCCCGACCACCACGCCCGCCTGGCCCTCGACGACCTGCTGACCGACCTGTCGAAGGACCTGCTGACCGACGAGGCGACCATGGCGCGCGCCGAACGGCTCAAGGTGCGCATCCTCGACCACCCGCAGCTGCTCGAGACCGTGGTGGCGCTGTGGCGGGCGTTCCGGTCGGCGCTCGTCTCGGCGCTGGCCGACCCCGGGGGCCCGCTGCGGCTTCGGGTGCAGACCGAGCTGGCGCGGTTCGCCGGCCGCGTCGTGGCCGAGCCGGAGCTGCGACGCCGGCTCGACGGCTACGTCGCCGACGTCGCGGCGTTCCTCGTCGGCCGCTACGGCACCGAGCTGACCGCCGTCATCAGTCAGACCATCGACCGGTGGGACGGTAGGGAGACGGCGTCGCGCGTCGAGCTGTTCGTCGGCCGCGATCTGCAGTTCATCCGCATCAACGGCACCATCGTCGGCGGCCTCGTCGGCCTGGTCATCCACGCCGTCGTCGTCCTCGTCGGCACCTGACCGCCTCCGGACCTCCCGCCCCCCGGGTGGAGGTATATCCGAGACGCTAGGGCGCTCGGATATACCTCCACCCGGAGAAATGCGGAGGCCGTGGGCGTTGCCGTTGTGCTCGAACGCCATCGGGCCGTCCAGGTCTGCTCCGCCACGCCTCCACACATCCCCTGTTCTAGAACGAGACACTAGAACGAGACAAGAGAACGGGACAGGCGACCGCGGCCGCTCACCAGTCCTCGACGGCGCAGCGGCGCGCCCGCGAAACCGGGTATGCGGTGTCGGCGGCTGATGGCACCCTGAGGCGGTGCAGCTGTCCGTCTACCGACCCGTGCTGGCGCTCCCGGACGCCCGGGCGGCGCTGCTGCTCGGGTTCTTCATCCGGGTCCCGCTCTTCGCCGGTGGCGTCATCCTCACGTTGCACGTGGTCAGCGCCCTGCACCGCAGCTACGGCGCGGCGGGTCTGCTCACGACGGCCGCGACGATCGCCCTCGCCCTCTCGAGTCCTTGGCGCGGCCGGATGCTCGACCGCCGCGGGCTGCGCCGCGTCGTCGTCCCCTCCCTCTTCGTCCAGGCCATCTGCTGGTCCATCGCCCCGTGGGTCGACTACTGGTGGCTGATGGGTCTGGCGGCCCTGGCCGGTCTGTTCGCCGTCCCCACCTTCTCGATCCTGCGGCAGGTCCTCGTGGCCGTGGTCCCGGAGGAGCAGCGACGCACCGCGCTGTCGCTCGACTCGATCGGCACGGAGTTCTCGTTCATGGCCGGTCCGGCCCTCGGCGTCTGGGCCGCCACGGTCTGGCATACGGGGTGGGCCATCTTCCTCTTCGAGTGGCTGTCGATCATCGCCGGCATCGTCCTCGCGGTGGTGAACCCCGCCATCCGGGCCTCGGTCGTCGCGGCGGCCGCCGACGGTGCCGCCGAGTTCGGGCACAGCGAGGGGACCGCGCCCACCACGGGAGCCGCCGACCCGGTGCGGTCCTGGTTCAGCCTCCAGGTCCCCGCCGTTCTCGCGGCCTCCGCCGCTGCCACGGTGGTCCTGGCCGGCACCGACGTGTCCATCGTCGCCACCCTGCGCGACATGGGTGCGCAGCAGCACATCGGCTGGGTGCTGGCGCTGTGGGGAGCCGGCTCGATCGTCGGCGGTGTGGTCTACGGCGCGTGGCACCGGTCCATCGAGGCGTTCTGGCTGCTGGCCGGCCTGGCGGTGGTCACGGCGCCGGTCGCCCTGGCCGTCAACCTGCCCGCGGCCGCCGTCCTCATCCTCGTCTCTGGGTTGTTCTGCGCCCCGACGATCACCGCGACCGTCGACACGCTCACGCGCCTGGTGCCGGAGCGCAGCCGCGGCGAGGCCATCGGCTGGCACGGGTCGTCGATGACGACGGGGATGGCGCTCGGCGCGCCCCTGGCCGGCTTCGCCATCGACGCCGGCGGCTGGCGGTGGGGCTACGTCGTCGTCAGCGTCGTCGGCTTGCTTGTCGCCGGAGTGGGCGCCGTGATGCTGGCCCGGCGCTCGCACCGGATCGCGACGACGGAGGATTCGTCCCTGGCTGCCGCCCGCTGATATCCTGGTCACGACCAGACGGACGATCCGGCCGGGTGCGAGCCCTTCCGAGTTGTCCGTCACGCAAGAGAAGCCTTCGGCTTCCACCCGCGTCGATCGTGAGATCGCCGGGTCGAACGGTCTGGACACGGTACGCCGATCCGCCCCAAGCAGGGTGGGGGTGCCTGCCGTGGGATGTGCCGCAGCCAGCGTCGCGCATACCGGACCGGTCGTCCGAGGCTCCTCGCGCACCGATGGTGACGGGGAGCCTTTCCCGTCCCCTCGCGGTCCGGAGCGCACCCCGCTCCGGCCAACCCCTCCACAGAAGGAGCACCACATCAGCGAGCCTCGCATCAACGAGCGCATCCGGGTCCCGGAAGTGCGCTTGGTCGGCCCCAACGGCGAACAGGTGGGCATCGTGCGCGTCGAGGACGCGCTGCGACTGGCCGCGGAAGCCGATCTCGACCTCGTCGAGGTGGCTCCCATGGCTCGTCCTCCGGTCGCCAAGCTCATGGACTTCGGCAAGTTCAAGTACGAAGCCGCGCTCAAGGCCCGAGAAGCACGCAAGAACCAGGTCAACACGATCATCAAGGAGATCAAGCTCCGCCCGAAGATCGACCCGCACGACTACGGCACTAAGAAGGGCCATGTCGAGCGGTTCCTCAAGGCGGGTGACAAGGTCAAGGTGACGATCATGTTCCGAGGCCGCGAGCAGTCGCGACCCGAGCTGGGCTTCCGCCTGCTCCAGCGCCTGGCCCAGGACGTTGACGACATCGGCTTCGTCGAGTCGAGCCCGAAGCAGGACGGCCGCAACATGATCATGGTCCTCGGCCCGACCAAGAAGAAGGCCGAAGCCCGAGCCGAGCAGCGCCGCCGACGGGACGACACCACCGGCCCCGGGGGCCGTGACGACGAGACCGCTGACGCCGTGCTGCCGACCGAGCCCGCCGACGCGACTGACGTGACCGTGGCGACCGGGCAGACCCAAGCCCCGGAGCCCACCCCGGCCCCCGCGGTCACCGAACCCGCCGCGTCGGTCGACGAGACCTCCGGGTCCCCCGCCGCGACGGTGAGGGCGTCCGAGCCCACGCCCGCCGCCGCGGAGCCCACGCCCGCCACGGCTGAGCCCACCCCTGAGCCCGCCCCCGAGCCCGCCCCCGAGCCCGCCCCCGAGCCCACCGCTGGGTCCACTGCTGGGTCCACTGCTGAGCCCACCCCTGAGCCCACCGCTGGGTCCACCGCTGGGCCCACCCCTGAGCCCACCGCAGCGCCGGCCCCCAGGCCGACGCCCCGGCCGGCCAAGGCGGCACCAGCGACTCGGCCCACGCCCACCGTGGCCAAGTCCGCACCTCGGCCGGCACCGAGGACCCCCGCTTAGGCGGGCACCGACCACCCCCGCTTAGGCGGGCACCGACCACCCTGGCGTGCGCTTCCCTGGCGGACTGCCCGCCCCACCCCAAAACCCACCGAAGCGCCACCGTAGACGACCGACGACCACCGAGGTCCGACGCCAACCCGAAGGAGATCGGCCAGCCATGCCGAAGATGAAGACCCACAGCGGCGCCAAGAAGCGCTTCCGCGTCACCGGCACCGGCAAGGTCATGCGCGAGCAGGCCGGCGGCCGTCACCTGCTCGAGCACAAGTCGAGCAAGAAGATGCGCTCGATCGCGAACGACCTCGAGCTGTCCAAGCCCGACACCAAGAAGATCAAGAAGCTGCTCGGCCGCTGAGCCGCGCCACCGCTACCCCTGACGACTGAAGGAGACCTCACGTGGCACGCGTGAAGCGGGCGGCCAACGCCCACAAGAAGCGCAAGGTGACTCTCGAGCGCGCCAGCGGCTACCGCGGCCAGCGCTCGCGGCTCTACCGCAAGGCCAAGGAGCAGGTGACCCACTCCCTGGGCTACGCCTACCGTGACCGGCGCGCGAAGAAGGGCGACTTCCGTCGTCTCTGGATCCAGCGCATCAACGCCGGCGCCCGCGCCAACGGGATGACCTACAACCGGTTCATCCAGGGCCTCAAGGCCGCTGGCGTCGAGGTCGACCGCAGGATCCTCGCCGACCTCGCCGTGACCGACGAGGCCGCGTTCACCGCGCTCGTCGAGCTGTCTCGGGCCAACGTGCCCGCGACGGCCGACAGCACCGCGGCCTGAGCCCCACCTGACGCACCTCGAGAACCCCAGGTCCGACCGCGTCCGGTCGGTCCACGCCCTGTCGCGGCGCGCGGTGCGCGCCCGGCAGGGCCGGTTCCTCGTCGAGGGTCCACAGGGGGTGCGGGAGGCGGTCCGGCACCGGCCCGACCTCGTCCGTGACCTCTACGCCACGGACGGCGCCGCCGACCGGTATGCCGCCGAGCTCGCCGACGCGGTGGCTGCGGGTCTCATTGTCCATCGGGTCACTGACGAGGTGCTCGCCGCGATGGCCGACGCGCAGACCCCGCAAGGGCTGCTCGCGGTGTGTGAGACCCCCCGGGTGAGCCTGGACTCCCTCATGTCGGTGAGGCCCGGACTGGTCTGCGTGCTCGCGCACGTCCGTGACCCAGGCAACGCCGGCACCGTTCTGCGGGTCGCCGATGCGGTGGGGGCCGATGCCGTCGTCGTCACCGACGGCAGCGTCGACGTGTACGCCCCGAAGGTCGTCCGGTCGACCGCGGGCTCGCTGTTCCACGTCCCGGTCGTCACCGGCATACCGCTGCCGGACGCCGTCGACGCCCTGCGTGGCACCGGGCTGCGGGTGCTCGCCGCCGACGGCGCCGGAGACAGCCGGCTCGGGGATGTCGACCTGACCACCCCACACGCCTGGGTGTTCGGCAACGAGGCCTGGGGGTTACCCGACGAGGACCGCGACCGGTGCGACGAGGTGGTGCGGATCCCCCTCCCGGGGCGGGCCGAGTCCCTCAACCTGGCGACGGCGGCCACGATCTGTCTCTACGCGTCCGCCACGACGCAGCAGACTCAGCAGGCTCAGCAGGCTCAGCAGGCTCAGCAGGCTCAGCAGGCTCAGCGGGCCCAGCAGGCCGACTGAGGCGCGGGTCGCCCAAGGCCATCAGGGCGCGCCGGGTCTCTACACTCGGCGCATGGCTCCGGACGTCGACATCGTCGCCGAGGACGCCGCCAACCCGCCGCCTTGGATGACCGCCATGGCCGAGCTGCTGCCCGACGGGTTGGTCGTGCTCGACCAGGGTGGGCTCGTCCGGTTCTGCAGCGCCCGCGCCGCCCGCCTCATCGAGGTCGACCCCGAGGCCATCATCGGGCGCTCGGTGCGCGAGGGGCTGCCGCTGCACGACAACGAGGGACGCTCGTGGTGGGACCACGCCGACCCCTGGAACAGCCTGCACACCGTCACCGGCCACCGGGAGAAGCTGCTGTGGACCGCGGCCGGGGTGGAGCTGCTCATCACCGCTCGCTACCTGCGCACCGTCCGCCGTGGCCCGGTGCAGCGGGTGCTGCTGTCGGTCCGCGACGCCTATGCCCGGCAGCGCGCCGAGCAGGACCATGCCGCCCTCATCTCGACGATCGCCCACGAGCTGCGGTCACCGCTGACCTCCGTCAAGGGCTTCTCGGCCACGCTGCTGCGCGGCTGGGACAAGTTCACCGACGACCAGAAGCGGTTCATGATCGAGACGATGGAGACCGACGCCGATCGCGTGTCGCGGCTCATCACCGAGCTGCTCGATGTGTCCCGCCTCGACGCGGGACGGCTCGACGTCCGGCTGCAGCCGGTCGACATCCCCGCGATGGTCCGCCGCCACGTCCAGCGTCTGCAGGCCGGCGGGTTGGCCGACGGCCGGTTCGCCGTGGCCCAGGACGCCGACCTGCCGGAGGTGTGGGCCGACCCCGACCGGGTCAACCAGATCCTGTCCAACCTCATGGAAAACGCCGTGCGCCACGGTGATGGAACCGTCACTGTGGGCATCATGACCAACGGCAGCCAGGAGCGACCCTCGTCGCCCCGGAGTGGAGACTCGCCGGACGTGCTCGTCTCCGTGTCCGACGAGGGCGAGGGCGTGCCCGAGGAGCACCTGCCCCTGGTCTTCAACCGGTTCTGGCACGGCACGCGGCGGGGCAGCACCGGCTTGGGGCTCTACATCGTCCGGGGTCTGGTGGAGGCCCATGGCGGCCACGTCATGGTCGGTCGGGCACCCTCGGGCGGGGCGGACTTCCGGTTTACGTTGCCTTCGGGCGCCCCGGAGCACGTCCTCTGACCGTTCGGAGCACGGCCCGGCCCGAAGGCCGCCACCACCCCAGCACCTAGACTCGGGCGCGCCCGACGTCGACCCGTCCCGCGCCACCGAGCAGCGTCACGAACGCCCGGTGCGACACCCGAGCCGACGTCGGTGTGCTGTGCGCCCTCCCGTGAGACGAAGCGGAGACGAAAGCGATGTCCGGACCCAACACGCAGTACGACCCCGTCGAGGTCGCCGCCCTCGACCCCGACGTGCTCGACGCCGCCGTCCGCGAGGCGGTCGAGGCGTTCCGCTCGGCCTCCACCCTGGAGGACCTCAAGGCGGCACGCCTGGCGCACATCGACCGGGGCGCCGTGGCCGGCGCCCGGCGTGAGATCGGCGCCCTCCCGCCGAGCGCCAAGGCGGAGGCGGGCAAGCGGGTCGGAGCCGCGCAGGCCGAGCTGGGGCGCGCCCTCGCGGCCCGGCAGCGGGAGCTGGAGGAGGAGCGTGACCACCGCATCCTCGTCGAGGAGGCGGTCGACGTCACCCGCCCTGTCGGCCGCCGCCCGCCGGGGGCTCGGCACCCGCTGGAGCTGACGTCGGAGCGGCTCATGGACGCCTTCGTGGGGATGGGATGGGAGGTCGCAGAGGGCCCCGAGGTCGAGTCGGAGTGGCTGAACTTCGACGCCCTCAACCTGGGGAGGGACCACCCGGCCCGCCAGATGCAGGACACGTTCTTCGTCGACCCTCCCGACGGCGGTCTCGTCCTTCGCACCCAGACGTCCCCGGTCCAGATCCGTACGATGCTGGAGCGCACTCCGCCGATCTACGTCGTCTCACCCGGCAAGGTCTTCCGCACCGACGACCTCGACGCGACGCATACGCCTGTCTTCCACCAGATCGAGGCGCTGGCCGTCGACAAGGGGTTGACCATGGCGCACCTGCGCGGCGCCATCGACCACTTCATTGCCGTGATGTTCGGCGAGGGCACCCGCACCCGCGTGCGCGCGTCCTACTTCCCGTTCACCGAGCCGAGCATGGAGACCGACTTCGTCTGCTTCGTCTGCCACGGCGACGACGCCGGCTGCCGCACCTGCGGTGGCTCCGGGTGGATCGAGCTGGGGGGGTCCGGCATGGTCAACCGCAAGGTCCTGGTGGCGTGCGGCATCGACCCCGATGTCTACAGCGGGTATGCGTTCGGGCTCGGTATCGAGCGGGCCTTGCAGCTGCGGCACGGAGTCACCGACATGCGCGACATCGTCGAGGGCGATGCGCGTTTCTCCGAGCAGTTCGGGATGGAGGTCTGACATGCGCGCACCACTGCGCTGGCTGGGCGACTACGTCGACCTGACCCCTGGGGTCACCGGCCGCGACGTCGCGGCCTCGTTCGTGTCCGTCGGGCTCGAGGAGGAGGCCCTGCACGGCGGTGATATCACGGGTCCGCTCGTCGTCGGCCGCGTGCTGTCGCTCGACGAGCAGGTCCAGAAGAACGGCAAGCCGATCCGCTACTGCGTGGTCGACGTCGGCCAGCACGGCCAGATGGCCAGCGAGGGCAAGCACCAGGAAATCGTCTGCGGCGCAACGAACTTCGAGGTCAACGACCTCGTCGTCGTCGTCCTGCCCGGGGCGGTGCTACCTTGCGGGTTCGAGATCGCGGCCCGCAAGACCTATGGGCGGATGTCCAACGGGATGATCTGCGCGGAGGACGAGATCGGTCTCGGCCACGACCACAGCGGCATCATCGTGCTGGAGCGGCTGCTCGGTCCCGAGGCTCTCACGGACGTCGTCCCGGGCGACGACGCCATCGCGCTGCTCGGCCTCGGTGACGAGGTCGTCGAGGTCAACGTCACCCCCGATCGCGGCTACTGCTTCTCGCTGCGCGGGCTGGCCCGTGAGTACTGGCACGCGCAGGGGTCGCCGGAGGGCGCGTTCCGCGACCCGGCTCTCGTCGAGGTGCCGCAGGCCACCCACGACGGGTATGCCGTGCGGCTGGCCGACGACGTACCCATCGACGGCCGGGCCGGCTGTGACCGCTTCGTCGCCCGGATCGTGCGCGGTATCGACCCCACGCAGACGTCGCCGCGGTGGATGCAGCGCCGGCTGACCGAGGTCGGGATGCGCCCGATCTCGCTGGCCGTCGACGTGACCAACTACGTCATGCTCGCGGTGGGCCAGCCGCTGCACGCCTACGACCTCGGCACCCTCAGCGGGGCGCTCGAGGTGCGGCGCGCTCGCCCGGGGGAGACGCTGACGACGCTGGACGACGTGGAGCGGCGGCTCGACCCCGAGGACCTGCTCATCACCGACGGCGGCCACACGCCATTGGCGGTCGCGGGGGTCATGGGCGGGGCCACCAGCGAGGTCACCGCGACCACGACCGACGTCCTCGTCGAGGCGGCGCACTTCGACCCCGTCACCATCGCGCGGTCCTCGCGCCGGCACAAGCTCGTCACCGAGGCGTCGAAGCGGTTCGAGCGTGGGGTCGACCCGCAGCTGGCGCCCGCCGCCGCCCAGCTGGTCGTCGACCTCCTCGTCGCGCACGGCGGCGGGGCCGCCGACCCGGCCGTGACGGACGTCGACCGCACGGCGCCCCGCGAGGCGTACGCCCTGGACGCCGACCTGCCGACCCGCCTGGTGGGCGTGGGGTACACCCGCGACCGGGTGGTGGAGATCCTGCGTGACCTGGGCTGCACGGTGGACGACCTGGGTGCCGGGCCGATGACGCTCACGCCGCCGTCGTGGCGCCCTGACCTCGTCGACGGGCCCGACTACGCCGAGGAGGTCGCGCGGATCGACGGCTACGACAAGATCCCCTCGATCGTCTCGACCCCGCCGGCCGGGCGCGGCCTGACGCACGGCCAACGGGTGCGTCGTCTCGCCGCCAACGCGCTGGTCGCCCGCGGGCTGGTCGAGGTGCTCACCTACCCCTTCGTCTCGGAGGGTCTGGCCGACACCTTCGCGCTGCCGGCGGACGACGAACGCCGCCACGCCGTCCGGGTGGCCAACCCGCTGTCCGACGAAGCGCCGCTGATGCGCACCTCGGTGCTCTCGACCCTGGTGGAAGCGCTGCGCCGCAACGTCTCTCGTGGCCGTGACGACGTCGGGCTCTTCGAGGTCGGGATGGTGACCCTGCCTGGTGCCGGGGCATCCCACACCGCCCCCGTTCCCGGTGTCGAGCGCCGTCCCGACCCCGGGACCCTCGACGCGATGATGCGGGCCATCCCGGCCCAGCCGCGCCACATCGCCGCGGTGCTCAGCGGTGAGGTCGAGCGCAGTGGCTGGTGGGGGCCGGGCCGCGCCGGGTCGTGGGAGGACGCCGTCGAGAGCGTCGGTGCGGTGGCCCGGGCGCTCGCCGTGCCCGTGGTCCTGGTCGCCGACCGGGACCACGCGCCCTGGCACCCGGGGCGGTGCGCCCGGGTCGAGCTGACCGACGGCACGCCCGTGGGCTACGCCGGTGAGCTGCACCCCAAGGTGCTCGCCGCTCTGGGCCTACCGCCGCGCACCTGTGCGCTCGAGCTCGACGTCGACGTCCTGACCACCGCCAGCGCACCGACGACGCGCTACCACGAGATCTCGACCTACCCCGTGGCCCGTTCCGACATCGCCCTGGTCGTCGCCGACACGGTCACCGCCGTCGAGGTCGAGACCGCCCTGCGCGCCGGCGCGGGGGAGTGGCTCGAGGAGGTCACCCTGTTCGACGTGTACGACGGCGAGCAGGTCGGTGAGGGGAACACCTCGCTGGCCTACCGGCTGTCGTTCCGCGCCCCGGACCGCACGCTGACCACTGACGAGGTCAACGGCTTCCGCGACGCGGCGGTCCGGTCCACGAAGGACGCCGTGGGGGCCGTCCAGCGCTGACGCGTCGCCGCGCCTTCCGCATACAATCGTAATCATGTGTATAGTCATGCGTCATGCTCACAGCTGCGGTCGCCGGCGCCAGCGGGTACGCCGGGGGGGAGATCGTCCGGCTGCTGCTGGGGCATCCCGAGATGCGGCTCGGCGTCGTCACAGCGGACTCCTCGGCGGGGAAACGGCTCGGCGAGGTGCACCCGCATCTCCTCCCGGTGGGCGAGCGGGTCCTGGCGCCCACGGACGCGGCGACGCTCGCCGACCATGACGTCGTCTTCCTGGCGCTGCCGCACGGGGCATCCGCGGAGATCGCCCGTGAGCTGCCCGCCGACACCGTCGTCGTCGACTGCGGCGCCGACTTCCGGCTCGACGACGCCGCGGCGTGGACGAGGTTCTACGGCAGCGCGCATGCCGGCCACTGGCCCTACGGGTTGCCTGAGCTCCCGCTGGCCGAAGGCTCGGCCCGTGAGCAGATCAGGAACGCGAAGCGCATCGCCGTGCCGGGCTGCTATCCCACCGCGTGCTCCCTGGCCCTCGCCCCGGGTCTCCAGGCGGGCCTGCTCGACCCGCACGACATCGTCATCGTCGCGGCGAGCGGCACGTCCGGGGCTGGAAAAGGCCTCAAGCCGCACCTGCTGGGCTCCGAGGTCATGGGTGGGATGTCGCCCTACGGCGTCGGTGGGGGCCACCGGCACACCCCGGAGATCGCGCAGAACCTGCGCCTCGCCGCGGGAGAGCCGGTGACGCTCTCCTTCACCCCGACCCTCGCCCCCATGGCGCGCGGCATCCTGGCGACCTGCGCGGCCCGGGTCCACCCGGGCACCACCGCCGCACAGCTGCGTGCCGCATGGCAGTCGGCCTACGCCGACGAGCCGTTCGTGCACGTCCTACCCGAGGGCCGGTGGCCCCGCACCTCGGACGTCCTCGGTGCGAACGCCGTCCATCTGCAGCTGGCCCTCGACGTCGAGGTCGACCGGGTGGTCGTCGTCGCCGCCATCGACAACCTCACCAAGGGAACCGCCGGGGGCGCCATCCAGTGCGCCAACCTCGCCCTCGGACTGCCGGAGACCACCGGTCTCCCCGTCGCCGGAGTCGCCCCATGACGTTTAAGACAGCTCAGACCGCTCTGACCGCCGTTCCCGTTCTCCCGCAGGGGTTTCGCGCGGCCGGAGTCACCGCGGGTCTCAAAGCGAGCGGCAAGCCGGACCTCGCCCTCCTCGTCAACGATGGCCCCGACCACCACGCCGCCGCGGTCTTCACCAGCAACCGGGTCGTCGCTGCGCCGGTCACCTGGTCGCGCACCGTGGTGGGCGACGGCCGGGTCGACGCGGTCGTCCTCAACTCGGGTGGCGCCAACGCGTGCACCGGTGCGCCCGGCTTCCAGGACGCCCACCGCACCGCCGAGGCGGTTGCCGTGGCCCTCGGCCTTTCGGCTGGTGACGTCGTCGTCTGCTCGACCGGCTTTATCGGAGAGCGGCTCCCGCTGGATGCGCTGCTGTCCGGTGTGAGCGCCGCTGCCGCCGCGCTCGGTCCATCCGGCCACGACGACGCCGCGCAGGCGATCATGACGACCGACACGGTGCCGAAGCGGGCCGCCCACGAGGGCGACGGCTGGTCGGTCTGGGGGATGGCCAAGGGCGCGGGGATGCTCGCCCCCTCCCTGGCCACGATGCTCGTCGTCGTCGTCACCGATGCGGTGACCGACGCGGCCGCGCTCGACACCGCGCTGCGGGACGCGACCGCTGTCACGTTCGACCGCATCGACTCCGACGGCTGCCAGTCCACCAACGACACCGTGCTGCTCATGGCGTCGGGGGCGTCGGGTCGGCGGGTCGCACCGGCCGACCTCGGTGCGGCCGTGACGTCGGTCTGCGCCGACCTCGCCCGCCAGCTCGTCGCCGACGCCGAGGGTGCCCACCACGAGATCGAGATCGAGGTCCGCAACGCGGCCTCGGTCGACGACGCCCTCGAGGTTGCCCGGGCGGTGGCCCGCAACAACCTGTTCAAGTGCGCCATCTTCGGGGCCGACCCCAACTGGGGCCGTGTCCTCGCCGCCGTCGGCACCACCACCGCCGCGTTCGAGGCCGACGAGCTCGACGTCACGATGAACGGCGTACAGGTATGCCGTGCGTGCGGCGTGGGCGAGGACCGCACCGGTGTCGACCTGTCCGGTCGGCAGGTGCACGTGCTCGTCGACCTGCACGCCGGGGGGCACGCCGCGACCATCTGGACCAACGACCTCACCCACGACTACGTCCACGAGAACTCGGCCTACAGCACATGACGACGACACCTCCCACCCCGCCGGCGCCCAGCACGATGCGCGGCCTCATCGACGCCGCCGCGCTGCGCGTGGCGGCGTCCAAGGCCCAGACTCTCGTGGAGGCGCTGCCCTGGCTCGAACGGTTCCGGGGCGCCCTCGTCGTCGTCAAGTACGGCGGCAACGCGATGCTCGACGACGAGCTCAAGCGGGCGTTCGCCCAGGACGTCGCCTTCCTGCGGTATGCCGGTCTGCGCCCGGTCGTTGTGCACGGTGGCGGTCCGCAGATCGCCGCCATGCTCAAGCGCCTCGGACTCACCAGCGAGTTCAGGGGCGGCCTCCGGGTGACGACCCCCGAGGTGATGGAGGTCGTCCGCATGGTGCTGACCGGCCAGGTCGGACGGGAGCTCGTCGGCCTGCTAAACCAGCACGGTCCGCTCGCGGTCGGCCTGTCGGGCGAGGACGCCGGGCTGCTGGGGGCCCGTCGGCGCACGTACGAGGCCGCGGACGGCAGCGAGGTCGACCTCGGTCTGGTCGGCGACGTCGAGAGCGTCAACCCGTCGGCCGTCACCGACATCCTCGACGCGGGCCGCATCCCCGTCGTATCCACCGTGGCGCCTGACCTCGACGTCGAGGGGCAGGTGCTCAACGTCAACGCCGACACGGCGGCCGCCGCACTGGCTGTGGCCCTGACGGCCCACAAGCTGGTGGTGCTCACCGACGTCGAGGGCATCTACGCCCGCTGGCCCGACCCCGACTCGGTGCTCTCGCGCCTGACCTTGACCGACGCGCGGGAGCTGCTGGGCTCGGTCGACGAGGGCATGGTCCCCAAGCTGGAGGCGTGCATCCGCGCCGTGACGAACGGCGTCCCCCAGGCCCACGTCATCGACGGTCGCAAGCCGCACTCGTTGCTTCTCGAGGTGTTCACCGACGAGGGCATCGGGACCATGGTCGTCCCCGATCCCGAAGGAGCCGCCCGCCGATGAGCCACGCAGAAGACATCCTCGCGCGCTACCGGGCCGCCCTCATCCCCGTCTTCGGTGTGCCGCAGACGGTGCTGTCGCACGGCGACGGCTGCTATGTCGTCGACGTCGACGGCAATCGCTACCTCGACCTGCTCGGCGGCATCGCCGTCAACACCCTGGGCCACGGTCATCCCGCGGTGCTGGAGGCCATCGCCAAGCAGTCCTCGCAGATCATGCACATCTCGAACTTCTTCACCTCGGAGCCGCAGGTCGAGCTCGCCGAGAAGCTCCTCGAGATCTGCCGGGCGCCCGAAGGGTCCGGGGTCTTCTTCGCCAACTCCGGCACGGAGGCGTTAGAGGCGGCGGTCAAGCTGACCCGGCGCACGGGCCGTACCCGAATCATCGCTGCGCAGAACGCATTTCATGGACGCACGACCGGCGCGCTCGCGCTGACGTGGAAGGAGGCCTACCGGGCCCCCTTCGAGCCGCTGATGCCCGGAGTGCGTCACGTCCCCTACAACGACATCGAGGCGTTGCGCGCCGCGGTCGCCGAGGCCGGCGCCGACCTGGCCGCGGTCGTCCTCGAGCCCATCCAGGGTGAGGCCGGCGTCATTCCCGCCGACCCGGCATACCTGCGGCTGGCCCGCGACCTCACGCGCGAAGCGGGGGCGCTGCTCGTCCTCGACGAGGTGCAAAGCGGGATGGGCCGCACCGGCCAGTGGCTCGCGCATCAGGCCACCGATGTCGTTCCCGACGCCGTGACGCTGGCCAAGGGACTGGCCGGGGGAGTACCGATCGGGGCCCTCGTCACCTACGGGGCGGCGGTGACGGGGCTGCTCACCGGCGGCCAGCACGGCTCGACGTTCGGTGGCAACCCGTTGGCCTGCGCGGCCGGGCTCGCCACGATCCACACCATCGAGGCCGACGGTCTGCTCGCCCACGCCGCCGAGACCGGCCGCCACCTCCAGGACCAGATTCTGCGCCTCGGCCACCCCCGCATCGCCGGGGTCCGGGGCCGCGGCCTCCTGCTCGCCGTGACCCTCACCGAGCCGGTGGCGGCGTCGGCCATGACCCACGCCCGGAAGGCCGGCTTCCTGGTCAACGCGGTGCAGCCGGACGCGATCCGGCTCGCGCCCCCGCTGATCCTCACGTCGGCTCAGGCCGACACCTTCGTCGCCGCACTGCCCGCGATCCTCGGTGACGCGGTGCCGACGTGACCGTCCGCGCCACCGCACGACCGCAGATGAGCCGCACGGCACGACAGGCGCGGGTCGTCGACCTGCTGCGGTCCCAGGACGTCCGTTCCCAGGGTGAGCTGCTGACCCTGCTCGCGGCCGACGGCATCGACGTCACCCAGGCGACCCTCTCCCGTGACCTCGTCGAGCTCGACGCCGTCAAGGTGCGACGCAGCGGGACCCTCGTCTATGCCGTGCCGGACGACGGCGGGACCCTCCCCGCCGTCAGGAGCGGTCAGCCAGGTGTCGGCCCGGAGGACGGCCTCCCCGCCCGCCTACGCCGCGCCGCCGAGGAGCTGCTCGTCAGTGCCCAGTACGCCGGCAACCAGGTCGTCCTGCGCACCCCTCCGGGGGCGGCGAACTACCTGGCGTCCTGCATCGACCAGTCGCACCTGACCGGCGTCATGGGCACGATCGCGGGTGACGACACCATCCTCGTCATCGCCACCTCCGCCGGGGGCGCTCGCGCGTTGGTGCGTCACCTGGATCCCGAGTCGACGAGGAGACCGCCCCGATGACCGAAGGGACACCGGGCTCCGGTGCGTCAATCAGCCTGTGGGGCGGCCGCTTCGCGGGTGCGCCGGCCGACGCGCTCGCCGAGCTCTCACGCAGCACCCACTTCGACTGGCGCCTCGCGCGGCACGACATCGCCGGGTCGCGAGCGCACGCCCGGGTGCTGCACGCCGCCGGCCTGCTCGACGATGACGGGTTGTCGACCATGCTCAGCGCCCTCGACCGGCTCGACGCCGACGTGGCGACCGGCGCGTTCACGCCCGACCCCGGTGACGAGGACGTGCACACCGCCCTGGAACGGGGCCTGATCGAGCGGGCCGGCCCCGACGTCGGCGGCCGCCTGCGCGCCGGGCGTTCGCGCAACGACCAGGTCGTCACGCTCTTCCGCCGCTACCTGCGGCAGGAGGCCCGAGTCGTGGCCGGGCTCGTCCTCGACGTCGTCGACGCCCTCGTCGCCCAGGCCGTCGACCACCTGGACGTCGCGATGCCCGGTCGGACCCACCTGCAGCACGCCCAGCCGGTGCTGCTGGCCCACCACCTCCTGGCCCATGCGTGGGCGCTCCTGCGCGACGTCGACCGGCTGCGCGACTGGGACCGCCGGGCCGACGTGTCGCCCTACGGCTCAGGGGCGCTTGCGGGCAGCTCCCTCGGGCTCGACCCCGACGCCGTGGCCCGCGAGCTGGGGTTCTCCGCGGCCGTGGAGAACTCGATCGACGGCACGGCGAGCCGAGACTTCGCCGCGGAGCTCGCCTTCGTCGCGGCCATGACCGCCGTCGACGTCTCCCGGATCGCCGAGGAGGTTGTGCTCTGGGCGACGAAGGAGTTCTCCTACGTCACGCTCGACGACGCCTACTCCACCGGGTCGAGCATCATGCCGCAGAAGAAGAACCCGGATGTCGCCGAGCTCGCCCGCGGCAAGGCCGGCCGCCTCGTCGGGGACCTCGCCGGTCTGCTGACGACGCTCAAGGGGCTGCCGCTGGCCTACAACCGCGACCTTCAGGAGGACAAGGAGCCGCTGTTCGACGCGGTCGACACCCTCGAGGTGCTCCTCCCCGCGTTCGCCGGAATGGTCGAGACCCTCACGTTCGACCGCGAGCGGCTGCAGTCCCTCGCGCCGCAGGGATTTGCGCTCGCGACCGATGTCGCGGAGTGGCTCGTCCGGCAGGGTGTCCCGTTCCGGGTGGCCCACGAGGTGGCGGGTTCCTGCGTCCGGGTCTGCGAGCAACGCGACATCGAGCTCTGGGACCTGACCGACCCGGACCTCGCCGCGATCCACCCCGCGCTGACCCCGGCCGTCCGCGAGGTCCTGTCCGTCGAGGGGTCCCTCGCATCGCGGGATGCCCGTGGCGGCACGGCGCCCGTACGGGTGTGTGAGCAGCTGGAGCGGGTGCGCGCGGCGGCGCTCGCTGGCCGCGCGTTCGCCGTCCCCCTCGGTTAGCTGTGCCCAGGCGGCTCGCGCGGTCGTTCTTCGCCCGCGACGTGCTCACCGTCGCGCCGGCGCTGCTCGGCTGCACGGTGACCCACGCGGGGGTCACCGTCCGGCTGACCGAGGTCGAGGCGTATGCGGGGTACCTCCATGACCCGGGGTCGCACGCCTACCGCGGCCGGACCCCCCGCACCGCGCCGATGTTCGGGCCGCCCGGGTTCACCTACGTCTACTTCACCTATGGCATGCACTGGTGCCTCAACCTGGTGACCGGCCCGGAGGGTTCGGCGCAGGCGGTGCTGCTGCGGGCGGGAGAGGTCGTCCGCGGTGCTGACGCCGCTGCTGCTCGCCGGCCCGGTGTCGCGCCGCGCGACTGGTGCCGGGGGCCGGCCAGGTTGACCGCCACTCTCGGGCTCTCGGGCGCCCACACCGGGATGGACATCTGCGGTCCCGATGCCGGGCTCGTCGTTCGGGCCCCGGCGCGCGCCGTCGGCCCTGAGCAGGTTCGCACCGGCCCGCGGGTCGGGGTGGCCGGCGCGGGCGGGGACGTGGAGGCATACCCCTGGCGGTTCTGGGTCGGCGGTGAGCCCACCGTCTCGTTGTACCGCCCCGCGAAACCCCGTGTCCGGCGAACGGGCCCGTAGGGCAGGCTGTCCCGCTGTGGACGACATCAGTCGGAATGTGCTGGACGAGCTGACCTGGCGCGGGTCCGTGGAGCAGTCGACGGACGAGTCCGCGCTCCGTGCCGCCCTCGGCGACGGACCTCTCACCGTTTACTGCGGGTTCGACCCCACAGCGCCGTCCCTGCACTTCGGCAACCTCGTCCAGCTTGTCGTGCTGCGCCGGTTCCAGCGCGCGGGCCATCGGGTCATCTGCCTGGTGGGCGGCTCGACCGGCCTCATCGGTGACCCGCGGCCGACCGCCGAACGGGCGTTGCGCACCAAGGGCCAGACCGCCGCGAACGTCGGTCGCCTCAAGGAGCTGGTACGCCCCTTCCTCGAGTTCGACGGTGACAACCCGGCCCTGCTGGTCGACAACCTCGACTGGACCGCCCCCATGTCGGCCATCGACTTCCTGCGCGACGTCGGCAAGCACTTCCGGGTCAACCAGATGATTCGCAAGGAGGCCATCGCGCAGCGGCTCCAGAGCCAGGAGGGCATCTCCTTCACGGAATTCAGCTACCAGCTGCTGCAGGCCATGGACTACCTCGAGCTGTTCAGGACGCACGGCTGCACGCTGCAGACCGGCGGCTCCGACCAGTGGGGCAACATCACGGCGGGGGTGGACCTGGTGCACCGCGCGGAGGGCGCCTCGGTGCACGCGCTGACCACCCCGCTCATCACCGACGCGTCCGGCGTGAAGTACGGCAAGTCAGAGGGCAACGCGATCTGGATGTCGGCGGACATGACCAGCCCGTACGCTTTCTACCAGTACTTCGTCAACGTCGAGGACGCGTCGGTGGTCCGGCTGCTGAGGTTCTTCAGTGACCGGGGACGCGGAGAGATCGACGCGTTGGAACGGACGGTGCAGGACGAGCCGTTCCGGCGTGCAGCCCAGCGCGCCCTGGCGGCCGACGTGACCACGCTGGTGCATGGGGAGTCGGCGACCATGGCGGTGCAGGCGGCGTCGGATGCGCTGTTCGGACGAGGTGACCTGGGCGTCCTCGACGAGCCGACCCTCAGGGACGCCACCGCGGAGCTGCCGGGGGCTGCGGTCACCCCTGGCTGCAGCGTCGTCGACGCCCTCGTCGCGGTCGGTCTGGCGGACTCGCGTAACGCCGCCCGCCGCACGATCGGCGACGGGGGAGCCTCGGTCAACAACGTCAAGGTCACCGACCCGGAGCAGCAGCTGTCTGGTGCCGACTTCCTCCATGGCCGGGTCGCCGTGCTCCGCCGTGGACGTCGCAACCTCGCGGCCGCTCGCCTCGGCTGACCGCGTCTGAGGTGCCCGGCCCCGGGGCCGGACAAGCCGTGTTGCTGCCGAAAACCGTTGTCGGACAACGTCACCGGCTGACGGCCGCGCGGACAGCCGTCCCCGATTTGTGTCCGAGCGGTCCGCCGCTTAGTGTTCTCACGTCAGCCCGAGAGGGAGGAACGGACACCACGGGGTGTGCGCCACAGGCGCTCTCCCGAAGCAGGCCGGTCCCGCGAGCTGATCCCCCGCTCCACCGCAGCGCACGGTGCTCGGACGGACCGCCTTCAGGTGGTTCAAGCCGGCCGTCGGGGCTGCTAGGGTAAGGGTCCCGCCGAGAGCCAAGTGCGATCGGGTCCGGCCGCTCCAAGAGCGGGTCACGGATTTGACGCCCAAGAAGCAGACGGGTAAATTTGAAGGGTTGCCTCCGAAGCCGTGCCCACTGGGCCGAGCAACGGAGAGCGTCCGAACCTTGAGAACTCAACAGCGTGCCAAAAATCGATGCCAATAACCTCGTCTCGAGGGGCGTCACGAGCCGGTCATAGCGACCGGGGAGTGGTCCTCGAACGAAGATCCTTTGGTTGACAATGAATAACTGGTAACCAGTCATTGACTGGATGCCGGTGTTCTTGCTCAGTCAGGCAACAACCCTTCAACGGGTCTAGATTTCCGGAGCCTTCGGGCGCCGGAGCTAAACATCAACGGAGAGTTTGATCCTGGCTCAGGACGAACGCTGGCGGCGTGCTTAACACATGCAAGTCGAACGGTGACCTCGGAGCTTGCTCCGGGTGATCAGTGGCGAACGGGTGAGTAACACGTGAGTAACCTGCCCCAGACTCTGGGATAACCCCGGGAAACCGGAGCTAATACCGGATATGACACGAAGAGGCATCTCTATTGTGTGGAAAGTTCTTCGGTCTGGGATGGACTCGCGGCCTATCAGCTTGTTGGTGAGGTAATGGCTCACCAAGGCGACGACGGGTAGCCGGCCTGAGAGGGCGACCGGCCACACTGGGACTGAGACACGGCCCAGACTCCTACGGGAGGCAGCAGTGGGGAATATTGCACAATGGGCGAAAGCCTGATGCAGCGACGCCGCGTGAGGGATGACGGCCTTCGGGTTGTAAACCTCTTTCAGCAGGGAAGAAGCGAGAGTGACGGTACCTGCAGAAGAAGCACCGGCTAACTACGTGCCAGCAGCCGCGGTAATACGTAGGGTGCGAGCGTTGTCCGGAATTATTGGGCGTAAAGAGCTTGTAGGCGGTTTGTCGCGTCTGCTG
>JAABUR0100000336.1_pt1 | contig 105263 bp, 126 predicted proteins | sample 5560091 | NCBI WGS metagenome assembly JAABUR01 (sample SAMN10711879, study PRJNA513375) | rock metagenome | isolation source: Antarctica rocks | place: Antarctica: Victoria Land, University Valley sud | reverse complement strand
TGACGGTGGTTTGCGGCCTCCTCCTGCAAAGCGGCCGCGGAGGACCTACCTCCATCACCAGTGCAGCACCGCAACTCTCGATGCGATCTTCTACATCGCAACCTCCAGTTGCGTTCGTGGCACACAGGCGTCGGCGTAGCGCGTAACGGCTTCGGCGCTCAAGTCGGTGAAGTCCATGACTGACGGGCCTTCCAGGATGAACCGCGTCCACTGCTCCTCGGTCGCGGCCACGTGTTTGATCAGCCCGCCGAGGCACAGCTCGCTGGGGGTGGTGCGTCGGGCGGCTTGCTCGTCGGTCAGCCCGCGCACCGTTTTACGCAGGAAGCTGCGGTGCGTTGCCAGAGTGGCTAACAGGTCAGCGCGCTCGGTGGTCAGTGTCGACCTGGGTGATACCTGGATGCTCGTCGTCGTCATGATTCCTCCTCGATGTTGTTCGGTGACGACGACACTAGGAACCATTCCGGTCACATCTTGACCGCTGGACCGACCTAACGGCCACATCCTGGCCGCTGTCCGGTAGGAGACTGGTCGACGTGGCCAATACGAGTTCGCGCACACTGCGCCTGCTGTCCCCTGCTGCAAGCGCGGCGTTACTGGCCCGGTGCGGAGCTGGCCGACCGGCTCGACGTCTCGCTGCGCACGCTGCGGCGTGACATCGACCGGCTGCGCCAGCTCAGCTACCCCGTCGAGAGCCAACGGGGGCTCGACGGCGGCTACCGACTCGTTGCCGGTGCCGCGCTGCCGCCGCTGGTGGTCGACGACGAAGAGGCCGTCGCGCTCGCGGTCGGGCTGCACGCCGCCGCACAGAGCGCCGTTGACGGGATGGCCGAGGCTCCAGTGCGCGCGCTGACCAAAGTGGTTCACGTACTGCCACCACCGCTGCGCCACCAGGTCGAAGCTGTCTGCGAGATGACCGTCCCAGCTGGTTGGGGCGGCACGGGGGCGACCATCGACACCCGCGTGTTGACTGCGGTCGCTCAGGCTTGCCGCGACTCGGAACGGCTCGACTTCTGCTACGTCACCCGCGGCGGCGACCTGAGCACTCGGCGCACCGAACCCCATCGGCTGGTCTCACTCGGTCGCCGCTGGTACCTCGTCGCCTACGACCTCAAGCGGTCCGACTGGCGCAGCTTCCGTCTGGACCGCGTTCGCGAGGTGCGCTCGATCGGGCTACGTTTACGACCCCGCGCGCTGCCGGCGAGCGACGCCGCGTCATTCGTCCGGGCCGGCATCGACCGCGCATTCGCCCCCACGACATACGAGGTGGCCGCGCGCGTGAATGCCTCCGCGGCGACCGTGCGGGAGGCACTTGGCCGCTGGGGTTCTGCGGAAGACCGCGACGACGGCCGCTGCCTGCTGCGGATGACGGGGGACGACCTCGATTGGGCAGTGTTCGCGCTCGGGCGCCTGGCGGCTGACGTCGAGATGCTCGCACCGCCAGAACTGGTCGAGCACACCCGAGCATGGGCCCGGCGGCTCAGCGCGGCTGCCGTCGCCTCTCACTATGGTTAGGGCCACGACGGGCGCGACCGCAAACTACCCGCTGGCGATCGCGGCGCGTTCCTTAGAAAGAGCGCCAGCCGCCGTGCATCGCCTCACCCTCGGGCTGCGGCTCGAAGACGTTGCCCTCGGTGTCCGGCACGGTGTTGTTGGCCACGCCGAACACCTTGAGCAACGGCCCGACCAGGGCGTCGAACACCGGCGGGAACAGCCGGAACCCCGCGAGGATGAGGGGGTTGAAGATTCCGGACTGCACGAGCCGGCGAGGATGGTCGACCTGCGCCACGATGGCACGCGCCACCCGCTCCGGCGAGTACACCAGCGGCGGCGGCCTACCCGTGCTGCCGGTCATGGTCGCGCCCTGGTAGTAGATCGGAGTGTCAACCCCGCCCGGTGCCACCGCTGAGATCGTGACGCCGGGTAGGTCACGCGTCTCCTGCTGCAGCGTCCGGATCAGGCCGAGCTGGCCCCACTTGCCGGTCGCGTAGGCACCCATCGTCGGTGCCGTGATCGACGCCAGCAGCGAGCTGACGACGACGAGAGAACCGTGACCCTGCCGCCGGAACACCGGCAGCACGACCCGCACGAGGTTGGCCGTGCCATAGATCGTGGTACCGACCACGCGCTCGAACACCTCGCGGGGCAGGTACTCGACATTGCCGTAGGCCATGACGGCCGCTGCGTGGACGACGACGTCGATGCTGCCGAACCGCTCGATGGTGGTGTCGACCACGCGCTGCAGCGCGTCCTCGTCGTTGATGTCGGCGGGCTCGACACACGCCTGGGCGGCACCCGCGGAGCGGCAGGCAGTCGCCGCCTCCTCGAGCGCTTCGCGGCTGCGTGAGACGAGCACCAGATTTGCTCCGCGGCCGGCGAAACTGAGAGCGGTCGCTCGTCCGATTCCGCTGGACGCACCCGTGACGACGACGGTCTGGGCAGCACCTTGGGGCATAGTCATGATCTCGACGTCGTGCCCGCCGTCCACGCGCGCATGCCGGGCCGCAGCCTCGACTCTGGTTCGCCTGCTTACGCACTGGGGTGGCGCCGACGTCGCACGTCTGGACTGTCGCGCCACCGCGGACAAGCCGACGCGCAGTTCCTCGGCTGGCGCGAGTTGCCTGTCGCCTGTCGCCTGAGCGACCCTTAGCCGGGCTCCTGCGGCGGGTCCTGCCCCATCGCGACCGTCTTCTGCAGCCACGCGACGTCGTGCCAGGCGCCATGCTTCCAGCCGATGTGGCGATAGGTCCCGACCAGCTCGAACCCCAGCGCCCGATGCAGGCCGGCGCTCGCTTCGTTCGGCACCGTCATCCCGGCGATGGCGGTACGGAAGCCCCGCTCCGCCAGCCGTGCGAACAGCGTCTCGTACAACGCCCGACCGCCTCCCCTGCCCCGGCTGCCGGCCGCGAGGTAGACGCTGACTTCGCAGGCCCAGCGGTACGCATCGCGCGACTTGAACGGACTGCCGTAGGCGAAGCCGACGACCGGCCCTTCAGCGCCGTCTTCGAGCACCAGCCAGGCATGGGTGCGCACGGCGGAGGTGATGCGCCGGGCCATCTCGTCAGGCGACGGCGGGTGGGTCTCGAAGGTGATCGCGGTGTCGGTGACGTAGGGGGCGTAGATGGCCGCACACACTTCGGCGTCGTCGTCCGTCGCGCTGCGGACGCGCTGGACGGGTCCGCTCATCGGGCGAGCGTAGTGACGCGCAGACAGCGCCGCGCAGCCCGCCTGCCCTCAGGTGTTCGTCAGCGGTGCGATGCGGGCACGAGCGACGACATGGCATCAGGTGTGGCAACCGTATGGGTACCCGTGCAGAACATGTCGAGGGCGGTCGGGTTCTACCGCGACGTGCTGGGACTAGCGATCAAGAATGAGAGCGAGCAGTGGTCGGAGGTCGATGCGAACGGGCTCATGATCGGGCTCAATGCCCGTGAGGAAACGGCGTCAGCCGGCTCGGCGGGTGGCGCGGTGATCTCGTTCCAGCCCGACAGCGACCTCGACTCCGAGGTCGAGCAGATGAAGGGCAAGGGCGTCACGTTCACGGGGGAGGTCAGCGAGCACCCGTGGGGGCGCATCGCCCCCTTCCAGGACACCGAGGGCAACGACCTGCAGCTGTACGCCCCGCCGAAGTAGGGCTCGTCAGACGGGGAGCGCCGGGGGCACGAGGCTGAAGCCTTCGGCGGCCGCTGCGCGGCGTAGCTTCTGGTCGGCCTGACACGCGTGAGACGATGTCATTGAGAGTCCGACCCTCGTGCCTTGCCTCCTGACGAACCCGGTCGAGCAACTCGTCAGGCGCTCGCCACGTCATCTGCGCCATGCGTGCAGGCTAGCGGCAGAACTCGAGTCAGCTCGTGAACTCAGCCGTGCCGCGTTGGCTCGCCCGGCCCGTTCCCCTCCAGCCGCAGTACCCAGCGGCGGTTGCACGCCCGGCACCACCAGGCCCCGCGCTCGCCGATCGGCTCGATGTCCTCTTCTCCGCAGTAGGCGCAGTAGAAGGGGACCGCGCGGCCTTCCGCCCCGCCGCTCGTCACAGCTGTGTCACAGCAGCGCTGCTATGCGATCGAGAGCGCGGACTCGTCGGCCCGGCGCACCCAGGAGGCGAACGTCTCGCCCTCGCCCCGCTGGTCGTCGAAGGCCCGCAGCAGGTGCTCGACGAGGTCCGGCAGCCGCTCGGCCGTCACCTTGAGTCCGCGGACCTTGCGGCCCAGCGCGGCCTGCTCACCGAGCGAGCCGCCGAGGTGGACCTGAAAGCCCTCCTCGCCGCCAATCAGCATCCCCTTCAGGCCGATGTCGGCGACCTGGAAGCGGGCGCAGGCGTTGGGGCAGCCGTTGACGTTGATGCCGATGGGCTCGGCGAAGTCCGGCAGCCGCTTCTCCATCTCGTCGATCAGCCAGCTCGACCGGGCCTTGGTGTCGACGATGGCGAGCTTGCAGAACTCCAGGCCCGTGCAGGCCATCGTTCCGCGCCGGAAGGCTGACGGGAGCACCTGCAGGTCGAGCTCGGCCAGTGCCGCGGTGAGTGCCGGCACGTCGTGCACCCCGAGGATGACGAGCTTCTGCCCCGTCGTCGCGCGCACCTGCCCGCTACCGTAGCGCTCGGCCAGGTCGGCGACTGCGCACAGCGTGGTGCCCGAGACGCGCCCGACCCGCGGCGAGAAGCCAACCGCCGAGGTGCCGTCGGCGAGGGGCGTCACGCCGACGTGGTCACGCACCTTCGAGCGCACCGGTGCCGGCGGCGGGCCGTCCGGCAGCGCGTGGCCGAGGTACTCCTGCTCGAGCACCTGGCGGAACTTCTCCGGGCCCCAGTCGGCGACGAGGAACTTGATCCGCGCGCGGGTGCGCGAGCGCCGGTAGCCATAGTCGCGGAAGATCGAGACGACGCCCTTCCAGACATCGGGCACCTGCTCCTCGGTGACGAACGCGCCGAGTCGGACGCCGAGCTTGGGGTTGGTCGACAGGCCGCCACCCACCCACACGTCGTAGCCCGGCGTGCCGTCCGGCCCGACGACACCGACGAACGACACGTCGTTGATCTCGTGGATCGTGCAGTGATCGGCGCAGCCGGAGACCGCGGTCTTGAACTTGCGGGGCAGGTTCGAAAACTCCGGGGAGCCGATGTAGCGCCGGGTGATCTCGCGGATGGCGGGCGTGCCGTCGATGACCTCGTCCTGCGCCAGGCCGGCCAGCGGGCAGCCGAGGATGACGCGGGGGGTGTCGCCGCACGCCTCCATCGACGACAGGCCGACCGCCTCGAGCCGCTCCCAGATCTCGGGGACGTCCTCGATGCGGATCCAGTGGAACTGCACGTTCTGCCGGTCGGTGACGTCGGCGAGGTCGCGTCCGAACTCCTGGGCGATGCCGCCGACGACCCGCAGCTGGTCCGAGGTCATCGCCCCGCCGTCGATGCGCACCCGCATCATGAAGTACTCGTCGTCGAGCTCATCTGGCTCGAGCGTGGCAGTCAGACCCCCGGGAATGCCCGGCCGCCGCTGGGTGTAGAGCCCGTACCAGCGCATCCGGCCGCGCAGGTCAGCGCCGTCGATCGAGGCGAACCCGGCCTTCGAGTAGATGTTCTCGATGCGCGCGCGGACGTTGAGCCCGTCGTCGTCACGCTTCGTGCGCTCGTTGGCGTTGAGCGGCTCGAGGTGACCGAGGGCCCACTGGCCCTGCCCGGTGACGGGCATGCGGTGTCCTTCCCGTTGGCGGATGCCGGCTGCAATCGGAAGCGGTGCAGGTGTCGGCGGGGTGCTACGACTGGCCTCCGAGCGCTTCAGCACAGCGCCGCACGCGGGTCCAGTGTTCCACAGCAGCCGTCCCTCTCGCCCCGGGCCAGCGCGGCCGGACGGCCATGCGGCCCGGGGAATAAAGCGGCCTCGCTGGTAGTCTCACCAACCGTGTCCACGCGTCTCGTTGCTCGACTGCATGTCGATCTGCAGCGCGTCTCCAGCGCAGTCTGTCGAGCCTTCTAGCACCACCGGCGCGCCCGCCTCGAGCCCTGCGCGCCGGGCCGGCTCCCCGACACTGCTGTGAGGACACGACGATGACCGCCACGATGCTCGATGTGACCATGCTGCCCCCCGACGAGCTCGCCGCCCGGGCGGGCGAGGAGCTCGAGGGCGCGCCTCCCATCGAGGTGCTGCGCTGGGCGATCGACAGGTTCTCGCCGCGCTTCGCCATCGCCTCGTCCATGGGCGACCTCGTGCTGGCTCACATGGCCAGCCAGATCTCCTCGCAGGTACCGGTGATCTTCCTGGACACCGGTTACCACTTCGCCGAGACCATCGGCACCGCCGACGCGGCCGAGGCCGTGTACGACATCGAGCTGCGCCGTGCCCGCCCGACCCTTACCGTGCTGCAGCAGGACGAGGCCTACGGCCCGCGGCTGTTCGAGCGCGACCCCGACCGCTGCTGCGCCCTGCGCAAGGTCGCTCCCCTGCAGGCCGCGATGGCCGACCTCGACGCCTGGGCCACCGGCCTGCGCCGCGACGAGGCCGACAGCCGGCGCACCGCGAGGCTCGTGGAGTGGGACGCCAAGCGCGCCAAGATCAAGATTAACCCGCTGGTTGCCTGGTCGCAGGAGCAGATCGACGACTACATCCAGACCAACGGCGTGCTCGTCAACCCGCTGCTGAGCGAGGGCTACGGCAGCGTCGGCTGCGCTCCCTGCACCCGCCCGGGTGCCGGCCGCGCCGGACGCTGGTCGGGCTCGAGCAAGGTCGAGTGCGGAATCCACACGTGACACCGGGCGGTTACCCGCTCCAGCTCTGTCTCGACGGCCGCCGGGTCGTCGTCGTCGGAGCAGGACGGGTCGCCGCCCGCCGCGTACCACCCCTGATCGACGTCGGCGCCGACGTGCTCGTCGTCGCGCCCGACACAACTGCCCTGCCGCGTGAGGTGGCCGCCGCGGTCACCATCCAGCCGCGCCCTTACGCGGGCCCCGCCGACCTGACGGGTGCGTGGCTCGTCCACGCCTGCACCGACGATCCCGCAGTCAACGAGCGGGTCGCCGCTGACGCCGACGCGGCCCGCGTGTGGTGCGTGCGCGCCGACGATGCCAGCCGCAGTGCCGCCCGGGTGCCGGCAGTGGGGCGCAGCGACGACGTGACCGTCGCGGTGACGACGGGCGGCGACCCGCGCCGCGCCAGCGCGCTCCGCGACGCCGTACTGAGCGCCCTCGACACCGGCGTCCTTCCGGCCGCGGCATTGCGGCACCACCGGCCGCGTGCCGGCGGCGGCAGCGTCGCCCTGGTGGGCGGCGGCCCGGGCAGTCCCGGGCTGCTGACCGTGCGCGGGCGGCGCCTGCTGGCCGAGGCCGACGTCGTCGTCACCGACCGGCTCGGCCCGCGGGAGCTGCTCGACGCCCTCGCGCCTGGCGTGGAGGTGATCGACGCGGGCAAGACCGGCTACCGCGGCGGGATGGACCAGCAGACGATCAACGAAATGCTGATCGAGCGCGCCCAGGCCGGCCACCGGGTCGTGCGGCTCAAGGGCGGCGACCCCTTCGTGTTCGGTCGGGGCGGCGAGGAGGCCCTGGCGTGCGTCGAGGCGGGGGTGAGCGTCGAGGTCGTGCCCGGGGTGACGAGCGCCGTCGCGGTGCCTGCGTGCGCCGGGATCCCGGTGACCCACCGCGGGGTGTCGCGGGGGTTCGCCGTGCTGAGCGCCTCCCCCGGCTCGGGCGTCGACTGGTCGGCGCTGGCCGGGGTCGGCGCAGAGACGCTCGTCCTGCTGATGGGCCTCGCCCGCCTCGGACCGATCGCGGCGGAGCTGGTCGCCGGTGGCCGTCCCGGCTCGACCCCGGTCGCGGTCATCGCTGCGGGCACGACGCCCGAGGAGCACGTCGTCGTCGGCGTGCTCGACGACATCGCCGCCCGGGCAGGCGAGGCAGGCATCGGCACGCCGGCCCTGGTCGTGGTCGGCGAGGTCGTCCGGCTGCGCGAGCAGCTCGCCGGGCAGCCGCGCGAGGCCCTCGCCGCCGGCCGGCAACCGGCGTGACGCAACCACCGGCGCTGCTCGCAGTCGCTCACGGCAGCCGCGAGCCGGAGGCCGCGCTCGCCACGCGGGCACTGGTCGGTGCGCTGCAGCGCCGGCTCCCGGACGTCAGCGTCACGCTCGCCTACCTCGACTTCGAGTCCCCCTCCTTCCCCGCGGCCCGCGCGCAGCTTCCCGATGCCGTCATCGTGCCGCTGCTGCTGTCCCGCGGGACGCACAGCAGGCGCGACCTGCCACCCGAGGCCGCCCCGACGCTCGGACCGGACCCGCGGCTCACCGAGGTGCTGCTCGACCGCAGCGCGGAGGCCGGCATCGCGCCCGCGACGCCGCTCGTCCTCGCAGCCGCCGGCACGCTCGACCCCAACGGCTGCGACGACGTCCGCGAGCAGGCGCAGCTGCTGCAGGCGGCGTGGGGCGCTCCGGTCGTGGCAGGCTTCGTGACCGCCGCGGCGCCGACCGTCCGGCAGGCCCGCAAGCAGGTCGAGGCCGAGCACGGGCGGGTCGCGGTCGTCAGCTACTTTCTCGCTCCCGGCCGCCTGCCGACAGCCAGCCGCGCGGCGACGGCACCTCTCGGTGACCATCCGCAACTGGTCGAGCTCGCCGCCGACCGCTACCGCACTCGCGCCGTCGCGGGCACCGGGCAGCGCTGAACGGGGCGGCCACGGCTCGCCCGACCGGCGGCCGACCGGGCCACGGAGAGCAACAGCTGGCGCTCCAGAACCAGCCAGACCCTGCCGACACTGGTATGCGTGGCAGGTGTTCAGGCGGTCATCCGACCCGCGGCAGTCGTCCCCGAGCAGGCGGCACGGGTCATCCTCGCCGCACTGCATCGCCAGGATGTCGCCGCAGGCGGCGTCTGGCTCACAACGCCCACGCTGTGGCAGCGGTACGGGACCCCCTGGAACGGCCCGCTGGCGACGCGCGGGACCAGCATGCTGATGGGCTCGCTCAACGTCGTGTACGGCACGCCGACCCGCGGCAGCATCACGGTCTACCGGGCGTCGGTGACCAACGAGGCGGCCGCCGCGGGCTGGACGATCGACGCCCTGTGCGACGAGGCGTTCGGGCACGCCGGGCTCAACCTCGCGAGCTGCCCGCGCGCCGCACTGCAGCCGCCGCCGGCACGTGACCCCTTCAAGCGCTCGGCGGCCTGGCTCGGCAACACCCACTAGACCGGCACATCGACCAGGCCACGAACTCGGCCACCCCGCGTCGATGGCGCAGGTGCAGGCCGGGGAACAACCTCAAGCGTGAGCTCCCCTGCATTGGTGACCCTGCACGTCTGGGGTGTGCCGCGAGCAGCGGTGCCGCGGGCCGTGGTGCGGATGGCGACCGACCGACGCCAGGCTCGTCGCACACCCGGACTTCGCTTCGCCAAGCTGCTCGGGACCGGCAGCGGCGAGACGTTCGGGCTGGGCGACGCGGACCCACGCCACTGGGCGCTGCTGGCCTCCTGGGACAGTTCCGCTGCCGCCGCCGCCTTCGAGCAGGGAAGCCTGGCGGGCCGGTGGGACCGGCTCGCCGATGAGCGCTGGGCGTGCCGGCTCATCCCCATCTCCTCGCGTGGGCGGTGGTCGCGGCAGGAGCCCTTCGGTCCGGTGGCTAGGGGTCGTTCAGCCGATAACGGCGGACCGGTCGCGGCGCTGACCCGCGCGCGGCTCGTCCCGTCCCGGGCAGCGACGTTCTGGCGCTCCGTGCCGCCGGTGTCGGCGGCGCTGCATGCCGCCGCCGGGCTGCGGTTCGCCCTCGGCGTCGGCGAGGCGCCCATCGGCCTGCAGGGCACGTTCAGCGTCTGGGACAGTGCGACGAGCCTGCGGGACTTCGCCTACCGCAGCGAAGAGCACCAGCGGGCGATCGACGACACGGCGCGGCTCGGCTGGTACGCCGAGGAACTGTTCGCCCGGTTCCGGGTGGTCGACGCCGCCGGGACCTACCGCGGCAACGACCCGCTCGCGCCATGACGCGGCTCGAGGTAGGACGAGCCGGAACGGCGTGCGGACCTGGCAGGCTGGCGAGCATGGTCGAGCTTCAGCGCTGGGGTCCGGCGGCCATGGAGCAGCGGCTCGACGACGTGATGCACGTCTACCGGCGCGCCTTCCTCGACCAGCACGAGCGCGACCCCGTCCGGGCCGAGCAGGAGCGCAAGGCGTATGCCCGCAGCCACCTGGTCCGTCCCGGCCTGACCGGCGTCGCCGCGCTGGCCGGCGACGGCGCGCTCGTTGGCATCGGCTACGGCCAGCCCGGCGCGCGGGGCCAGTGGTGGCACGACACGGTCGCCCGCGGGCTCGGTGACCGCGCCGACGACTGGCTCGGCGACTGCTTCGAGGTGGTCGAGCTGCACGTCCTGCCCGAGCACCAGGGCTCGGGGCTCGGCCGGACGGTGCTGCGGGCGCTGCTCGATGGGGCGACGCAGCGTACCGCCGCCCTATCGGCGCTCGAGGAGTCCGAGAGCCGGGCCCGGCGGCTGTACGCGTCCGAGCAGTTCGACACGCTGCTGTCCGACTTCGCCTTCCCCGGCACCCCGACCCGGTACGCCATCCTCGGCAAGCGTCTCCGCCCGGCTCCCGTGACCTGATGCCAGGGCTCGGGCACGGCACGGGGCAGGAGACTGGGCAGGACGCTGGGCAGGCGTCGCGGGCCGATGTCGTCGTCGTCGGCGCCGGGCACAACGCGCTCGTCGCCGCGTGCTACCTGGCCCGCGAAGGCCTCGCGGTCGAGGTCGTGGAGCGCGACACCGTGCTCGGCGGCGCGGTCTCCACTGTCGAGCGCTTCCCCGGCTACCGCATCGACCGCGGGTCGAGCCTGCACATCATGATCAGGCTCACCGGCATCGTCGAGGAGCTGCGGCTGGCCGAGTGCGGCCTGCACTACCTCGACTGCGACCCCTGGGGTTTCTTCCCCATCGCCGGTGCCCCCGGCGGCGGCATCACGTTCTCGGTCAACCTGGACCGCACCTGCGCCTCGATCGAGGCGGTCTGCGGCAGCCGTGACGCCGACGCCTACCGCGCGTTCGTCACCGACTGGGGCGCGCGCAACGAGCGGGTCTTCGCCGCCTTTGCCGAGCCCCCGACCGGCCGCTCGCTGGGACGGGCGCTGTGGGGCACCGGGCGCGGCACCGGGCTGCCGGGGCTCGAGCTCGCCCGCCAGTTCCTCATGCCCGGCGACGCCCTGCTCGACAGCCTGTTCGACGACGAGCGGCTGAAGACGGCCCTGTCGTGGCTGGGAGCGCAGTCCGGCCCGCCGATGACCGACTCGGCCACCGCCGACCTCGTCGGCTGGAACACGATGCTGCACCGGCAGGCGCCCGGACGGGCGGTCGGCGGCTCCGGTGCGCTGTCGGAGGCGCTGCGGAAGCGCCTGCAGAGCTGGGGCGGAACGGTGAGCCTGGGAGATGCGGTCACCGCCATCGAGGTCCGCGGCGGGCGGGCGGCAGGGGTGCTCACGGCATCCGGGCGCCGCATCCGCGCGCGGGCCGTGCTGGCCGGCTGCCACGTCCTGACCACGCATCAGCTGCTCGGCGGCGCGCTGACGACCCGGGCAGCTGCTCGTACCCGCGACATCCGGGTCGGGGACGGGCTCGGGATGATCCTGCGGCTGGGGACCACCGCCCCGCCCGTCTACCCCGGCGCGCCGGTCGAGGCCGGGCACGGGATGGTGCTCGCGGTCCCCGACCGAGCGGCGCTGCGGCTGGCGCATGGCGAGTTCGGCGCGGGACGCACACCTACTGCGCCGCCGGTACTGGTGATGACGCCGTCACTGCTCGATCCGACGCTGGCGCCGGCCGACCGGCACACGGTCAGCGTCTGGGCGCAGTGGTACCCGTACGAGTTGGCCGGCGGGCGCTCCTGGGACGACGAGCGCAAGCGCGTCGCCGAGACCATCCTCGCCGAGGTCGACCGGGTGGCGCCCGGCCTCACCAGCAGCATCGAGCACCTGCACGTGCAGACGCCACGTGACCTGGAGCGCGAGCTGGGGCTGCTGCGCGGCAACGTCATGCACGTCGAGATGACGCTCGATGCGATGTTCGCGTGGCGCCCGCTGCCCGAGCTGGCCGGCTACCGGGGTCCGGTGGAGGGCCTCTACCTCTGCGGGGCGTCGACGCATCCCGGCGGGGGCGTGTTCGGCGCCAGCGGGCGCTCGTCGGCGCGGGTGCTGCTGCGCGACCTCGCCGGCCGGCGGGGACGGCTCGCCGGCGCGGCGCGGCGGGCGGCCCATGCACTGCCAGGGGTCGGCGCGGCATGATGCGCCGGGCCGGGCGGCACCCGGACGCCGCCTGGGCGCTGGCCGCTGCCACCGTCCTGGCGCAGATCACCTACCCGCTGGTCGACGGCCGGCTGCGCGATGCGCTCATCATGGCCACGGTCGTGCTGTTCGCCGGTGCCGTGGTGGCTGCCGCTGCCCAGGCGCACGGGCGCACGGTTGCGCTGCGGCTGCTCGCCACCTGCTGCGCCGTCGGCTTCGTCGCCGAGGCGGTGGGGGTGGCGACGGGGGTGCCGTTCGGCTCGTACGCCTACACCACGACGCTGGGGCCGCGCCTGGCCGGCGTCCCGCTCGTCATTCCGCTCGCCTGGACGATGATGGCCTACCCCGCCCTCGTCGTCGGGCGGCGGATCGGCGCGCCCGTGCTGTCCGGCGCTCTGGCGCTCGCGACGTGGGACGTGTTCCTCGACCCGCAGATGGTCCGCGCCGGGCACTGGCACTTCACGGGCGACAGCGGCCCGCTCCTCAACGGCATCCCCGTGCTCAACCACCTGGGCTGGTTCGCCGTTGCGTTGGTGCTGCTCGCCCTGCTCAGCCGAGTGGTGCCACAGATGGCTTCGCCGCAAGACGATACCGTCCCGCTCGCGCTCTACGGCTGGACGTACGCCTCGTCGCTGCTGGCCAACCTGGCCTTCTTCGGCCGACCCGCCGTGGCGCTCGCCGGCGGCCTGGCGATGGGTGTGCCAGTGGTTCTGCTGGGGCGCAGCCTGCGCCGGCCGGGGCGCAAGTTCGGCCGGCGCCGGCCGCTGGGGACGGCCGGCGTCCGCGCTGGATGACGGTCAAGCGGTCAAGCGGTCAAGCGGTGAAGCGGTGAAGCGGCCGCTGCGCGCCCTCCTTCGCTGCGCCGCGTGGGGCCTGGCGGGACACACCGCCCTCAACGCGCGGCTGCTGCGCACCCCTCCGCCGGCGCGGGTGGTGGGCGAACCGGTCAGCCTGCTGCTGCCGGTACGCGACGAGCGCGACCGGGTCGAGCACTGCCTTCGGGCGTTGCTCGTCCAGACCCACGTGCCCTCACTGTCGGTGCTGGTGCTCGACGACGGGTCGACCGACGGCACGGCTGAGCTGGTCCAGGCAATCGCCGGCGACGACCCGCGGGTCCGGCTGCTCACCGGGACGTCCCCACCGGCTGGCTGGCTCGGCAAGCCGTGGGCCTGCCAGCAGCTTGCGGACCAGGCGGCGGTATCCGTGTCGCGGGGGTTGACAGGGTTGACTGCAGCATCAGGCACTCTAGTGGGACCAGCGGTGCTCGTGTTTGTCGACGCCGACGTCGTGCTCGCCCCCGATGCCATCACGCGCGCGGTCGGCCTGCTGCGCGACGCCGGGCTGGCGTTCGTCTCGCCATACCCCCGGCAGGTTGCGGTGAGCGCCGCCGAGCGACTGGTGCAGCCGCTGCTGCAGTGGTCCTGGCTCTGCCTGCTGCCCCTGCGCATCGCCGAGCGCACCCCGCGGCTGTCGATGGCTGTCGCCAACGGCCAGCTGCTCGTCGTCGACGCCGCCGCATACCGGGCCAGCGGTGGGCACGGCGCCGCGCCCGGGGCTGTACTCGAGGACGTGGCGCTGGCCCGCACGCTGCGCGCCGCGGGCGGCCGTGGCGGGATGGCCGACGGAACCGGGCTCGCCACCTGCCGGATGTACCGCGGGTGGAGCGAGGTGCGCGACGGCTACGCGAAGTCGCTGTGGTCGGCCGCCGGCGGCTCACTGCCCGGCAGCCTCGCGCAGGTCGCCCTGCTCGGCGCCCTGTGGCTTCGTCCCGATCCCGTGACGCTCGCGGCGGGCGTCGTCTCGCGCGCCATCGCGGCTCGGCGTACCGGCTCGCAGGTGCTGCCAGATGCGTTGGCGCATCCGGCGTCCGTCGCCGTCTGGGCCGCCCTCACGGCCCTGTCCTGGGCGCGGCATCGTCGCGGTGCCCTCACCTGGAAGGGACGGCCGGTCGGCTGAGGCGGGTTCAGCTGGGCGGCTCACGTCTTCGGCACGCTCGCGAGCAGCTGTTGCACGCCTACCGTGAGCGGGTGGCCCGGGTCGTCGTCGTCGGCGCCGGAGTCGGGGGGCTGGCAGCCGCGGCCCGGCTCGGAAAGCTCGGCCACCGCGTCACCGTCGTCGAGCAGTCCGGCGCCGTGGGAGGCAAGCTCGGCTGGTTCGAGCGCGACGGCTTCGGCTTCGACACCGGCCCCTCGCTGCTGACGATGCCGCACGTGTTCAGCGAGCTGTTCGCTGCCACCGGAGCGCCGATCAGTAGCCGGCTCGACGTCGTGCCGGTGGAGCCGATCGCGTCGTACCGCTTCGCCGACGGCAGCCGGCTCGAGTCCTCGCGCGACCAGAACAGGTTCCGCACCTCCCTGGATACCGCCCTGCAGCCCGGCAGCGGCGATGACTGGGCTCGGCTGTTCGAGCAGGCACGGCGGATGTGGCGGGCCACCGCGCACGACTTCCTGGAGTCACCCGGTCCGCCGTCGCTGCCCCGGCTGGCCCTGCGCCGGCCGCTGGAGCTCGGCGTCGTGCGGCCCTGGCAGACGCTGCGCGGCCTCGGCGAGCGGCAGCTGCGCGACCCGCGGCTGCGGATGTTCCTCGACCGGTACGCGACCTACTCCGGCTCGGACCCGCGGCGCGCCCCCGCGGCGCTCGCGACGGTGCCCTACGCCGAGCAGGCCTTCGGCGCCTGGTACATCACCGGCGGGCTGCACCGGCTGGCCATCGCCCTGGCCGAGCGGGTCATCGAAACCGGCGGCGAGATCCAGCTCGGGTGCGATGCCTCGGCCATCCACACCACCGGCGGACGGGCGGACGGCGTGCAGCTCGGTGCCGGGCCGCTGCTCGCGGCCGATGTCGTCGTTGCCAACGTCGACGCCGCCCACCTCTACCGCGACCTGCTCCCCCGGCCACAGCTGCGCCCCGGCGGCGAGCCGTCGCTGTCGGGGTTCGTGCTGCTGCTGGGGGTTCACGCCCGCGCCGGCGCGACGCCTCCGGCGCACCACACAGTGCTCTTCCCCGCCGCGTACGACGGCGAGTTCGACGCCGTCTTCTCCGGCCGGCCCGCGGGCGACCCCACCATCTACATCTCCGTGCCGCCCGACCCGGCGCTGGCCCCAGCCGGGCACGAGGCCTGGTTCGTGCTCGTCAACGCGCCGCGGCAGGGCCCGTACGACTGGGATGCGCCAGGCGCCGCGGACAGCTACGCCGACCTGGTGCTCCACCGGATGGCTGAGCGAGGCGTCGACATTCGCGACCGCATCGTCCTGCGGGAGATCCGCACGCCGGCCGACCTCGCTCGCACCACCCGAGCCGACGGGGGGGCGATCTACGGCACGTCGAGCAACGGCGCGCGCGCGGCGTTCCTGCGGCCAGCCAACCGCTCGCCGGTGCCGGGGCTGTTCCTCGTCGGCGGGTCGGCGCATCCGGGTGGGGGGCTGCCGCTCGTCGCGCTGTCGGCTCGCGCCGTCGCCGGGCTCGTCGGCCCCGCTTGACCCGCCCCTCCGCAGTCCGAGGCCGCTGGCGATGACTACCCGCGCAAGGCCCGACGCGCGGTCCGCAGGAACTGGCCCGCACCGATAAGACTCACGCCGGCAGTGGCCGCGGCACCGCCCCCGGCCGACCAGGCAGCGCGGCGCGGTGCCAGCGCTACGCATCCCAGCGCGGCGGCGGTGACGATGATGCGCGTCGGGCGCTCCCCCACCGTGACCACGCCGATCTCCCCGAAGCCGGCGTTGCCCGCGCGCGCCCGGCTGTACTCCAGCAGCACGACGGCGCCGGCCGCGCCCACGCACGAGGGGGTCGGTGCGCCGGCCAGGCGCAGGGCCAGCAGGTACAGGGCGTCGCTCGCCCGGTCGGCCAGGGAGTCCAGGAGGTACCCCCACGGCGTGGATCCGTCTGTCAGCACGGCGACCGCGCCGTCGAGGTTGTCGGCCAGCCCGCTCGCCACCACGACGAGCCCGGCGGCCAGCGGCCACCGCCCGCCGGCCGCCGCCAGGGGGAGCGCCCCCGCGGTGACCGCCAAGCCGGCAGCGGTGACCGCGTTGGGGCTGATACCGCGCTGCGCGAGCGGGCTCGCGATGGTGTAGGCCCAGCCGAGCCAGAGCCGGGTCAAGGTCTGCGAGCGCGGGTCGTACCCGCCGTGCAGGGCGGACCAGCCGGCGTAGTACTGCTCGCGGTCCGGCACCACCGGTCGACTACCGCGTCGTCGTAGCAGGGCGTCCGGCCACGCTGGAAACGCTCCGCAACCGGCGTCGGTGCTCGCGCTCGGCTGCGCGCGTGAGCATGCGGGCGGTCACCGCACTGCTCACCCACAGCGCCGGCAGCGCCGCCACCGCGAGCGGCCCCTCGGTGCGCACCACGACAGTGATCTCGGTGCCGCCCCGAGCGGTCGGCACCATGACGTACTCGACCTGCTGGCGCAGCCCGGGAACGGTGTGCACGAGGATGCGCAGGGCCTTGCGGGGGACGACGCGCCGCACATCGATCGGGACACGCATCATCCCGCCGCGGGTGACGCCGAGCAGCCGCTGGCCCTCGGCGACCTCACCGGCTGCGCCCGTGACGCGCTCGAAAGCGAGGTCGAACTCCGGCCAGCGGCGCGGGTCGCAGAGCACGGTCCACACGTCAGCAGGCGGAGCGCCGCAGGTCACCCGATGGCTCACGGCGCGAGGAAGGACGGAAGGCATGTGGTCACTATGTCCCGGCAGCCTCGGTCGAGAACGCAACGCGACCAGCAGATGGCTGCTCGTGTCGAGGGCAGTGCCCGTAGGGTCAGCACGTGCAGCAGCGGGCCCTGGCCATCTTCGCCCACCCCGATGACCTCGACTTCGGTGCCGCTGCGACCGTCGCACGCTGGGTGTACGAGGGCTGGGACATCCACTACGTCTGCGTCACCAGCGGGCAGAAGGGCGGGCAGGACCCGTCGGTGGGACCCGCCGAGTACGGCGAGATGCGCGAGCTGGAGCAGCGGGCGGCAGCGGTGACGCTCGGCGTCAGTGACGTCACGTTCCTTGGCTGGATGGACAGCGAGGTCGACGAGTCCCTCGACCTGCGCCGTGCCCTGTCGCGCGAGTTCCGCCGGCACCGACCGCACCGGCTGCTGACGCTCGATCCGCAGCTGTTGCCGACCGACCGCTTCGTCAACCACCCCGACCACCGCGCAGTGGGCACCTGCGCGCTCGACATCACCATGACGGGCGGCACGACGGCGCAGATCTTTCCCGAGCTGATGCTCGAGGAGGGCCTGCCGCCCTGGCGCGAGCTCGAGGAGACCTGGCTCATGGGCCCCGCCGACATGCCGGTCGCCGTCGACGTCACCGACTTCGTCGACGCCAAAGTGACCGCGCTGCGCTGCCATGCGTCTCAGCTCGAGGGGCGGCCCGACGTCGAGGAGTTCGTCCGCGCCCGGCTCGCCGCCGCCGGAGCCCCGCACGGGCTCGCGGCCGCCGAGACTTTCCGTGTCCAGACCTACCGGAGATGATGGTCCCTTTCTCAACCGAGTTACTGGCCTCAGCGCCTTCACGCAGCCTCGTCGGTGCTGGCGCGTAGTCGCCCGAATGGCTCTTGTTCGCGTCCCCCATCACAACGCACCATCCGCCCATGACTGACGCCGAAGCAGTGATCGCCCACCTCACCTGGCTCCGCACCCGAGGGCTACGCCCCGCCACCCTCAAAGCCCGTCGCGGAGCACTCGGCCGCCTCACCCGCAACCTGCCCGACAGCTTGCTCGGCGCCACCGAAAACGAACTCCACGCCTGGCAGGAAAGCCTGCGCCTCGGGCGGCACGCCCTGTCCAGCGAAACCGCCCATGTCTGCCAGTTCTACGGATGGGCGCAACGCTTCCACCACCGGCCCGACAACCCGACCGCCACCCTCCCCCGGCCAAAGATTCCCGCCACCCTCCCCCGGCCCATCTCCGAAGCTGACTTGCAAATGGCGCTCGCCTGCGCCCCCGACCGCATCCGCCCGTGGCTGATCCTCGCCGGGTGGTGCGGCCTGCGAGCCCGTGAGATCGCCCTGCTCGAACGGGCCGATATCCGCGACCAGGACACCCCGCCGACCCTGTTCGTACGTGACGGCAAAGGAGGTAAGCAGCGCAGCGTCCCACTCCCACGCGGGGTCATCGCCGAACTGCGCGCCTGTCGCCTGCCCGTCCGGGGCCCCGTGTTCCGCCGCGGCGACGGGCTGTCAGGTCCGATCAGCCCCGCCCGGCTCAGCAAGGTGACGTCGGACTACCTGCGCTCCATTGGCATCGAGGCGACACTGCACTCCCTGCGGCATCGCTATGCCACCGTCTCCTACGCCGCCACGCATGACCTGCTGCTGATTCGGGACTACCTCGGTCACAGCAGCACGAAGACAACCGCTGGCTACGCCAAGGTCAGCCCGATCGCACCCGACGTGCTGCTACGGGCGCTTGACCTGACGCTCAACCCCCACTCGCCCGCCTCAGTCTGAGGGGTCTACAGTCCCGCCATGAGCACGCCACCGCCGCAGGGTCCACCGCCAGGATGGGAACCGCCTCCCGGAGGGGTACCGCCCGGCTACGGGCCGCCACCGAAGAAGAAGACGCACAAGCTGCGCTGGGCGCTGCTCGGCTTACTCGCTCTGTTCGTCGTCATCGGCATCGCGAACGCAGCCGGCGGCGGCGGGGGTGGTGGCGGCGGTAAGAGCTCATCAACCACCCCCGCGGTTCAGTCCTCGACCAGCAGCAGCGGCAGCAAGCCGTTGCAGCACGCGAGCGACGTCGTCGTCACCTCATGCGTCCCGGACTCGGTCGGCTATGCCGCGGCGAAGGTGGTCGTGACGAACACGTCCAGCAAGGCGAGCAACTACGCCGTCACCGTCACCTTCGAGACGGCCGGCGGCGCGACGCAGGTCGGGACAGGACTTGCGACGGTCGACGGGCTGCTGCCGGGGCAGAAGTCGGTGCCGCAGGACGTGTCGTCGCTGCAGACGGCGCCGGCGGGCTACACGTGCCGGGTGACGGACGTGACGCGCTACGCCGCCTGAGCGCTAGTGCGCGCACTTGCGCGTGTTGCGCGCGATGTGCAACGCTGCGCGGTATGGGTGCCGCTGCATGACCGTCCTCGCCGACCGTCCCCAGACCGTGGTCGCCTGCAACGCGCTCGCCCAACTCATCCGCTCTAGCCTGGCAGAAGCCGACATCGACTTCCGGACAGCCGCCAGCAGGACGGAGGGACTGATCTCCCCCTCGAATCTGAACCGGTACGCCACGGGCAAGGCGTCCAACCCGTCGTCGTCGACCCTGCTGGGCATCTCGATCGCGACAGGACGCCCGCTGGATGAGGTCCGGGCCGCTGCCGGGGTGCCCGTCACCCCCGGCCCGTTCGAGCTCCCCGACCGGGCACACAGGCTCACCGTCCGGGAACGTCAGGCCGTCATCACCGTCATCGACGCGATGCTCGACGCCCGCGGGTCAGGAGCAGACGAGTGAAGGATGCCAAGCCGTACCGGGGCTAGTCCTCGTCCCGGTCGAAGTAGGGGTGGAGCACCTCGGACAGGACGAGCGACAGGTAGGCGTCCTCGGTCATGTGATGCCGGCGGGCCAGCGCTTGAGCACGCAGGTCGTCGGAAGGGGAGAGGGTGACTGTGTGGTGCCGCGGTGACGGAACCGGTGGCGGTGCGGGCGGTGGCGGAACGGGCCCCGGCGTGGGGCTCGGCCCAGGCGCTGGAACCGGCGGCGCAGGCGGAACAGGCGCAGGTGGGACGGGAGTGACCACCGGAGGAGCGGGTGGCACTACCGGCGGCACCGGCGCAGGCACGACCGGCGGAACCGGGGCGACCGGGGAGACCAGCTTGGACCCGTCAGGGGAACCCAGCCCCGACGCAGCGTCCCAGCCGGCGCCCGCGTTGTAGCCGCCGTTGCCCCCGACGGTCACGTCCCGAAACGCGGAAGGGTCGGCGTAGGCCGGCGCGTTCAGCAACCCGACCCGCTTGCCGGACAGGGCGTTCAGCCGGGCGACGAGGCCGGCCAGCAGCGGAGCGACCGCGGACGTGCCGCCGACGCCCATCGCCTGGCCGTCGACGATCACCTTGTAACCCGTCTGCGGGTCGGCGTTGGCCGACATGTCCGGCAGCCCGCGTAACGCACCCGGCACCACCCCGGCCTGGTAGGCAGGGCGGGGGAACCGAGCCGAGTAGCCACCGCCGGTCGCCGACGACGGCCCGTCGTTCCAGACCACCTCGGAAGCGATCCCACCCGTGACGTCGAGGGTGAGCCGGGTACCGCCGCAGGCCGTGACGTGCGGGCTCGACGCGGGGAAGTCAGCGTTCATCCCCTGCCCCCCGTCGGAGGCGCCGTTGTCCCCGGCGGCGCAGAACACGCTGATACCCAGCGCCGCGGCGGAGGCGAACGCCTGGTCGAAAGCGTCCATCGCCGCCGGCGACCAGCCCGACTCGGCCTGCCCCCAGCTGATCGAAATCACCGAGGGGTTGAGGGTCACGTCGTGGATGGCAGCGTTGATCGCCGACAGGAACCCGGCGTCCGTGTTCGGACCGAAGTAGACGCCGATCTTCGCGCCGGGAGCGACCGCACCAGCGACCTCGATGTCGAGCAGCACCTCACCGTCGGCGCCGTTCGGCCCGTCGGGGGTGTTCGACCCGCCAGCGACCGGGATAGACGTCACCTCCGGGCGGGGTAGGCCGAGGCCAGAGAAGTACGCCTGCAGGTCGGCCGGACCGAAACCGCCGCCGAGCTCGATGACGGCGATGGACTGCCCGGCGCCGTCGGAGGCGGGGAAGCGGTAGGCGCCCGCGACCTGGACGGCGGTGAGCAGCTGCGCGGAAGCGGCAGCAGGGCGAAGACGCGGGTAGGCGACCGGTGCGGGGTCGAGTCCGAGGACGGCGACGACCCCCGCCGGGGGGGTGGCGGCGAACCGCTCGAGCGCGTCCCGGTCACCGGTCAGCCGCATGGTGCGGGCTTCGGTGTGTTCCCAGTCGACGGTCAGCCCGTCGGCGTCGGCGCGGTGACGGACAGCTTCCGCGTCGTCGAAGGCTGCGCCGTAGAGGACGGCGTGCTCGTCGCGGGTCAGCGGCGGTCCCTCGACCGGCAGGAGCGTGGGGGGGGTCAGGACGACGGTGACCTCGCCGCGCGCGGGGTGGACGTGAACGTCGTAGTCATCGGTCATCGGCGTACCGCTCCCTGCATCGTCGGGGGCTGGGTAGGGGAAGGCGGCGCCCCGGCGAGCAGAGCCCGGATCGCGTCGATCTCGGCGAGGGTGAACCGCGGCTCGGCGACGCTGGCGACTGGCGCCAGCTGCACACCCAGCGCCGGGGCTGGCTTGTTCGGGACGGCGAAGACCGTGCTGTACGCGGCGACACCGGCCAGCGCCGCGCCGACGACGACGTACGGCAACGACCCGGGGAGGAACTGGCCGGCGAGGTAGGTGAGGATCGCGATGAGCGCCCCGACGATCGCCTTGGCGGTGGTCATCAGAAGACCCGGGTCTGCTTGCCCAGCGCAGCAGCGGTCGCAGGCCCGACGATGTAGTCCGGGGTGCCGTCCGGGTTGCCGGTCTTCGTCGCGGCTTGGAAGCTACCGAGGACGGCGCGTAAGTTGTCGTACCGGGCGGCCCACGGCCGGACCAGACTCTTCTCGTACGGCGCGATCCACACCCCTGCTTGGGCGAGGAACAGTTGCAGTGCCTCGACCTTCGCGAGGTCGGCGTGGGTGAAGGTGTGGCTGCCGTCGAACGCGAGACCTTCGAGAACTGCCATGACCGGGTCGCCTCCTGGTGTGAATGTGCCGCCGAAGTTGGCGACGTTGACCAGGCCGGGGTCGCCGTGGTCGTTGCCGGGGATCTGGCTGTGGGAGTAGTGCCCGGCGGGGGAGTTGCCGCCGAACACCTGCCGGGTCGGGTTCGGTCCGTAGCCCGACGCGAGAGGCGGGCCGGCGGGCCAGTTGCGGGAGATGCCGAACGAGTCGAGCCAGGCGAGGATCGCGCCGAAGCCGATCAACGGGCTGTCGGTGAGCGGCCGGACGAGCTGGCCGTTGTGCGGCCCACTGTTGGCGAGGTTGTTGGCCTTGCCGATGCATTCGATCTGGATGACCGCGCTGCCGGAGTTGTTGCCGGTGACGAGCGCGCTCCCGCCGATGTTGGCGGGGATGAGCTGCACGATCTCGCCGGTCCAGGGGTTCCAGCACAGGTGCGGTTCGTAGCCCATGCCGATGAGGTACTCGCCGATAGCGGCCGCGGTGGTTTCAGGGTTGTTCTCGGTGGAGTGCCAGACAGCCTTGGGTGTGCCGCCGTCGAGCTGCCAGCCGTGGGTGCCTGCTCCGAGCCGGGTCACTCCCGGCATCCAGATGTCTGCCATGCGTGCTCCTTGGGAACCAGCTACGACGAGCGCCACGTCGTGGGTCTCCTGTCGTGTAGGACAAGGGACACGCTACGCCGAGCACTGCCACGGCGGCGCAGGCGCGCTTACCCGAGGGGGGCGACCGTGGTCAGGGGGTGGAACTCGTGCCAGCCGCCGTGGTCGAGGTCGGCGACCCACGCGCCCGTGACCTGGACGTGCTCGCCGACGGTGAAGGCGAACCGCGGCTCACCGCCGATCTCGCAGCCAGCGACCGCATCAGCCTGGGTCACGGCATGGTCGCAGGGCTGTTCGAGCACGAGGTCGCCGCGTTCCTTGCCCTGGTTGGCCGGGTCGAGTAGCCCCGCGTAGGCGGGGTCGAGTTTCAGCAGGGTGTGGTTGTCCCCGTCGGGTTCGGATCGGATGACGTCGACGGTGCCGGTGGCGGTTCGGCAGCCGAGGAAGGCGAGCCGGTCCGGGTGGTAGATGTGCGGGTCGGCTGCGGGTGCGGTGCATGCTGCCGGGGGGATCGTGGGCGTGGGGCTGCGCTGCGGTGGCCGGACCGGGACGTAGCGCGACTGCACGGCAGGCGAACCGCCACAGGCCGCGGCGAGCAGCAGCAGGACGGCGACCGGGGCTCGTCGCATGCTCATCGGGGACCGCTGTTGCCCAGCATGACGAAGAGGGCCATCACCAGCAGCACGACGCTAACCGCGCCGATCCCGGCGAAGATTTGGACGACAAGACCCATCACGCACTCCCCGTTCCGACGGTGACGCCCTGGCCGCCGTCGGCGATGATCCATTCGAGGTCGCCGGGGTCGACCCGGCCCGGCATCCTGCCGTCGGAGAATAGGTGCACCCCAGCGTTCAGGCACGCCTGGTCGACCAGCTGGGAGCAGATCAGCGCATGCTGCTTGTCGACCTTGCGCTCGAGCCACGGCCAGCGCAGCCCGAGGTCGGCGAGGCCGAGCGCGGCGATGTCGGTGAAGCCGTACGGCGTGCCGACCAACCTGAGGGCTTCGTCGGCGATCCGAGCGTTGGCGTACGGATCGAGGCCGTTGATGTGGGCGTATAGGTCGAGGCCGTAGATCACCCGCGGGTTGTCCTGTTCCCGTTTGATGACGGCCCCCTTGGCCTGCGCCTCGACGGTCCGGCCGTCGCCGAGGCACACACCAGCATGGTTGACACGTGAATGGGTCAACAGCCGGATCGCCTCGCCGACCAGCCCGCCTGACCGGAGCACGAAGATGGTTCCTGCAGGGTGCACAACTGCCTCCTATTTGTGGTGGGTCAGGTACAAACCCCAGATGACCAGAGCGATCGATGCCACCGAAATGAACGCGGCGAACAGGTAGCGCGTCTGCAACGACGCCGCGCTCGAACCCGTCGAGGTCTTCTCCAGCGCTTCGATCCGCGCCGTCGCGATCCGCTCCGCCTCACGGGATGCCGTCGCCGCCGCGCCCAGCTTCTCGTCAACCGCGTCACGGGTCATCACCGTCGACTGCAACTTCAGGATCGCTTCGGAGTTGGCAGCGCGCTCCTTCGTGCCAGACTCGACCCGGCCTTCGACGATGTGGATTTGCGCCTCCATCACCTCACGGGTGATGAACGTCCGGGAATCTTCCCGCGCCTGCTCTTTAGCGTGATTCGTGTCGGCAAGCCGCTGGTCGAGCCGGTTCTCGGCTTTCTCTCCGGCTTCGCGTTCCCGGCCGTGGACCTCGTTGTGCGCGGCGTGCTGCTGCTCATGCGCACGGGCGTGCAACTCGGCTACGCGGGCTACGTCGCTGAGCGCGACGCGGAGGGCTTCGGCGTCCCGTTCGTGGATTCGCTCATGGCCGACGCGCCAGTCCCGCACCATCTCGGAGACCGCGCCGGCCCGGTCGTCAACCGTCCGGACCATCTGTTCGGCAAGTCGGGTGGTTTCGCGCTCATGTTCCGCGTCCCGGAACATCGACTGCCGGTCAACCTCAGCGATCTTGTTGCACAGCGCTGACTTCGCGTCGGCTATCTGCTGGCTGAGCATCTCATGCGCCGCGTCCGACTGCTTCCACTGCGCATCTAGCCCGGTCTGCGCGAACTCTTTGACCGCGTTGATGGACAGCTCAAGCTGGTGCGCCGTCCGGGCTTCCGCCGCGACCTGCGCCGCCATGTGCTGCGACGCTTCCGCTGCGGCCCGGAGCGCAGCGTCCGAGTAGCCCTCTTGCGGCATCGGATCGTCCCCTCTGTCGGTCCGACGTAGCCAGGGCATGGGTTAGCGTCTCTCGGGCGAGTGGGACAACCTCGGTGTTGTGTGTCCTATGGGACAGGGTAGACCCCGGATGCTTGCCCGCCGCGTTAGAGCTGCCAGGCGCCGGCCCGGACCCGAGGGGGGGTCTCCAGCCACTGGCCGCCGGCACGGACGAGCAGCGCCCCACGCACCCACCTGCCGGCCCGTCGCAGCATCACGATGCCGGCCACGAGCCCGAAGCTGCTGCCGGTGAGTACGAGCGATGCGGCGCCGGAGCTGGAGAGGCTGAGCGTCGCCTGGACGGTGCCGACGAGGGTGACCGTGGCAGCGCCGCCGGCAGGCGCCGTCTGCCCCGCTAGGGCAACGGTGACAGTCCCGGTGATCGTTACTGTCGCCGTCCCGGTCTGGGGGTAGCCCAGCGAGAGGGATGACAGGCCGGTCAGCGTGAGTCCGGCCGTGGCGACGCTGGCTATGGCGAGAACGGCGGCGGCTCCGCCGGTGAGGGACACGACGCCTGCCGCGGCCGCGCCGAAGCTCGTCAGGCCGGTCGCGGACGCGGCCAGGGACACCAGGGCCGTGCCGCCAGCCGACATCGGGGGAGCGGCAGTACCGGTCAGGACGAGCGCTGCCGCCCCGGTCGAGCCGAAGCTGGCGACGGATGCGGCGCTGCCCGACACCGTGAGGGCCGCGGCAGCGCCCCCGGCCGGGTTGAACGTGCCGGCCGCAGCACCCGTCAGGGTCAGCGCCGCTGCCGCGCCGGTCGCCACGGTCAGGCTGCCGCTACCGGCGCCGGCCAGTACCAGGGAGGCAGTGCCCGAGGTGGCCGCTGCCGTGGTCAGTGCTGCGCCGGCAGCGCCGGTCAGGGCCAGCGTCGCCGAACCTGCCCCTGCTGTCTGCAGGCCCGCAGCGCCGGCCCCGGTCAGCGTGAGCGACGCTGACCCTGCAGTGGCAGTCCGCAGCCCAGCCGCAGCAGTACCGGTCAGGGTGAGGGCCGCCGCACCGGTAGCTGGGCTGATGCTCGCGGCTGTGTCGCCAGCGGCGCCGGACAGCGATACTGTCGCCGCGCCTGACGCGGGCAGGAGCAGCGAGCCGGCCGCCGTGCCGACGAGGGCTACGACCGCCGTGCCCGTGCCGGGTAGCCGCAGAGCTGCGCCGGCGGTGCCGGCAAGACTGAGCGCCGCGGCGGCTGTGCCAGCCGCAGACGCGGACGCCAGCTTGACGACGACGATCCCCGCCGAGGCAGACAACGGGTTTGCAGGCGACGCCGCAAACGACCCCGTCTCAGCCGCCCCGCTCGCACTCGACTTGTACCCCACCGACTGGCACAACGCCGAACTGTTATCCCGGCACGCCGCGGTTAGTCTCGTCCAGCCCGTGCTCGGCGTGTACGCCGTGGTGTTGCCGTCGTCGCCGAGGAACGCCAGCGCGAGCTGACTCCCCCCCGTCGTCGCAGGCGTAGTCCCCATCGACACCGGGGTAGCGGTCCCCGACCCTGACGACGACTGGTTGAGACAGCCGCTGCCGGTCGCAGCGCTAAGCCCGGAGAACTCGGCGACGGCGACACCCATCGCCGCACCCGAACCGGAGAACGTGCCGATCGGGAACGTCACCGTCAAAGCGCCAGTGGAACCCGCCACGGCGGTGTAGACCCGCGTCACCGCCGTCGTGGTGCCGAAGGCGACCGTGGTCAGCAGCGAGTACGCGTTGCCCTGGCTGTCAGTCGGGGCACCCGGCGTGCCGGTCGCCGAACCACCATCGGTGAAGGCGCAGAACGCGAAGATCCGGTTCCCGGCGGTGACGTTCGCGCTGAAGGTTGCCGTCTCGGTGGCCGGCGGGAACGCGGTAGCCGAAACAGCGCCTTGGGCGAGCGCCCACGCCACCGGTCAGCTCACGAAGCGGCGATGGACAGCGCCCCGGCAGCGACGGTCACCGTGCCCGCGCTCGTGCCGGTCGTCACCGACGGCGACAGGGTGAAGCCGATGCTGTAGACACCCGAGGCGGCGGTCACCACGGACCAGCCGCCGACGAACCCCGCCGTGGTCGAAGCGGCCAGCGTGTAGGACAGGCCCGCGCTGTTCGACGGGTTCGGCGCGGCCGCGGTGCCCGCGGTCCACGACGTGGCCTGCCGCGTCGAGCCCAGCTCGTTCGCCCCCGTCGTGCCAGGGGTCGCCCCGTGCAGGTTCGTGAAGGGCGTGATGCCGGTGACACCGTTCGCCGCCGCCGCCTCCGCAGCCCCGGACGCGAGCGCCATCAGACCGTCTCCCGCTTCAACGACCCGCAGTGGTCGGTGCAGGTATGGACGAAACCTTCGGTCGCCGGGTCGGACGATGCTTCGAGCTGCTCGCCGATCAGATGGTTCAGGTGCCCGGCGTGCTCCTCCGTCTGAACTTCGATCACCGGCGGTGTCACGTCATACGACGTGCCGTCCGGGGTCCGCACCGTCCCCGACGCACGCTGACCGGTGATGACGAAATGCGGCTCAGGCGAGTCGGACTCGACGGTGAAATGCGGGGAGCCGTCCGGGAGGGTCCCGACCTGCGTCCACGTGAGGGCCATGTCAGCCTTTCTCTAGCTGGTGCGCAGCCACACGTCGCCGTCGACGACGGCGACAGCCGTGCTCAGCGCCGGGTCCGACGCGGAGGTGTAGATGGTCGCGATGTGCGGCACAGGCGTGCTCCCGGCGCCGACAGCGGCTGCCAGCACCGAGTCTGAGACGGAGGCGACCCATGCCGGGTCGGCGGTCTGTGCGTAGTTGTAGGCCGTAGGGCCGGTGAGCCCGATGCGGGCGAGGCGGGTCAGGATGGCGCGGACATCCGTGTTGCCGTTCAGCATCGCCGCTCCTCGCGCAGGTCGGTCCCTGCGATCATCGCACAGTCCCGCGTTCTACAGGACGGGGCACGCTAGGCCGGAGTGACACTGTTGGACGGGGCGCTCGCTGCGGACGACCCGACCGAGTTCCGGGCCGTGAGGATAAAGGTGTAGGCGGTGCCGTTCGCGAGGCCGGCGACGGTGACCGGGGTACCAGGGGGAGCGGTGCCGGTCAGCCCACCCGGGGCCGAGGTGGCGGTGTAGTCGAGGATGGCCGCGCCACCATTGTTGACCGGAGCAGCCCCCGAGATTGTGGCCGTCCCGTTACCCGCGGTCGCGCTGGCGCCCGTCGGCGGATCGGGGAAGGTGGGGGTCGAACCCGGGGTGGTGGTGGTCGACCCCGGGGCGGTCGGGTCGGCACCTCCCGCGTCGACGTCGTCGACCAGCACCGGCCCGCACCACGCCGCGACCAGATCCACCGACATCGACCCGGCACCGGTGTCAGTGCGACCCACAACGGTCAGTCGCCCACCGGACGGGTCGACCGGGCCGAGCAGCACCCGCCCCGCCCACGCGACGACCTCCGCTTGCCGGGCGCCGCGCCAGTCGACCAGGGCCACCGTCCCCGACGTCGCGGCGGCGGAGTAGGACACGTCCAACGCCACGCTCACCAGCCCCGTAGAACCGACCGCCGGGACCCGCCACAAGGCAACTTCGGCGCCGGTCACCGACGGCACAGCCCCGGCGGGCAGCGCGGGCAGCACCTGCGTCGGGATGCGGGTCTCCAGTCTGCGGACCCGGCCGACCAGCGACCCCAGCAGGCGGCCGACCGACGCGTAGTCGTCGTGTTCAGTCCCGTTGAAGCTTGGCACTACTCGGTCAACCCCGGTACACCCTCAGCGGTGCATGTCACGACCTCCTGGCCTGACGCGTCGACCGCGACGCTCTGGCCGATGATCCGCACCCAGTTGTCGTAGAACAGCCAGCCCCTGTCGACTCGCACCCGCACCGAGTCGCCGATGCTGACGAAGCCGAACGGCACCGTCTGCGACACCACATAAGAAAAGGTGATGATCGACACCGGCGGGGTGCGGTGCCGCAGATACTCCTGCGCCTGCCGGAACAGCGTCGTCTTGACCGTCGTGTCCCGCAACGACAGGGCCTGCATGTGGATGCCGTACCGGGCGCTGGCACTCGCCGGTGCTTTGACCGTCACCGCCAGGTGAGCCGGCCCGTCGCCGGCTCCGTCGCCGATGATCCACGTCGCGATGTTCTTCGCGCGGGAGGCGCCGAACGAGCGCAGGCCGCCCCGGCCCGGCGTCAGCGGCCGTTCGACCCGCCGGCCCATCTGCGGGTAGAACGGCTGCCACGTCCGTGTCACCAGCCCGGTGCGCGGATCGGTCCGCAGCACGATGTCGAAGTCGAAGCCTGTACCAGGGGAGGCGAGGTCGGCGACCGCCACGTCGACCGTCTTGTTGTCGGTGGCGGCGTAGGTCCGGTCGATCAGATCCGTCGTCCTCGTAAACGGGGCGAGGTCGAGGCGGATGTCCCCGTCCTCACCCAGCCCGGTCGTGTACCGCCGGATCAGGTCCGCGGCGGCTTGGGTCTGCTCACGCTGCTTATAGACCAGGTTGTCCAGGATGATCCGCTCGGCGAGCCACGCCCACACCGGGCGCGCTTCGATGCTCAACGTCTCCTGGTCGAGGTTGGCGCCGGGTTTGACGACGGGGCCGGCGAACACCGGGCCGAGCTCACCCGGCCCGTCGACGCGGTGAATGACGATCTCCGACGCCCACGAGTGCAGGTTGTCCCGGTTCGCCCCGGAGATCAGCGGCAGCGTCAGCCGCGGGGTCACAGTCGCAGACCCGCCGCCGTTGATCGTCGTGCCGTACGTCAGCCCACCACTGCCCTTCCCCGACGGCGGCAGGACGCCGAGGACGTTGCCGGCCCGGTCGGTCAGGTCCACCCGGTAGCGGGCCATCTACGGCACGCACAGGTAGGTAGCGGTGACCTCCGAGCCTTTCGGCAACTGCCCGGACATGTTCGTGTAGTTACCGCCGTTGAGGTTCGCGCAGTGCCATTGGAACTGCGTCGCCGTGATCGTGTTGCTGATGACGACCGGGTTTCCGGGCAGTTGGGTGGCGAACAGCGGGCCGGTGATTTGAACGTGGATCGCCGACGGGGTGAACGGCGCGCCATGACCCCGTGCGGTGATCCCGTTCCCGAACCAGTAGCCGATCACGTCGTGCTGGACGTGAACCGGCGGCGGGATGACCAGGTCGGACCCGCTGTAGCCGCCGTCCCGGACCGGCGCCGTCGTCTCGGTCAGCATCTGCACCTGGCATTGCGACCCGAGCGTCGCACCCGCCGGGACCGTCACCTGGGCTATTGCGTAGGCGCCGGCCATGATGTCCGGTGCCGGTGCGACACCGGAGTTGACCCGCCCCGTCTTGACGTAGAAGTCGGCGCTGTTCACCGCGTCGCCGTACGCCTTGTCCTTCGCCCCGCAGTAGACCAGGTCGATCCGGGACCCTGAGCCGGGGGCGGCGGCGAGCGTGCGCTGCTCGACGCTGTCGGAGTCGAACAGGGCGAAGTCCGTCAGGATCGCCTGCTTGTAAGCGACGACGCCCTGCCCGGGGGCGATGTTGACCGCGAGCCGCGACGGGTCGCCCGTGACGTCGAAGTCGCCGTTGTAGACCACACCCTCGGAAGTCAGCCACCGGGACAGCGCCCGGCGGATGTCGGTCACCTTGTTCTGCACACCGATCTCGTGCAGACCGCCATAGATCGTCATGCCTACTCCTTCGCGCTGCTGCTGGTAACGACCGCCGACCCGGGTCCGGCGCCGAGCAGCAGCCACGCGCAGCTGCCGTCGCCGGGGACGACGAGGGTGTCGAGAGGGCTGCTGGTCGGGTCGAGCGCGCTGTACATCGACGTGTCGTCGGCCATCACCGTCTGGTCTTGCGCGTCGACGACGACGGTCCGGCCGTCGGGGACGTCGACCGTCAGACCGAGCCTGCGGCCGGAGAGACGATCGACGAGCAGCGGGCCGGACAGCGGGCCGTAGAAGGTGACGACGATCGGGGTGTCGAGGTCGCCGCTGTTCACGGACGTTGAGGTGGCGGTGAGCGTGTCGGTGTCGGGGGTGGACACGACGGGGCTGGTGAACGGGCTGGAGAACCCGCCGGCCAACGTCGAGGACCGGACGATGGAGACGGTCGGGATGATCGAGTACTTGTGGGGGTCGCCGGCGACGAGAAGGAAGTCGAACTCGGCGACGGACTGGCCGCCGGGGGTGCCGTGCCGGCTGGTGATCGCCGTCTTGCCCCCGCGGAGCACGCCGCAGCCCCAGTCGCCGTCGGTTTCGCGGCCGACGAACACGCCCGGAGCGGCCGGGTCGACGAGCCGGGTCGTGGCGTGCAGCCGGCGGATCGCCTGGTCGAGTGCGGCCCATGTCGGTGCGATGACGCTGCCGACGCCGTGCAGGATCCGCGCGCCGAAGAAGACGCGGGAGATCTCGGCGCCGTCGGCGAACGGTACGTCGGTAGTGGCGACTCGGCTTTCGGGGGAGAACCAGCCGTCGGGGGTCGGCATCGCCCAGGTGCATCCCAGGTCGTCGGGTTCGCCGCAGGTGTTGAAGAAGATGCTGCCGAGCCGGAACTCCCAGGTGGTGGGCTGAGTGTCGGCGGTGACGACGGCCATCAGCCGACCCCTGCCCCGGCGAGCGCCAACGTCAGCTCGCGGGCTGCCTGGGCTTGGGCGGTCGGTAGGTCGACGCCGTTGAAGTGGTTGTTCTGATGCACGGTGGTCCCGGTCCTGCCGCGGGTCCGGTCGTAGGTCGCGGTCTCGTCAGGGTTCAGGACCCGTTCCCGTCGGCCGGACAGGTTGACGCCGACCGCTCCGCTCTCGAGGTAGCCGCCGGTGTCGAACACGCGGGGGTGACGACGGTAGTGGTGCGGGTGGTGCAGCCGCTCAAGTGCCGACCAGTGGAGCGGGTGGTGAGCCCGCTGGAGCGCCGACCAGTGATGGGGGTGGTGGAGCCGGGCCAGGGCCGACCAGCCAGCGTGGTGCGCGGCGTGGTGACTCGGGTGCTGCAGGTGGTGCAGCCGGGCGAGCGCCGACCAGCCAGCGTGGTGCAGCCGGGTGAGCGCCGACCAGCCAGCGTGATGCGCGGCGTGGTGACTCGGGTGCTGCAGGTGATGCAGCCGGGCGAGCGCCGACCAGCCAGCGTGGTGCAGCCGGGTGAGCGCCGACCAGCCAGCGTGATGCGCGGCGTGGTGACTCGGGTGCTGCAGGTGATGGAGCCGGGCGAGCGCCGACCAGCCAGCGTGGTGCAGCCGGGTGAGCGCCGACCAGCCAGCGTGATGCGCGGCGTGGTGACTCGGGTGCTGCAGGTGATGGAGCGGGTGATGACGGGGGTGCGTCAGGTGATGCGCCGCGTGGTGGAGCGGGTGGTGGGGATGCAGCACCCGGTGATGGGGGTGCAGCGGGTGGTGCGGGTGCAAGACGTGATGCGGGTGGTGAGCTGCGTGATGGTGCGGGTGGTGAGTGAGGTGATGCGCGGGGTGGTGCAGACGGTGGTGCGCAAGGTGATGCGTGGCGTGATGGTGCGCAAGGGGATGGCCTCGCGCGACATCAGCGGCCCTGTTCGCCACCGCGATCCGCGCGATGTCGGAGCGGATAGTCGCAGGAGACAGGTGATGCAGCTGGTCGGTGATGAGCTTGGCGTACAGCTCGACCGCATGCCGGTACAACGCCGCATAAGAGCTGGCGTGGTGAGCGGCGGCATGGTGAGCGGCGTGATGAAGCGGGTGGTGCGTCAGGTGGTGCCGGGGGTGATGCACCACCCCACCGGTCGCCATGTGCTGCCGGATCGTGTCGGACGGGCCACGGGGAATGACGATCTCACCCTGGTGCAGAGTGGCCGGCCCGGTGGACGGGACGAACATCGTGCCCTGCTCGTAGCCGACGTAGCGGCCGGTGCCGTCGTGCCGCCCGCCGCCCATCAGCATCCCGATGCCGTACGTCTTCACCGCGTAGTTGATGCCGGCGGCGATGTTCGCGAGCGGGTCACGGATGTTGTCCGACGTCCCGGGCCAGTGGTTCGCCGCGAACGTGCCGGGGATGAGCTGCATCAGCCCTTGCGACGGCGTCCCCGCACGGGCGTTCGAGTCCCAGTTGTTCTGCGCGTTTGCGTCCCCGCCGGACTCGGACTGGATCAGCCTGAGCACACCACCGGCGGCTGACGCCGGCAGGTTCTCCATCTTCAACGCCTGATAGACAACGTCGGCCCACGAACCGTTGACCGCAGCCGCAGCAACCGCCGTCGGCAGGTGGTCGACCAGCAGCCTGCGGACCGCGCCCGGCGTCTCCCAGACAGCCTCCTCACGGACGTGGCTCGACGGGTTCGGGTCGTCGATCATCCGACCGCCGCCCTCGTAAATCCCCACGTGGCCGGGACCGGGGATGCCGCCCTCGCCGTAGTTGGTGAACACGAGGTCGCCAGGCAGGGCGTCGGCGTAGTTGACCGCGGTGCCCATCTTGACGAGGTCCCACGTCAGCGGCCGGCCCGGCAGCTTGTGGCCCAGGTCGGCCATTACCCTGTCGACGAGGCCGGAGCAGTCTGTACCGCCGCCGCCGTACGGGTCGCCGCCGAGGATGTACTGCTGCCCGAGGTACTTGCGGGCGTCGTTAACGATGTCGGTGCCGTTACCGACCTGCAGCAGCCCAGCGCCGCCCCCCGCGGCCGCCGCGGCGGCCTGAGCCGCGTTGTAGGCGGCGTCCTTACCGGCCAGCAACGACAGCAGCGCATCGCCGATGTTGTGGACCTCTTTGTCCATCCACCGGCCCGGCTCACCCAGACTCTTCAGCGCCCCGTCGGCCGCACCTTCGATGGTGTGAACGACCGGGGTGGCGCCGATCGCCAGAGCACCGAGGGCCAACTTCTTCAAATCACCCAGCAGGTCGGTCGGGTGGGCGATGTCGTGGACGATCCGGCCGAGGATGCCGGTGTCGGCCTTGCCGCCGGAGATGCGCAGCGCGTCCTGTTTGGTGACGAACTGGCGGCCGGCAGCCGCGCCGGTAGCCGTTCCTGCCGTGAGGCTCCCCTGGAGGCTGTTGGGGTTGAAGCTGGAGAGGCCCTGGAAGTTGAGGCCGGGCGGCAGGACGGGGCCGCCGACCGCGTAGTGCCCGCCCGTACCGCCACCACCGGTCATGCCGAGGGCGCGCATGAGGAGGTTGGGTCCGCCGTGCCGGGCGACAGTTGGCTTGTCGACCATGACCTCGCCGGGGGTGCCGTACAGCGGCACGTCGTCCCGGTCGTGATTGCCGGGGACCGCGCCACCACCAGCAAAGTGCAGTGGCGCGAGGTTCTGCATCCCCGGCTCGTGCAGGATGTCGCCGATGCCGCGGATCAGCGGCACGATGCCCTTGTCGTACGGGTTTTCGATCACCCAGCGGATCGGGACCGCGACCAGGTCCTTGACCCGGTCCCAGACCTGGCCCGCTTTGGTCACCAGGTCGTCGAAGATGCCGACGACGTCGTCACGCATCCGGCCGAAGAACCCGGCCACGTCGTGCCACAGTCGGCTCGCGAACCCCGTGGCCCCGGTCCACAGGTCGCCGAATCCGCCGACGATCCGCGTGACGAACGGGCGGACGATGTCCCACGCGTCCACAGCCATGCGCATGATGAAGGTGATCACGTCGTGCCACATGCGGGTCACCCAGTTGGACACGTCGGTCCACAGACGGGTGAACAGGTCTACGACCGTCCGCCACAGGCTCGTGACGATTGCCGTGACGGCCATCGCGCCCACGTGGAAGAACGTGGTCACGTCGGTCCACATTCGCGTGACCCACCCGGTCACGTCATGCCATAGGCGGGTAAACAGGTCGACAACTGTATTCCACAGACTGGTGACTATCGCGATAACCGCTAGATATCCCACGTGGAAAAAGGCGGTTACGTCATTCCACATTCGGACCACAAACCCGGACACGTCATGCCACATGCGCGTGACCCAGGCCGTCACGTCTCGCCACAAGCTAGTGACAATTGCGGTGACAGCCAGCCAGCCCACGTAAAAAAAGCCGGTCACGTCGTGCCACATCCGAGACACGAACGTATTCACGTCGTCGCGCATCCGCATCACGAAACCGGTCACGGCCTGATACGAACTGGCGGCGATTGCGGCTACGGCGAGCGCGCCGACGTGGAAGAAGGTCGTCACGTCATGCCACATGCGCTCGACGAAGCCGGACACGTCGTGCCACATTTGCGTAAAGAATGCGCCGATCTGCTTATGGAAGTAGTCAACTATGACGATCACCAGACCGATCGGTCCGGTGAATATGACGAGCAGCAGTCGCCAGTGCCTGTCGATAAACGCGAGAATGTCAGTGACGATATTCGACACGTCAGTCTTGATACGGTTAAAGACCCCTGTCACGTCGTGCCACAAGCTGGTAGCAATTGCGGTAATAGCCAGCCAACCGACGCGGAAAAACGTTGTCACGTCATGCCACATCCGCGTGAAGAACCCGGCGATCTGCTCGGCGCCGTGTGACACGGCACCGCCGACAGCGTGCATCCCTTCGATGGCCGAGCTCTTGATCCCGTTCCAGGCGCCGGTGAAGAACTGGCCGATCTTGGACCAGTTGGTCCCGAGGGCGTGCAGCAGCGCGGTGACCAAAGCGAAGGCGATGGCAAGACCGATGGCGGGCAGGATCAGGACGACTGCGAGGCCGACCGCGGCAAGGCCGAGGGCGAGGAACCCTGCGACCTTGAGGATGGTTCCCGCGTCCTGGAAGGCGTGGCCGACCAGCGTGAGGATCTTCTTGCCGATGGCGCCGAAGTCGATGGAGCCGACCCAGCCGGCGATCTTGCCGGGGAGCTTGGTGAACCAGTCGAGCAGGTCCTTCGCTGCGCCGGTCAGCCCGCCGATGATGGAAGCGACGATCCCCTTGCCGGCCTTCTTCGCGCCCTCGTTGCCCTTGCCACCGCCACCCCCGCCGCCACCGCCGTCGAACAGGTGGGTGAACAGGTTGGCGAAGAACGAAGGGATGCTGGTGACGGCGCTCTTGATCCCGTCGAGGATCCAGCCGGGGATTTTCTTCGCGACGTCGGTGACGACCCGGCCGCCGCTCTGGATGCCTTCGTGGATCAGGTTGAGCAGGCCGACACCGAGGTTGACAGCGCCCTTGATGCCGTCCCATAGCCAGCCGGGGATTCTGCGGCCGACGTCGGCCAGCAGCTGCCCGCCGGTCGCTAGGCCGGAGACGACCATGTCGAGGAGCTTCTTGCCGAAGCCCCCGGCGGCCCCGAGCCCCGACATGATCCAGCCGGGGATGCGCTTGCCGAAGTCAGCCAGCGCACGGCCGCCGGCTTCGACGCCGCGCAGGATCATCCCCGGCAGGTCGGAGAAGAACCGCTTGACCTTCTCCTGCGCCGCGGCTCCGCCGGTGATGGCGTCCCAGAGGGTGCGGAACACCCGGCCGACCGAGTCGACGATGTCACGGAACGCCTTGGACTTCTCGTAGGCGAACACCAGCCCCGCGGCGAGGGCTGTCAGGGCGAGGACGACCACACCGATCGGGTTGGCCTCCCACGCCGCGTTCAGCAGCCACACCGCGAACCGGAACGCGATAGTGGCCTCTTTGGCGATGTTCGTAGCTACCGTCCACGCCTTGGTTATCAACAGGTTCGCCGCCGTCGCGAGCTCCATGCCTTTGAGGACGACGAGCAGCGCCCCGAACGGGACGAGTAGCACGGCGACGCCGACAGCGAGGGCCTGGAAAGCGGTGTTGCCGGCGAGTTTCCCGAGGAAGCCGACGAGCGACCCGGCGAATCGGATCATCGGGGTGAGCACGTCGCGGACCGCGACCGCGAACGCTCGTATCCCGACGATCACAGCCCCGGCGAAGACCTTGAGCAGCAGCCCGGCCAGCGGCGCGAGGTCGCGAGCGAGGTTGCGGATCAGGTCCCACGTCGGGCCGAGCGCGCCCATGATCGCCGACCCCGCAGAGCGCAGCGCGGGTAGCAGTAGGTCGGAGAACTTGCGGATGTTCTGCCCGGCGCTCAGGAGGATCGCGTTCAGCGGCGAGACCGCGTTGAACACCGACGCCGACGCCCCGAGCTTCGCGCCCGGGTTCCGGAACCCGCCCATGATCGAGTCCCACGCCCGGCTGATCACCGGCCCGGCCGCAATGACCCCGTCGACGAGGCCCTTAGTCGCCCGCGTCACCTGCGGCAGCAGGAACATCCCGAGCCTGGTCAGCCCGGTCTCGACGAGGGCGGTGAACCGGGAGAACTGGAACGACGCGGTCTTCTGCGTAGCTGCCCAGCTTTGGCCGAAGTTGTTGCTTGTCCGCGTGATCTGGTCGAACTTGCCCTTGAGGACGTCGAGGTTGCCGTACATCGCCATGATCGTCGCGCCGGACCGGCCGCCGCCGAACGCCCGCGAAATAATCGCCGACGCGGTTACAGCCGACACCCCCGAATCGGCCAGCGCCGTCTTCAGATGCCTGAGCGCGACCTCGAACCCGTCCGGCTTCCGAAGGTCCGAAGCGAGCATCGACGTGGTGATGTGCGCCTTCTTCAGCGCCTCGGACATGGCCGTCGTCCGGGAGTGCACCTCGGTGGTCGACAACCCGAGGGTCCCCATAATCTTCGACGCCGCGGCCGACGGGGCGGCCATCAACGCGATCGACATCCGCAGCCGGGTCGCCGACTCCTGCGCCCCCGAGCCGCGGTCGGTCATGAACGCGAGCGCTGCACCCACCGACTGGATGGAAATACCGAACGTCTGGGCGCTGGCGAACAGCCCGGTGCCGATGGCGGCGTTCAGCCCGTCCATCCGCATGTTCCCAGCGCCGATGATCGCGTCGAGGACGCCCATCGCCTGGGCGGCGCCGTGGAAGCCGGTGATTCCCGACGCCATCGTCGCGACAAGGCTGTTGGCTGTCTTCTCGAGGTCTTCGTGGCCGATCTTCGCGCCTTGCGCGGCGATCTTGAGGATGTCCATCGCCTGCGCGCCGCGGTAGCCGACCGACTCAATGTGGTACAGCGCGTCGACCAGCGCCTTGGGACCGAACCCGACAGCCGGTGCCATCGCGAAGATCTGCTTGGTGATCTGCCCGAGGTTTTCGCCTGTCGCACCCGCCTGGGTGTGGATCATCAGCAGGCTGCGCTGGTAGTCCGATCCCATCTTGATCGCAGCGATGCCGATGGCTGCGGTGGCGATACCGATCCCGGCGAGCCCTTTGGCGAACATGCCACCAAACCGGCTCCCGGCGGTCGCACCCGAGGCGGCGAGTTCCTTGTCGGCGCCTTCGAGCAGCTGCTTGCCGAACCCGGCGGTGATCGGCCGGATGAGGATCGACGCCTCACCGACGATCATGACAGGCCCGGTGGGGTGTCGGCATCCGGGCTGGGAGTCCAACCCCACGTCGCCGGATCCGGCTTCCCCCGCCGGCCCGGCGACGTGGAACCCCCGACCTGCGCCCCGACAGCGGCGAGGTGCTCGTCGACCTTGGTGCGTGCGTCGGCGGGGCCTGCGTCCTTCTCGGACTGCATGGCCCGCCAGGTGTCGTCGACGAGCAGGCTGTAGACCACGTTCAGCCCGCGGCCTGCCGGGAGCGAGCGGAGGTCGACACCTTCCCGTTGAGCTTTGCCGTCGAGGTACTGCCAGTCCGCCGCGGCCGCGCCTGTGAGCGCACGGCTCGCCGTGTAGGGCGGTTGGCCTCACCCGAGCCGTGGCGGCGGCCGTACTCCTCGTACAGCCCGTTGAACACCTTCCCCAACAGAGGGCCGGGGACTTTGCGGGCCGGGTCGTGGACCAGCGCGTCGTAACGGTCCACGCTCGACGTGTCCTCGACGGGCTCACCGTCGGCGTCCAGCTCGCCGTCATCGTCGAGCAGTGCCGTGTTGAGGAACTCTTGGATGCCGGCGGAGGAGGCGGCGGACTCGAGGTCGATGAGGACACCGAACGGGATCTCGGGTCGGCAGGTGAAGTCCTCGTGGCCGATCTTCCCGGTCTTGTCCTTGAACGGGATGCGCAGCACGATCGGCTCGTACTCGCTGTCAGCGTCCGCGCCTTCCGGCTCCTCGTAGTCGAACTCGATCAGGTCGGCCATGTCCGCTCCCTTGTGATGGTCTGCCAGCCACGGTAGGGATTTTGCTGCGCGTTGCATGCAGCGCGGGACAAGTCGCGACACAATCCGGCCTATGGACGCCCTCGAGCACCGCTTCTGGAAGCACACCGCCCGCGCCGGAACGCCACCGCTCGTCGCTGGCGTCGCCGGCATGTGTGACCTGTGGGTCGGGGCGAAGAACCTCGGCCGCTACGGCAACAAGACCCCGGTCATGTGCGTGGGGAAGCGCCCCGATCGGCGGACGCTGTACCCGCACGTCTGGGCCTGGGAACGCAAGCACGGCTCGCGCCCGCCGGGGATGCAGCTGTCCCCACGGTGCGGCCAGTCGTTGTGCGTCAAGCCCGAGCACCGCGAGCTACGACCCCGGGGGGCGCACCGGCGTCACAGAGAGCCGGCGAACGCCTCGTAGCCGCCGTAGGAGAACATCCCGGCGCCCGACACGGCGGTGATGTGGAAGCCGAATTCCGCTTCGGCGGCGTCGGTCAGGTAATGCTGGCCCTGGGTGCCCGGGTGGTGGACCTGCCGCATGAAGACCGTCTTGCCGGCCTTCGGCCAGTAGAACGCCAGCACCCCGCCGGCCTTCTTCGGCATGATGATGTGCGGCCGGGTCCCTTCGTGGACGTAGGTGGCGTACGGCTTGGTGAAGGTGACGACGACGCACGTCTCACCTCCGGCGCGGGCGAAGATGACATGCCCCGAGTCCCGCAGGCTCGTCGAGTTCCCTCCCCGTCCGCCCCTGATCCGGGACGGGCGGATCTTCGCCGCAGCCATCTCCTTGATCCGCGCACCGTGCTCGAACGCGTCGCGCATCACCGGCCCCGCTGAGCCTTCGAGCAGTTCGTGCATCGCCACGGGGTTGAGCTTGACGTACCGCCCTTCGAACAGGCCGGCCATCAGATCGTCAGGATCACGGCGCAGGTGACGGCGACCATGCCGCCTTCGGGTCCGACGACGGCGAGCACACCGGGCGCGACCGACTTGACCCCGAAGTCGGTCAGTGCCTGATCGTCGATGGCCGAGCCCCAGCCGATGTGCCGGACCATCATGTCCAGCGCGTTCCAGTCGGCCATCTGCCGCGCACCCACCGCGTCCAACGCCGCCGCGGGCGGCGGTGTGCCGTCGTTGCCGGGGGCGGGAACGCAACGGACCAGCTCGACGGTGAACATGACCTGCCGCTGCCGCGAGTTCGGCAGCTCATACTGCCCCGTCGCGGTCCGGCCCGGGAACCCGGGGGACATCGGCCCTGCCCGTACCGTCAGCTGCTCAGCATCCCACGCCTCGGTCCCAGCCGACCGGAACTGACGCAGCGGAGGGCTGGGAACCGCTGCGACCGCGAGGGCCAGCAGCCGGCCGGCGATGGCCGGCAGGTCCGGGACGAGCGGGACCGGTACGGTCACTCGGCGAGCCCCTCGAGCACGGACACGACGCTGCCCCGGTTCTTACCCGCCTTCTCCGCGGCAAGGACGACAGGCGCCCGGGACGGCTCCTCGTCGACGTAGCTGAGGACCTCGTCGACCGTGTGGATGGAAGGGTCGTAGGCGTCGACGGTGGCCTGCTCCGCGACCAGCGCGACAGCCTTCACCTCATCCCGGGGCTTGGCGGCGTCGCGGTAGGCGACGACTGCCTGGGCGAGTATGTCGTCGGAGACGGCGAGGACGTGCGCCTCGTCGAGCTGCCCGGCGAGGGCCGCAGCCTCGTCGGGGGTGGCACCGACCGCGGGGCGCTGCAGGCGGGTGATGGTGTTCTCGGTGGGCATGGTGTCTGTCCAGCTTCCGGTCGGGTTGGTGGCGTAGTCGTGGACGGTCATCGGGTTCTCCTTGGTCTAGCCGGTGTGCCGAAGTGCGGGTTCGACACCGGGGGTGTAGATCCTGGCCCGCCGGGTCGAGCGGGCGACCTTGAGGGACGCGAGCCACATGTCGACGTCGACGAGGCCGGTGCCGCCTTCTTTGATGACGGTCAGGGGGTCGATGGCGACCATCGTCAGGTTCTGCCGGGTGATGGTCGTGACCCGCGACGGCAGCTTGCAGACACCGATCGTCGGGTCCCACAGCTTGGCGAGCTCGACAGCGAGCGACTCCGCGGAACGGACAGCCCCGGCTGGCAACGGGTTGCCGTGGTTGTAGACGACTTGGAAGGTTCCGACCGCGGTCGGCGGTTTGGTCATGTCTTGGCAGTGGGGCCACACCCCGCCGTCGACGCGGACGAGGATGTGGCCGTCGTCGACGCGGTAGGCCGCCGGCGGCAGCGGGCTGCCGTCGATCGACACTGCGGCGATGGTGGTGACGGGGCCGGACAGGAGCAGTTCGCGGCCCCACAGGTTGCCGCACGCACCGCACCCAGCGCCGGCGTACATGCCGCCTTCGGGACCGGCCAACGGCCAGGGGCCGACGACCCGGGCCAGCGGGACCGACAGGGACCAGCCGACGACGCCCCGCAGCGACGGCGGGCCCCAGTCGCCGTAGCCGCGGCAGCCCGCCGGGCGGACCGTGTCACCGGTGACGGGGGCGGGGAACTGGCCGCCGGTCAGCCGGTTCAGGATGTCGGTCGCACCGTCGACTGCCTCGGTGGCGAGCGCGAGCGACACCGGGGGGACACCGGAACGGGTGACGACGACGTTCGGGTCGCACCACGGGGCGGTCACGGCGGTCCTTTCGGTAGCTAGTCGGGGGGTCAGAAGCTGTGGCAGTAGTTCCAGTGAAGCTGCCCGATCCACGTCAGGTTCGTCGGAGCCGTCGGGCTGTTGATGTCCGACCAGTGCTGGCTGTTGGTGACCTGCTGGTAGCCCGACGCACCGTCGCCGTGCCACGGCATCGCGCCGATCTTCTTCGCCCGCGTCGGCAGCACCCGGTACAGGCACTGCGTGGCGGGGGTCTGGCCGATCTCGTACGGCTGCTCATCGGCCTGGTTCGGGTGGGTGCCGCACTCGCCGATCATGATCGGGATGTTCGCGTTCTGCACCGCGTCGAGAAAGCCGTTCAGCCGGGCGTCGAGCTGGGCGTTGGTCGCGCCTTGTGACCCGCCGCCCCACGCGGCGTACACGTGGAGGGAGAACACGACCGGGCCGTAGGACTGCTGCATGCTCGCGCCGTAGTTGACGATCGCCGAGCCGGAGGTCGGCGCCGGGCCGGAGCCGAAGTCGTTGGTCTCCTGGCCGTACTGGCAGCCGTCCATCACGATCACGTTCTTCGCGCCGGTAGCGCGGATCGCGGCCGCGACCTGCTGGTGGACCTGCTGCCACTGCGCGAGCGCGCTCGCGCCGCCCGAACCCGGTTCGTTGAACAGGTTGAACCACACGTAGGGGTTGTCCTTGTAGGTGTTGGCGATCCCTACCCACCAGTTCTGGATGTCGGTGAGCCGCTGGCCGGCGGCGTAGGTGCCGGGGTTCTGCTGCTGCATGTCCAGCTTGATGACGATCTTCTTCGCGGTGTACTCGCTGATGACCGACGCCAGGCTGTCACCGGGGAAGTCGTACCCGCCGCCGTTGTCGACACCACCCGCGCCCGGCAGCCCGCAGTTCAACCGCAGCGCGTTGAACCGCCAGTTCTGCGCCTTTCCGCTCTGGTTCAGCGTCGGCCCCTGCCACACGAAGTCTGTGCCGTTGGCGTTGACCCCATTGGGGACGAAGATCGCCCCGGCGGGGTCGAGGATCTGCCCCGACGGGCTGATGGAGAAGTTGTTGGTGGTCGCGGTCGCGGTCGGGGTGACACTGTTCGACGGAGCCGACGGAGCCGACGACCCGGAGCTGTTCCGCGCCGTGACCGTGAAGGTGTAGGCCGTGCCGTTCGTCAACCCGGTCACGGTAGGCGGCGTGCCGGGCGCGGCTGTCGCGGTCAGGCCTCCCGGGGAGGACGTGGCGGTGTAGTCCAAGATCGCGCTGCCGCCGTTGTCGGCGGGGGCGACGGCCGACACGGTCGCCGAGGCGTTCCCAGCCGCCGCGCCGGCGCTCGTCGGTGCTCCCGGCACGGTGACGATGTTCAGGCTGGTCGACGGCGACGACGCCGCCGACTCAGGTCCGTTGCCGACGCTGTTCGTCGCGTGGACCGTCGCGGTGTACAGGCCGCCGGGGACGAGGCCGCCGACGGTGACCGGAAGGGCCGGCCCCGTCGCCGACACCGGCCCTCCGGTCGAGCCGGCGCCTTGCAGGAACGTGTCCCAGTTGACGGTGGCGTTGCCCGACCCGCTGCCGCCGTAGTCGACCTCGAAGTCGACCAGGACGATGTTCGCGAGCTGCGCCGTCGGCACGGTGACCGTCAGCTGGTGCCACGCGTTGTCGGACACGTCGACGAACGCCTGTGTTTGGGTGCCGTCTGCGTAGTTGAACCGCAAGATGCCGGTGTAGGTGCCGGCAGGGGCGCCGGCGGCGACCTTCACCCATGCGGTGAACGTGGGGCTGCCACCCGACCAGTTCCGGGCGGTGGCCGTCGGGTAGTCCGACATCAGGATGTAGTTGTCGGCGGCGGTGATCTGCTTGACGCCGCGCAGCGACCCTGCTCCGTCGTGCTTGGTGCCGGTGTCCCAGGTGACGAACGGCGCCGACCCCCGACCTACCCAGCCTTCGGTGCCGGTGTCCCACGACCCGCGGACCGTAGCGGTCGACACAGGGGTCGCCGTGGCGGTGTAGCCGGTGATCGCCGACCCGCCGCTGGCGGGGGCGGTGGCATTGACCGACAGCGACGTGCGGGACAGGGCGGTGACCACCAGGGCGGTGGGGATCCCGGGGACGTTGGCGGTCGCCGACGGTGTCACCGAATTGGACGGGGCGCTCGCTGCGGACGACCCGACCGAGTTCCGGGCCGTGAGGATAAAGGTGTAGGCGGTGCCGTTCGCGAGGCCGGCGACGGTGACCGGGGTACCAGGGGGAGCGGTGCCGGTCAGCCCACCCGGGGCCGAGGTGGCGGTGTATCCGGTGATCGCCGCGCCACCGTTGGACGCGGGAGGAGTAGCCGACACGGTCGCCGTCCCGTTACCCGCGGATGCGGTCACCGCGGTCGGCGGGCCGGGGACGGTCGGGGCCTGCGCACCGGTGACGGGGGTGAAGGTGAGCGCCCCGTTGGACACGCCGAGCCGCACACTGCCGCCGGTCACCGCATCGACCAGGACCGGGCCTTGCCCCGCCGGGTAGAACGACCCGCCGCCGGCGAGCAAAGCCCACTTCGTCGTGTCGGTACCGGGCTGCACGCCCGTCGACGCGGCGACCGCGACGTAGGACGAGCCTTGGAAGCTCACCGCATCGGCGGGGGTCGCTCCGGAGATCGGGCTGTAGGTGGTGGCCGGGTTGTAGGGGACGGGTGGTTTGAACGGCGCCGGGCCGGCCGCACCGGCCGTGCCACCACCGCCGCCGACTTCCGGCTCAGCCGGGTCCTCGTCGACGACGACGGTGAGCCGGGTCTGCTTGCCGCCGGAGGTGACGACCAGGTCGTAGCGACCCGGGTCGGCGAAGAACAGCAGGTTGGCGTAGATGTCGAGGCCGGGGGTGTTGACCGCCATCCCGGACGGGACCGGGTTGGCGGTGAGCGGGACCGACCGGTCCCGGGCACCGTAGAGCGTCGCGGGGGTGAACGTCCCCGGCTGGTAGATCTGGACCAGCGCGGTCGGCGCGGGCCGGCCGGTGGTGTCGGTGAGTGTTTCCGGTCCGTACTGGCCGGCGTAGACAGTCATCCGCCGGCTCCTTCCGCCAGGCTGGAAGGGCTCAGGCGGCGAGGGTCAGCGACACACCCGAACCGGAAGCGGTCGCGTTCGCGGACATCGCGGCCTGCGTCGCGGACTGCACCGACAGGATCGTGGTGCCGACGGGGATGCCGGTACCGGTGATGTGATGACCGACGTCGAGGCTGGAGAAGTTCGCAGTCGCGGACGTGACCCCCGGGGTGCTGATGGTGGTCACACCATCGGTGACGGTCCGGCCGACGAACGCCGGGGCGGCGATCGGCTGGTAGCCGTCCTGCAGCGGCGCCGGCAGCGCGGCGGCGACCATGTACTGCCAGAACTTGGACGTGTCGTGGGTGAAGTCACCCTTCGGCCCGCTGCCCCAGTTGGGGTTCTCGTTCATCCAGCCGTTGAGGTTGACGGCCATCGCCGCGTTGTCGATCGTCTTGTCCAAGGAATCGAAGAAGCCGCGGGGGAACACCCAGTGCCACCAGCCGGCCTGGTAGTCGCCGACGATCCGCTTGGACCAGATTTCGATGCTGACGCCGTAGGGGGCGCCGATCTGGCCGTAACCGAGGGACTGCATGCCTTCCTCGACGCCACCAGCGCCGGTGAAGACCGTCTCACCGGTCAGCAGGGCCAGCATCTCGGTGTCGAGGTCGCAGATCTGCAGCGTGGAGGTGAACCGCTTGAGGGTGTCGCGACCGTGGTACGTGTTGCAGATCGCGCCCTGGGCGTTGACCGTGTCGATGCTGGCACCGGCCTGCAGGTCGGGCTTGAAGTCAAACTTGACGAGGTTCGCGGACTGCACCATCGCCGACGTCCCCCAGGCGGGGGCGCCGTTGACGTCGAGGGCGGTGACGCGGATCGCGTCACCCTGAACGGAACCGCCGCGCAGAGGTGCAGTAGCCATGGTCAAACTCCTTGCTCGGGCGGTACGGGAACGGGGAAGGTCATCAGGCGTCCAGGGCGAGCAGGCAGGCACCGACGTAGCACGAGTCCCACGTCCCGGCGGACGCGCGCTGGGCTCGGACTGTGACGGTGTTCGTCGACCGGTTAGTCGCCTGCGCGACCGCTTCGGCGGGGGACACGTCGGTGCCGGGGATGAGAACGATCGGCGAGTTGCGGTAGGTGGTCCGGCCGGTGGCGAACGCCCACGCCGCACCAGCCGGCGGCACCACCGGCGGCCCACCCGCTGCGGTCGCCGGGCCGTTGCCGGTGTAGCCGACACCCGGGTTGATCGTCGTCCCCCGGCCGGAAACGAGCCGCCCCGTGCCGGTCAGGTTCGCGCCGTACAAACCGACCTGCGGCACATGCTCGGGCATCAGGTGGATCACACCGGCGTTGCCGCAACCCGAACCGGCGAGGAACTGCTCGAGCAGCTCCAGCCCCTTGCGTACCGACACCGGCGTCCCGGGGACGGTGGTGACGTCGGTCGCGACCTGGAACTTGGTCAGCCACAGGTTGGCGTCGTAGCCGCCTTTGTGGGTGCCGTCGGAACCGGTGAACCCGCCGATCCCGGTCGCGGCGCGGGCGAGGGTGCCGTCCCACAGTTCCTGCTCGGCCGCGGCGGGTTCGCAGGCGATGAGCTGCGCGACTGCCTGACCGGAGTAGAAGTCCCAGGCCATGCCGAGGGTGGAGCACTGGTATTCGGCGTCGAGGACGACCGGCTGGTGGTAACGCTGCCCCGCGGCGCCGTGGTTGCGGTAGACGACGACATGCTGGGGGCCGCAGTCGCTGTAGCCGCGGATCGTGCCGCACGGCGGCGGCGTCCAGGTGAACCCGGCGCCCCACCGCTCACCCAGCGGCCGGCCGTCGAGGTCGACCTCGGCCTGCGGGGTGTAGGAGCAGGTCAGCAGCGACAGCGGGGGCGGCTGTAGGGCAGGGGGGGCGACTGTCGTCAGCATGGCCTGCTCACACCTCCCGTCCGCGTTCGCTGCTCACCTGTAGGGGTCACCGGTCGGGGTTAGGCGGGGGCGACGGTGCCGGCTGCGGCGCCGTTGACCCGGAACACGGCAGAGAAGTCGAGGGCTTCAAAGCCGCGGGGCGCGACACCCTCGAAGGACTCGGAGAAGATCTGGAACTTGTTGACCGCGTTCAGCGTCGAGTCGCGGACGACACCGAGGTCAAGCTGGCCGCCGTCGAGGAACTGGTAGGTCCCCTCCGGGTAGACCAGCATCCGGGTCACCGCCGGGAAGCCGACCAGCGTCGCCGGGTTGGCGACGGTGCCCGGTGCCTGGTTGGTGAAGTTCTGGTCGGCAACGTCGCTGTCCAACGCCCAGGTGACGACCATGTTCCGGTCGGCGAACCACTGGTTGATCGCCGCGTCCGGCACCGACAGGCTGTTGTAGCCGTCGCCGCCCTCGTAGGGGAACGCGGCCTTCGTCAGGTCGGCACGGACCGCGTCCTTCACCCACCGCTTGAGCACGACGCGGAGCATCGTGTTCTGCGACATCCGGTACTTGTCCCGGAAGTAGGCGTTGATCAGCGAGAGGGTGACCAAGGAGTCGCGGGCGAAGCCGAACAGCTGCGTCCCGGACACGTGCTTGGCGAACGCGCGCATCTGCCGGAGCAGTTCGATCTCGGCGGTGACGGCCCATGCCTGCCCCACGTACTGCAGGAAGTTGGCGACCTGCTCGGGGTTGAACCGGGCCCGGAAGTTGCTGATGGTGACGCACTGGGTGATGGCCTCGACCAGCACCTCCATCTCGGTGCCGCAGTTCATCTCGATGCAGGGCTTGACCGTCGGGCCGGTACCGACACCGGAGATCGCGACGGTGACCCCAGTCGCGGCGGCGGCCCCGGCAGCCGACAGGGTGACCGAAGTGCCGGACTGCACCGAGACGATGGTCGCGCCAGCAGGGATCGAACCACCGGCGACTGACCGGCCGACGTCGGCGAAGGTGAACGCGGCGGTAGCCGACGTGAGGGTCGTGCCGACGACAGTGACCCCGTCGGTGACGGTCCGGGTGCTGTTGACGCCGGTCCCCGGGCCGCCGGGGTTGATGTCATTGGCGTTGGTCCAGATCCCCACCGCCGGGCCGAACACGCTCATGTCGAACGGGGTCGGGACGACGTAGTGGATTCCACCGCGGGTCGCCTGGAACGACGGCAGGCTGTCCCGGACGGGACGCTCCAGGTTGGCCCAGGTCGGAATGGCGTAGTCCACGTTCACCGGGCGGCAGATGCCGCCTGAGGCGACCATCGGGGTGACGACGTTGTCCATCCGCTCGGTGACCATGTCGGCGTCGCGGTGGCGCAGGTCGTTGGCCTCGGGGTAGTCCCAGCGGGCGGACGCGACGACGACGCGGGTGCCGTCGGATGAGGGTGGGGTGTGCCGCAGGCTGTCGAGGCGCTGCGCCCACGACTCGGTGAAGGTCTGCGCGTCGAGTGCCGGCCCGGTGGGGGTGCCGCCTGCGGTGAGCGACGCGCGGACCCGGCCGTCGGACTGGGGGTCGTCGGGGCGCTCCCGCTCGGGGTCGCGGCGGCCGGCGGCTGAGGCGACGACTTGGGAGATCCGGATCGGCTTGGGCTTGGCGGATGCAGCGACGGCCTCACGCTGCTCGGCAGTCTCCGCTGGGGCCGGGTCACCCTCGGCCCGCGCCTCAGGTGCCTGCTCGACGGCGGCCGCCGGGGGGGCGATCCGCTCCCGGGCGGCCTGCGCCCGGCCGAGCGCCTCGTCCCGTCGCGCGGTCTGCTCGGCGGCGACCTCGTCACGGCGGGTCCGTTCGGCGGCGACCTGCTCCGCGGCGTCGGCGACGGTGTTGATGTGACCGAGGATCTCGTCGGTCGGCTCCGCTGAGGCGGCGGCGTCGATCTCGTCGGCGAGCAGGTTGCCGAGTTCGGCAAGCTCGTCGGCGGTCAGCTCACCGATCCGACCGGACAGGTCGTTGATGCGGGTCAGCCGGTCGGGGGTCTGCTCAGCCATGATGATCCTCCGGGACAGGCGAGAGAATGCGGGGGTGGTGGAGCGCCCCGGCGGCTCTACAGCCCGTCCCGGCGGCCAGACCCTCGAAGGGCCGGCTGCTCGATCTACGACGGACAGTAGCGCATCCCGTCGCCTGTTGCGCAGGACCGTAGACGCGGTCGGCGTGTCGGGTCTAGCGTGAGCACCTCGGCGCGGCGTGGCACGGCGAGGCTGGGCACGGCGAGGCTGGGCACGGCGAGGCTGGGCAGGGCAAGGCGTGGGAAGGGCAAGGCGTGGGAAGGCCCGGCCGGAGAAATCCGGCCGGGCCTTCATGCTGTCCACCGCGTTACTTGTCACATACGACGCGAGACGCTATGGTGTCTATTGCAGGGCACGGCAAGGCGGGGCGTGGCGGGGCGCGGCTAGGCCAGGCGTGGGTTCCAACCAAACGTGGAGGAACAAAGATGGACCTGATCATGACCATGACGGGGACCTCGGAGCTGTTGATGCACAACAGCCAGATGGTCGATCCGCTGAACACCTGGAGCCAGTCGTTCAACGAGGTCAAGGGCAAGAGGAAGAAGACCGACGCCGACCACGAGGTGATGGCGCGGATCGAGTTCTTCGCCGGGCTGTACATCGGCCCCGAAGGTCCCTACCTGCCCGGGGCGAACATCCTGTCCTGCCTGGCGATGGCCGGCGGACGACAGAACAAGGGGGCACTCGTCAAACGCTCGGTGCTCGTACCCACGGACCAGAACCTCCTCGCCTACAAGGGTCCACGCACCGCCGAGGAACTCTATGCCGACGCGAACTTTGTGCACCGGGCCGTCGCGAACGGCAACCCCAGCGCGTCCAAAAGCTCGAAGATCATGCGGACCCGGCCGATCTTCCGGCAGTGGGCATGCCAGGCCACGCTCGCGCTCGACACCCACGAGCTGAACCTCGAAGACCTCCGAACCATCGCCGACGACGCCGGCCGCTACACCGCCATCGGCGACTGGCGTCCTCGGTACGGCCGGTTCACCGTCACCCTTGAGCCGGCCGGCCGGTGAGCCCCTTCCAGCCGGTCGGAGACAAGGCCCGCTGGCGCGTCGTCTACGAGCTGCTGAACCGGACCCCCGTCGACGGCGTCCTCACCTACGAGTCGCTCGGTGAGGCGCTTGAACTCGACCCGGCCGACGACCGGCACGGCATCCAGATGGCGATGCGCCGCGCCGCGAAGGAACACGAGGAGGTCGACCGCCGCGCCATCGAACCGATCATGAACGTCGGCTACCGGGTGGTGCAAGCCAAGGAGCACCTGGGGCTCGCCCGGGCGCAGCAGCGCAGGGCAGGTCACGCGCTCAAGCGCGGCCGGTCGAAGGTCGTAAACGTCGACTTCAACCAGATCGACGTCGAGACCCGGAAGGCGTTCGAGGTCGTCGCCTACGCCTTCCAGATGCAGAGCGACATGGTTCAGCGGCTCGACGTCAGGAACAAGAAACTCGCCGAGAAGGTCGCGGCGATCACCGCGCGGACCGAGACTGTCGAGATGACGTCGGAGGAGCACGCGGAGCGCTTGGAGCGGCTGGAGCAACTGATGAAGCTGCTGCCTGCCACTAACTCGGAACCGTCCGGTGACTGACCACCTACCGCTGGTCCTGACCGTCGACGAGGTTGCCGCCGCGCTGCGGGTTGCCAAGTGGACGATCTACGACATGGTCAAGCGGGGTGACCTGCACGCGGTCCACGTCGGACGCAAGATCCGTATCCCCCGGTCGGAGATCGACCGGCTACTCACAGGAGGAGAGCGATGAGCCTTCGCAGGCTGCTGTACCTCAGCTCTAGGACCATGGGCGACTACGACGCGCTCAAGCGCGGCACGCTGCCGAAACGGCTAGCCCGCCGCACGGTCACCCGCAGCCTGCTCCGGCCGTACAACCAGGCGTGGCGCCGGCTCTAACAGTCAGCCGTCGCACAGACGCAGGTGCAGCCGCATCACCCGGCGGTCGAACCCGCCGTCGGCGAGCCAGGCGTGGCGCAAGGTCAGCTGCAGGTGGCAGCAGCCGCAGGTGACGAGCGCGATGTAGACCTTCACCCGAAGACCAGCATGTAGCCGCATGCGGCTAGTCCGGTGACAGCGAGGGCGCCCCAGCCGAATTCCCCGTAGCGAACCGCTTGGACTAAGCCCACGATGTTGCCGACGGCGAGCAGGCAGTAGATGACGTACAACGCTGTGACCCTCACGGCATCCTCATCCGGACAGCGGCGTTGCGCATGTCGAGCAGCCGGTCGATCGACAGCCAGGCGCACTCGACAGCCTCGTCGCGGTGAGTGCGGACACGGCGGGCGAGACCGAGATACCTAAGCTCGTCGGCGAGCCAGCGGTCGATGGTCGCGACCCCGAAGCGTTCAGCCGTGGTCATCGCATGCCACCAACTAGATCGGCGGCGGACCGTCGCCACGGCCGACAGTCGCCGCGTGAATCGCCGTCAGGATCGTCTGCTGCCCCTCGACGAGCCGGTGCACCTCACGGCCTTCGGCGTAGGAAGCTTCGGCGTGGACCCGGTCCCGTTCAGCTGACCGGTTCTGCGACAGCAGGATCAGCGGCGCCGCATAAGCCGCCTGGGTGGAGAAGAACAGGTTGAGCAGAATGAACGGGTACGGGTCGAACTGCAGTGCCCCGGTTGCGACGGCGACGTTGTAGACGATCCAGACGAGGATGAGCGCTGTCTGGATGGCGATGAACTGCCACGACCCGAACGCTGCCGTCGTCCGGTCCGCTGCCCGCTCACCGCGGGTCGCCGCAGCGTAGACAGCCTGGTTCGTCGGCGACTTGTGCGTCTCGGCGTGGCGCGGACGGCGGATCACTTGGCGAGGGTCATGTTATCGCAGGCGACGTGGTAGCCCTTGCGGTAGCCACGGGCCTCAGCCAACGTCAACGCCTTCACCGGCGCTGTGCGGTAGATCCAGCGGCCGGCGCGGGTCAGCTCGTCGCGGGTGACGAACGTGAACACCAGCACGTTGACCAGGCGGGCCAGCAGACGGCGGGTCATCAGCCGGCCGCGATGTCGACGCTGAACTTCTTCGCCGCCGCCTTGATCCGGCCCTTGATCGTCGCGAGCTGCGGGGCGGTGTACTTCGCGGCGTTCGCCTGCTGGTTGACGTAGGCCCAGGCCGCCCGGACGTGCTCCTTGGTGTCCAGCGGGTAGCGGGCCTTCTTGTCGGCTTGCATCCCGGTGTCGGCGTAGGTCACGTCGCCGTAGGGCTTCGCTGCCGCGGTGACAGCGTCCCGACCGCGGGCGATCTGCGCGGAGGCGACCATCGGCCGCAGCACCGGCAGGTAGACCGCTAGCTGCTCCCGCATCGCCGTCACGGTCTCCCGCAGCGACGCGTTGTCCCGGCGGAGCTCGTCCATCGGCTGCGCCCACGGCTCCGACGCCATCGCCAGCAGCGGCGCGGCGCCGGCGGCGACGAGGGCGAGCGGCCGGTCACCATCCCATACGGCAGCACCCGAGGCGGCGAGGGCGTACTGAGGCACCGGGAAACCTGTCACGTTCACAGCCAACGCAGCGATCAGCTCCAGTTTGCCGCCGTAGTCGCGCCAGTCACCCGACAGGCCCCGGGAACGGCGCAGGCCTTCGACCTGCTCGTCGGTGACACCCGGCCGGACGGTGCCCGCGACCCAGATGCCGTACCGGTCCTCGCCTGCGGCCACGTCGGCGACGGCGATCCCCGAGTCGTCGTAATGCCGGACGGCCTGCGTCGCGGTGATCGGGTTCCGCGGGTCAACCGATGCATGCCCCGTCCCGGCGGTGATCGGCCCGGTAGCGATCTGCTTCCCGTCGTCGGTGACGACGTGCCCCTCGCGGAACTTGGCGTAGTTCGTCTTCGACTTCGGGGCGTAGATCTTCTCGCCTTGGAAGCCGGTGTGCGGCACGTCCCAGAGCGCGAGGTGGCCGAAGACCCGGCCGTCGTCGTGGATTGTCAGGCTGCGACCACGGACGCCGGGGTAGTCGGGGTGTTCGGTGGTGGTGCTGTCATCGAACTGGGGATCAGCGAACCAGCCGGCCGGGGGGCGGACCGGTGCTGGGTAGGCCCCTGCGGTCAGCGGATCGACGACAGGCTCGCGTGCGGTGCGCAGGGCGGTGAACGCTGCCATCTCATCGTCGTGGACGGACAGCCGCTCCCCGTCGCGCAGGACCAGCCACCGGCCGTCGGACTCCTGGATCGACAGGGCCATGTCACACCTCTCGTCGCGTGTTGCCTAGAACGGTAGACCAGCTCACTGTCCGCTCCTCGGGTATGGAGCCGAATGCGACTGGGGTTCCCCGCCGCCAGCCGCACCCGGGAATGTGGGATCGGCTTGCAACGCGAGGCCGAAGTCGATCAGGTCGTCTTCGGTCAGCGCCTTGCGGCCCGTCGGGGTCGGGAACCCCGGAATGTCGACAGCCTTCACCCCGACGCCGAGCAGCTCACCGGCGACGGGCGGCGGTACCAGCTTGTTGATCTGCCCGCCGCAGTTGGGGCAGCGAGCGGAGAGAAACTCGTTGGCTTGGCCGGCGAGGACGAGCCTGCACGCGGCCGAGGGGATGGTGAGTTCGTCGCCGCAGTGTGGGCAGGCGACTTTGACGACGGTGCTCATGCGCCACCCGGCCCGTCTGGTCCATACCGGGCGAGCGCGTAGTGGAAAGTGGCGTGGACATTCGCGGCGAGATCGAGGTCGACGGCGGCTCCGTCTCGGGCACGCCAGGACGAGTCGATGTCGCCGTTCGCCCCGCGGATCATGTATCCGGACGCCGCGAGAGAGCCCGCGAGCTCGACGTCAGCCTCGTGCAGCTTCGCCACCTGGTGTTCCTTCTCGGCCAACTCGGCTTCGACCGACTCCGCCTCCCCGCGGGAAACGCGCACGTTCGCCCGCGCGAGTGCCTCGACGGCTTCGGCCAGGTAGCGCTTTACGAAGGCCCGGTTCGCCTCTGCGGCCTCGACCGTCGTCGTCGCACGTCTGCGCAGCCAGTTCTCGACCTCGACCGCGGCCACCGGCACCGGCGGCTGCGGTCGGATCGGCGCGACGCCCTCGGTCCGGCCCTTGCCGGTCGGGTACGGGAAGGTCATCAGGCGGCCTGGTCCACGGACTGACCGGGTGCGATCACGAGGTCGACAGCGGAACATTGGCAGCCGTCGTGGTCGCCGATCGAGTAGTTCGGCAGCCCTGTCCACGCGTCCGTCGTGTTGGCCAGCAGGTGCTCGTCAGCCACCAGGTCGTCGCCGAAGACACTGCCGTCCAGCTCCTCGTGGGGTTCGAACGGGTGCTGCGGGCTGCCGTGCACCCACATCCACGCCCCCGTCGTCGCCCCGTTCGAAGCGAGAAACGACAGCTGACGGTCGCCGGAGGCGACGCCCCGCAACGGGATGACCGCACCCCGACTGTCCAGGCTGCCGACCTGGCCAACGTCCTGCCCGCCGTACACCCCCAGCGGCCGGCGGGTCACCCCCGCGGGCAGCGACCCGTCAGCGAACCCTTCACCCAAGTCCTGGCCGGGCATGTCCATGCGGTACAGCCGCGCCGTCGCATACCCCAACAGCCCGGAGATGAGCGCCTGCCGCCCGGCTTCCGAGTCCCGGTCGTCGTAGCCGGCGAGCTCGGCCAACGCCGCCGCCGAGACGGTCACGCCGTGCTGGGCGAGCCAGCCGGCGATCATCTGCCGGGACCGGTCCCTCGTCTGCGCCACCCACACGTCGACGTCGTCCAACAGCTCGTCGTAGCCACCGTCGAGCAGGCTCGCGTCGTCGACGCCGAGCGACGCGACGACAGTCCGGCCCAACGTGGACGCGACCTGAGCCTTCGGCACGCTACGGGCCGTCGCCGCAAGCTCCCGGTTCTTCGCCGCCGCCGACGTGATCCGCCCACCCGCCTTCTCGAGCAGCCGACGGGTCGCCATGTCCGCGGCGCCCTGGACGCGGGCGGCGAGGCGCTGGTCGAGTTCGGCGAGCCGCGCGCCCAACGGGCGTGGCTGGCGGGCAGCGGCGACCAGCGCCGCGGTACGGGCAGGCGGCCCGGTAGGCGCGGTCCGGGCCGGTGGCATGCCGGGGTTGACCGGCTGCTGCGCTGCCGCCGGAGCCATGCCCGGAACCCCGGTCGGCAGCACCTGGTTGCCGACCGGGGCGTTCACATCCCCCGTCGGGATGACGCCCGGTTCGGCGCCGCGGGAGTGCATCAGGCGGAACCGTTCGATGTGAGCAGCGACCTCGTCGTCGGACGGCTTGTCGTCGTCGAGGAACCCCATGTACTTGCGGAGCGCGTCGCCGGAGAGTTCGATGACGTTGTAGGCGTCCATCGCGCTCTTGGACTGGTCGGGGTGGTTGATCAGCGCGGTCGCGTCGTACCAGCAGGTGATCCGGGCGACGTCAGCTGGCGCCCACCGGTCGTGCGCGGTCAGCAGCGCTTGGAGGATCTGCGACCCGACCTGGGCGCAGACCATCAGGATGCCCGGTTCGATGTGGGCTTTGAACGTCTCCTCCGCCACCTGGTAGGCGCCCCAGTGGTTGACGTCTCCGATTCCTAATAATACTTCCGGTGGCATTTCCAGGCCCATCGCGATCGCTGAGATCTTCTCCTTGCGTTGCTCAGCGAGGTCTTTGTCGATCGGCCGGTCGAACCGCAGGTGCCGGACGTTTTTCAGGTGCTCCGACGGGCCCCGCAGGATGTGCGGCACCACGTTGGCCGCGGAGCCCTCATCGGACAGGGGGGCCTGCAGGTGGATCGCCAGGTCGCGGGTCAGCGCGTCCAGGCCGTCGGGGTCGGCAGGGTTGTCGGCGTCGTAGTCGAGCTCGTTCGGGACGAGGAAGATGCCAGAGCCGGCGATCCTGGACTTCGCGGTCGAGCGGATGCTGCGGTTGAGTAGGGCGAGTTCTTCGAGGTCGTCGAGGATGCCCCGCAGCGGGCTGTCGGCGAGCTGCTTGCGGAACGGGTGCGGCCAGTACAGCCGGCGGACGAACGCGTCATCGGGTAGCGGCCGGTCGAGGGTCATGCCGTCGCCGCGAAGCGCCCACCGTTCGGCGCCGGTCGCCGGGTCGGGGTCGCGGCGGACCATCTCCGACACCGAGTAGATGTCCCACGTCTCCCGGGCCGTCGCCGTTTCGGGGCGGCAGCACGCGTAGCACTCGCCGGGGACGGTGAAGTTGACACCGATGTCACGCAGGATGCCTGCCTGGCCGTCAACCGCTGACCGGACGCGGGCCATTTCGACTTGTGCTTGTTCAAGCAGGTCGCGGGGGACCGGCAGCGGGGTGCCTTCGCCGTCGCCGCCTTGCGATGGTGGTGCGGCGTCGGTGAGCAGGTCGGTGACGCCGACGGGGTTCTCGTCGTCGGTGACGACGACGGCGGGGTAGAGGACGACGCGGGCGTAGGCGTTGCCCACATACCTGGCCGCGTATTTGATGCACCCGAGGGTGTCGAAGTAGGCCTGGGCGTCGAGCTGCCATGCCTGGCCGACTGTCCGGCGGCCGCCGAGCGCACTTGCGCTGCCTTGCGCGTTGACGGGAAGCTGGCCGACTGGTGGGAGGCTCGCAGCAGCCGGGCGGCTAGCGGCGGTCAGCAGGCGGCGCGGCGGGGGGGCGAAGGCGGTCCGGAGGCGCTGGAGCGGTCCTGCCACCTGCCAGTCCCCTCACCGTCAGCGGTAATACCTGCCGGTAAGCGTACGGTCCCGCGTTGCGCGGGACATGGGGTGGCGCGCCGGGGGGCTACCGGCGGCGGTAGACGTAGGCGGGGAGCGCCCCGAGGCCACGCTCTCGCGCTACCTGCGTGCGGTGCTGCCCGTCGTGGGGGTAGAACACGAACCCGACCATGGGGAACTGCCGGGCCTCGAGGTACAGCGGCGGCCAGTCGACGGCTTCCAGCGCACGCCACCTGTCCAGCCGGGTCCTGTCCGTGTGCCTGCCGACGATCCGGTCGGTGCGGATGAACAGCAACGGCAAAGCCTGCCACTGCTCGCCAGTCAGGTCCCACCCGTGCCGGATGCCGGCGGTGATGGGGATAGCTGCGGCGTCCAGGCAGTCGGGCACGTCGGCCAGCTCGACGCTGACTACGCCCAGCCGGTACACCATCACGGGCTGCCGGTATCGCTTCACCTGCCGAGTGTGCGCGTTCACAGCGGTTGGCGTGCGACGAGTTCCCCGCCGACGTAGGCAGCTGCCAGCAGGCGGGCCGCCGGACCCCACCAGCGGGGCGCTACCGCCCTGGCGGCCACCACGCCGGCGGCTACCCACACCGCGAGGCACACCGGGCAGGTAGCGAGATACAGGCCATTCGACTCGTCGGGCAACCTGGCCAGCAGCCAGTTCCGGGGCCGGGCCACGAGCGGTAGGTGGTCGCGTTGGGCGAGCTGCACCAGCCGGGCCACCGCCAGCGCGTCCTCGACTGCCTCGACAGCCCCGGTCACCGGCGGTCCGGTTCGGGGACACGCATGCACAAGCAGCAGACTTGGAGCGTCCCAACCGCATTCGGTTTCCCCGTGCCTTCGAGACGCGACACCACATCGATCTCGACCACGGACGGCTCTCGGCACCAGCGGCAAAGATCTGCGACGGGCCGCGTGTCCTCGGCGGACAACACCAACTGGATCAGTGATGCGCTGGCTGCCGGTCCGTCCGGCACGACCGGCAGGACCGGGACGTCCGGCCCGGAGATGTGCCCGCGGTTTCTCATCGTTCGATCCCGGTGTAGCGCTGGCCCTCGCCAGGTGGTTCCTCCGCCGGTGGTATCCGGGCGACGTACCAGACGACGAACAGCACCGCGCCGACGAGGCTGACGACGGCGGTGGCCCAGCCGATCAGGAACCAGACGACGGTCACCGCAGCACCCGCCCCGATGTGGCGCCCGGCGGGTGCCAGGCGGCGAGCCGGTTGCCGCACGCTGAGCAGCCACCCGGCGATGACAGGTCCAGCCTGCGGCCGTCGGCCAGGGTCACGGTCGAGCGCATGTACCGATCACCTGGCAGTGGTGCTTCGAACCCGACGATCGCCTCGTCCGTCGTCGCCACAATCCCCGCCGCCGTCTGCTCGTAGATGTAGAACCGCTGGTTCTCACCGTCGACGATGACGAGGACCTGGCTGGCGATGCTGTCCCGGGTGGCCTGGTCGGTGACTTCTGCGGGGGTGATCCGCAGCGACTCGACGACGCTCATGGTGCTGCCTGGCCGTGCCCGAGATGCTGGTGGGCGTTGCCGTTGCGGATCGCGTCGGCTATCGCGTCGGACCCCGTGTTGCCGTAGCCGTGGCCCGTCTGGGTGCACCGCAGGCAGCGCCAGGATGCTTTCGAGGTGCCGGGGGTGAGCCAGCGGCGGAACGCTCGCCAGGGGGCCTTCACCGGCCACCGGCCGTGTCGGGGTGCGCGGCTTCGACCTCGCGTTGGACGTCGCGAAGCTCACCCTCGGCGGCGGCGAGCTCGGACCGGGCGGTCCGGACGCGTTGCTCGCAGACGTCGAGCCGGTCCCACACGTCGCTCATCCGCGTCGCCCAGGCTGGGGCAAGTACGAGGGCGCTGGCGCTGGCGCTGGGGGCTGTACCGGCGGCGCGGGCTCCGGGCAGATCGCCGACCATTTCCCGGGCGCGAACTCGGCGACCACATCCCCGCCGGCGAGGACCTCTAGGCCGAGTCCCACACCGGGGTAGTCGACGGTTTCCCACGCGTCGCCGTCGATGATGGTCCAGCCGGAGCTGTTGCCACCGACGTGGTTCACCTGGTACGCCATCAGACTGTCTCGACCGCACGGCGGACGAGGGTGATGACCTCGTCGAGGGTCTCGGTTACGGCGAGAGTCACGCCAGGCAGGAGGATCATTGCGCCGTCCGCTGGCTTGGCCGGGGGCAGCCGATGGGTGATGGCAACGACGTGTGCGGTGTTGACCCACACCTGGCTGCCGGTGTCCGCGCTGGTGAACCCGATCAGGCTGCCCATGCTGCTGCCCCCTGTGGTGTCGGCTGCGTGTCCACCGTGCCACACCACACGGGACATGGCGAGCCTGACGCAGCGCTATCTGCCGCGCGGACCCGACGGCGGGAGCTGCATCGCCGCGACAGACACCGACCGGGCCGGGCGGCTGATGCCATGCAGGTAGGCGATGCACCAAGTGAGTGCATCGACCAGGCCTGGTGACGCTTCTCCCGGGTCGCCGGTGAACGACGTCATCTGCGCCTCCAACGGGCCGAGGTCCTCACCGGCCAGGATCGCGTGGGTCACCATCCGCCGGGCGTACAGCGCAGCGATCGGCTCGGCCCGGGTCCGTTTGCCTTGCGTTGCCGTCACGTGATCGGTCGGGACCTGGGGGAACTCCTGCTCCAGCAACGGGCGTAGGAACATGGCGCCGTTCTTTTCGTAGACGAGCCGGTCGCCGCGGTACCGGTCGAATACGCCGACGCTGGTACGCAGCCAGCCCATGGGTGACAGGTGCTCGCCGGCGGCGTGAAGCACGTAGTACCGCTTGTCAGCTCCGACTGCGACGACGGCGCGGCCTTGTTCGTCGCCTTCGCCTTCGGCGGGGTCCAGCGCGACCACACGGCGCCCGAGCCGGACAGTGCGACCGTCAGCGGCGAACGTGAGCGTTCCGGCGTCACCGTCGATCTGAGCCGGCTCGGCGACGATCAGCCCGAGCCGGTCCGCATCGGCCTTCGCCGGGTCGCGGGTCCACATCGCCCCCTCAGCTTCCTCCAGCACGTCGCCTTCGAGTTCCTGCGCCCCCAGCGCGGTGCCTTTCGCTTCGAGCAGTTCGGCGAGGGCGGCAGGGTTGAGGTTGTCGGCGTTGTCCTCGGTTCGTAGCCGGCGGTTGACGACGTTCGGGTCGTGGACCAGCCGGCGGACCAGTTCGATGGCGGGCATGTTGCGTTTCGGGGTGCCGGACACGATCCGCTGCGCCGGGTACTTCCGGACCGCATACTTGATCGACTCGTCCCATGCGGTGCGCCACCGGACCCACAAGCCGATCTCGTCGGCCCAGCAGCCCCGCAGGTTCTTCCCTTGGATTCGCAGGGCGCCGTCGTCGGCGCCGTCGGCGTAGATCACCGTTCCGTCGACCAGGTACAGCTGGCCCATGCTCCGGTTCCACGCAGCGATCAGCGGCCCCTTCTCGACGAGCCGGCCGCCACCGGACTTGCCGCCCAAGGCGCGGATCAGCCCCGAGTCGCCTTCGAGGCAGACGTCGCGGGCGTCGCCGAACGTCGGGGCGATCACCGCCCATTCGTTGCCGTGCTCGGGAGTGGCCGGGTTGGCACGGATCAGCTCAGCGAAACCTTCCGCGGAGCTGCGTGTTTTGCCGCTGCCTCTGCCGCCACGCCAATAGGTCGTGCGCCAGTCGCCGTCGGGGAGCAGCTGCTCCGGCCGTGCCTGCTTCCGCCACGGCAACAACGCGGGAACAGCCGGCTGGGAGAACGCGCGCGCGGCGATCTGCCACGGCGACGGGGCTAGGCTCATCGGCCGCCGGCTGTCAGCTCAAGCCGGCTGAGTTGCGCCGCTACCACACTCCGGACCCGGTCCTCCGCCGGGTCCTGACCCAACTCGGTCAGCGCTGCGGTCAGCACGGTGATTAGGCCCGCGCCTAGCGCTTCCTGCTGCCGGACCAGCCTTTCCTCCAGGCCGAGTTTGGCGATGTCGACGCACATCCGGCCGACTCGGTCCAAAGCCCGTTCGTAGACCACCACCTCGGCGCGGAGCTGCTCACCGCCCTCCAGGCCGGAGTAGCGGATCCGGTCACCCAAATCGCCTACGAGGCTGCGGAGCGCGTCTTTGAACGCTTCCGCCTCGGCGGCCACCGTCAGCAGGCTGAGCAGCGGGTTGGCCATCGGGGCCACATGGTCTGGGACGAGCTTGCGGACCTTCGCTTCCAGCACCCGCTCAGCTCCCCGGGCGAGGGCGGCGGGGGTCCGGCCGCCGTGCATCCGGCACCGGACCTGCCCTGGAAGCGGACGGTAGGCGCACGTCCCGCCGGCGCGGGTCCGGGCGCCGCAGCGCAGGTCAGATGCCATGGGGGCAGGTCCGGGGCGTAGCCGTCATGGGCCGAGCACCGCGCTCAGTGCGTCCTGCCAGCGCCACGCCGCCCAGCCAGCAGCCACAGCACCCAGCACAGCAGCAACACACGTGCGGGTAACAACGTGGACGTGTGCCTCACGGCTTGGCTTCCCGTAGTTGCTTGAACTGCCGCAGCCCGCAGACCCCGCAGAGGCGACGCTGAGCCTTGCAGTCGGCCGTAAGTTCCCACGTCGACCAGTTGTGCGGCAGGAACAGCCAGCAGAAGCTCACGGCTTGGCCTCCCACAGTGAGCAGGAGAACGACGTCAGGGTCCGAAGCTCCACGCCATACAAGTCTGGACCACTAATGAAAGCCGGAGCCCCCTCGTCGCCGTCCATGCCTTTGCAGAGCCCGTGATCAAGGCCAGCCTCCCACGGTGCGTCAATGAGAATCCAGTGCTGGCAGGTGCCGCAGTTGCGCTCTTCGTTCACGGTTCGACCCCTAGAGCGGTAGCGACAGCCCGAACGGTCTGGCAAGGCCAAGCGTCGTCATCGTGAATGCAGTACGTCCCGGGGCTAACGTGTCGCTCGGCCACGACATACCGCTTATGCAGGTCGAGGATAGCGCGGAACGCTGCCAGGTAGGGCCAGTCGCGGTGATGCTCGGGCCGGAAGCCGAGATCAGTGGCGCTTTCAAGGCGTCGATCGATCTCTGCCAGGCAGCGGGCGGTCAGGTCAGCGTTCATGCTGCCTCCTCGTCGGTGAGCGCCCCGCACCGTGGGCACCAGCCTGGACCTGTGGGGTTCGCCAGATGGCCCCACGCGGAGCACAGGGCGCTACCAGGCTCCCGGTGGGGTACCGGAGGGGCCGGGCTGAAACGGGACGCTGAGAGGCGGATGCAGGCCTCAAGGTGTTCGAGTGCGTCACGAGCAGCGGTCGCGGCGAAGAAGGTCACCGGTTCTCCTCGAGGTGGGCTTCCCATCCGTGCTGGGTCAAAGCCACGTCGGGCAGCGACGCCCAGTAGCGCTCGCACGCTTCGTGGACCCATTGGGCGCGGGCCTCGTCGGTCCACACTTCGTCTGCCGGGTCGGTCATGCGGACTTCCTCAGCGGCTCGGCGCGGGACGGGTGCAGGGTCGACAGTGGCCGGCCCGTGCCCGGCGTCGTACACGGCTGGCCGACCGCCGCTTTGCACCACGGACAGCGACGGCTGCGCGCGGCCCGGACGGTCTCAGGGTCGACCGTCGGGTGTACCGGATCGGCTTGGGGGATGCGCCCGAACCGCAAGCCCATCGCGTGGACCTGCGCCAGCCGCTCATCGGCCTTCTCGCGACCGACGGGACTGGCTTCGAGTGCCTTGAGCTGCTGGCGCTCGCGGTCCTGGGCGCGGGCGTTGCCGATGCGGACGGCGTGCTGGCGGATGTCGGCGGGCATGATCCAGTCGCGGGTGATCCGGTAATGGCGTTTGACCGCCTCGACGCAGTCCTCGAAGCGCAAGCCGTCGAGCGCGTCATGCCAGGCGCCGACGGTCAGGTCGTCGAACGTTCGGTTGTCGTAGACGGCGGCGAGGGTGAGCAGTTTCGCGGTCTCGGCCTTGGTCATGCTCCACGCTCCTGCGCTTCGTAGCGGGCGACGATTTCGAGGTTGGCGGCGGTGCGCTGGGCGGTGTGGTTCGGCGGCGGTCCGGCGCGGCTCGCGATGCGTCCGCCCGCGTTCATGGCTTCGTTGACCGCTCCGGGCAGGGCGGTTGGCTGGAGGCCGCGCTCTCGGGCGATGACGAGGCCAGCGCGGATGTCGTCGGCGTCGATGCTTTCGGCGAGCAGCGCCTTGACCTGTTGGCCGATGCGTTTGAGGTGTGCCTCGGGTGGTCGCTTACGGCAGGCGTCGACGTACTCGGCGACCATGTCGCCTGCGGTGGTCGGCTGGTGGTCCTCGACGAGGGCGAGCGCGGCGCTGGGCGCGGCGCTGGGCGCCCCGTCGGAGACGGTAGGGGCAGGGGTAGGGGTAACGGTAGGGGCAGGGGTAGGGGTAGGGGTAGGGGAACCCCCGCGGGCGCACGCGTACGTTGTGCCTACCGCAGACCCCTCGCCAGGGGTATCCGAATGGGTATCGGTAGGGGTATCTGGTGGTGGGGAAAGGGTCTCCACCATCTCCGCGAGCGTGGCCGCGACGTCGGCGCGAGCCTTCTCCGTCACCTCATCCAGCGGGCACAAGGACAGCTCGGCGGCGAGTGCAGACCGCAGTTTCGGAGACGAGATGGCAGCTGCGTCCGACTTCGCGGACAGCAGCACCTTCGGCTGCTTGAACACCCCGTCGTTGCGGATCAGGGTCCGGATCAGCAACTCCTCGGTGTCGCCGTCGACGAGCACGAAGCGGGCATCTGCGAGGCGGCGTAGGGAAGCAGTGAGGGCCTTCACGTCACCGTCGCCACACAGCCGAGACCACCGTCGGATCGTGAGCGGCAGAGTGCCGGCGTGCGTTAGGTCGGGCTGAGACAGCAGCATCATGTAGGCGCGCTGAGCCTCACCGTCGAGGGCCAGAAACTCGGGATCGGTCCAGATGCGGGCGAGGATGCGCCCGTGGCTGCGGGCCATCAGAGGCGCCGGCCGAGCGCGCGCCGCAGGGTGATGCACGCATCGTCGTGCCGCAGGCCGCCGGTCCGTGAGGGCGTCGCGCGCCACCGGTCCGGGTTGCCGCAGAGGCGACGGCAGACGTCGTGAAGCGCCCAGTTGACGACGAGCGCCTGCGGCGGCTGATCGTCACCCGCAACGGGCAACGGTGTGTCCCACGGCCCGGGGCTGGGACTGCTAGATAGGCTCACGTCAAGTCTCCCGGTCGGTCGGGGGGCGGGGAGCCGCCGGTCTGCCAAGTCCCGGCGGCTTCCGCTTGTCCGGGCTGACGCTACCCCTCGTCTGCCGTCCCAGGGGACACGCAACGCTGAGGGGACGCGCGGTCATCAGTCGGTCCCCAGCTCGGCTGCGGTGGCTTCCAAGTCGCGCCACGATGACCTGAGCCGGTCCAGCCGCTCCTGGTCGTGCTGCGGGCACCACATCGGTCCCCAGCTCGTGCCAGCGGCCTCGTCGCAGCCGTGCTCGACGCATGTCCGGCCGCTGGGCTGCTGGCACACATGGCCGCGCTCGGTCTGGCACTTCAGGTGGCTCACCCGGCCTCCTTCATCGGGCAGGCGGGGTCGGCGCAGGCGCAGCCGAGCAGCAGCGCGGGGATGCCGTGGGCGTGCCGGACGGTGGGCGTGAGGACGGCGAGGACGTGGTTGGGCAGGTCGCCGATGATCCGGCAGGCGCGGCAGTGGACGTTGGGACGTCCGGCGGTGCGTTCGGCGTGGGCCTGCCCGGCGATGGAAATCAGGTCGTCGAGGACGCCGCGGGGGACGCCGACCAGCGTCTCGTCGACCTGATGCTGGGGGGTGCGGCCCGTGTTCGGGTTCGCTGGATGCAGGCCGGTCATTCGGTACCGCCGAAATCGAGAACGTCTTGCCGGAGCCGGTTGACGATGACCTCGCAGTACGCCTCGGACGCCTCCACCCCCACCGCCTTGCGGCCGAGCCGACGGGCCGCGTCGAGGGTGCTGCCCGACCCGGCGAACACGTCGAGGACAGTGCCGCCCGGCGGACACGCGTAGGCAATGAGCGGCTCGAGGATGCCCGTCGGCTTCTCCGTCGGGTGAGTTCCGGTGCGCTGCCCCTGCCTAATACCCGCGACTTTCACGACGGACCGACTTAGCCGTGTCCCGTCATCAACCCAACTCACGTCCTGAGCGATTGCTCCGTGGACGTACTCGCTGCGGCCCTTCCTCACGGGCAGGCTCACCCGTCGGCCGTAGTTCTGCTCCCGTGGCGTCTCATGATGCAGCGATGACCACTCGCCTCGATACCAGTGCAGGGCGTGCTCGTGAACACGGGCGAACCTGTCCGTCACGAACGACGTTCCGCGAGGCTTCTCCCACACGATGTCCTGGGCGAACTTCCAGCCAGCGAAATCGTCGCGGCGGTCAAGGAACATCCGCATCGAGCCGAAGCACCACATCGACGACCCGAGCGGCTTGACGATGGCGGGCCAGCCGGACGGCCAGCGGTCCCACGCGAGCGACGTCTCCCCGTACGGCGGGTCGGTGCAGATCAGGTCCACCGCGTCCAGCAGGGGGACGACGTCCTGCATCCGGCCGTGGTACAGCGTCACCGTTCCGTCGGAGTAGTACGGCAGCGGCAGGGTCGGTTCGTCGCACAGCCCGTCCGCCATTGGCGGCAGCTCGGCGCCGAGCCCGGTCACCAGTCAACCTCGGCTTCGCACTCGCTGTGCCGCTCGGTGAACGCCTCGTCGAACGCTTCGCAGAGCTGCTGGATGAGGGCGATGCGCTCCCCGGACGTGAGTAGGTTCCCGATGGGGCAGTCATCGACCACCTGGGCGAACAAGCGCCACTCGGGGGTGAGGGTCTGGCTCGTCCCGAAATTCAAGCCGTGCTCGTTCACGCGGCCACCCCGTCGAGGTGACGGACTGGGACGGACGCGGCGACGAGCACGGTTCCGCGCCGGAACCCGAGCCTGGCGGCATCGGCCCGCAGCTGCGCGGAGGGGATGCCGAGCTGGCGGCCGGAGGTGAGCAGGTCAACCCGGTCGGCGATGACGACTACGACCGGGTTGCAGGTGGGCAGCACCCGGTTGTCGGCGCACATGCCGGCCAACGCGTGCAGCGCCTCGGTACGGGCGACGGCGAATGACAGCCGTTCGGGGCAGGGCCACAGGCCGTACAGCACCGACGTGCCCACAGTCGCCGGCGGGAGGGTGGTGGTCACGCCAGCGTCTCCATGACCTGCGCCCAGTCCGCTGGCCTCCAAAGGCAGGTTTCGATGCCGGGGCAGAGCTTGAGCTTGGCGAGCATGTCGATCTGCGCCGGCCTGAGCACCCCCGACGCCGACTTCAGCTCGGCGAAGATGATCCGCGGGGGACGTACCAAGATCAAATCTGGAAGGCCGGGTTCGGTGACCCTGCGTGAGTCGGGATGGTGGATCGCCCGCCACCCCTTCAGCCGGGCGTAGTCGAGGATGCGGCCTTGAAAGGCCACCTCCGACACCGGCAGGGTCTTCACGCCGCCGCCTGCGTGTGGTGGAGCCCCGTGGGGCCCGTGCCCGCCGCAGCGGACCCCACGGGAGTAGTGGCAGCCAGGTCGACCCCGGCGCGGGCCAGCGCCAGCCTGTCGACGGCGACGGTGTGCCGGGTGTAGCCCGTAGCGCGGGCGATCCGGCCGACGGTCCAGCCCTGCTGGGAGAGCTCCAGCACCCACCGGACCCGCTGGCCACGTTGCCCACGGCTGTCGTAGGCGTCGGCACGGGCCCGGCGGTTGGCCTCCGACCATTCGGCCCACAGCCGCACGTTCAGCGGGGTGGTGATCGTCGGCACAGCCTGCGGCCCGGTTGCAGGAAACAGCGAGGTCATGCGGAAACCACCCGAAGGACTCCGCCCTCAGCGCGGCGGGCAGCCGCGTGAGTGGCGCATGCACCGTGACCGGAGCACGGACCGCCGCACAGGCAGTCGTCAGCCCACACGCGGTACTGCGACGGTGCGCCGCACATGTCGCCGCCGGCGGGCACGTAATAGCTGCACTGCGCGGGGGGGTTGCCGGGCCGCCAAGGCACCCCGGCAAGCCGGGCGCTCACTGCGGGTCCTCGGTGTACGCCGCAGCGAACTGCTCGACGGTGTAGGCGAACGCGACGAGCTGGTCGCGGGGGGCCGCAGCGATGTTGCCGCCGTGGTCCTGGGCGAACGACTGCTCGACGTCGGACTGGTCCCAGCCGATGGTCCGCGCGGCCCGCATGATCGCGGCCCGCAGGTCGCTTGCGGTCCGCTGGTCGACCTCGACGACCTCGCCCTCGACCACTTCGGCAGCGGGCTGCTCCTGCTGCGTCTCCGGCTCAGCAGCCGGCGCCTCCGGCTCGGGCGCCGGCTGCTGCCGGCTTGCCCGGGTCCGCTGCGCCTTCTCCCGGATGCTGTCCCGCGCCGACGGTGCGACCTGCGCCGTCGACGCCTCGGGGGTGACGTCGACGATCGTCATCTCCGCGTCGCCCTCCACGCCCATGCCGCGCTTGACGTCCGGGAACATCGCCGCGGCCGCGTCGGAGGTGGCGCGGGCGAGCAGCATCCGCCGCGGGTAGGACTTCCACACCTGCTTGTTCGCCAGTCCAGCGGTCCGCGCGTCATCGATCGTCCAGACGAACGTCCGCTCCTGGTCGGGCCGCTCCCTACGGGCGGCGGTGATGACGCACTTGGTGTCACCCATCTCGACGTCGAAGCGGTGGCCGGCGCGCAGGATCAGCGCGCGGACCAGCTCAGCGGACGCCTCCGGCTTGCCCTCCACAACCCACACCGACGTGAAGGCCTGGATGTGGTGGATGCCGAGGCTGTCGGCCAGCTCCATCGCGAACAGGACGTCGGCGGGGGAGCCCTGCAGGTGCCGGGGCAGCATCTTCGCCTTCGACAGCTCGTCGGCGAAACGGAGCCGCTCGGCGAATGTGCCGAGGGGGGCGTCGGGCTGGCGGAGCGCGACGGCCCCGCCGCGGGTCCGGGGCTCCTGCTGCGCTCCGTTGGTGTGGGCGACGTCGGTGGAGACGGTCATGCTGCCTGCTCCTTGCGTGAGGACGTGCGCGGTGGCTTGCGGGGGGACAGGGTGCGTTGCGGCTCGCTGGCCGGACGGCGGTAGGCGGCGTACAGGTCCGGGTGGTCGGCGGCGAACGCCTTGGCGTCGAACCGGACCGGGCGGGACTCGCGGAACGTGACCGCCGGCTTGGTTTCGCCGGGTAGGTAGCCCTCCTCGGCTGAGCCGAGCAGCAGCCGCATCCGGTTAGCGGCGGCGGCCTTGTCCTGCTCGTGCTCGGCGGCCTGGCGATGCGCGCCCCAGTAGGTCTCGTAGAGGTCGGCCCACTGCTCGGGGTCGAGGACCGTCGTCGCACCCGCTACCGCCGGGGTCCGCCGCGCCAGGTAGCGGGCGGTGCGCTCGGTGCCATCCGGGGTCGGCGGCACCTTCCTCGCGACGTGATCGAGCAGGAACGCCTCGCCGATGTCGGTCAGGTCGGCGATCAGCTCGTCGTCGCGTTCGACGGCGAACGGCTTGATCTGCGGACCGGCGAGGGCGACGACCCATGCCCGGTCCAGACCGGTAACGGCGAGCTGCCACTGCACCTGCATCTGGACGTGGGTAGGGACCTCGTCGGACCAGGCGAGCGCACCCCAGCCGAGTGCCGTCTTCGCTTCGAGCAGACTGTCGACGTTGACCCACCGGCCGAACCAGGACGTGCGGCCCGGCTTGAGCACGAGCCGGTCGGGGGTCGCCATCTGCCACGCCCGGTCGGGGTGGGCGTACAACCCGCTGCGGGCGATGGCCCGGCCGGTGTCGGCGGCCCACTCGCGGCAGATGAACGGCTCGAGGAACGTGCCGGCGCGCATCGCCGTGTTCTCCTCGACGTCGACCGCGACGCCGATCATGTCGTCGTAGACCTCGAGGGCTGACAGCCACGGGTGGACCCCCGCGACCGCGGCGATCTTCGTGGCGGTGATGCCGCACCGGCGGGCGGCGAGCCAGTCGCTCCTCGGCGCGGTGTGGCTTAGGACAAGACGCGGGGGGGTCATGCTGCACCTCGACCAGTTAGCCAGCCCCAGCGTGCACCGCTATCAACCTTCGAGACGTGCTGCCGAGACAGACCGAAGTCGTCCGCGATCGACTGGTGGGACTCACCCGCATTCAGTCGTCGCAGCATTCCTAGTATCTCGGGCTCGACTAGCCTTGACCGACCATTCCGGGCTCCGCGCGGCAAGGTGCCGTGTAAAGCCATGTCTGCGACATTGTCAAGCCGAGTGGCGTATCTCAAGTTTGAGTAGTGATTATTGTGCTTATCTCCGTCGTTGTGGGCTACCTCGAAATCCACCGGCCGCGGACCAATAAATGCCGCCGCAACAAGCGCGTGGACTTTGGGCGCAGTCGTTCTCCCACCTCGTGATGGGTACACCACGGCGTAGCCCGAGGGATCGCGGCCCGGCTTGAGGAGTCGGCCGCGCACTCGATACGCCCGGCCGGCCGAAGTAGTAAATGTTCGGCCTAATGACCGCACTCGCCCAAAGCTTGACACCTCGTAGAGCGACTCCCAACCGACCATCGACCGCCATTCCTCTGCCATGGCCGCTGAGGCGACGGTGGTCGTAGTCACGGTGTGCTCCGGTAGAGGTGGCAGACGCAGCTGCAGGAAAGGCGGGTCAGGCCGGCGGTGTAGCCGCGGCAGCGCAGGTGGGCGGCGTCAGCGGTGATCGGGTGCATGGCGCACCACGGCGAGCGCCAGACGCGGGCGACGGCGGCGGCCATCAGGCGCCGTCACGCGGGCAGGGGATGGCGCGCAAGTGCTGGCGCCGGCGAGCGTCGTCGAGGGCTTGGGCGCCAAGCTCGGCGCGATGCTCAGCTTGGGCCTGCTTGTCGAGCAGGTCGTCGCGTTCCGCTTCGATGCGGGTGAGCTGCTGGCGTAACTGGACGGTGCCTCCGCGGCGGCAGCCTTCCCACACGGCGCCGGCGGCCCAGGCCAGCAAGGCGATGACGAGGCCGGCGGTGGCTTGGGTGAGGCCGCTCATCGGCCGGGCCGTTTCGGCTCACGCTGCTGGACGTAGGTCTGCGCGCGTTGCACCGACTCGCGGCACCCGGCGCAGAGCTGGTCGCCGGGTGCCCGGGTGTGACCGCAGGCCCGGCAGCAGTCCTGGGCGATCGCGGCGAACAGCTCGGCGTGGCCCATCGCGAGGTGGGTGGCGCACAGCACGTGCCCGGGCGCGGCGGGGGTGGAGGGCAGCTCGTCGGTCTGGCACCGCAGGCAGGTCCGGGCGGTCATTGGGCGCGCTCTAGGAGGCGGGCAAGTTCGGCGTCGATCCGGGCGCTGCGACGCTTCTTACGCCGACGCTCGGCCCATACGGCGTCGGCGATCAGGACGAACGCGAACGCGAAGTTCAAGATGGTGATCGCGCCGATGACGGCGAGGACGTACACGGTGCCGGTCATGCCGCACCGTCCGCGGCAAGCTCGTCGACGAGCTGGGCGAGGCGCTCGCGGGTGTTGGTGTCGGCGAACAAGCCGTCTCGGTCTAGGTCGAGCTGTTCGTCAGAGCTGAGGTTGCGCCCGAACAGCGCCAGCACGGCGTAGTCGGAGACGTGCACCCAATCGTCGACGAGCGGCCCGACGACCATGTCGTACGCAAGGCTCAGGTGGTCGACATTCCGCCATTGAGCGCCGGCGCGCATGGCGACGAACCCGGCGAAGCACTGGGTGGTGCCGCAGCGTCCTCGATAGAACATCTGGTTCCAGCGCTCAGGGTCGGCGTCGATGTCGGCGAGGGCCTGGCGGGCCAGCTCGGCGTTGAAGGTCATGCGACACTTCCGGCGGGGTGCAGCCGCATCGCGACGGTGCGGGCGCAGCCGTCGCAGCAGGGCACGGTGCCGACGCGGCGGGTCGCGAGCCGCATGTGGCCGACTGCTGCCGCTCCGGTGTAGCAGGCGGCGCACCACGTAACGTCACCCTGGATCAGGGTCGAGGCGGCGGCGAGGACGTCCTGCTCGGCCACGGCGATCGGCCCGTCGTACTCGGCCGGGTACCACGAGCGGTCCCGTTCGAGCTGGACCTGGTCGCGGTCGCGGACGGCGCGCAGCAGGCAGGCGAGCCGGGGGAGCTGCTCGCCGACGCTGCCCGCGGCGTGGTCTTCGAGGGCGTCGGAGAGCTGGGCGACGAGGCCGATGAGTAGCTCGCCCGCTGCGGACAGCCGATCCCGGTGGATCATCTCCTCGACGCGGGGCAGCGCCGCAAGGTCGGCGATGGGGATGTGGCAGTCGATGTCGGGATGGCCGTCGAAGCGGACGTTGACGGTGGTGTCTGTTTCGCGATCGGTGACGGTGCCGACGTGCTTGGTCAACCGGTTCTGCACCCGGTCGCCGGGGCCAAGGGCGGTCACGCCGACACCGGCTCGGGGTGAATCATCGAGCGGTACAGCTCAATAGCTGAGGTCTGGAGTTCAGTGACGGTTGGGGCTAGCGCGACCCGCGCCGCATCCCCCGCCGCGACCCGCGCCGCATCCCGCGCCGCATCCCGCGCCGCATCCCACGCCGCATCCCACGCTGCATCCCCCGCCGCGACCCGCGCCGCATCCCACGCCGCAGCCCGCGCCGCATCCCCCGCCGCGACCCGCGCCGCAGCCCGCGCCGCAGCCCGCGCCGCATCCCCCGCCGCGACCCGCGCCGCGACCCGCGCCGCATCCCCCGCCGCGACCCGCGCCGCATCCCGCGCCGCATCCCCCGCCGCATCCCCCGCCGCGACCCGCGCCGCAGCCCCCGCTGCATCCCCCGCCGCATCCCGCGCCGCGACCCGCGCCGCAGCCCGCGCCGCAGCCCCCGCCGCATCCCCCGCCGCGACCCGCACCGCATCCCACGCCGCGCTACGGACAGCGGTACCGACAGCCTCGGCCGTGTCCAGGTCGACAATCTGTGCCGCATTTGCGAGCCGGTCCGCGTGGACCTCGAGCCCGTCGACAAGCCGCAGCCAGGCCGGGGTGTAGACCCGGATCAACCAGTCGAGTGCCATGTAGCTGCGGCGTTCGTCGAGTCCGTCGTCGGGGGTGACAGCGGCCAAGTCGGGAATCAGCGCCTTCAGTTCCTGCCGCCGGTCGTCGGGCAAGGAGTCGTTGAGGTCGCGGCCGTAGACGCGCAGGACGGGGGTGCCTACCCAGTCGGGGTCGTCGTCCCACGGCTCGTTCGTCGCACCCGCACCCGTTGCCCATGCGATCGCTTCCCACAGGCAGGCGGTGCCGTCGCAATCGTCCGCGAGGTCTGCCGGTTCGTGACTGCCGGTGCCTAGGCGCAGCCGGTCGAGGTCGAGGTTTGCGATACTTGCCATGCGGTCCTGCCCTTCTCTGCTTTGGGTGGGGTTTGCTGGCGGGCATCCGGTAGTGCGGGTGCCCGCCCCTTGCGTCTGCGGGCTGGTCAGGACGACGACCGCGACCACGGGTCGCGCTCGTCCATGGCGGCTTCGGCGCGGCTCGGCTGGTCGTCGTCGTACTCGGGCAGCTCGGGGAGCCGGCCGCGCAGGTACTCGTCGGCGGTCAGCCACAAGTCCAAGCTGCTCATGACGCGGCCTGCGTGGGCTCGACAGCGGCGAGCCAGGCGTCGAGGTCGGTGGAGTCGTACCTGAGCCGACCGCTGGGCAACTTGACGTACCGGACGCGACCCTCGGCCGCCCAACGGCGAAGTGTGGAAGGGTGAACACCTACTCGTTGCGCTGCTTGTGAGGGGGTTAGAAGCCCCGCATCAGGTGACATGTACGCATGGTGGCGCACAACGCGAGTCGTGTCAAGCACTACTTCTCGCGCTTTAGTTGACGAACTAGGCGCCTTGCACGGATGCTGGCGTTATGAGCACAACAGATGCCCCTTGGGTTCCCGACCTCGGGACCTTCGGCGCTCGACTAGCCGTCGTCCGTCAGCACATGGGCTGGAACATGAAGGAAGCCGCTCGTGAGTGCGGCGTTCCGCAGAACTCATGGACTGGCTGGGAGTTGTTCGGACGGGAGCCTCGTGGCTTGGCCCGGGTGTCCCGCTCTATCGCCGAGCGAACCGGCGTCGACTACGTCTGGCTGATGACTGGACAGGCCCCCGCGGGCCAAGGAGCGATAATGGTCCCGTGAGCGAGCCCGCGCCCTACGTCGTCGACACCACCGAGAGCTTCGCCCCCGACGAGCTGTTCACCGAAGCCCGAGACCAGGTCGTGGTGGCGGTGCGCATCACCCCGGTCTACGGCCAGATCGACCTCACCCTGCTGGCCGAGGTCGTCGACTCTGCCGCCGAGCGCGACTTCGCCCTGGCCCGCGAGCAGGGCTTCCGCGACGAGTGGCTATTGTGCGTGTTCGAGGCGTTCGACGACGACGAGTAAGCGGACTCGCCACGAGCAGTCCTCATGCTGTCGCTGGGCAGCCGTGATCCGCCCGGCCCTGCTATCAACACTGCTATCGTTTATTCATGCCGAATGTTCTTATACGAGACGTGCCGCTCAGCGATCTCGAGCAGCTGAGGGCGGCGGCAACTGAGCAGGGTCGCTCTGTCCAGAGCTATCTACGAGACGCCCTGCAGTCGCAGGCCGCGTACGTGCGTCGACAGGCAGCAATCGTCCGCGCAGCACACCGTCTGAGCGGTCGACCCGAGGTGTCTGAGGTGGAGCGGAGCGCGGTACTTGACGCGATCGCGGCTGCGCAGGTTGAACGAGCTGAGCACTTGAGTGCGTACCGGCGTGATCGTTGACGCATCGCTTGTTATCGACGCAGTTGCCGACCCTGGACCGCGAGGGGTTGCGGCCAGAATGCTGTTAGCGGCCCAGCCTGCCGCCGAGCCGTTGATCGCGCCCGGGCACTTCGCGGTCGAAGTCATGTCCGGCCTGATCGAGGCCACGCCGTGGGATGACGTGCACCGGGCCTGGGTGCTTTCTGAGGGGTCCTTGCGCTACGCAGATGCCGTCTACGTAGCCGCTGCGGAGCGGCATGCAACCGCCCTGCTGACCGCTGACGCTCGCATCGAGCGGTCAGGAGCCCCTCTTACCTGCACGATCGTCACCTCCGCTCGTGCACCCACAGCTGTCGTCGAGGAGGAGTGAAGCGTTGGGGCAGAACATCTCGACGCGCCGAGCACACGCCCACCCAGGCAGACTCAGGCCGCCTGGTCGAGCCCGAGGCTCGCGTAGATCTCCCGGGCCGCCGTGGAGCGGTTGAGCGTGTAGAAGTGCACGCCCGGGCTGCCACCCGCGAGCAACCGCGACACCAGCTCGCTACCGATCTCGACCCCGACCGCCCGTACGGCGCTCTGGTCGTCACCCACGGCGAGCAGCCGCTCGGCGAGGTGGTCCGGGAACGCGGCGCCCGACAGCTGGGCGAACCGCTGGATCTGAGCGACGTTGGTGACCGGCATGATGCCCGGCAGGATCGGCAGGTCGCAGCCGAGGGCGTCGACGCGGTCGCGCAGCCGGAAGTAGTCGTCGGCATCGAAGAAGAACTGGGTGACGGCGAAGCACGCGCCCGCGTCGGCCTTCTCAACCAGGCGACGGGCGTCGGACTCGAGGTCGGCAGCCTCGGGGTGCTTCTCGGGGAAGGCAGCGACACCGACGCAGAAGTCGCCGAGTGAGCGGACCAGCCGCACCAGCTCGCTGGCGTACGAGATGCCCTGCGGGTGCGCCTCCCACGGGCTGCCGGGACCACCAGGCGGATCGCCGCGCAGCGCGAGGATGTTGCGCACACCCGCACCCGCGTACTGGCCGACGACCCGGCGCAGCTCGCTGACGCTGTGCCCGACCGCCGTCAGGTGCGCGACCGGCGTCATCGACGTTTCGGCGGCAATGCGCTCGGTCACGCGGACCGTGCGGTCGCGGGTGGAGCCACCGGCGCCGTAGGTCACCGAGACGAACGAGGGCGACATGGGCTCGAGCTCGCGGATCGCCCGCCAGAGCTGCCGCTCGCCGTCGTCGGTCTTGGGCGGGAAGAACTCGAAGGAGAATGACCGGTGGCCCCGCGCGAGGAAGTCGGCGACGGTCGCGGCCGCCTGCTGCCGTGCTGCCGGCCGCGCGAGGGTCCCGCTGCTAGCCGCGCTGGTCGCGCTCTCGGCGCCTGCCGTCTCGTCGGCTCTCCCGTCAGCTCTCCCGTCAGGTCTCCCATCAACGGCCACCAACACGCCCTCGCCTCCTGCCATGTCGTCAGAGTAAGGGCCGTATCGGCAGTTCTGCTGCGATCGCGCTGGGTGAGACGGGTTCCGCTCAGATCGGCTGCGGACCGGTGTCGGGCGTCACCCGCACGCTGCCTGCCCTGCTCGCCAGCCGCAGCGGCGGGCCGGCGCCCTGCTCCACCTCGACCAGCGGCGCACCCTGCCCCGCTGCGGCGTCGACGTGATAGCTGCCGCGGGGCAGCACGACCACCACGTTGCCGCCGGCTGTGGCCTCGACGCTGCCCGGTTCCGCGCGCAGATGCAGGTTGATCGCGCCGTCACTCGCCTGGGCGGAGACCGTCGTGGGCTCCGACACACCCGCCGCGAGTTCGTTCCCGGCGGCCGGCGGTTCCGGCCCCAGGTCACGCCCCGTCACCTGCCCCCGCTCGGTGAGCAGCTCGAGAGTGCCCGAGGCGCCCCACAGGGTGATGTCGCCGTCGCGCAGACGCACCCGGATGGTGAGGTCCGGCGGGAGCGCCAGCTCGATGCGCGCGGTCGAGCGTTGCCCGTCGATGCTGAGGCAGCCCGCATCGTGCCGGACCACCAGCGGACGGTCACGCCAGCGGGTGCGCGTCGTCGTCCGCAGCCGCACCGACGAGCGGCGCTGCCCCGACAGCTCGACCCGACCGGCACCCAGGCGGACCTCGACGCGGTCGACCCCGCTCAGCACCTGCTGGTCACGGGCCGGCGGCCTGGACACAGGCCGCTCCCTCCCGGAACGCGCGGATGATTGACGGCGCAGACCGCCTGCAGGCACGCGCCCAGCCCATATCGTCGCACCATGCCGTCGTCACCGCTCGACGCCGCTGACCTGCGCGACCGCGTCCGCTCGGCACTGGCGGCGTTCCTCGACGCGCAGGGCGCGGCCCTGCGGGCGGTCTCCCCCGACCTCGAGCTGGTGGCCGGCGCCGCATCGGACTTCCTGCTCGAAGGCGGCAAGCGCCTGCGGCCGGCGTTCTGCTACTGGGGCTGGCGAGGCGCGCGAGGCGCTGGAGGTGCTGGAGGTGCTGGAGGTGCTGGAGGTGCAGAGGATGACGCCATCGTCGCCGCCGCCTCCTGCCTCGAGTTCCTGCACGCCTGCGCGCTGGTGCACGACGACGTGATGGACGGCTCCGACACCCGGCGCGGGCAACCGGCCGTGCACCGCCGCTTCGGCAGCACTCACCGTGAGCAGGGCTGGCAGGGCTCGCCGGAGGCCTTCGGCACCAGCGCGGCCATCCTGCTCGGCGACCTGTGCCTGGTGTGGGCCGACCAGGTGCTGGCGACCTCCGGTGTCGGCGTCGACGCCCTGATGCGAGCGCAGCCCGTATACGACGAGATGCGCGTCGAGCTGATGGCGGGGCAGTACCTCGACCTGCTGGAGCAGGCGCTGGGCGGTCACGACACCGAGCGCTCCATGCGGGTGGCCCGGTTCAAGAGCGCCAAGTACACGGTCGAGCGGCCCCTGCACCTCGGTGCGGCGCTGGCCGACGCCTCGGACGAGGTTCGTGCCGGCTACACCGCCTACGGGCTGCCGCTGGGCGAGGCGTTCCAGCTGCGCGACGACATCCTTGGTGTGTTCGGCGACCCGGCCGAGACGGGCAAGCCCGCCGGCGACGACCTCCGCGAGGGCAAGCGGACGGTCCTGGTCGCCGCGGCGCTCGAGCGCTCCAGCGCCGCGCAGGCCGGCATCGTCCGGCGCTACCTCGGCGACCCACACCTGGACGAGCAGGGAGTCGCGGCGTTGCGCGAGGTCATCGAGCAGACCGGCGCGCTCGATGCGGTCGAGGTGCTGATCGAGCAGCGCACCAGCGAGGCCCGAGCGGCGCTGGCCGCGGCACCGCTGGAGTCGGCGGCGGCGGACGTGCTCGACGCGCTCGCGGTGGCTGCTACCTCGCGCAGCGTCTGACCCCGCGCATCACCTGATGCCGACCTTGAGCGGGCGACCGCGGCGGGCGAGCATCTCGGACACCAGCGCGACCACGTGGTCCGGGCGGTGCACGACGTCCTCCCACGTCACGCGGAGCAGAGTCCAGCCGAGCCGCGCGTAGGCGTTCGCCCGCTCGCGGTCGGCGCGGTAGTCCTCGCGCTCCCGGTGCCAGGCGTAGCCGTCGGTCTCGAGCAGCAGTCGCGCGCCGGGCCAGGCGAAGTCGACGCGGCCCACGAGCACGCCGTCGTGGTCGCAGACCTCGAACTGCGTGAGCGGCGCCGGCAGCCCGGCGAGCGCGAGCAGGAGCCGGCACATGCTCTCGAGCGCCGACATCGCTAGCGGATCGACCAGCCGCGGCAGCAGGCGGACGGCACGGGCGTGCCGGCCGAGGACCAGGCAGCCCTCGCGCAGCTCCGGCATCGTGCAGCGGCGGGCCCGAAGGGCGCTGTCGGAGGCGACCACAGCATCCGCGAGCGGGTGGCTGCGGGCGAGATCGACCAGCGTGGCGAGGGGTGTGAGCACAGGTAGGCCGTCGACCAGCTCCACCTCGTCGGGCCGCAGCGCCCGCCGGTAGATCACGGCGCCGGGCGCCCGCGCCCGCGACCGGTCCCGGCCGACCATCAGGTGAGCAGTTCGCGGCGGAGCCGGCAGTTCGAAGCCGTGCACGACGGCAGCGCTCGGCCCACACACCACCGAGCCGGGAAGTGGCAGGGCCGCCGCGCGCAGCGCTCGCATGGGGTCGGCGCTGCCCGGCAGTGCCACCACCCCCGCGGAGGTGCGCTCGAGCGCGCCGAGCTGCACGGCGACCCGCACGGCGGCAGCACCGCCGAGCAGCCCGCGGGCCTGCGCCTCGGTCAGCAGCCCGCCCTGGGACTCGGCCAGGTGCAGCTGCGCGGCAGTGAGGTCCACGAGGTGCACGGTGCCCGCGCACGTCCGGGCACGCAGGCATTAGCGCGGACCTGTGGACAAGTGGCCCCCGCACGCAAACTCGGCCCTCAAGGCCCTTTTCCGGCCCTCAACCCCGCGTTTGCGTGCAGCCCCTCGAGGCGTCGCACTCAAACCCCACCTTGAAGGGCTGCAGGCGATCCGAAAGGGCGCGTTTGTGTGCGAGCTGGGCCGTCCGCGCCTGCGCCCGGACGGGCAAGCGCCACTACTGTTGACCGGGTGCGGACCGTCGCGGGACCCACCGACTCCGTGGTCGTCGTCGGGGCTGGTCTTGCCGGCCTGTCGGCCGCACTGCGGCTGGTGGGGGCCGGCCGGCAGGTGACCGTGGTGGAGCGCGCGAGCGTCCCCGGCGGGCGAGCAGGCGTCATCCACGACAGCGGCTACGCCTTCGATACCGGCCCCACGGTGCTGACGATGCCCGACCTGCTGCAGGACGCGCTCGACTGCGTGGGCGAGAACCTGGCCGACTGGCTCGAGCTGATCCCGATCGACCCGCTGTACCGGGCGACCTTCCCCGACGGCTCCACACTCGACGTGAAGGCCGACGTCGATGCGATGTCGACCGAGGTCGAGCGGGTGTGCGGCGCCGCCGAGGCAGATGGTTACCGGCGCTTCGTCGACTTCGTGTCGAAGCTGTACCGCCTGGAGATGGCCGACTTCATCGACCGCAACCTCGACTCTCCCTTCGACCTGGTGCGCCCGTCGCTCGCCAGGCTCGTCGCCCTCGGCGGGATGCGCCGGCTGGCGCCCAAGGTCGCGCAATACCTCAAGGACCCGCGCACGCAGCGGGTGCTGTCGTTCCAGGCGATGTACGCCGGCCTCTCGCCGCAGGACGCCCTCGCCATCTACGCCGTGATCTCCTACATGGACTCGGTCGCGGGGGTGTTCTTCCCCCGCGGCGGGATGCACGCCGTGCCGCGGGCGCTGGCCGCGGTCGCCGAGAAGCACGGCGTCACCTTCCGCTACGACACCGAGGTCACCCGCGTCGAGGTCGCGCACGGGCGGGCGACCGGCGTGCACACAGCGGACGGCGGGCGCATCGCCGCCGATGCCGTCGTGCTCACCGCCGACCTGCCGGTGGCCTACCGGGAGCTGCTGCCCGAGGGTGCCGCCGGCCGCCTCACCGGATGGCAGCTGCCGCGGCTGCACTACTCACCCTCGTGCTTCCTGCTGCTGGCCGGCTCCACCCAGGGCTACTCGAAGATCGCTCACCACAACATCTCGTTCGGCCGAGCGTGGAAGCGCACCTTTGAGGAGATCATCGACCGCGGCGAGCTGATGAGCGACCCCTCGCTGCTCGTCACCTCGCCGACCCACACCGACCCTTCCCTGGCGCCCGTGGGCAGGCACAGCTACTACGTGCTGTTCCCGACCCCGAACCTGTCGGCCCCGATCGACTGGTCGGTCATCGGCCCCCGCTACCGCGACGAGGCCGTCGAGACGCTGGAGCGCCGCGGCTACATCGGCTTCGGCGACGGCATCGAGGTTGAACACGTCACCACCCCCGCTGACTGGCGCGCCCGGGGCATGGAGCAGGGCGCGCCGTTCGCGGCCGCGCACTCGTTCGCCCAGACCGGCCCTTTCCGGCCCGGCAACCTCGCGCCGGGCCTGGCCAACGTGGTCTTCGCCGGCTCGGGTACGACCCCGGGTGTGGGTGTGCCGATGGTGCTGATCAGCGGCCGGCTTGCTGCCGAACGCATCCTCGGGCCCGACCGCACCTATCGCTCGCGGGCGATGTCCTTGGGCGAGCCCGAGCCGTTCCGGCCCCGTGCGGCGACCACCACTTCGGCCTCTTAGCACCTGGTAAGTGGCTGGCAGATCGGCCGATATCGCCCCCCGGCTGCCAGACTGGATCCGTGGCCGACGACGCACAGCGAGAGCCCCACGGCGCCACGCGCCACCTTCCCGGGTCCCCCACGCCGCCCGCGGCCCTGCTGGAACGGGTCGCCGTCCAGGTCGAGCACGTCATCGTCGGCCAGCAGCGGATGGTCGAGCGGATGCTCGTCTGCCTGCTGGCCCGCGGTCACTGCCTGCTCGAAGGCGTGCCGGGGGTGGCCAAGACGCTCGCCGTCTCCACCCTCGCCACGGTTGTGGGCGGGTCGTTCGCCCGGCTGCAGTTCACCCCGGACCTGGTGCCGAGCGACGTCATGGGCACCCGCGTCTACCGCGGCAGCACCGAGGAGTTCGGCGTCGAGCTGGGGCCGGTCTTCGCCAACTTCGTGCTCGCCGACGAGATCAACCGCGCTCCGGCGAAGGTGCAGAGCGCGCTGCTGGAGGTCATGGCCGAGGGTCAGGTCAGCCTGGGAGGGCGTACCTACCCGGTGCCGCAGCCGTTCCTCGTCCTCGCGACGCAGAACCCCATCGAGTCCGAGGGTGTCTACGCCCTGCCCGAGGCGCAGCGCGACCGGTTCCTGATGCGGGTGCAGGTGCCATACCCGCGCCCGAGCGAGGAGCTGGAGATCGTTCGAAGAATGGGCACCCACCCGCCGACCGCCGCACAGGTGCTCGGCCCGGGTGAACTGCTCGCGCTGCAGGAGACGACGGCGGACGTGTTCGTCCATCACGCGGTGGCCGAGTACGCCGTACGGCTCGTGCTCAGCACTCGCGACCCGGGGACCTACGGCGCCGGCAGCCTCGTCGGCGCCCTGGCATACGGGGCGTCACCGCGAGCCAGCCTCGGGCTCGTCGCCGCTGCCCGTGCCCTGGCGCTGCTGCGCGGCCGCGACTACGTCGTGCCCGACGATGTCGCCGATGTCGCGCCCGAGGTCCTCTCGCACCGGCTGGTCCTGTCCTATGACGCCCTGGCCGAAGGGGCGGTGCCCGAGCGGCTGGTCGACCTGCTGCTCGCCGCCACGCCCCAGCCGCGGATCGCCGCCCGGCAGGTGAGCGGAGCGGCTCCCGATGCCCCCGGGTGGGACGCCGGATGAGCCGGTGAGCGAGCCCGCGGAGGTCGACGCCCGGCTGCGGCGCCTGGAGCTGCTCGTCGTCCGGCGCCTCGAAGGGCTGCTGCAGGGCGAGCACCGTGGGCTGCTGCCCGGGCCGGGCAGCGAGCGCGGTGAGAGCCGCGAGTACGTGCCTGGCGACGACGTGCGCCGGATGGACTGGGCCGTGACCGCCCGCACGACGGTTGCCCACGTCACCGACCTCATCGCCGACCGGGAGCTGTCGACGCACGCGCTGGTCGACCTGTCCGCATCGATGGAGTTCGGCACCGTGCAGTGGGAGAAGCGCGAGCTCGCGGTGGCCGCAACGGCAGCCCTCGGCGCGCTCTCGACCCGCATGGGCAGCCGCTTTGGCCTGACAGCCCTGTCTCCCGGGTTGCCGAACGGGCGCCTGGAGCTGCCGCCGCGCACCGGGCGGGCGCATCTCAACACGGTCCTGCGGGCGCTGGCCTCGGTTCCGCGGACCGGGTACGAGATGGGCGTTCCGTCGAGGGCCGCGCGGCCGGCTCCCGTGCCGCTCGGTGCCGGAATCGAGCTGCTCGCCCGCCGGCCGCTGCGGCGCGGCCTCGCGCTCGTCGTCAGCGACTTCCTGGGTCCGCCGGATGCCTGGCAGCGCCAGCTGCGTGCCCTGTCCGCCCGGCACCAGGTGCTCGCCGTCGAGGTGCTCGACCCGCGGGAGCTGACGCTGCCTGACGTGGGTGTGCTACCGCTGCTCGACCCGGAGACGGGGGCGATGCTGGAGGTCGACACCCGCTCCCGCCGGGTGCGCGACCGCTACGCCTCGGCCGCCGCCGGGCGCCGGGCGGAGGTCGCCGCGACGCTGCGCCGAGAGGGCGCCGGCCATCTCGTGCTGCGCACCGACCGGGACTGGGTCCGCGACCTGGTGCGGCACGTTGTTGCGAACAAGCACAGCGTTGCCAGCAAGCACAGCGTTGCGAACAAGCACAGCGTTGCCAGCAAGCAAGCCCTACGGCTTCCGCGAGCGGCTGCGGTGCGCGCGTGACCCTGCTGTCGCCGGTCTGGCTCTGGCTGTTGCTCGCCGTTCTGGCGCTCGTTGTCGCGCAGGTGCTGGTTGCACGGCGCAGGAGGACGTACGCCGCCCGCTTCACCGACCTGTCGCTGCTCGCCTCCGTCGTCCCGCGCCGGCCGTCGTGGATCCGCCGGTACGTGCCCGCCGCGCTGCTGCTGCTGGGCATCACGAGCCTGATCGTGAGCATCGCGCGGCCCGCGTCGCAGGTGAAGACGCCCAAGGAGCGGGCAACGGTGGTGCTCGCCATCGATGTCTCGAACTCGATGGCGGCGACCGACGTCTCCCCCACCCGCCTGGCGTCGGCGCAGCAGGGCGCGCTGTCGTTCGTCGATGCGCTGCCGCCGAAGCTGCAGCTCGGACTGGTGTCGTTCTCCGGTTCTGCCCAGGTGCTGGTACCGCCGACGACCGACCGCGAGCAGATCCGCGACGGCATCCGCGCGCTCACGCTCGGGCCGGGCACGGCGATCGGCGAGGGCGTGTTCGCCTCGCTGTCGACGATCGCGGCGACGGCCCGCAGCACCACCACCCCGGACGGGCCCGCCGCCCCGCCGGTTCCGGCCCGCATCGTCCTGCTCTCCGACGGGGAGACCACCCGCGGCCGGCCCAACAGCGACGCCGGCCAGGCTGCGCTCGAGGCCAATACCCCGGTGAGCACCATCGCCTACGGCACCCCCGACGGCACGCTGGAGATCCAGGGGCAAACCATCTCGGTGCCCGTCAACACCCAGGCGCTGCAGGAGCTGGCCGACCAGACGCACGGCTCCTACCACCGGGCGCAGTCCGGGGACGAGCTGCGGTCGGTCTACCAAGGGCTCGGCTCGTCGATCGGTTACGACGTGCGCACCAAGGAGATCGGCCGGGTCTTCACGGCGATCGGGTTGGGACTGAGCCTGCTCGCGGCGGCCCTGGGGTTGCTGTGGGCCGGCCGGCTGCCCTGATCCGAGCCCTGAGTCGAGCCCTTCGGCGGATGGGGACGGCCGCAAGGTGGACCCGTTCGAGGGGCATGAGCCGCGCGGGGGGCGGAACGACACAGATGTGAGCGCCCCCGCCCTCGTCACGCCGACGGTGCACGTGCCTCGTCAGCCCCCTCCGCAACCCCCCGCCCGCGGCGACCACCCAGCCGACCCAGCCGACTTTGGCGCCCCGGCCCCGGCCGATCTGCTGGCCGCTTCGTATGCCGAGTGCCGGCGGCTCAACGCCCTGCACGGCCGCACCTACTACCTGTCCACGCTGCTGCTGCCGGCCTGGAAGCGGCCCTACGTGCACGCGCTCTACGGGTTCGCCCGGTACGCCGACGAGATCGTCGACGACTTGGGCTCGTCCCTCGACACCGCCCAGAAGGCGGCCTGGCTCGACGCCCTGTCGGCCCGCTTCCTCGCGGGCGAGGACGACGTGCCGCACGACGGCAGCGCCTCCGTGTTTCCCGCCGTGCGCGACACCATCGCCCGCTGGGACATCCCGATGGTCCACTTCGAGTCCTTCCTGCACTCCATGCGGATGGACCTGACTGTCACCGAGTACGAGACCTGGGACGACCTGGCGCGCTACGTCGACGGCAGTGCCGCCGTGATCGGGCTGCAGATGGTGCCGATCCTGGGGCCGAGCTCGGCGGCCGCCTATGACTACGCCCGCGACCTCGGGGTGGCCTTCCAGCTCGCCAACTTTCTGCGCGACGTCGGCGAGGACCTGCGGCGCGGGCGGGTCTACCTGCCGATGGAGTCGCTGCGGCTGTTCGGCGTCACCCGCGAGCACCTGGAACGGGGAGTCGTCGACGGTCCGGTGCGCCGGCTGCTGGCCTACGAGATCGCCCGGTGCCGGGAGTTGTTCCGCTCGTCGCTACCGGGTGTGCGCCTGCTGCACCCCAGCTCACAGGACTGCATCCGTACCGCCTACCAGTTGTACGGCGGCATCTTGGACGAGATCGAGCGGGCCGACTACCAGGTGCTCGACCGCCGCGTCGCGGTGCCGACGTGGCGTCGACTGGCGGTGGCTGGCCCCGCACTCTGGCGGGCGTCGCGTGCTCGTGCCGGGACAGCCGGGTAGAGGGCACCCATGGCTGACAAGGCGCACGACACCGCGGGCGACACCGACCCCGACCCGTTCAACACGCCCGGCCTGGAGCCGGGGGGTGGCGTCACGCCCGGCGACACCCCACCGATGGCCGACTCCGGCATGCAGACCGTCGAGCGCCGCGAGGACACGCCCAACATGGGGCCGATCTCGCCGAACCGCACGCCGATGATCATCGGTCTGGCGTTCATCGCCCTGATCGTGCTGGCGGTGCTCGGCTACGGGGTCGCCGAGATCCTCACGTACGCGACGAAGTAGGCCCGGCGGGTCGGGCGGCACGCGCGGCTCGTGTGCCAGCGCGGCCGAGCGGGCGCCGGCCCCACCAAACCCACCACGCCTGGGTCTGCAGCACCAGCGAGAAGCCGAAGGCCAGGTCCTCGATCGGCGCGTAGACGATCCGCAGGCCGGTGATCGAGTTCGGCGCGTAGTTGACGATGCCCCGGCCGGTCAGGATGCCGTTGGTCAGCAGCTGGAACGCAAGGATGATCACGTAGGAGACCCAGAAGACCCGGCGGCTCAGCAGATTCGTTCGCAGGACGGCCAGGTCCAGCACAGCGGCGCCGAGGACACCGAGGGCCGCGAGGGCCGTGTAGCTCACCGGGGAACCTGCGCAGTGGGCGACTCGTCCGGCTCGGCTGTGCTGTCGGGCTCTGCACGGCAGTCGATGGCCCAGCCGCGAACCGTCGAGACCGCCTCGAGGCACAGGATCGCGCAGACCGGGACGACGAGGAAGAACAGCAGCTCCTCGAGCGGCAGGTTGCCGGGCAGCACTACGCCCAGCATCTGCGCGAGGTCGTACGACCACTGGTGGCGGCCGATGGCGTACACGTCCCAGGCGAGGAACACGACGAGCACGGGCACAAGCGTGGCGAGCAGCCGCCGCCACCGCGCGTAGACCCGGACGTGCAGCACCAGCTCGAGCGGCAGCGTGCCGAGCAGGCACCCGACGAGCACGGCGAGGTAGACGAGGTGCCGTCCGCCCATCAGGCGGCACGCAGGCGGGCGGCGAGCTCGGCGGCGACGCGCTCCGGGCCGCTCTGGTCTGCGGCGCCCTCACTTCGCCCGAAAGGCACGGCCTGCGTGATGGCGCGGACCACCACGACGCGCCGGGCGCCGGTGGCGAGCACGTCGTCGAGCGTCGCCGCATCAATGCCGCCGGTGACGAACCACGGCTTGGCACCCGCCGTGAAAGGGGGTGCCACCTGCACGGCAAGCTCCAGCAGCCCAAGCCCGACCCCGGGCCGGCCCTGCTTGGTCGGCGTCTCCCACACCGGGCCGACGCAGAAGTAGTCGACGTCGGGGTCGGCGGCGGCCGCCTCCAGCTGGGCGGGGTCGTGGCTCGACAGGCCGATGAGCACGTCCGGGCCGAGCAGCTCGCGTGCCAGGCGGGGCGGGATGTCGTCCTGCCCGACGTGCAGCACGTCGACGCCAGTGAAGTGCGCGAGGTCGGCCCGGTCGTTCGCGCTGACGAGCGTCCCGGTGGCGGCGGCCAGCGCCTTGAGCCGGGCCAGCTGCGCGGTCTCCTCGCGCCACTCCAGCCCCTTGCTGCGCAGCTGGACGAGGTCGACGCCGGCCGGGCACAACGGGCGCGGCGTGCACAGGTACAGGCGGGCGCCCGCAAGGCGCTCGAGCCGCCGCGCCCGATTCGAGCTGTCAGCCGTCACTCGCGGCATCCATCGCTAAAAGGCCAGGGCCTGGGCGCGGCGGTGCACTTCTCGTCCCCGGTTCTCGCGCAGCGCCTGCACCGGCGTGCCCGGCAGGCTGTCGTCGGGTTCGAACAGCCAGCGCAGCGCCGACTCGTCGTCGTAGCCGGCGTCGAACAGCACGGTCAGCAGCCCGGGCAGGCCTTTCAGCACCTGGCCGCCCTGGATGAAGTCGGCCGGGATGCGCAGGACGCCGTCGTGGCGGACGGCCAGCACCCGGCGGTCGCGGATCAGCTGCCGGACCCGGGTGACCGGTACGTCGAGCTGTTCGGCGACCTCGGGCACGGTCGAGAGCTCCACGTACCGATCCTGCCATCGGCAGGCGCGTCAGCCGAGCTGCGCCGGCTGCGACCCGTTCCGCGCGGAGGCGAAGCAGGCATCGATCACGGCAGCCGTGTCGCGTGACTCCGCGGGCGGCAGCACCCAGTCGTCGCCGCCGCGGATCCGCGCCGTTACCGCGCGCAGCATCTGGAGGTAGGGGTCTGCCGGCGGCACCGGGATGCGCTCGGTGCCGCGCCCGTCCGACACCCACAGCTCGGTCGCCCGCCCGATCCACGAGGTGTACGGCGCGTCGCGCAGCTCGATCTCGCCGCGCTCACCGCGGATGACGAGCCACTGCCCCTCGCCCCCGGTGATCCCGGCGCGCATGTCGCCCTCGGTGTCGTCGTCCCAGGTGAGAACGGCGTCGGTGGTGAGGTCGACCCCGGTCGGAGCGAGGTCCTGACGCGCCACCACCTCGGCCGGCAGGCCGCGCCCGACCGCCCAGAGCATCGCCGACAGCGCGTAGCACCCCACGTCGTAGAGCGCGCCGCCACCCTTGCCGGGGAGGTTCCGGTAATTGTCGGCCGCCACCCCACCGAAGGTGAAGCCGGCGCTGACATGCCGCACGGCCCCGATCGCACCCGCGGCGAGCCGCTCCTGCGCCAGCACTACCCGCGGGTGCCACCGGTACCACGACGCCTCGACCAGCAGCCGACCGGTCTCCTGTGCCACGGCCGCCATCCGGTCGACCTCGCCGGCGCTCATTCCCAGCGGCTTCTCGCACAGCACGTGCTTGCCGGCCTCGAGCGCGGCGACGGTCCACGGCAGGTGGGCGTCGTTGGCCAGCGCGATGTAGACCACCTCGACGCCGGGGTCGGCGAGAACTGCCTTGTAGGAGCCGTACGCGGCGTAGTCGAGCTCGGGACGCATAGCGGCGGCCCGCGCCTCGTCACGGGCACCAACCGCGACCAGCCTCGCATTGTCGGCCGCGGGCAGCACCCCCGACATCACCCGGCTCATCTGCCCGGCGCCGAGGAAGCCCCAGCCGACGGGCTCGCTGCTGCACGCAGATTGCTCGGTCGGCGCGCTCACCGCTGTGGCACCACGGGGCGACCACCCGCGCGGGCGGATTCGGTGGCCGCCTGCATCACCGCGACGGTGCGGCGCGACTGCGCCGGCGTCACCGACATCGGGATGCCGGTCAGCAGCTGGTCGGCCAGCTCGCGGTGGAACGGCTGGGGCAGGGCGGGCGGCGTGGCGAGCACCGTCTCCGAGCCGTCCGCGCCGACCAGCCGCATCCGGGCGGGCGCGTCTGCTGGCGCGAGGACGTCCTCCTCCAGCAGCCCGGTCGTCCCGCGCGACACCACGCGCTCGGTCCGCCAGTCGCCCACGACGGCGCCGGCCGTGCCGAGCGCGTAGAACTTCGGCTTGGGCACGGCGGCGAGGTCGCTGACGCTGAACTCGGCCTCGACGCCACCGGCGAAGTGCAGCAGTACCCGAGTGTGGTCGGCATTGGTCACGTCGTGCCAGACCCGCTTGTGCGCGGTCGCCGACACCCATGCCACCTCATCCGGTACCAGCTCAAGTACCCAGTCGAGGTAGTGCGAGCCCCAGTCGTAGACCGCACCGCCGCTGACCCGCTCGTCGCTGTGCCAGTAGTTGCACGGGTGGCCATAGCCGCCGACGAACGTCTCCAGGTGGAACAGCTCGCCGATCAGGCCGCCGCACACAGCACGCCGCAGGGCCAGGAAGTCGGCGTCCCACCGCCGGTTCTGGTACACCGCCAGCGTGCGGCGGCACTTGGCGGCCAGGGCCAGCTGAGCGTCAGCCTCCTCCACGGTTAGGCAGAAGGGCTTCTCGACGACGACGTGCCGCCCGGCGGTCAGCGCGCGCACAACCTCCTCGGCATGCGTCCACGGCGGCGTCGAGACGACGACGAGCTGCACCGCGTCGTCGGCCAGCAGCTCGTTGGCGCCGGCGTACGCGGCTGCGTCGGGGGCGACGGCGAGGGCGGCCTGCTGCCGAGTGGGGTTGGCATCGGCGACGGCGGCCAGGCGCAGGCCGTCGACGGCCGCGATGGCGCTCGCGTGCTCCGCCCCGATGGCGCCGAAGCCCAGCATGCCGACCCCCACCGGAGGGCCGTCGGCGAGGCCAAGTGCAAGCCGGACCCAGCGCACGACGAGCCGCTGGTAGCGCGGGTCGTGCAGGGTGGCCGGTGCGGCGCCGAGGGTGAAGGCCCCGATGCGCGTCGACGGGCGCCAGGTGCAGACCGGGTGGTCAGCGAAGCTCAGGTTCGCGGTCAGCAGCTGCAGCACGTCGTCGGCGACCTTGTCGGGCACCGCCCAGGTGTCGGTGAGGACGACGTCGGGCCCGTAGCGGGCAGCCAGCTCGCCGGCGTCGGGGCCGAGCCTGACGCGGATCTCGTGCCGCCGCGTGCCGGTGCCGACGAGCAGGCCGGCGTCATCGGCGAGAGGGCTGTCCGGCGCGAGGTCGAGCAGAGCATCGCCCGCGAGCAGGACCGGCACACCACCCGCAGCCGCCCCGCGCAGCGGCTCGGCCTCGGACGGTACGACGCGGTAGGCGAGGATGGCGGCCACCCTGTCGGCACCAGCCGCTGGCACCTCGCCCGTGGCGACGGTGAATCCCGCCCGGGTCAGCGCACCAGCCATGACACCGGTCTCGTCGCCCAAGACGAGAAGATCCACGCCGACGAGCGTACGGCGCATGGCACGGCCCGCGACCGTCTGACGCGATCCGGTTTGACGGCTCAGGTTCTGCCGCCCGGATGAGCGGCCTGCAGGGACGCGCTCGCGACGTGGACGCGGCGGGTCGCGTCGAAACTGCATGTGTCCTGCTTCCGGCTCCCGCGTGTCGGGCCCGGCGCGCGGGACGCAACGGGCATCGCTGTCCTGGCGGTATGCAGTTCGGACGGCCACCCCGCGCCCAGACCCCCGCTGCCGTGCCTCAGGTACGGCGCCGCACCACCGGGTCGACCCGGTTGACGACACCTTCGACCGGGGCACCGGTGACCGCCGCTCGCAGCCCCGCCGCCACCGCCCCGATCAGCCGGCGCTGCGCCTGCGGCGTGCTGCCGGCGATGTGCGGGGTCAGCAGGCACCGTGGTGCCTCGCGCAGCGGGTTGTCGGCCGGCAGCGGCTCCTCGTCGTACACGTCGATGGCCGCGCCCGCAAGGTGCCCCTCATGCAGCAGGCGGGCCAGCGCCGCCTCGTCGACGATGCCGCCGCGCGAGGCGATGACGACGACGGCTCCCTTCGGCAGGGCCGCCAGCTGGTCCGGCCCGATCAGCCCCCTGGTGCCCGGTGCGAGGGCCACTGCGTTGATCAGCACATCAGCGTCGGCCACCAGGGCATCGACGGACTCGACGTAGCGGGCGCCGTGCTCCTGCTCGTCCGGCCGCCGGTGCCGGCTCCAGTACGAGACCGGGCAGCCGAACGCGGCCAGCCGGACGGCGAGTGCCTGGCCGATGGCCCCGAAGCCGAGGATGCCGACCCGCCGTCCGGACAGCTCGCCCGGCACCCGGTCGATCGCGCTCACCTGCGGCCAGCGACCGGCCCGCAGCTCGTCCTCGGCCCACCGCAGCTCGCGCAGCACCGACAGCAGTGCGCCGACCGCCCACTCGGCGACCGTCGCGGTGTTGAAGCCAGGAGCGTTGGCCAGGGGGACGCCGGCTGCTGCCAGCGCGTCGGCGTCGTGCGCCTGCACGCCGACACTGGGCTGCAGCACCAGCGAGAGCCGGGGCGCGGCATCGAGGGCGCCGGCGTCGATCCCCGCGCTCGCGAGGCGCCAGTCGCCGACGACGATCTCGGCCTCGGCGAGCGCCTCCCGCAGCGCACCGGGGTCGGTCCCGCCAGCCCGAAACGGCGCCAGCGGCAGGTCCCCGACGAGCGCGCCGACCGTCCGGTCGTCGATCGGGGCGAGCACGAGCAGGCGCCAGGGCGCGTCGGTAGAGGTCACGGTCGTAGCGTGCCAGTGCCTCGCGGACTGCCCTCAACCGGGCTCGTAGCCGGTCCGCGGCTCGCCGCTCAGCAGCGCCGCTGGGCCCCCGAGCCGACCTACACTCCGGCCATGGGCGCTGCCGCTTCGGCCATGGGCCCCGCCGCCGATCCCCTCGCGGGGCGAGTCCTCGACCGGCGCTACCAGGTACGCCGCCGGCTCGCCCGCGGTGGCATGGCCACCGTGTACGAGGCTGTCGACCTGCGGCTCGACCGCGGGGTCGCGGTCAAGGTGATGCACCCGGCGCTGGCTGCGGACGACGACTTCGTCGCCCGCTTCCGCCGGGAGGCCAAGGCCGCTGCCCGCCTCGCCGGACCCCACGTGGTGGCGGTGACCGACCAGGGCTGCGACGGCGACACCGTCTTCCTCGTCATGGAGCTCATCGAGGGCCGCACCCTGCGCGACGTCCTGCGCGAGCGAGGCCGACTCTCCGCCGCGCAGGCGCTTGAAGTCCTGGAGCCGGTGCTCGCCGCCCTCGCCGCCGCGCACCGCGCCGGTCTGGTTCACCGCGACGTCAAGCCCGAGAACGTCCTGCTCGGCGACGACGGGTCGATCAAGGTCGCCGACTTCGGGTTGGCGCGGGCGGTCGACGCCTCGCCGCTCAGCGCCACCGCCGGCATCCTGCTCGGCACCGTCGCCTACGTCGCGCCCGAGCAGGTCGAGCGCCGGGTGTCCGATGCTCGCACCGACGTGTACGCCGCCGGGATCGTGCTGTTCGAGATGGTCACGGGCCGCCCGCCCTTCGACGGCGAGAGCGCCCTGTCGGTGGCCTACCAGCACCTCAACGACACCGTCCCGGCGCCCTCGAGCCTCAACCGCTCGGTGCCCCCAGTCATCGACGACCTGGTGCTGCGAGCGACGGCCCGCGACCCCGACCTGCGCCCGATGGATGCGGCGTCGCTGCTCGCCATGGTCCGGCTGGCCCGGCGCCGCCTTCCCGAGTACGCCGGCGAGGCGCGGCGGGTCGCCGACGTTGCCGAGGTTGCTGAGGCTGCCGAGGACCGCGGGACGAACGCCGACGACCAGTTTGCGACGACAGCCATCCCGATCCCCAGGTTCGGCCAGCAGGCCGGCCCTGCCGACACGCCTGGCGACACCACGGCCGAGCGAACCAGGTACGAGCGGACCACGTACGAGCGGACCGCGCCCGACGAGGCCGGCCCCGGCGACTCCGGCCCCGACGCCGACACCGGCACCCTTCCCGCCCCCGGCGGCGCCCGCCGCCGCCCGTGGCGTCGCCCGCGCACCGGCACCGTCGTTGCCCTGCTCGTCGTGCTGCTGACCGCTCTCGTCGGCTACGGCGGCTGGTACCTCGCTACCGGCAACCGCACCCGCGTCCCGCCCGTCGCCGGCCTCGCGCCCGCGGCCGCGAGCGCCGTGCTGAGCCGCTCGCACCTGGCCAGTCGGTTGGAGCAGGGCGGTGCCTACAGCGAGACCGTGCCCAAGGGCGACGTCGCGGCAACCGAGCCGGCAGCCGGCGACCGGGTGCGCCGCGGCGCCAGCATCGGGCTGCGCGTCTCGATCGGGCCGGAGCGCTATGGCGTTCCGACGCTGCCCAAGCTCACCCTCGCCGACGCGACGACCGCCCTGCGGATCGCCCACCTCACGGTCGGCCCGACGAGCAGCCGCTACGACGACACCGTCCCGCAGGGCAGCGTCCTCGCCAGCAGCCCGGCTGCGCAGACGCTTGCCAAGCCGGGGCAACCGGTCGCGCTCGTGCTCAGCCAGGGCCCGGCCCCGGTAACGGCTCCAGATGTGGCGGGCCAGCCGGCCGACGCGGCGCAGACCGCCCTCGAGCGGCTCAGCCTGCAGGTGCAGCGAGCCACCGCCAACTCCGACACCGTCCCGCTCGGGTCGGTCATCTCCCTGGCACCGGCGACGAGCCTGCACCGGCGCCAGAAGGTCATGCTCACGGTCTCGCTCGGCCCCGAACTGGTACAGGTGCCCAACGTCTACGGCCAGAGCGCCGACCAGGCGCAGGCCACCCTCGAGCGGGCCGGCTTCAAGGTGCGCGTGCTGCGCCCGCTGTACGACGACGGGGTCGTCGTAGCCGTCCGTCCCGGCGGCAGCCGCGTCGCCCACGGGTCGACGATCACCATCGTCGTCGTCTGACGTAGGTGAACCCGCCGCCCCGCCGCCGCGCGGCCTACCGCCCATCGCCCATCGGAGCGCACATCCCGAGCGGCGGGGGCCTGACCCGGACCGCGGTGCCGTATGCCCGGGCTGTCGGCGCGGAGGCGGTGCAGATCTTCGCCGGCAACCCGCGGGCATGGGCCCGCGCCGAAGGCAACCACGAGCACGACGCCGCCTTCCACGAGGCGTGCACGGCGGGTGGCATCGCCGTGTTCGTCCACGCGCCCTACCTGGTCAACCTCGGCAGCCCCAATCCCGTCACGCGGGAGCGCTCGCGCGCGGTGATGACCACGACGCTGGGCCGAGCGCGGGCGCTCGGAGCCGAGGGCGTCGTGATGCATGCCGGCTCTGCCGTCGACACCGCCGGCCGGACCGAATCGCTGGGACACGTCCGCGAAGCGGTCCTCGCTCTGCTCGATGCTGCTCTATCAGAAGACAGCGCGTCCGGTGCTCGGCCCGCGCCGCGGCTGCTCATCGAACCCACCGCCGGCGGAGGCGGCTCCCTCGCGGCGACCGTGGAGCAGGTCGGCGAGTACTTCGCGGCGCTGGACGGCGACGAGAGGCTCGGGCTCTGCCTCGACACCTGCCACGCGTTCGCCGCCGGCGCTGACGTGGCGCGTCCGGGCGGGGTGCGGCGCCTGCTCACCTCACTGGTGCGGACCGTGGGCCGCGGGCGGCTCGGGCTCGTGCACGCCAACGACTCGCGCGACCCGGTCGGCAGCGGTCGTGACCGGCATGCCCGCATCGGGCACGGGTGCATCGGCGAGCAGCCGTTCGGCGAGCTGTTCGTGCACCCCGCGATGCGGGGCGTCCCGATCGTGGTCGAGACGCCAGGCGGTCAGAGCGCTCATGCCGAGGACATCGCCCTGCTGCGGCGCCTGCGCGACCTCCCGCGCTGAGCCGACGGCCGCTCGGCTGCACGGGCTGCACGGGCTGCACGGGCTGCACGGGCTGCACGGGCTGCACGGGCTGCACGGGACGATCGTCGCGCTCACGAGTAGTGACCTGCGAGACTGGGCGGGGCAGTCGTCCGACCCTGTGCGTATAGCGCGAAGGAGGTGGTGCGGGTGCCGCTGTTTCCACGAGCCCGCGCCGCCGAACAGTTCGCCGAGCTGCTTGACGGCCGGTCCACAGCGACGAGCCCGCACCTGCTGGAGTTGGCCGACGTGGTGCGCCGACTGTCCTCGATTCCGCCGCCCACCGCTCCCCCGGGGCTGAAGGGCAGGGCGCTGCAACCTCCTCCTACAGCTCGGAGCGCAGCGTCGCCCGGCCCCCGGTCGACTGTGCGGGCGCTTGGCAACTCGCCGCGCGCATCCGCCCGTGAGGCGAACACCCGGACCGTGGTATCGGTTGCGCCGCGTGCGCCGGCGTTCCTCAGGCTCGCCGCGGCTGTCGTGGCGACGGTGCTGGTACTCGGAGGGATCGCCTTCGGCTCGACCCGAGCGATGCCCGGCGACACGCTGTACGGCGTGAAACGTGGGATCGAGGACGTCAACGTGTCGCTGGCGGCCAACGACGTCACCCGGGACCGGGCCAAGCTCGATGCCGCCGAGGCCCGGATGAGCGAGCTGCAGCACCTGCGCCGCGAGGGTCGCCTCGGGGTCGCGCTGACACCGGAGACCGCGCACCAGGTCGCCGGCCTGCTACAGGACTGGGCTGACGCCGCCGTCTCGGGCGCCACCGACCTGTTGCACCGGTCCGACCCCGATGCCCGCAGCGAGCTCAGCCACTTCGTCAGCGAGCAGAGCGCGCTGCTCGCCGCATTGCGACCACTGCTGCCCGCCGCCGACCTGCAGAAGCTCAGCGGCGGGGCGGCCGCGTTCCTGGCGCAGCTGCAGCCCGCCATTGCCCCGTCTGGCCCCTCGCAGCCGGGACGCGGTCCGCGGTCGGCTCCCATCCCGCTCGGACCGGCATCGACGCGCCCGGCGACAGCGACCCACGCGCTGAACGTTGGCGCTTCCGCCGCACAGGTCGCGGCCACAGCCACGGCGGCTGCCCCCACGCCGGCGACCAGCGTCACGGAAGCAAGCGGCGGCAAAGCGGTAGGTGTCTCGTCGGCGGCCGGTTCAGGGCCCGCGCCGGAGCAGGACTCCTCGGCAGTCTCCTCGGCGGTCTCCTCGGCCGGATCCGCCGCGCCGGTTCTGATTGCTCAGGGCAGCCCGGTCGCACCCGACATCCCGGACGCACGGGCGACTCCGCGCGCCCAACCCGGCCCACCGTCGCAGGCCGTCCCCCCGCCGGATGCAACCGGGTCGCTCGCAGCCGCGCCCGACACAGCCGCGCCCGTTACAGCCGCGCCCGACACAGCCCCGCCCGTCGCCGCCCTGCCGGATGGACCAGCGCCCATCACATCCCCGCCGGCTGCAGCGTCGCCCGTCGCCGTCCCGCCCGTACCGGCTCCACTGCCACAGCCGTCGGCCATGGCTCCAGCTCCGCATCCGTTTGAACCGGTATCGGCCTCCAGCTCGGCGCCGCCCGACGCTGGACCCGGGTCGACCAAGCACCTCGCCAAGCTTTCCTCGCCGGCAGCCGTTGCGGGGCCGGCCAGTACGCACGCTCACCGGCCCGCGCTGGGGACGCGCTGAGGTGGCGCCGGGGGCCGATCGACTAGCGTCGTAGCAATGGTTGTCGTCATGCGTACGGGCTGCTCGGTGGCTGAGGTCAACGAGGTCATCGGCGTCGTCGAGGATGCCGGCGGCAGCGCCTTCGTCTCGCGTGGGGTCGCCCGCACCATCATCGGCGTGGTCGGCGACGACGACGTACTCGCCAACCTGAACCTGACCGCCGTCTCGGCAGTGGCCGAGGTCATCCGCGTCACTAAGCCCTACAAGCTGGTCAGCCGGGAGCACCATGCCGGCCGCTCGACGGTGGTGGTCGGGTCGGGCGAGCTCGCCGTGCCGATCGGGCCGGACGACTTCGCCCTCGTGGCCGGCCCCTGCGCCGTCGAGACGCCGGAGCAGACCCTCGAGGCAGCGCAGATGGCCAAGCGGGCGGGCGCCCGACTGCTGCGCGGCGGTGCCTACAAGCCGCGCACCAGCCCATACGCCTTCCAAGGCTTGGGCGAGAAGGGCCTGCGGATCCTGTCGGAGGTCCGCGCCGAGGTCGGCATGGCCGTCGTCACCGAGGTCGTCGACGCGCACGACGTCGACGTCGTCGCCGAGCACGCCGACATGCTCCAGGTCGGCACGCGCAACATGAGCAACTTCGCGCTGCTGCAGGCGGTCGGTGTCGCCGGCAAGCCGGTGCTGCTCAAGCGCGGGATGACGGCGACGTACGAGGAGTGGCTGATGGCCGCCGAGTACGTCGCGCAGCGGGGCAACCTCGACATCGTCCTCTGCGAGCGAGGCATCCGGACGTTCGAGACCGCGACCCGCAACACGCTCGACATCAGCTCGGTGCCGATGGTGCGGGCCCTCTCACACCTTCCGGTGATGGTCGACCCGAGCCATGCGGCGGGACGCCGGGACCTGGTCGTGCCGCTGTCGCGGGCAGCGATCGCCGCGGGTGCCGACGGGCTGCTCGTCGACGTTCACCCGCACCCCGAGTCGGCGTTGTGCGACGGGCCGCAGGCGTTGCGCGAGGAGGAACTCGTCGAGCTGTCCGAGGCGTGCCGGGTACTGACCAAAGCGTTGGGTCGCCGCGGGTGAGCCGGGTCGGCTGACGCGGCTGACCGCGCCTGACGCGGCCGCCCTCGAGCGCGCCGGGCCCCGTCAGACGACGGTGCGCTGCGCGGTGTAGCCAGGGACGCCGCCGTCGTTGGCCAGAGCGAACGGGCTGAGCCACCAGCCCTTGAGCTGCCAGTTCAAGAAGTCGAGCGTGGCCCGGCGGGTGAGGTCAGCGACGGGGTCGTCGCCGATCAACGGCCAGATGTGGTACGGCCCGCTGACGCTGAGCATGGTCTTGGGACGCCCCAGGGCGCCGTTGAACAGCCCGAGCCCGTTCGCGTAGCCGTTGTACGGGTCTTGCGTCGCCTGCTCGACCAGCAGGGGGGTGGTGCGCCGGACGCCGTAGCTGCCGCCGGGCATCGCCAGGCCCGCCCCGCTCATGACAACCGTGACCTTGGGACGCGAGTCGTAGTAGCCGGTGCTCAGCTGCATCCCGGCGACGGTCATCGCGCCGTCGCTGTGGCCGATCACGCCGATGCGCCCGGTGTCGACCGTCCCGCGCAGCAGCCACGGGTCGTGCGCGACCCGCCACTGCACGCCTCCGATGACCGCGGACATGTCGTATGCCTGGTTGACCATCTCCGCTGTGCTGCGCGGCGGCATCATGACGCCGTTGATGTAGTGACTGGTCGGGAACGTCGGGGCGGCGACGACGTAGCCGGCCGCTGCCAGCGTGTGCAGGAAGGGCCGGTACGTGGCCGGGTTGGCGTTGTAACCGTGGGCGAACACGAGAAGCGGGAACCGGCCGGCTGCCGGTGCAACCCGGCCCTGGTCGTAGCCTTTGCCGCCGGCGGCTGCCGGATACCAGATGGTGGTCGGCAGGTAGCGGTTGGCGTGCGCCGGCGCCCAGAAGTATGCGGGTGTGCCACGGGCGGTGTCGACGTAGGTGTCGCCCAGGGTGCCCACCGGGTAGCCGTCGGGCAGCGGCGTGGTCGAGGTGAGCGCGCGGGGTGTGACGGAGGGACGGCCACCAGTTGCGGTGCTGCGCGATGGCGCGGCCGCGGCTTCAGCACGCTCGATCGCCGTGACGTCCCGAGCCCCCGGTGGGGGGGCCGCCCCTGCCGCGGCGCCGGCCGGCCCCGACGTGAGGCCGACACCGCTCATCGTGGCAGCCACCAGCGCGGCAAGGGGGATGACTCGGCGCATAGGGGTCATTCGGCAGCGTCCGGGCGGCTCTTGAGCGCCACCACCGGACCAACGGGACGACGGCGCGCACATCGGCGGCCGGAAACGGGCAAGGTGAGCCTCGTGCCCATCCATCGCCGCCGCAACGGCCCGCCGTGGTGAGCCGCTGGACCGCCGAGGACATCCCTGACCAGACCGGACGCACCGCGCTCATCACCGGCGCGAACTCCGGCCTGGGCCTGCACACGGCACTCGGCCTGGCGCGCAAGGGCGCCCACGTGCTGCTCGGCTGCCGGGATGCCGGCCGCGGACAGACGGCGCTCGAAACCGTGCAGAACCAGGCGCCGGCCGCTGCCGTGGAGCTGGTCCTTGTCGACCTGGCCGACCTAACGTCTGTCCGGCGGGCGGCGCAGCAGATCAGCGAGCGCGTCGGCGCGCTGGACCTGCTGATGGCCAACGCAGGCGTCATGGCGCTGCCGTACCGGACCAGCACCGACGGATTCGAGATGCAGATCGCGACCAACCACCTCGGCCACTTCGCTCTCGTCGGGCACCTGCTGGCGACGCTGCGGCAGACGACACCGATCGGTGTCGACCCGCGGGTCGTAGTGACCAGCAGCGAGGTCCATCGCCTCGGAACGATCAACCTCGACAGGCTTTCACCCGAGCGGCGCAACTACCACCGGTGGCTGGCATACGGCCAGTCCAAGCTGGCCAACCTGCTGTTCATGCGCGAGCTCCAGCACCGTAGCGACGCGGCTGGGTGGGGCCTGTTGTGCGCAGCGGCGCACCCGGGCTACGCCGCCACCAACTTGCAGTTGGCCGGCCCGGCGATGCGCCGCAATCAGCTCGGCATCCTCGCCAACAAGGCCGCCAACGCGCTGTTTGCCCAGTCCGACGCCCAGGGAGCCTTGCCCCAGCTCTACGCCGCGACCATGCCCGACGTCTCCCCCGGCGACTACTGGGGGCCCGACGGGCCGGCCAATATCCGCGGCTACCCCTCACGGCAGTCAGCGAAGAAGGCGGCCTATGACGACGACATGGCGCGCCGGCTGTGGGAGCGCTCCGAGCAGCTAACCGGGGTCCACTACGGCTGAGCCAGCCTCGGTGTCCTACGAGGCCAGCCTCGGTGTCCTACGAGGCGCGGCGTAACCGAGGGCCTGAGCCGGCTGTCGGACCCGCCCCGCGCACCTGCTCGGCCACCTCGCGCCTGGCGCGCTCGCGGGCTCGGAGCCACGCCCGCTCGAAGTACTGCGGGTCGCAGACCAGTGACTCGAACCGGTCGTCGCCCGGCATGCGCTGCTCGACCACCATGGCTCAACGCTCCTTGCTCGTGCTCGCGGCGTCAAGTATCAACTGGTCACCCGGCGCGTCATCGTTGGGGGTTCTGGCGTTCGTGCCAGCGGCAGGGGCTGCTGCAACCGCGGCAGAGGGACCGGCTCGGTCACCCCCGGAGCCCAGGGCAGCGCCGCTGCGAGCAACGCCGCCAGCACTCGGGTGAGGTCCGCATCCTGCTCGACGAGGTCACCGACCTCGGGCGCATCGAGGCTCAACATGCCGTACCGGCGAAGGCCGGCGCCCACGGCAACGGACAGGAATGTGCGGTACTCACTCGCGGTGGGCGTCCATCCCGCCGGCGCATCGAGGTCGACGTCATGGCAGAAGTACGAGCCACCCGCCGCGACGAGATCGAGCGCGAAGCGCCCCGAGGCGGTATCCGTTGTGAACACTGTCGTCGGCGGATGGCCGCGTCCGGTGTAACTGTCGGGCTCAAGCGAGCCATCACCGCTGAGCCGGTAGAGCGACGCCCGGACGCGGCCGCCACCGACCAGATGCGCCGCGGTCGTCAGCACCGCCAGCTTGATCTCGGTGGCCAGCGCGGCTCGGGCCCGCAGGGCGTCGTCGTCGGCGCCCGGGCCAGCGGCGGCAAGCGCCGCCAGGCGGGCGAGGCGGGTGGCAATGGGTTCGAGCGCGTCATCGAGCGTCACGGACAGCCGCGACTCGGCGGCCTCCGCGAGGTCTTCCGCACGCCGCCGCTCACGGACGCTGCGGTACAGCTCACCCGCAGGAAGGGCGGTCGCAAGCGCGACCGCGACCGCGCTGAGGACCAGCCACACGACCTGGCGCCCGGGGTGCTGCGCGTCGAGCCCCACGAGGGCGCCGGTGACAGCACCCAGCGCGGTAGCCAACGTCGTCCCGACGACGACGGCGACCGCGCGGCGGCGGGAGTTGACGGAGCTGAGCACGACAGAAAGGTAGCGCCGGCCACCGACAGAAACCGCCGTCAAGCGGCTTGCCCCTTGGCGTTCGGCCGAACAGGCGCGGCGCACAGTAGTGGCATGCCTGACAGCCCCCGACCCACCGGCGTGAAGCAGCCGCCCGCGCCCTCGGCACGAGACGTCGTACTGGGTTTCTTGCGAGGCGTCGAGGCCGGCGAGACCGCAGCCTTCGAGCTGGTTGCCGAGGACTTCGTCCAGCACGCCGCGGGTCCGCAAGGACGCGAGGGGCTGAAGCAGACCGCCTTCGTGCTGGACCACGACCTGGGGCCCGGCCGCGTGGAGATACACAACATCGTCGCCGAGAACGACACGGTGATGGTGCACCTGACCCTGCACGGGCGGCACCGGGCCTCCACGATGCCGCTGCTCGCCCGGGTGCCGGTCACGGAACGGGCCGTCTCCTGGACGTTCGTGCACGTCTTTCGAGTCGCGGGTGGCACGATCCGCGAACACTGGGCCTGTCGAGACGACCTCGGCCTGCTCGTGCAACTTGGTGCGTGGCCGGAGCCGGGCGCCCCCTCGACGTAGTCGAGTTCCGTCCTGCCGTGCCGGCGTCACGCTGATCTCACCCGGGAAGCTCCCCGCAGTCCGTCGCCTCCTCGGGCGAGGACATGACCGCCATGGAGGCAGGGGTGACCTCGTCGCGACTCAGGAGTGGGCTGTGCGACGCTGGTGCTGGGTCCAGTCCTCGCCCGGAGCACGAGCACGCTCGGTGCTCGTCACGGTGACGTCAGGACTTCGCCATGCCGTTCCAGGACCGCCCGTCTCGTGGCCGCGGTAGCGCGTCATTGGCCGACCACATCCGCAGGGCGGTGTCGCGCCCCTACCAACCGTGCTACGACCCAGCGCGGCCGCGACCCGTCGGTCCACCCTTCAGCAGTCTCGACCGAGCCCTGCTGAACGGCCACCCCGCCGGGCTCTCTGCGCGCCGAGCTGCTGACCGGCTCGGCACAGCGTTGTAAGACTCAGCGCGCGAGCAGGTGGCGCTGCTCGGCGGGAACGGCGTGGTCGTGTCCGTCAACCGCGCCTGACGTCAGTTCGGACTCAAGCACGGTGGCCAGGCGGACACCGGGCTGGGCACCAGCTACCTAGCGGTCTCTTGGCGCCAGCCTTGGCTGTCATCGCTCGTCCGAAGACCTGCGCCTGATCGGGGTGCGCCTGCAGGTATGCCCAGAAGCCGCGGGGCTCGAAGGTCTCGATCGCGGGAGAACCGGTACGTACCGCGTGCTCCAGCGCATTGAGGCTGTCCAACGTCGCGGGTAGACCCATCATGCTGACGAAGGCGCGCATCGACATCGGATGGTCGTCGCGCAGCAGCCGGGAGGACTCGGAATGGCTGTAGGCGCCGGCCTGGTACTCGAACACGCCGTGCGCGGCCAGCAGTCGCAGGACCCGGTCCAGCGCATCCCGGTCAGCCCTGCACGACCCTGCCAGATCGGTCACGGGGACCGGCTGCTCCTCAATCCGGTCGGCGACCCCCAGGTCAGCGACCACCTGCAGGCACCGGGCAGCGACAGCGCTGGTGCACATCGTCCAAACGATCTCGTGCGGCTGCTGCTCTGCCATCGCTCCCCCTCGAACCCTGCCGTCGGCGTGCCGTCCACCGGATCGCGGTCGACCTGCGCACAAGTCATGGCAGGACCACGGTCGCCCACTCGATCCCGACGCCCTTCATCTGCCAGGGCAGGTGTCGATCATGTCTCCGCTGACGCACCGCCTTCGCCAGGGGATGTCGCTGCGCGGTTGACCATGAAGTCGGACAAGCCTCCTCCTTCATATTGATGCGCCGGTGGCGAGGACCACTGGGGAGGACGCTCGTTTCCAAACACTCGTTGCAGGGCGGGAACGAGGTCGCCGTCCAGTCATCGGGGACGAGCGAGAGCGCGGGCAGGGGCGGCGGTGACAGGGCCAACCCACTTCGCGCGGGGGGTGCGGGCCAGGGCCTACGCGTGGGTGGAGCCTCCTCCACCCCATAGCGGCTGTCAACGCGATGACTTCCGACTGCAACCGCAGCCACCGGGGAAGGTGGTCAGGCTCCGTTCACCGCAGGCAAAGGCGCTGGCGGTCGCAGCGGTGGAGGTGCATACGAGATCGAAGGCTCCGCTGCCATGCAGTGAAAGCCTGAATGTCCACACGAACCTTGACTCGCGAGCGTTTCCTGTACAACATTCCCGTGTGACCGGAGCCACAACACCGAACGCGCTCGCCCGAGTTGCGCCACTCTTCGCGCCTCCCAGCATCGAGTTCGAGACGCGGGTTGATGGCACGCGTCTGTTGCGTTCGTCGCAGAGCGTGCCTGCCGGCGCGGCCAGCCTCATTCACGTGTTCCGGCACGGGTCACGCGCGCATCCGGATCGGTTGCTTCTGGCGCAACGGGACGGCGACGGGTGGAGCCAGACGACCTGGGGCGAGGCCCGGACCGTCGTCGACCGACTCGCGCAGGGTCTGCTCTCCCGGCGCCTCGAGATCGGCCCGCTGATGCTGTTGTCGGGCAACAGCCGGGAACACCTGCTGCTGACACTCGCGGCGTGGACGGTCGGGGTGCCGGTCGTGCCGACCAGCGTGGCCTACTCGCTGCAGAGCGAAGACCACGCGAAGCTGAAGGCGATGGCGCAGCTCGTCGACCCGGTTGTCGTGTTTGCCCAGGACCCTTCGTTCACCAAAGCGCTGACGGCGATCGGCAGCGGCCGCACCGTCCTGCTTGCGGACGGTGCAGTGGGAGGGTCGCTGTCGCTCGCCGAGCTCGAGCAGGACCCGACGAGCGCGGTCGACGCGCGATGCGACGCCGTGACCGCAGAGTCGTTCGCAAAGATCTTGTTCACCTCCGGCTCGACCGGCACTCCCAAAGGAGTGGTCAACCCGCACGGCATGCTGCTGGCCAACCAGCAGCAGATGCGTGAGGTCTGGCCCTTCCTCGCGGAAGAACCGCCCGTGCTGCTGGACTGGCTGCCCTGGAGTCACACGTTCGGCGGCAACCACAACGTCGGGCTGGTGCTCATGAACGGCGGCTCGTTGTGGATCGACGACGGCAAGCCGGTGCCCGGGCTGATCGAGCGGACGGTCCGCAACTTCCAAGACGTCCAGCCGACCGTCTACTTCAACGTGCCCGCCGGCTACAGCGCGCTCCTGCCGCTGCTCGAGCGCGACCCGGTCACCGCCCGAAGGTTTTTCGGCCGCTTGCGGCTCGGCTTCTTCGCCGCCGCCGCGCTGCCCCAGCAGCTCTGGGACCGGATGGAGAAGCTCGCAGCGGAGCACGGCTCGTCGATGCAGATGACCACGTCCTGGGGGCTGACCGAGACAGGACCGGCCGCGACGACGACGCACTTCAGCGTCAGGAGGAGCGACTGCATCGGCGTGCCCCTGCCCGGGGTCGAGCTCAAGCTCGTCCCCAGCGGCAGCAAGACCGAGGTCCGGCTGCGCGGCCCGAACGTGACACCCGGGTACTACCAGCGCGACGACCTCACCGCCGAGGCGTTCGACGAGGAGGGGTACCTGCGCACCGGCGACGCCGTGGAGCTGGTGGACGAGGCCGACCCCGCCCAGGGGCTGGTCTTCCGGGGCCGGATCGCCGAAGACTTCAAGCTGTCCACGGGAACGTTCGTCAGCGTCGGGACGCTGCGGCCCGCGCTGCTGTCGGCGGCGAACGGGCTGCTGCAGGATGCCGTGATCACCGGGCAGGACCGTGACCACGTGAGCGCCCTCGTGTGGCTGCACAGCGACCACGCGCACCGGTGCGACGCCGACGGACGGCCCGACGACGGTCTGCGCCACGAGCTGCAGGAGTGCCTCGCCCGGCTCGTCGCAAGCGGCGGCGGGTCCTCCCAGCGGGTGGAGCGGTTGCTGCTGCTGACCGAGCCACCTGTGCTCGACGCGGGGGAGATCACGGACAAGGGCTACGTGAACCAGCGTGCGGTCCGGGAGCGGCGCGCCGAGCTGGTCCTGGCCCTGCACCACGAGACCTGCAGCGACGCCGTCGTCCAGCGGGCCTGACCGGCCACCGACTGCCCGGCCGGCTCCTGCAAGCCGCCGTCGACAAGGAGGGAGACGCGATGAGCCGCACGTTCGACACCGGTCGACAAAGCGGCAACGACCGGCTGGCGTTCTGGACCGAGACGGTGTGCTCGCAGATTCTTCCGGTTCAGATCGACCCCCGCCAGGACGCGCATCTGGGCGGCAGCGTAATGCGGTCGACCAGCCTCGGCGACCTGCAGCTGCGTCAGGTTGTCGGCGGGGAGCACCTTTACGAGCGGACCGCCGAGGACATCCGACGCGGAGACCCGCTCACCCTGCAGGTGGGACTGCAGGTCACCGGCAGCTCGCTGCTCGTGCAAGACGGGCGCGAGGCCGTGCTGGGCGCGGGTGACCTCGTCCTGTACGACAGCAGCCGGCCCTTTTCCCTGGTCATGAATGCGCGCTTCGCCTGGCAGGTGTTCCTGCTTCCGAAGGACAAGTTGCGCCGCTCGGACCGGGAGATCTGCGAACTGACCGCGACGACGATCGACTCCTCCAACGGGGTGGGGGGGCTCGTCGTCGGCTTCCTGCGCGACCTCGCCAGCCGAGCAGAAGGCCTCGAGCTCGGTGCCGCGGCGCCCGAGCTGGCCGAGAATGCCGCCGACCTGATCGCGACGCTCGTGCGCTCCCAGCTCGGGCGGCAGTGGAGCGTCAAGGACCCGCAGCGACTGCTGCTCCAGCAGGCAATGGCCTACGTCGGGGCGAACCTACGCGAGCCCCAGCTCGGGCCCGAGCGGATCGCTCACGCCATCGGCGTCTCGGTGCGTAGCCTGCACCATCTGTTCGCCTCGACGGGCACGACGGTCAGCGAGCACGTGCGGCACGAGCGGCTGTCGGCGGTCCGGCGCGACCTGTCGAACCCACGCCTGGCCGGCCTGTCAATCGGCCGGCTGGCAGCCGGACACGGCTTCACCAACGCGTCGCTGTTCTCGAAGCAGTTCCGGCTGGCCGAGGGGTGCACGCCGCGGGAGTTCAGGGAGCGCACCCTCTCGCACTGACCGCCGTCGGTGTGCGGCGTGCCACAGCCGCGCAGGCGTGTGTTCCCCAAGCGCAGACCCGCGTCGGAACCCTTTCCCGGCAGCGTGGCCCTGTGGCCTGATGCACCCACACACGGCCAGCACCGGAGGGCACGACTTGTTGAACATCGACATCGACACCGGCGGAACGATGACCGACGGTCTCGTCTCCGGCGAGGATCGAGTGATCTCGCTCAAGGTAGAGACGACGCCGCACGACGTCACGATCGCCTTCGTCGACATTCTGGAGGCGGCCAAGGACACGCTCGGCCTGCCGGACCTACGCACCCTGCTCCAGCGGATCGAGGTCATCCGCTGGTCGTCGACGATCACCTCGAACGTTCTCGCCCAGCGGGTAGGGCCCCAGCTCGGACTGCTTGTCACCCGGGGTCACGAGTCCGACCTCTACAACGCGGACGCGGCGGCGACGGTCATTGGGTCGCTGGTTTCTGCCGAGGACATCACCGGCATTGCCCCCGACGCCGACGAGGCGACGGTGCGCCAGGCGATCAAGGCGCTGCTCGACAAAGGTATTCGACGCATCAACGTCAGCCTCGCCGGAGCCTTCCCGGACGGCAGCGCCGAGGAGCGCATCGTCGAGATGATCGGGTCGGACTACCCGGACCACTTCCTGGGCTCGATCCCAGCCCTCGCCGGCAGCGAGGTCGTGCTGCGCCCGGACGACTCCACCCGCACCATCGCCAGCCTCATCAACGCGTACGTGCACCCGGTGCTCGCGACGACGCTGTACCGGGCGGAGGAGATCTGCCGCGAGCAGCACGGTTGGCAGGGCAACGTCCTTATCGGGCACATCAACGGCGGGGTGGCCCGCATAGGCAAGACGAAGGCGTTCGACACGATCGAGTCGGGGCCGCTGTTCGGCACCTACGCCTGCGCGGCGGCGGCCGCCGAGGCCGGCGACGCGAAAGTGGTCGCCATCGACGTCGGCGGCACCACTGCCAAGGCCAGCGCCGTGGAAAACGGCAAGGTCGTCCTCAAGAGCTCTGGCGAGCTGTTTGACATCCCGGTTCAGCTCGACATGCCGCTGCTGCGCTCGATTGCCCTAGGCGGCGGGTCCGTCGCCCGGGTCGTAAACGGCACCGGCAACACCGGCAACACCGGCAACACCGGCAACACCGTGACGCTCGGGCCGGACAGCATGGGTGCGGCGCCCGGTCCCGCGTGCTACGGCTTGGGCGGCCGGAACGCCACGCTCACGGACGCGTTCGTCGTCGTCGGCTTCGTCTCACCGACCGCGTTCCTGGGGGGTAAGCGCACCCTCGACGTCGACCGTGCCAAGAAGGCACTCGACAGGCACGTGGGTGGCCCGCTCGGCGTTGACGCCGAGTCCGCCGCAACGGCGGTGGTCGAGGCGGCGTGGGACGCGGTCGCTCAGCTCGCCCGCGACGCCGCCGAGGAGGCCGGGTGGCAGCCCTCCGAGTGCACGATCTACGCTTACGGCGGCAACGGACCACTGTTCGTCACCGCCGTCGCGGAGCGGCTCGGCGCCACTACCGCGCGTTTCTTCCGCTTCGGCAGCGTCTACTCGGCGTACGGCTCCGCCATCTCTGATGTGGTCCACGTGTACGAGTCGGCCGTTGTCGCCGGCACTCCACTCGAGCAGGTCGCCGACCGGCTCGGGAGTGAGGCTCGCCGCGACCTGCGCGGCGAGGGCTTCGACCCGGCCTACGCCTCCCTGGACTGGGAGGTGAGGTCCGAGGCCGGCTCGGTCACCGGCGTCCAGGACGAGCCGGCGGGACTGGTCGCAACGCTTCAGGGCGACCCGACACTGGTACGCCTCACCGCGCGCTACCCCCTCCCGAGGCTGCAGCAGCCGGTGCTGGACAAGGCGGGATCTGCCGCGCCGACCGGCTCGCGCGCCTCCGCGTACGGCCGTGACGGCGTGCTGCCCACCTACGAGGCGGCAGGGCTTGTCGACTCCGATCTCGCCGGCCCGCTGCTCGTCGACGGCGGCTCCTACACCTGGCTGGTGACCGAGGGCTGGTCGCTGTCTACCGACCCGCGCGGCAACGCGCAGCTGATACAGAAGGGCGCCCAGCAGTGACAACCGAGACAGGGACCAGCGACTCACGCACCAGAGGTCCGGCTCGCCTGCATGTCGGGGAGTACCTCGACCTGGA